>Ga0070741_10000124_pt1 | contig 297199 bp, 275 predicted proteins | sample Coa_R1_4_FD_66440 | JGI IMG/M metagenome (GOLD analysis project Ga0070741, IMG submission 66440) | Surface soil microbial communities from Centralia Pennsylvania, which are recovering from an underground coalmine fire - Coalmine... | ecosystem: Environmental > Terrestrial > Soil >...
GAACCGCACACGTTCATCCATCGCCGAACACTCCTTCCAAGGCATCGACACCCCCCGCCAGCGCGAAAGGTGTTACCTATGTGTCCGGTACGATTCGTCACCTATGTCTCGGGTCGCTCAATATCAAGTTGATAGCAGGTTGATTGCTTGCGGGGCCTCCTCGCGGTCGACCAACGCGAGCCGGCAATTCCAGTCCGGTTGCCGGCCAAGAGCGTGTATGGTTGAGATCATTCGCGCCAGTTCGAACGTCCTCCCGTCCAGTGGCGAGCCCGAGCGGCGCCAGCGCATGTGCCACGTATTGGGATCAACTCGATAGATGGTCTGCAGCCTGCCTAAGGCGCCGCCTTCCAGCATGACGTCGATCATTTCGCCGGCCCAAGCTCCTGGCACGACGATGTCGTGTCGCCGTTGAATGTCCGGGCTTCGAAGGGTGAGTTTCATTCCTGCGTCTCCATTAGATGGTGCCCGAGACGCAGGGTCACAAAACACGTCCATGTACCACGATTGGCACTCGCACGTCGAGAGTGCCAAGACGCCCGGCCTAGCGGTCGCGGTGCCGAACAACGTGCGGGGCGCTTCGAAGAATTGTGGAAACGGTGAGACGTCGGTGGAAGTCTGTTTGCATCGGTCCCGAGACGTTGGCCGCAAATGAGGCGCAGGGGCTTCCCCTGGCGCGATCTCGGGCCATACATCTGGACGCGCGAGGTGATCGAGGCCGGTCGATGATGTGATTGCCACCGTGCTGCCGGACGGTGCCGCCATGCGCCACGTGGCGGGCCTGTTCGGCGATTTGCAATCTATACCTCAATGAGGTATAGTTACGCATAGGGGGTCAGGGTGCGGGTGTTCAAGCGCAAGCCGTTCGCGCGGTTTCAGAGGCGGGAGCGGATCGACGATGCGGCCTTGGCCAAGGCGGTGCGCAATATCGGCGAGGGCCTGATCGATGCCGATCTGGGCGGCGGCCTCGTCAAGCAGCGCGTGGCCCGCAAGGGCCAGGGCAAGAGCGGCGGCTTCCGCACGATCATCGCGTTCCGGGCCAGCGCGCGGGCGGTGTTCCTCTACGGCTTCGCCAAGAGCGACCGGGACAACATCGACGACGACGAGCTCGAGGACCTGCGCAAGCAAGGCCGCGCCTGGCTGGGGCTGAGCGAGGACAAGATCGAGGCGGCGATCGCCGACGAGGAATTGCAGGAGGTGCCATATGGCGAGGAAGACGACGGGCAAGGGTGAGGTGAAGGGCAAAGCGCGGCTGAGGGCCGAGATCGTCGAGGGCGCGCGCGCACTGCATCGGCTCGGGGTCTACAGCGCCGACGACGTGGAGAAGACCACCATCCGCATGCTCGGCCGCGATGCCTTGCCGAAGGTGGCGCCACTGTCGCCCAAGGAGATTGTGACGTTGCGCGAGCGCACGGGCGTCAGTCAGGCGGTAATGGCCGGCTTCCTCAACGTGGCGACGAAGACGCTCGGCCAATGGGAGCGCGGCGAGCGCCGGCCGACCGGCGCGGCCCTGAAGCTCTTGCACGTCGTCAAGGAGAAGGGGCTGGAGGCGGTGCGGTGAAGAGAAGTCAGTGAGTGGATTGCATCGCAACTTCAATCACATAGGGGTTCGCACTTTTATTCAGCACGGCGCGCCACCCTGCAAACCGCATTTTTCTGCCGCGCGGCATCGCGGACGCCAAGGCTACGCATCCGCTTCGTCTTCGACAGCTGACCTGGCCCTCGATCACGTACGTCGCGTGCTGATGACCCGTTGCGTAAGTCGGCAGCCCTTCTAGTCTCCACGCCATGACGACCGAAGACCCATCGCTTCTCGCCTCCAGGCTGTCGGTGTTCCCGCGGCTGGGCCTCGCCAGCCTGCCTACGCCGCTCGAGCCGATGAGGCGGCTGACGGCGCATCTGGGCGGGCCACGCCTGTGGGTGAAGCGCGAGGACGGGACCGGTCTCGGCTTCGGCGGCAACAAGCTGCGCAAGCTCGACTACGTCCTTCACGAGGCCATTGCGGCCAAGGCTGATGTGCTGGTGTCGGGTGGCGTGGTGCAGTCCAACAGCCAGCGCCAGGTCGCCGCCGCAGCGGCCAAGCTCGGCATGGAATGTCATCTGGCGGTCTACCACGGTCGTCTGGCTCCGCCGACGCCCGAGTACGCAACTTCGGGAAATGCGCTGCTCAATCGGCTGTTCGGGGCGCATTTCCATGATGTGCCGTGGACCGGAAATCGCAATGCGGCGATCGAGGAGCTGGGAGGCCGGCTCAGGGAGGAAGGCCGTCGGCCCTACTTCGTCCCGTACGGCGTTTCCAATCCCCTCGGCGCGATCGCCTATGCATCGACAATCGTGGAGATCGCGGAGCAGTCGCGCGCACTCGGCGTGCGCCCGGCCGCGATCGTTCATTGCACCGGCAGCGCGGGAACCCAGGCCGGTCTGGTTGTCGGCGCGTCGCTGGCGATGCCCGAGACGCGCATCGTCGGCATCGACATCGATGCCGAGCCCGAGCGCGTGCGCTCCGATGTCGTCGCCTGCGCACGGGGCGCAGCCGATCTGATCGGCGCCCGTTTCGATGAGAGCGATGTCGAGGTCGTCGCCGGGCACGCTGGTCCCGCCTACGGCGTGCCGCATGCGGCAACGATCGAGGCCATCAAGCTTGCCGGAGCGCTCGAAGCCCTGGCCCTCGATCCGGTCTACTCCGGCAAGGGATTGGCTGGCCTGATCGCGCTCATTCGCGCGCGGCGATGGCAACCCGACATGGATGTCATCTTCGTCCATACCGGCGGAGCACCCGCCCTGTTCGCCTACCAGGGTGTGCTCGGCATCTGATAGGCCATTTGCTTGTCTGTTTCTTCCAGCTGGATGTTGCCGGCCATTGCCAACACTCGGCCCAGAAGAGACCTCAAGATGGCTATCGTAAGATTATGTCGCAACCTTCAATCACATGAGGGCTTGCACACCCGTTTGGTATGGTGCGCCAAGTTGCATTCAAGAAGACAGCTTGGATGTATCGCACCGCGTCGTGCGCTCAGCGGATCCGACTATGTTCAACCTAGAAGCCCGCGACAGACGCTCGCTTGCCGCAGCCTTCGGCGAGCGAGCGCTGGATCTCTCACGCTTCCGAACCCGGACAGAGCGCAAACGCGCGAACAATGGTCTGGAAGAGGAACTCTACGTCTTACGGCGCTACCTATTCACGCTCGAGTCGGAGGGCTTACTCCGCTATCCGCTGCAGCTATCGAAGGGTGAGACTCCAGACTTCGTCCTCTCTGTAAACGAAGCAGAATTTGGTATCGAGATTTCCGAGGCGACTTGGTCTGGGGACCAGAGGGAAATGACGCTTGCTGAGCGCTCTGGTGAGCCAACTCTCCTCGGGACCTATGGTGGTCGCTACAAGGGCGGCATCCGCGATGCTGGTCCTCCTGATCGCGGTCGCCGAGCCGATCGAGACCTAACGTCTGACGTGCTGAGAGCAATACGGCGAAAGCGAGCCCTCGGTTACATCACACCCGCGGTGGACTTGGTGCTTTACGCGAATGGCAACGCGAACATGATGGCAGACTTTGCGACTTTCCTGCCGCTGGTCAGTGGCCGCCTCGCTCGCTGGGGTGCAGCTCTGACAAAGGGCACGAAGATACGTAACCTCGCGATCATGAAGGACCGCAAATTGATCCTATGGAACGCGAGCGGGCGCACAATCGTGATCGACCTCCATGACAGCCTGCCTGCATAGAATCAACGCGCCGTCATGTAGCGCTCGCACCCCCGCTCTTTACCGCCACGCGGACGAGCGCGGCTGAAGCACGCAGCCACGGGTCCGAGTGAGGGGCCGCATCTGGCGCGAGGGCACACCCACCGCCTCTTCCGCCCCCGCCTTGCTACCCGAGCCGCCCGGCGCGGACCCACATGCGGCGCAGCACGCCGTCCTTGCGGATGAGGTAGTGGAAGAGCGCGGCGCCCACGTGCATGCCGATCAGCACGATCAGCAGGTAGGCGGCCAGCATGTGGGCGAAGAAGACCTGCGTGGCCTTGGCGTCGTCCTGCGCGGCCAGCGCCGGCAGCTTCAGCCCGAACGGCTCGAAGGGGCCATAGTAGGACACGGCGATCCAGCCGAGCATCGGCACGACGATCAGGAGCGCATAGATCGCCCAGTGCGTGATATGGCTCACGGCCTTCTCCCAGGGCTCCAGCGTGGGCTCGTCGGCCGGGGCGCCGTGCGCGAGCCGGTATCCGAGCCGGGCCAAGGCCAGGACGAGGATCGTCAAGCCGATCAGCTTATGGAGGTCGTAGAGCTTGCCCGTCGGCTCGGCGAAGTCCGTGGCGGCGCCGTAGCGGACCATGAAGAGCCCAACCGGCACCTGCACGGCGATGAGGAGCACGGTCCACCAGTGAAAGCGCCGCGCGATGGTGCTGTAGGTAAGGGCCTGCGCGCCGGCGCTCGTCGTGTCCCGTTTCTCCATGATGTCCCCCTGTCGATCCCTGCCGAATGATAGCATCGCCACGCATCGCGCGGCTGCAGCAGCCCCGCTTCACCGGTGCCCCAAAAAATCGCGCCTGCCAGGCTGCCGCTCGCCGCAGTCGCAGGCTATACCCGGGCTCCGGGTGAAGTCGGCGTTCAAGCGACGGCTGCGACGATCATGCGAGCCGGGTAAGGCGGCGGTGGAAGGGACGTCACGTAAGGATGCCTTGCGCAGGTCTGTGAGCCCCCGCCATGGGCCCGGGGCCGCGGGATCTCTGGCGGCCCTGGCGGCGCGCCCGTGGGCGCTCGCCACCGCCATGCTCCTCATCGGCGCGATCGTCATCGGCTGGCCCTGGCTGTCGGGCCGGGTGACGATCCCCTGGGACGCCAAGGCCCACTTCCAGCCGCAGATCCAGTTCCTGGCACAGAGTCTGGCATTGGGCGAGTCGCCGGCGTGGGCGCCGTTCGTGTTCAGCGGGCACCCTCAGATCGCCGATCCGCAGGCGATGATCTTCTCTCCGCCCTTCCTGCTGCTCGCTCTCCTCGACGGCTCACCGAGTCTGTGGGCGGCGGACGTCACCGTGCTCGCCATGGTGCTCCTGGGCAGTGCGGCGCTGATGCTGTGGTTCAAGGACCAGGGCTGGCACTGGGCCGGCGGGCTGATTGCTGCATTGGCCTTCGGGTACGGCGCATCGATGGCCTGGCGCATCCAGCACATCGGCCAAGTGCTGAGCCTTGCCTATCTCCCAGTCGCGATGGTGTGCCTCGACCGTGCGCTGGCGCGACGCTCGCTGCTCTATGGCGTCGCCGCGGGCGCGGTTGCTGCCGTCATGGTTCTGGGGCGCGATCAGGTGGCGCTGCTCGGCATCTACTTCCTGGCCGCCCTGGCGATCTGGCGCCTGCTGGCGGCGGAGCACCCGCTCGATGCCGTGCGCGCGAATCTGCCGCCGCTCGCGGGCGGAGCGGTCACCGCGCTTGCCATCATCGCTATTCCGGTGGCGCTGACGGCGCTGCTGACGGAAGAGTCCAACCGCCCGTCGATCGACTACGTCGGGGCCGCGCGCGGCTCGCTCCATCCGGCCTTGCTGCTGACGCTCGTCATGCCGGATGTGTTCGGTGCCTCCGGCCGCATGGAGGACTATTGGGGGCCGCCGAGCTTCGCCTGGCCCGATACGGGCCTCTTCATCGCCCAGAACATGGGCGAGCTCTACATCGGTGCGATCCCGCTGCTTCTGCTGGCCGGTGCCGCCGTGCGCGGGCAGCTGTGGGCGCCGGAGATCCGCTACTTTGCCTGTGCTGCGGGCGTGGCGCTCGCCTATGCGCTGGGCTGGTACACGCCGGCGTTTCGCGCCTTCTACGCCTTGCTGCCGGGCGTCGGCTTCTTCCGCAGGCCGGCGGATGCAACGTTCCTTCTCGGGGCGAGCGCGGCGATCCTGGCCGGATACGCCGCGCACCGGCTGTTCAGCGGCCCGCGCTCGGACAGCATTCTCCGGCCCATCGTCATCGCCGCGGGGATCGTGGGGCTCGCCGCGCTCGTGGCGCTCGGTTTGGCGATGTGGCTCGAGCGCGTGCCTCGCCTTTCGCTTCCGCTGCTTGCTGCGCTCGTATCGTTCGCTGCCGCGGCTGCCGCCTTGGCCTGGGCGTCGCCGCGCTTGGCGACCAATCCGTTGCTCGCAATCTCGGTGCTGGCCGGCGTCACGGTGATAGACCTCGCCTACAACAACGGTCCGTCCTCCTCCACGGCGCAACCACCGGCCCTTTACGACGTTCTGCAGCCCGACACCCGCAACGCCACCATCGCCATCCTGAAATCCAAGGTGGTCGACGATACGACGCGGCGGGACCGCATCGAGCTTGCCGGCCTCGGCTTCCACTGGCCCAATGCCAGTCTCACGCACCGGCTCGAGAACACGCTCGGCTACAACCCGCTGCGGCTCGCGCTCTACAGCCAGGCGACCGGCGCCGAGGACCACGTGGGCCTCCCCGACCAGCGCAAGTTCGTGCCGCTCTTTCCCTCCTACCGCTCGACGCTCGCGAACCTGCTGGGCCTGCGCTTCGTCGTCACCGGCGCGCCCATCGAGACCATGGACCGCAGCCTGAAGCCCGGCGACCTGCCTCTCGTGGCGCGCACCACGGACGGCTACATCTACGAGAATGTCGACGCCCTGCCGCGCGTGCTGTTCGCGACGGGGGCCATGTCGGCCGACTTCGCGGGCATGCTGGCCAACGGCGTGTGGCCCGACGCCGACCTGCGCACAACCGTGCTGCTCGAAGGGGTCGCCCGCGATGCGGCTGCGCCGCGCCGGCCGGGCACAGCGCGCATCGCGCGCTATCGCAACACCGAGGTGATCCTGGAGGCCGACAGTCCGGATGGGGGATGGGTCGTGCTCAACGACCTCTGGCACCCCTGGTGGTCTGCCGAGGTCGACGGCAGGCCGGCAGAGATCCTGCGCGCGAACGTCCTGTTCCGGGCCGTCGCCGTGCCGGCCGGCCGCCACACCCTGCGCTTCCGCTTCCGGCCGCTGGCCGGCGCATGGGCACAGCTGCGCTGAGCGCCGCGGCCCGGGTCGATCCCGTCGACGCTGTGAGTGGCCCGGCAGGGATAGGATGACCCGCCGGGCCGGCCTGACGCATCGCTCAAGTGCGCCGGAAGCCTTCGAGCTCGCTCGCGGCCCAGTCGAGCGTCTTTTCCAGAGGCTCGCCCTGCATGTAGCGCACGATCATCTTGGGCTGGATCGCCTGGGCCCAGATTTGCGCCGCGATCAGCGGCGGCGCCGGCGAGCAGGTGACGCCGATCACCTGGCTGCCCCGGTTGGGATAGTGGTAGAGCGTGCCCTTGGGCGGGCTCTCCTCGGCCCAGGTCGTGAAGTCGTTGAACTTGGTGTAGGGCGGGATGTCGTAGCCCTGGCCGGCCGCCACCAGCTTCTCGGCGTTTTCACGCGAGGAGAAGTAGTGGAGCAGGCTCCGTGCCGCCGCCTTGTTCTTGGAGAAGCTCCAGGTGCCGTAGAGGCGCGGCAGGATGGGGTTGACGTGGCCCTTGGGGCCGGACGGGAAGCCGTGCGTCCAGCACTTCTCCGCGATCTGCGGCGCGTCGCGCTTGGCCACCGCCCAGGCGCTCGGGGGATTGAAGATGAGCGCGCCCTTGCCCGAGATCAGCCACTTGTTGTTGGAGGAATCGTCCCAGGCAACCGCGTCGCTCGGCACGAACGCCGACAGCCGCTTGGCATACTCGAGCACCTGCTTCACGGCGTCGGTCTTGACGGTGACGTTGGCGTCCGCGTCCATGACGTTGGCGCCGTAGGACAGGAAGAGGGCGCCGACCCACTGCATGGTGTCGGTGGTCACGCCGAGCGGCAGGCCGAAGGTGAAGTTGGCCTTGTGGCATTTCTCGGCGGCGAGGAGGAAGTTGTCCCAGGTCCAGTCCGCATCCGCCGCAGGCTTGCCGGCCGGATACAGGGCCTGGATGTCGATGCCGGCATGCTGCTTGAGGAGGTCGTAGCGGCTGCAGGCGCCGAGCAGAAGCGTGCCGCGCGTCATCGGCACGGACACCCAGTGCCCCTTGAATTTTCCGAGGTACTCGGCGGCCGCCTCGACAGGACCATTGCGGGCGACGATGTCGCGCATGAGGTCGTCGACAGGCTCCAGCGCGAACGCGTGCTGGGCGGCCTCCCAGTTCGTGAACTCCATGATGTCGTGGCCGGACTTGGCCTGCGCCTCGGCGGCAATCGTCAGCAGCAGCTTGTTGCCCTGCGAGGTGATGAAGTCGACCTTGACGTCGACCTTCTCCTTCTCGCCCCACTCCTGGATGATCTTGAGCGCCACATCGTTGGCGCCCGGCACCCAGTGATCCCACAATCCGATGGAAAGGCTGCCGGCGGCGTGGGCTGTGCGTATGTAGGGTGCCGCAATCGCGCTTGCGGATGCGGCGGCGGCCGTCGCCATGAAATGGCGACGGGTCGGTTCTTTCCTCGTCATTGGCGTTTCTCCCTTCGTTGCCAGGGCAGCAAGCCCGGCTCATCGGGAGGCATCAACAGCGCTTCGCGTACTGACCGGTGAAGCTGCCCTGCCGCGCAACTCTGCACCCTGCATCTGATGTACGCAAATCAATTTGGGGCCCCGGGGTGCGTCGCCAGCCTGCCCCAATCGGGGCAGAAGCTGCATTGGCCAATCAGCGTCGCACGTTTGCTCGATGCGCAGGCCTGCGCAATTCGGGAGGGGTCGCTGCGTCGGTGGCGGCGACGCGTGCGCTGCAGCGAAGCGCCATCTTCGCGCGGCAGAGCTGAAGGGCGTCCTCCCGCCTTGCAAGGTCTGGGCGACCGTCGCAGTCTCCATCGCGCATGGATGAGGCGAGGGAGTGAGCGACGATGCGCTTCGAAGAGTACCGCCGGCATGACGCGACGGCGCTTGCAGGCCTGATAGCCAGGAGGGAGGTCAGCGCCAAGGAGGTGCTCGAAGCGGCGATCGCGCGGGCGGAGACGGTCAACCCGGCCATCAATGCGATCGTGCACAAGCAGTACGAGCGCGCACGCTCCTCGGTTGCATCCGCGGCGCCCGACGGGCCGCTCGGCGGCGTCCCCTATCTCATCAAGGACCTGGGGATGCTCGAGAAAGGAGAGCCGGCGACATTGGGCAGCAGCCTCTTCAAGGACTTCGTGGCCGATCACGACAGTGCTTACGTGGCGCGCTGCAAGAAGGCCGGCCTCGTCATCATGGGGCGCAGCTCGAGCCCGGAGTTCGGCCTCAACCCGAACACCGAGCCTCGACTCTACGGCTCCTGCCGCAACCCCTGGAACCTCGAGCATTCGGCGGGCGGCTCCTCCGGTGGGGCGGCTGCGGCTGTGATTGCCGGCATCGTGCCGATGGCGCACGCTACCGACGGCGGCGGCTCGATCCGCATTCCGGCCGCGCAGTGCGGCCTCTTCGGTCTCAAGCCCTCGCGCGGCCGCATGTCGCTGGCGCCGGACGCCGGCGAGGGCTGGGGCGGGCTCTCCATCGGCCACGTCGTGAGCCGCAGCGTCCGCGACTCCGCGTTGATGCTCGACTGCACCGGCGGCTCCGAGCCCGGAGACCCGTACGCGGCGCCGACGCCCGAGCGCTCGTTCGTCGAGGAGTTGCGCCGCCCGGCCCGGAAGCTCAAGATCGCCATGATGCTCACCGACCACCGGGGCGGGAAGCTGCACCCGGAGTGCGCCAAGGCCGTCACCGCCGCCGCGAAGCTTTGCAGTGACCTCGGTCACGTCGTGGGGGAGGCAAATCCGGGCCTTGATCTCATTGCACTGCGGCCGATGAACGCTGCGATCGCGGCAACGAACACGGCCCGCACCTTGGGCTTGCGCTGGAAGGCCCTCGGGCGCGCGCCCAATCCCGGCGACGTCGAGGCATCGACCTGGGCCATCTACAACCGCGGCCTCAAGGTGAGCGGTGTCGAATACGTCGAGGCCATCGCGGCCGCCCATGCGGCCGGGCGCAAGCTCGCTGCCTTCCTCACCAATTGGGATGTGCTGCTCACGACGACGTTGCCTGCCCCGCCGCCGAAGCTCGGCTACTTCGACCAGAACGGCGATGTCGACACGTTCACGCGCCGCGTGACCGAGTATCTGTCCATAACGCCGCTGCACAATGCCACGGGCACGCCGGCAATGAGCGTACCTCTCCACTGGACGTCCGATGGGCTTCCCGTCGGCGTCCACTTTGCCGGCCGCTACGGCGAGGAGGCGACGTTGCTGCGGCTTGGCGCCGAGCTGGAGGAGGCGCAGCCGTGGTTCGGTCGAGTGCCGGCTCTCTAGCCGCCACCGCACCCTAGGGGCGGATGTGCGGGACTTCCGGTTCCGGCGCCGCGGGCGCTTGCTTGGGCTGTACCGGAGCCGGGGCCGGAGCCGGCTTCCTGGCGACGGGAGTGGCGCGCGGCTTGGCGGCCGCTGGAGGCCGGCCCGTGATCGCCCGGGCTCTGCGATCGAGCTGCTCGGCCTCGGCGTTGCGCTGGGTGGCCCGGAGCAGCAGCACCAGCTCTGCCAGCACCGCGGCAACCCTTGGATGCGAGGGCCCGAACACCCTTTCCTCGATGGCGAGCGCCCGGCGGAGCAGGGGCTCGGCTTCCGCGAGATTGCCTTGACGGCGCAGCGATGCCCCCAGATTGAACAGGTCTACGGCGACGTTGCGGTGCTCGGGCCCCAGACTCTGCTCGTCGATCTCGAGCGCGCGCCTCAGCAGCGGCTCGGCCTCGGCGGACCGGCTGGCGTCTATGAGCAGCACGCCCAGCTCATTGAGATCCACGGCAATCGTGGGATGGTCGGGCCCGAGGCTGCGCTCGTCGATCCTCAGCGCGCGATGAAGCAGCCTTTCCGACTTGGCCACCCGGCCTCCCTCCTGAAGCACGCCGGCGAGGAGCCTCAGGGCTGCCGCGTACTCGGGGTGGTCGTCATCGTACCGCTCGTCGACCCTCTCGACGTAGCGCTCCGCCAGCTCGATTGCTTCCTTGCGCTTGCCGGCCCTCTGCAGCTCCAGGATGCGTCGATTGACAGCATCGGGATCATCGCTCTGGGCGACGGCCGGCATCTCCAGGCAAAGAATGAGCAGTGCAGCCAGCAGCACCGTCCGTGACAGCAAACCGGTCATCCCTGCCCCTCCCACAACCAGCCGCCGGCCATGCCGGCTTTGGCGCCCGCGACCCAAGAGCGTTAATGGCAGCAAAGGTCCGTCGGCGGCAAGTGCCGTCGATCCGTGCGGGTCTCGATCGAGCGTCGTGCATACCCGGCGTGTGGAAGGTGTCCTGGCGGCCTGGCTGCCGGTGGTCCTCGCATCGTGCCGCTGTTGCGCGGGTGCGGACTTGCGCCTTCAAACGGCCTCCGAGCGCTCCGACATTGTGGTTAATGATGCCGGGACGGGTGATCGGCGAGAGGTTCCAATGTCTTGTGTGGTGCATGTCCGTACGCTGGCGGTTGCGGCCGTGGGCCTAGTGGTGGTCGGCAGTAGCGCTGCCCTCGCTCGCGGCGGCGGGCACGGCGGGCTGGCCCGTTCCACGAGTGGGGTCGCTCGCGCGAGCACGGTGGGATCCAAGCCGTCGGGTCAGGCCTCGGGTTCCTCCTCCGGCACTACCAGCAGCAAGTCGACGGGCCGAAGCGGAGGCTCCGGTGGGGGTGGCGGGGCCGCCTCTACCGTTCCGACCCAGACCACCGCGCCTGCGCCCGTCTCCCAGATCGCCGCGCCGATGACGCAACAGCCGGCGATTGCACCGCTTTCTCCCCAGTTGATCCAGCAAGTCTCGACCGCCAGCGTCACGACCCCCGCCAACACGGGCGGATCGCCCAGCCCCAGTGAGTCGGCCCCCAGCGCGCCCGGTGGCGGCGGTAAGGGGGTGCAAGCCTGCATGGGCTTCTGGGACGCGCAGACGCACATGACCCGGGGAGAGTGGCATGCCGCCTGCTCCCGGATCGAGAACCAACTGACCAACCTCAAGGTCGACACTCTGCCGCTCGGGCCGGCCCGGAAGCGGTAGCTTTGTCTGCGGTCGCCATCGTCATCGGATGGGGAGGGCGACCCGTGGCATTCAGGGCTACGTCCGGATGAAAATCTCTCCCGGCCTTGTGCAACCTCCTGAACCCATTACAATTGCCTCGCCGGGACACGCCCTGTCGGCGAGGTCGCGGCGTCGGTCAGAGCAACCAGACCGGCTGCGTCGAACAGGAGCCCCTGTAGTTCATGCGTGCTCTAGATGGGGCGGCCGCCCTGCTTCCACCTCAACGAGGCGCTGCTGCGCGCCTCACCCGATCCCTCATTGCCGTCGCCGTTGTGGCTGTATCGGCCGGCACAGGCTACATCGCGAGCCGCGTTTGGCCCTTGCCGATGCTGTCCCAACCCACGATACAGCTTGCCGCTCCGGGCGAAGCGCATGCCGCCGGTGTTGCACCGGGAGCGGGGGGAACGGCGGCTGTCCAGCGTCCATTGCAGCCGGACGCACCGGTGGTCCGCACCAGCGCAACTTCCGGCCTTCCGTCCGCGGCGGAGGGAGGGCTCTCCAAGCTGCCGGTGTCGGCAGAGGGGCAATCGGCGGCGCCTGCGGCTCCGTCTCCTGATCTGCTCTATCGCGCGCCCACCGAGCAGGAGCACGGTGCAGCGAAGGCGAGCCCGGCGACGGGCAGGCATGCAGGCGCCCTTGCCCGCCGCCGCACGGCGAGCGCACGTATTCAATCGACCAGCGGCACCGCACCCGGCGTGGTGGAGTTCGCGCCCAATCCACGTCCCAACCAAGCCCTGCGCGACTTCATGTCCTTCAGGTCGCGCGATTAGGTTGCTGGCGTAGCGATCATCGCATTAGAGGGCCAGCACGATGCGGGTCCTGGCGCGAGAGACGCAGGGGCAGAAATATCGCGCGCGGTCCTCGGCGCTCAAGCACGTGTCCTTGTGGACGAGGTCTCCCTCGACGTACGCCATGACGCAATGGCCACAGCTGCCGACGAGGCAGCCCGGCTCCACGGCGATGCCCGCCTCCTGGAGCGCCTGCAGCCCGGAGACCTGGGCTGCCACCATGAGCCGGCGATCCGACCAGGCGAGGTAGATCTCGAAGGCACCGTCCGCCATTGCCTGGCTATCCCGCCGAGCGTGGCCGGGCGAGCAGCGGCCAATAGACGACGGCGAAGCCCGCGAAGGCTGCCACCCATCCGGCTGCCGACGCCTGGAGCAGCGGCATTCTCGCCACGTCGAAGGCCGCGATGATGCGCGTCACGGCCGCGAGGAGGGCTGCCAGGTAGATCAGCTGAACGGGCACCGTTGCCGTGAGCGGATGGCCCGTGTGCCCGAGGCTCGCGCGCGTCATCACGGCAAGCGTCATCAGGCCGATCGCGCCGGCCGTCCAGGCATGCAAGGCCCCGCTCGGCATCATGAGCGCGGGCAGGGTGATGCTGAGCGCAACCAGCAGAAAGCCGACCGGCACGAACGCGTAGGCCACGTGAAGCACGAGAACGAGCGGCTCGCCGATCGTGCGATGGCCTGCCCAGCGTGCCAGCCTGAGCGCATGCATCAGCGCGCCGGCGAGTGCCAGGGCAGCCGTGACAAGACGAGTCGGGAACGCGGTCCACACCGCGAGCGAGACGACGCCTGCCGCCACCGCGATCACATCGAGGCGGCCGAAGGGCGCCGGCAGGGTGCCCGGCCCGCAGCGGACCAGCCAGTTGCGCGTGAAGCTCGGCACGATGCGCCCGCCGATGACGGTGATGAGCAGAACGGCCGTGGCGATGCCGATGCGCATTCCGTAGCCCGGCCCGCCGTGCGGCTGCATGGCCTCGAGGTGGAACACGACGTTGCCGACAAGCAGGAGAGCCACCAGCGCGAGCACCTTGAGGTTCTGCCTGTTGCTCCCGCGGATGATCTCGCGTCCGATGACGCAAGCGAGGCTTGCCAGGAACAGCACGTCGATGGCGGCGGCCGCCGGGGCGCCGATCCGCGCTGAGATCAAGACGGCCAACCGTCCTGCAATCCATACGAGCAGCAGGGCGAGCAGCGGCATCCCCGTGACCGGCAGCCGGCCGGTCCAGTTGGGAACGGCGGTGAGCAGGAAGCCCGCGGCGATCGCCGGCAGGTAGCCGTAGAGGAGCTCATGGACATGCCATTCGAGCGGCGAGAAGGCGATGGGCAACGAGATCGACCCCGACAGCATCGGCAGCCAGATCGCGACGACAAGGGCGGACCAGATGGCGCCGAGCAGGAAGAAGGGGCGAAAGCCGTAGCTGAGAATGGCCGGGCCGCGATAGCTGCGCAGCTGCTCTGCTGTGGTGGGCATGGGCTTGTTGTTCGCGTGGCGTTCGTCAGTGTTCAGTGCCGGCAGGATGGCGCCGACTCCGGGACAGGAGCCGACAGGATGTATCTGAGGCACGCCTTGCCCGGATCGTCGGCCTTGCTCGCGACCGCGATCAGGGACAGCCAGGCGGCATCGTCAGCCCGCGCGATGAAGCTTCCCACGACCGCGCTGGCGAAGCTGCCGAGCGGCTCGCCGGCAGCGGCAGCACCCGCGCGCATGCGTGCGAGCAGCACCAGGTCGTCGAGCGAGGCGAGCGTCTCCAGGATACTCTCCTCGTCGGCGAGGCTTGCCATCAAGGATCCGAGCAGCATGGCGCGCTCCTAGCTCACCCTGAGGTCGGCCGGCGTGGGCAGGTCGACGCCACGGATCTCGGCGCACGCGGCCAGGCGTGCCAGGTACTGGGCGATCGCCGTGCGCCGCGCGCGGTCGACGAGGTATTGGGCGATCCGGTCGCGAACCGCATCGAAGGGCAGCTGGCGGCCCTCGATCCTCCGGTCGAGGCGAATGACGTGATGGCCAAAGCGAGACGCAATCGGGGTGCTGCTCGTCTCGCCCGGCGCCATGGCGGAGAGCGCGGCGTCGAACTCCGGCGTCGTATCGCCCCTGGAGATCTGGCCGAGATTGCCGCCCACCGTTCGCGAGGGACAAGCCGAATGGGCGAGAGCGAATTGCGCGAATTGTTCGGGTGCGTCGCGCAGCGCGGCAATCACGGTTTCCGCCTCCACGCGCGCGGCGGCGTAGGCGGCGCGGTTATCGGGGCGCGCGGCAAGAAGGATGTGCGAGGCCTCGTAGAGGTCCGGCGTGCGAAAACGGCGGAGGTTCTGCTCGTAGTAGCGCCGGCACGTCGCCTCGTCCGGTGCCGGCGTCGAGACGTGCTGCTCGATCAAGCCGCGAATTGAGGCCTCCTCGTCCGTTTCGGTGCGCCCTTCGTCATCCGACAACGGCTGCGGCGCGAGTTGGATCCGCCGCGCTTCCTGCAGAAGCAGCTCGCGGACGGCCAGGGCGCGGGCGGCCGCGGTCCAGGCGGCGATGGGGGTGGGCGCCGGGTGGTTCTGCGCCTCGCGGGAGATGTCGTCGTGGCGGATCACTACACCGTTGACCGACACTACCTTGCGCAGATTCTGCGCCAGCAGGCTTTTCACCGAGCAGCTCATGGGATCACTCCGCGGGCTGTACGTGCGGGTGCCGTGGGCGGCCGGCGGACGGCACGCCCCGCGAGCGCACGACCTGGTAGCCGCGCCGGCCGAGGTACCAGACCGGGGCGCTCCACACGTGCACGAGGCGCGTGAACGGGAAGACGAGGAAGATCGTCATCCCGAGGAACAGATGCGCCTTGAAGATCGGATGGACATCGGCGACCAGGGTCCACGCATCCGCGCGCAGCAGCAGGATGCCCTGCGCCCAGTCCATGAACTTCACCATCTCGTGGCCGTCGAGGTGGCCCATGGAGACGGGGATGGTGGCGAGGCCCAGCAGCAGCTGAGCGAACAGGATCAGCAGGATGGCGATGTCGCCGAAGGACGACGTCGTGCGGATGCGCGCGTCGAACAGGCGGCGGTGCGTCAGCAGCGCGATGCCGATCAGGCAGAAGATGCCGGCCACGCCGCCCACCGTAATCGCCATCACCTGCTTGAAGCCGTGAGAGATGCCGATGAGATCGAACACCCAGATGGGCGTCAGCAGGCCGACGAAGTGTCCGAGGAAGATCACGAGGATACCGACGTGGAACAGATTCGAGCCCCACATCAGCTGGCGACGGCGCAGCAGCTGGCTAGAGCCCGATCTCCACGTGTACTGCTCGCGGTCGAAGCGCAGCAGGCTGCCGAGCAGGAACACGGTGAGGCACAGATAGGGATACCAGCCGAAAACGATATGGTTGATCACGTCGCGCATAGGGGCCTCACGAAGCGCGGTTGGACTGGCTGTAGGTGACGAGGGGACGTTTCGGCTCGGAGATGGGCAAGCCCGGAGCTGGCCGGCGGGCAGCCCTGAGCTTGGCGGTGAGCCCGTCCTTGCCGCATTGAGCCGCAGCAGCAGCGGCAGGTCCGAAGGTGACCTCTTCCTCCTCCCAGGCCGCATCGAGGGCCGCGAGGTCGTTGGGGTCCTGGTCCGGCTCGCCCATCAGCGTGGCAACCACCTCAGTCTGCGGCCTGGCGTGGGCCAAGGCCTGGGCGCAGGAGAAGACTGAGGAATAGGCAGATTTGCGCTTCTTCAGGCGCTGCCGGATCGCCTCCAGAACATGCGATGTCTCGCCGAGCAGCTCGCAGGCTTCCGCCTCGGGAATGACAGACAGGAACTCCAGGAACAACGGCAGGTGGTCGGGCAGCTCGCTCGAGCTCATGCACAGGCCATGACGCTCGTAGAGGGCTTTGAGGTCGACCATCGCCTGGCCGCGGTCGCGGCTTTCGCCATGGACGTGCTCGAAGAGATGCAGCGACAGCGAGCGCGTGCGATCGAACAGCAGCACGTAGCGCTCCTGCAGGTCGTAGAGATCGCCGGTGGCGATCTCCTCCAGGATGCGATCGAGGCGATCGCGATTGCGCTGCGGCAGCCGCGCCTCGGCGCCGAGGACGGCACGCATCTCGGGCACGGCAGCCTGCAGCTCCGCGCTCGGATAGCTGAGCAGGGCGGAGAGCACCTTCAGGGTCCTGCGCATCACGCGACCTCCATTGGCGTCTTCGCCTTTCTCTTCGGAGCACCGAAAAGCCCCGTCTCCGTGCGCCCGTCGGAGCAGCCGTTGCCGAACGAGAAGCCGCAGGAGCCGCGCAGATCGTAGGCGTCCTCGCCAAGCTCGCGATGCGCGGTGGGGATCACGAAGCGGTCCTCGTAGTTGGCGATGGCCATGATCCGGTACATATCCTCGATCTGCTGGCCCTGGAGGCCGACCTTGGCGGCGATGGTTTCGTCGATCACGCCGTCGATGGTCTTGGCCCGCATGTAGGCGCGCATGGCGAGCATGCGCTCCAGGCCCCGGGCGACGGGCTGCTCGTCGCCGGCGGTGAGCAGGTTGGCGAGGTACTTGAGCGGGATGCGCAGGCTGCGCACGTCGGGCATGGCGCCGTCCGAGCCCATCTTGCCGGCCGCGGCCGCGGACTGGATCGGCGACAGCGGCGGCACGTACCACACCATCGGCAGCGTGCGGTACTCGGGATGCAGGGGGAAGGCGACCTTCCATTCCATCGCCATCTTCCACACCGGCGATTTCCCTGCCGCCTCCAGCCATGCGTCCGGTACGCCGTCGGCACGTGCCTGGGCGATGACGCTCGGATCGTTCGGATCGAGGAAGATGTCGAGCTGCGCCTGGTAGAGGTCCTTCTCGTCCTTGACGCTTGCCGCCTTCTCGATGCCGTCGGCGTCGTAGAGCACCACGCCGAGATAGCGGATGCGGCCCACGCACGTCTCCGAGCAGACCGTCGGCTGACCCGCCTCGATGCGCGGATAGCAGAAGATGCACTTCTCCGATTTGCCGCTCGACCAGTTGTAGTAGATCTTCTTGTAGGGGCAGCCCGACACGCACATGCGCCAGCCGCGGCACTTGTCCTGATCGATGAGGACGATGCCGTCCTCCTCGCGCTTGTAGATGGCGCCGGAGGGGCAGGCCGCCACGCACGCCGGGTTGAGGCAGTGCTCGCAGAGCCGCGGCAGATACATCATGAAGGTGTTCTCGAACTGGCCGTAGATCTCTTTCTGCACGCCCTCGAAGTTGTAATCGGCTGAGCGCTTGGCGAACTCGCCGCCGAGGATCTCCTCCCAGTTCGGGCCCCACTGGACCTTCTCCATGCGCTCGCCGGTGATGAGCGAGCGCGGGCGCGCCGTGGGGAAGGCCTCGAGCTCAGGCGCCTTCTGCAGGTGCTCGTAGTCGAAGGTGAAGGGCTCGTAGTAGTCGTCGATCTCGGGCAGGTCGGGATTGGCGAAGATCTTGGCCAGCACGCGCCACTTGCCGCCGATCCTGGGCTCGATCTTGCCGTTGCGCTTGCGCCGCCAACCGCCGTTCCAACGGTCCTGGTTCTCCCAATCCTTGGGATAGCCGATGCCGGGCTTGGTCTCGACGTTGTTGAACCACGCGTATTCCATGCCCTCGCGGTTGGTCCAAACGTTCTTACAGGTGACGGAGCAGGTGTGACACCCGATGCACTTGTCGAGGTTCAGCACCATCGCGATCTGCGCGCGGATATTCATATGCGTAACCCTCTCGGCTTGCGTCCCCGTGTCATCGCGGGCCTTGTGCCCGCGATCCAGCGTGCAGCAAGTTCCGGCGTCGAGGTTTGGCGATACCCAGCTGCCGATAGGCGCGCGTGGTTGGCTGGATCCCGGGGACAAGCCCCGGGATGACAAGACGGTGCCGGGCTCATTCTGGGGCCTCCAGCTTCGTGGCAGCCGGGAGAGCGCCGGGCTGATCGGCCGCCGGCCGGTCGAGCCAGTCCACCTTGGCCATCTTGCGAATGATCACGAACTCGTCGCGGTTGGTGCCGATGGTGCCGTAGTAGTTGAAGCCGTAGGACTGCTGGGCGTAGCCGCCGATCATGTGCGTCGGCTTCAGCACCGCGCGCGTTACCGAATTGTGGATGCCGCCGCGCTGGCCCGTCATCTCCGAGCCCGGCACGTTCACGATCTTCTCCTGCGCGTGATACATGAGGCACATGCCCTGCTTCACGCGCTGCGAGACGACGGCGCGGGCGACCAGCGCGCCGTTGGAGTTGTAGGCCTCGATCCAGTCGTTATCGACGATGCCGGCCTGCGCCGCGTCCTTCTCGCTGATCCACACGATGGGTCCGCCGCGGCTCAAGGTGAGCATCAGCAGGTTGTCGGTGTAGGTGGAGTGGATGCCCCACTTCTGGTGCGGGGTGATGAAGTTGAGGACGATCTGTTTCTCGCCGTTAGGCTTGGTATCGATCACGGGCTTCACCGAGCGTGTGTCGATGGGCGGGCGGTAGACGCACAGCGCCTCGCCGAACGCGCGCATCCACAGGTGATCCTGGTAGAGCTGCTGGCGGCCCGTGAGCGTGCGCCAGGGAATCAGCTCGTGCACGTTGGTGTAGCCGGCGTTGTAGCAGACCTTCTCGCTCTCCAGCCCCGACCAGATCGGCGAGGAGATGATCTTGCGCGGCTGAGAGACCACGTCGCGGAAGCGGATCTTCTCGTCCTCCTTGGGAACTGCAAGATGGGTGTGCTCGCGGCCCGTCGTCTTGCCGAGCGACTCCCAGGCTTTCACCGCCACCTCGCCGTTGGTCTCGGGCGCCAGCGTGAGGATCACCTCGGCGGCATCGATGTCGCTGTCGATCTTCGGCAGACCTTTGGTGGGCCCCTCCTCGGTGACGACGCCGTTCAGGCGCTTGAGGAGGTCGACCTCATGTTCGGTGTTCCAGGCCATGCCCTTGCCGCCGTTGCCGAGCTTCGACATGAGCGGCCCGAGCGATGTGAAGCGCTTGTAGAGGTTGGGGTAGTCGCGCTCGACCACGGTGACGGCCGGCATGGTCTTGCCGGGCACCGGCTCGCATTCTCCGCGCTTCCAGTCCTTGACGTCGACGGCCTGCGCGATCTCGGCCGGGGTGTCGTGCAGGATGGGCGTAAGCACCACGTCCTTCTCGACGCCCAGCACCTCCGGCGCGATGTCGGAGAACTTCTTGGCGATCGCCTTGTAGATCTCCCAGTCGCTCCTCGCCTCCCACACCGGGTCCACGGCGCCCGTGAGCGGGTGGATAAAGGGGTGCATGTCGGAGGTGTTGAGGTCGTTCTTCTCGTACCAGGTGGCAGTGGGCAGCACGATGTCGGAGTAGACGCAGGTGGTCGACATGCGGAAGTCGAGCGTGACGAGCAGGTCGAGCTTTCCTTCCGGCGCCTCCTCGTGCCAGACGACGTCGGCCGGCTTCTGCGCGCCCATCTCGCCCAACTGCTTGCCCATGACGCCGTGCGTGGTGCCGAGCAGGTGCTTGAGGAAATACTCGTGGCCCTTGCCGGAGGAGCCCAGCAGGTTGGAGCGCCACACGAACATGTTACGCGGCCAGTTCCTGGGATTGTCCGGGTCGTGGCAGGAGAGCTTGAGCTCGCCGGACTTCAGTGCCGCGGCGACGTAGTCCTTGGGCTCCTTGCCTGAGGCGGCTGCACGCGCGGCGACCTCGAGTGGATTGGTCTCGAGCTGGGGCGCGGAGGGCAGCCAGCCCATCCGCTCGGCGCGCACGTTGTAGTCGATCAGCGTCCCATCCCACCGGCCGGCCGGCGCCGTCGGGGAGACGATCTCGCCGATGTCCAATGTCTCGTAGCGCCACTGATCGGTGTGGGCATAGAAGAACGACGTGGAGTTCTGCTGCCGCGGCGGACGTGCCCAGTCGAAGGCGAAGGCGAGCGGCAGCCAGCCGGACTGCGGACGCAGCTTCTCCTGGCCCACGTAGTGCGACCAGCCGCCGCCGGACTGGCCGATGCAACCGCACATCACCAGCATGTTGATGACGCCGCGGTAGTTCATGTCGCAGTGGAACCAGTGGTTCATCGCCGCGCCGATGATGACCATGGAGCGGCCGCGGGTCTTCTCGGCGTTGCGGGCGAACTCGCGCGCAACCTGGATGACCTGGTCGCGCGGCACGCCGGTGATCTTCTCCGCCCACGCCGGCGTGTACGGCACGTTCTCGTCATAGGACTTGGCCACGTGTGCGCCGCCGAAGCCCCGGTCGAGACCATAGTTGGCGACGAGCAGGTCGAACACGGAGGCAACGAGCGCCTCGCCGTCCTTCAGCTGGACGCGCTTGGCCGGGACGTTGCGCACCAGCACGCTCGGATGCTCGGTGCCGGCGAAGTGGTCGTGCTCGCGGTTGCCGAAATAGGGAAAGGCGACGCCGGCGACCTCGTCCTTGTCGGCCACCAAGCTCAGCTGCAGGTTGGTCTCCCGGCCTCCGGCCTCCTTTTCCTCGAGGTTCCACTTGCCCTTCTCGCCCCAGCGGAAGCCCACGGCGCCTTGCGGCACGACGATGCTCTCGGACGTCTCGTCGTAGGCAACGGTCTTCCACTCCGGATTGTTGGTCTCGCCGAGATTGTCGGGGAAGTCGGAGGCGCGCAGCAGGCGGTCGGGCACCAGGGTGTCGCCCTGCTTCACCAGCCGCACCAGCATCGGCATGTCGGTGTAGACGCGGGCATAGTCCTCGAAGTACTCGGCCTGCCGGTCGAGATAGAACTCGCGCAGGATGACGTGGCCCATGGCCATGGCGAGCGCCGCGTCGGTGCCCTGCTTCACGGAGATCCACAGGTCCGCGAACTTGGAGGCCTCCGAATAGTCGGGGCAGATGACGACGCTCTTGGCGCCCCGGTAGCGGGCCTCGGTGTAGAAGTGGGCGTCCGGCGTGCGCGTCTGCGGCACGTTCGAGCCCCACAGGATCAGGAAGCCCGCGTTGTACCAGTCGGCGGATTCGGGCACGTCGGTCTGCTCGCCCCAGGTCTGCGGGGAGGACGGCGGCAGGTCGCAGTACCAGTCGTAGAACGACATGGCGACGCCGCCGAGCAGCGAGAGATAGCGCGAGCCGGCGGCGTAGCTCACCATCGACATCGCCGGGATCGGCGAGAAGCCGATGACGCGGTCGGGGCCGTAGGTCTTGGCGGTGTAGGCGTTGGCGGCGGCGATGATCTCCGTCACCTCGTCCCAGCTCGCGCGCACGAAGCCGCCGAGTCCGCGCTTCCTCGTGTAGGCGGCGCGCTTGTCAGGGTCCTCGACGATGGAGGCCCAGGCTGCGACCGGCTTCCTGGTCGCGCGCGCCTCGCGCCAAAGCTTGATCAGCCGCGAGCGCACCAGCGGGTATTTCACGCGGTTGCCGGAGTAGAGGTACCAGCTGTAGCTCGCGCCGCGGGAGCAGCCGCGCGGCTCGTGATTGGGCAGGTCCGGCCTGGTCCGCGGATAGTCGGTCTGTTGCGTCTCCCAGGTGACGATGCCGCCTTTCACGTAAATCTTCCACGAGCACGAGCCGGTGCAGTTGGCGCCGTGAGTTGAGCGCACGATCTTGTCGTGCTGCCAGCGCTTGCGGTAGCCGTCCTCCCAGCGGCGATCCTCGTTGGTCACGATGCCGTGGCCGTCGGCGAAGTCGCCTTCGATGCGCTTGAAGAAGGTGAGGCGGTCGAGGAAATGGCTCATCTGTCGTCCCCAATCATTCAGCGGGCTGGGTGGCGGGCGCGCGCGAGGAGGGCGACGGTCCGCCCCTCTCGATGTCGCGCAGCAGCCCGCCGCGCCGCGTGTAGAACCACCAGGTGATGGCGATGCAGGAGAGGTAGAACACCAGGAAGGCCCAGAGCGCCGCTTCCGGCCCGCCGGTGAGGTTGATCGAGGTGCCGTAGCTCTTGGGGATGAAGAAGGCCCCATAGGCGGCGATCGCCGAGCTGAAGCCGATGATCGCCGCGCTCTCCTTGTCCGATTGGCGCGTGCGCATGCCGGCGTCCGCGGTGGGCATCAGCCGGTCCATCTCCTTGCGCATGATGGCCGGGATCATCTGGAAGGTGGACGCGTTGCCGACGCCCGAGACGAAGAACAGGAACAGGAACATGGCGAAGAAGCCGGGCCAGCTCTTGATGCCGAGGAAGTAGAGGACGCCCGCGACGCCGACGGCCATGCCGACGAACACCCAGAAGGTGACGCGGCCGCCGCCCCACTTGTCGGAGACCCAGCCCGTGAGCGAGCGCGACACCGCGCCGACTAGCGGCCCGAGGAACGCGTAGGCGAGCGCGTTGATCTCAGGGAACTGCGTCTTGGCGAGCAGCGGGAAGCCTGCGGAGTAACCGATGAACGAGCCGAAGGTTCCGGTGTAGAGCCAGCACATGATCCAGTTGTGCCGGCGCTGGAAGATGACGGCCTGCTCGGCGAACGAGGCCTTGGCGGAAGCCAGGTCATTCATGCCGAACCAGGCGGCGAACGCGCTGGCGGCGATGAACGGCACCCAGACGTAGCCGGCGTTCTGCAGCCAGAGCGGCACTTCCTTGCCGGCCTCCTTCACCATGACCGGGTCGCCGCCCAGCCATCCGAACACGCCAGCCGTGATGGTGAGCGGCACGACGAACTGCACGACGCTGACGCCGAGATTGCCGAGGCCGGCGTTAAGAGCGAGCGCGTTGCCCTTCTCGGCCTTGGGGAAGAAGAAGGAGATGTTGGACATGGAGGAGGCGAAGTTGCCGCCGCCGAAGCCGCACAGCAGGGCCAGTGCCAAGAACAGCCAGTAGGGCGTGGCCGGGTTCTGCACGGCCATGCCGATGCCGAGCGCCGGGACGATCAGCGACCAGGTGGTGAGCGTGGTCCACAGGCGGCCGCCGAAGATCGGCACCATGAAGGAGTAGAAGATCCTGAGCGTCGCACCCGAGAGGCCGGGCAGCGCCGCCAGCCAGAAGAGCTGGTCGGTGGTGTAGGTGAAGCCGATCGACGGCAGCTTGGCGACCACCACCGACCACACCATCCACACGGCGAAGGAGAGGAGCAGCGCAGGGATCGAGATCAGCAGGTTGCGGCGGGCGATGGCGCGGCCCTTGGTCTCCCAGAACTCCTTGTCCTCGGGCCGCCAGTCCTCGATCAGATGAGGCCCAAGCGCGCCTACGTGCTTCGGCTCGTGGATCTCCTGCATCTCCGGGAGCTCGGGAAGTTTCTTGAGCTCCTCGCCGTAGACGCCCCTCTCCATGGCGCGGATGGCGATATGCATCCAAACCAGTGCCACCGCCGATATGGCGAACAACGCCATGAAGCAGCTCTGCCAGACGCCTGTCAGGTCATTGAGCAGCCCGAACAGGATCGGCAGCACGAACCCGCCCAGGCCGCCGACCAGCCCGACGACGCCCCCGACCGAGCCCACGTGATCGGGGTAGTACACGGGGATGTGCTTGTAGACGGCCGCCTTGCCGAGGCTCATGAAGAAGCCGAGCACGAACACGATGATGGTGAAGGCGACGAGCCCGGTCTCGAGGCGGAAGCTCATGGGCCCGCGGATGCCCTGCACGGTGTATTCGGTCGGCGGATAGGAGAGGATGAAGCAGGCAGCCACCGAGACGCCGAAGGTCCAGTACATCACCCGGCGGGCGCCGTACTTGTCGGACAGCACGCCGCCGTAGATGCGAAACAGCGAGGCGGGCACGGAGTAGGCGGCGCCGATCATGCCGGCGGTGGTGATCTCGAGACCGTACACGCCGATCAGGTAGCGGGGCAGCCACAGCGCCAGCGCCACGAACGCGCCGAACACGAAGAAGTAGTAGAGCGAGAAGCGCCAGACCTGCACGTTCCTGAGCGGCTCGAGCATGGCGCGGACCGACTGAGGCTGCGCGCCGCTGCGACGACGGGCCTCGAGCTGGGGGTCGTCCCTGGTGGAGAGCCAGAAGACGACGGCCATCACGGCGATCGCCAGCGCCCACACATCGGCGACCATTTTCCAGCCGTAGGCCACCATGACGAAGGGGGCGAGGAACTTGGTGACCGCCGCGCCGACGTTACCGGCGCCGAAGACGCCGAGCGCCGTGCCCTGCTGCTCTTTCGGATACCACTTGGAAACATAGGCGATGCCGACCGCGAACGAGCCGCCGGCGATGCCGACGCCGAGCGCGGCGAGCAGGAAGGTCGGGTAGTCGTAGGCGAAGGTGAGCAGCCACGTCGCCACCGCGGCCGAGAGCATCACCGCCGTGTAGACGATGCGCCCGCCATACTGGTCGGTCCAGATGCCGAGAATCAGGCGGATGAGCGAGCCCGTGAGGATCGGTGTGCCGACGAGGAGGCCGAACTGGGTGTCACTGAGACCGAGGTCCTTCTTGATCTGCACACCGATGATCGAGAAGATCGTCCACACGGCGAAGCAGACGGTGAACGCGACGGTGGAGAGCCAGAGCGCGCGACGTTGGCCGCTCCGGCTGACGCCTGCCGTGTCGATCATGGATAATCACCCCTCGAAGCTCGCCGAAATGCTCGATGAGGGGAAGTAATCGCGCACGGGCCTTAAGCTCATTGATGTGAGTCAAGAAGGATGGACTGCTCTTGGCCGCCGAAGATGAGAATTTTTCTTCGAAGCCTCTCGAATAGATCATTGTCATGAAGAAAATTGCTTCCAATCATCTAAGAAATTGACTATCATCAAGCGAACGCCCGCGCCTCTTCATAGTATGGCCGATCATGAGAGTTGCCGACGCCCAAATCGTACGCGCGCTGCCGCTGTTCAGCGGGATGCAGGACGCGCATTTCCAGACGTTGATCGAGGCCGGCTATCTGCAGCGCTTCCCCAAGCGCGTAGTGCTCGTTCACGAGGGCGAGCGGCCGAGCTTCCTGCACGTGCTGGTCGAGGGATCAGTCGAGTTCTTCTCGGCCAGCCGGGAGCGCGAGACGACGCTGTCATTCCTCACGCCACCCGGCGCCTTCATTCTTGCCGCGGTCGTGCTGGACCAGCTCTATCTCAAGTCGGCGCGGACCGCGGAAAGCTCCGTTATCGTCCTCATCCCGGCCAAGGCCGTCCGCGACGTCTTCGACAAGGATCCGGCGTTTGCGCGCGCCGTGGTGGCGGAGTTGGCCTTCCGCTACCGCGGCCTCGTCAAGGACCTGAAGAATCAGCGCTTGCGCACTGGCCTGGAGCGTCTGGCCAATTGGATTTTGGCCTACAACCAGCAGGTCGGCAGGCCCGGCTCGTTCAAGCTGCCGATCGAGAAGCGGGCCCTGGCGCAGCTCCTGGGGATGCGCCCGGAAAACCTGTCGCGCGCATTCGGCGAGCTGACGGGGCTCGGCGTCAGGGTGGATGGTGCGACGCTGACGATCGTGGACATGCCCGCACTGGTTCGCTTCGCCAAGCCCGATCCGCTGATCGACGATCCGGCGGCATAGGCGAGCGCGATCGGATTGCCATCGCGACCCTCGGCGCGCACACACCGCCCCCGTCCTGAGCTTGTCGAAGGACGGACCACGCATGCCGACCGTGCTTCGACAGGCTCAGCACGGGGTTGGAGCGTGTGACAAGACGCTGAGGTTGGGCGAGTTCCAACCTGACGCGCGGCGGTATTACCGCGGGCCGCCGGCTGTCGGCCGCCGGCTTGACACCAGCCCCGCCCTTGTCTATGTCAGGCCCGCCACTGGCACTCTATCTCTCGAAGTGCTAACAACCGCCCGCGCGGCGATCTCCGCGTGGACTAAGCAACGCGTAAACCCTTGACCCAGGAGAGCTTTTTTCCATGAAGTTCCGTCCTCTGCATGACCGCGTGGTCGTGCGCCGCGTCGACAGCGAGACCAAGACGGCCGGGGGCATCATCATCCCGGACACGGCTGCGGAGAAGCCCCAGCAGGGCGAGGTCATCGCCGTCGGCCCCGGCGCCCGCGACGAGAGCGGCAAGATCGTCCCCCTCGATCTGAAGCCGAAGGACAAGGTGCTGTTCGGCAAGTGGTCGGGCACCGAGGTGAAGATCGACGGGCAGGAGCTCCTCATCATGAAGGAGAGCGACATCATGGGGGTGCTCGAGCGCTGATGCCCACGGCGTGAGTGGTGAGATGGCGAGTGGTGAGATGGCAATCGTCTCCGCTGCACCGTCCTTCCACTCACCACCTCACCACTCACCATCTCACCCATTCACGAACCACCATCTCATGAAGATGAGGAGCTAACTCAACATGGCTGCCAAGGACGTCAAATTCTCCGGCGACGCGCGCGAGCGGATGCTGCGCGGCGTCGACATTCTCGCCAATGCCGTCAAGGTCACGCTGGGCCCCAAGGGGCGCAACGTCGTGCTCGAGAAGAGCTTCGGCGCTCCCCGCACCACCAAGGACGGCGTCACCGTCGCCAAGGAGATCGAGCTCGAGGACAAGTTCGAGAACATGGGCGCGCTGATGGTGCGCGAGGCGGCCCAGAAGACCAACGACGTGGCGGGTGACGGCACCACCACGGCCTGCGTGCTGGCCCAGGCCATCGTGCGCGAGGGCATGAAGGCGGTGGCCGCCGGCATGAACCCGATGGACCTGAAGCGCGGCGTCGACAAGGCCGTGGCGCAGGTGGTTGAGGACATCCAGAAGCGGGCCAAGAAGGTCAAGAACAGCCAGGAGGTGGCGCAGGTCGGCACCATCTCGGCGAACGGCGAGAAGGCGATCGGCGACATGATCGCCGAGGCCATGCAGAAGGTCGGCAACGAGGGCGTCATCACGGTCGAGGAGGCCAAGAGCCTCGAGAGCGAGCTCGACGTGGTCGAGGGCATGCAGTTCGACCGCGGCTATCTCTCCCCCTACTTCATCACCAACGCCGACAAGATGATCGCGGAGCTCGAGGAGCCCTACCTCCTGATCCACGAGAAGAAGCTCGCCAGCCTGCAGCCGCTGCTGCCGGTGCTGGAGGCGGTCGTGCAGACCGGCAAGCCGCTGCTCATCATCGCCGAGGAGGTGGAGGGTGAGGCGCTGGCCACGCTCGTCGTCAACAAGCTGCGTGGCGGCCTGAAGGTGGCGGCCGTGAAGGCCCCGGGCTTTGGTGATCGCCGCAAGGCCATGCTGGAGGACATCGCCGTCCTCACCAACGGCCAGGTGATCAGCGAGGACCTCGGCATCAAGCTCGAGAACGTCACGCTCGACATGCTGGGCAAGGCCAAGCGCGTGCGTGTCGAGAAGGAGAACACCACCATCATCGACGGCGCCGGCAAGAAGAAGGAGATCGAGGGCCGCGTCGCCCAGATCAAGGTGCAGATCGAGGAGACCACGTCCGACTACGACAAGGAGAAGCTGCAGGAGCGGCTTGCCAAGCTCGCGGGCGGCGTGGCGGTCATCAAGGTCGGCGGCGCAACGGAAGTCGAGGTGAAGGAGCGCAAGGACCGCGTCGACGACGCGCTCAATGCCACCCGCGCCGCGGTCGAGGAAGGCGTGGTCGTGGGCGGCGGCGTGGCGCTGCTCAAGGCAGCCCAGGCGATCACCGTCAAGGGTGAGAACGAGGACCAGGACGCCGGCATCAACATCGTCAAGCGCGCCCTGCAGGCCCCGATCCGCCAGATCGCCGAGAACGCCGGCGTCGAGGGCTCGATCGTGGTCGGCAAGGTGACGGACGGCCGCGGCGCGGCGTTCGGCTACGATGCGCAGAACGGCGAGTACGGCGATATGTTCGAGAAGGGCATCATCGACCCGGCCAAGGTCGTGCGCACGGCGCTGCAGGACGCGGCCTCGATCGCGGGTCTGCTCATCACCACGGAGGCCGGCGTCGCCGAGGCGCCGAAGAAGAAGGAGGCGCACGCCCACAGCCACGGCGGCATGGGCGGAATGGGTGGCATGGACATGTAAGCGCCGCCCTCGCGCTGAACCGACGAGCGACGCCACCTGCGGGGTCCCGCGGGTGGCGTTTTCTCATTGCGGCGGGGAGCGAGCGGCGGAGCCGAAGAAGGCGACGCGCTCACTTGGTTTCGACGACCACGTAGGCATCCTCGACCGTGACGGGGAAGGTCTCGGCCACATAGGGCCCCTCGACCAGCCTCGCACCGGGCTCGACCGTGACGGCGTAGTTCATCAGGCGCATGCGCTTGGGGTCGCACCAGGAGCGCCCCGTGCGCACGTCGAACTCCCAGCCGTGCCACGGGCAGCGCAGGATCTCGCCGGGCCGGGAGTACCGATAGTCGCCCGGCTCCGAGGAGCTCACCGCACCCGTCAGCTTGCCGCGCGAGAGGCTGCCGCCCCTGTGCGGGCATTTGTCGGAGAGCGCGAACATCTCCCCCTTGATGTTGAGGATGACGATGGCGCGCTCGCCGATCTGCACGAGCTTGCGCGAGCCCGGCGGGATCTCTGCGGCCTTGGCGACGACGTGACGGGGCATGGCAGCTCTGCGGGGGCTGTGGAATTCGGCGTCGGGGGTAGAGTCTATTGCGTTTGCGGCGGGCTGGCGAGATCGCAGAGAGGTCGGCCAGCCACATCGTCATGCCCGCCAAGCGAAGCGCAGAGCGGGCATCCAGCTCCGATTGCGACGTCGAGCCCCGGGCTGGATTCCCGCTGACGCGCTTCGCGCTCGCGGGAATGACGATGCCTCTGCCCGGACTGCGTGCTCGGATGATCAGATGTCGTTGGCGGGGACACAGGCGCGACGGATGCGCGCGGTCAGACAAGGGGTTGCCATCTTGCCGTCGCGCGCGGCGTCTAATACCGCCGCGCGTCAGGTTGGACTGGCCCAGCGCGCTCCGCCCCGTCCTGAGCCTGTCGAAGGACGGACCACGCATGCCAACCGTGCTTCGACAGGCTCAGCACGGGGCTGGAGAGTGTGACACGGGGCTGGAGCGCGTGACATGACACGCCGGGCGGCGGGTCAAGCCTTACGCTCATGGGGATAACAACCGCGCGTCGTGCATCGCGGTTCCTGGATGCGTGGCCATCGCCAAGGGGAGGCATTGGGATGAAGAATATCGTCATATGCTTCGACGGCACCTGGAACAACGCGGACGCCCAGTTTCCTACGAACGTCGTCAAGACGGCGAAGCTGGTCCTGCCCGAGGACGCCGGCGGCGCTGCCCAGGTGGTGTTCTACGACGAGGGCGTGGGCTCGGGACAGGTTCCCTTCGCCGCGTCGATCAACAGCCTGCTCGGCGGCGCCTTCGGCGTCGGGCTGATGAACAACATCGAGCAGGCGTACCGCTTTCTCACCTTCAACTACGCGCCCGGCGACAAGATCTTCATCTTCGGGTTCTCGCGCGGAGCCTTCAGCGCGCGCTCCTTCGGCGGCCTGATCCGCACCTGCGGCGTCCTGCACAAGGAGCACGTGGGATTGGTGAAGAAGGCCATCGCGCTCTACCAGAACCGCGACCGCGAGGCCGGAGCCGATGCGGCGCCCTGCGTCCAGTTCCGCAACGAGTACAGCTTCGCGGCCTACAGCGGCAAAGTCGACGCCGGGAGTGCTGAGATACCGACCGGCCAGCATCCCCTGGCGATCGAATACATGGGCATCTGGGACACCGTGGGCGCGCTCGGCGTACCGACAGGTCTGTTCTTTGCGAACTACTTCAACAGGAAATACGAGTTCCACGACCTCGCGCTGAGCCGCATGGTCAAGAGCGCCCGGCACGTGCTGTCCATCGACGAGCGGCGGCGCACGTTCGTGGCCACGCCATGGACGAACATCGACGAGCTCAACCGCGCGGCAGCGGGGGCCGATGCGGCCCCTTCCGCGCTGCCGTATCTCCAGCAGTGGTTTCCCGGTGACCATGCGTCCGTGGGCGGCGGCGGGGACGTCAATGGTTTGTGGCAGGCTGCCCTCGTCTGGGTCGTCGAGGGGGCGCACGCCTGCGGCCTCAGGGTGGATCAGGCGGCGCTCGACGACTATCGCGGCGACATCGACCACACCGTGTCGGTCTACTGCATGAAGAAGCGGTCGTTCAGCTTCGCTTCCCTCTCTACGCGCCGCTGGCGCAGAGGGCCGGCGGAGAACGGCGTGTCGGAGGTGTCGGATATTGCCCGCCGGCGGGTCAATGAGCCGGCCGCCAGGCTCTACGAGCGCAGGCTCTATCGCCCGAAGACGCTACGCGCCGTCGTGAAGAGCCTGATCGCCGCGCATTCTTGAGCCGAGTCGGCGAGGGTGGCACGCGACGGCGTCACCTGCACCAGGCAAGGGCCTCGCGCATGTCGCGCACCGAGGCAATCTCGCCGCCGCTCGAACGGACGAGCCGCGCGGCTTCCTCGACCAGCATACGGTTGGTCGCTTCCGTCCCGAACGGGGCGTCCTCCAGGCCCACCCGGACATGGCCGCCACGGCGCACGGCCTCGGGTATGAGGGGGCGCACATCGACGCCGAGGCCGGCGATCATCCATGGTGCGCCGGGCGCCTCCTCGGCCAGCAGCGCGAGATGCGCGGCGAGCGCGTAGGGCTTGGGCGGGAAGCCGAAGGCGAACGTCTCGGAGAACATGAGCCGATAGATCGGCGTGCGCACCGCGGCGGCCCGCGCGAGCACGGCGCCTGCGCGCGTGAACCCCGGCTCGTAGATGGCATAGGCCGGGTGGAAGCCGTAGCGGGCCGCGAAGTCGAGCGCATGGCGCACATGCGACTCGGGATTGAGATAGGTCAGCGCCGGCGCCGTTGTCGCCCCTGCCGCGAGCTCGGTGAAGTTGACGCTGCCGGGGTCGACGACGGCGAACTCGATGAGGCCGCGTGCCGCCAGCGCTTCGACGTGGGCGAAGCGCTCGGCGGCGCTCTCCGGGAGCGGGCCCTCGCCAATTCCAGCCGATGGAATCGAGGGATAGACCGGCACGTCGATGCGCGCCCGGATGCCCTCGATGATGCGCGCGTAAACCTGCCAGTCGAACGTCTGCGGCCCGCCGCCGTCGTAGGCATGGACGTGGATGATGGCGGCGCCCGCCTCGGCGCAGGCGATGCCGTCAGCGATGATGGCTGGCACCGTGTCAGGGATGGCCGGCTGGCGCCGGCGGCTCCACGGTCCGTTCAGCGCCGCCTCGATCCAGACCTTGTGCATGCTGGGCTCCCGACGTTTCCCCCGGCGCGATGATAGTCGCAGCGAAGAAGCGGGGCCAGGATGTTGCGGAGCGCGGTCCGATCACGCGGCGACAATGGTCAAGCCCTCCGCGCGCTCGCCACAGGTTGGCCAACGGCTGCGCTCAGCTCGGCATTGCGCGGGGCCGGCTGCGCGCGCAGCTCCAGCACGCCGTCCTCCAGCGGTGCCCACCGCAAGGCGATGAGGTCGCGGATGTAGTTCTGGTAGATGCGCCACGGCTTGCGCGATCCCTGTCTCGGCAGCTTGTCCATGGCCCGCTGGAAGTAGCCGGAGGAGAGATCGACCGGCGGCAGACGCTCCAGGGTGGCATCCTCGTTGCGCGGCGTGCACTGGGCGTAGCCGTGCCTCTGCATGTGGTTGAGCAGGCGGCAGACGTAGCCGCTGATGAGCTCGGCCTTCAGGGTCCACGAGGCGTTGGTGTAGCCGAACACCGACGCGAGGTTCGGGATGTCGCTGTAGAGCACCCCCTTGTAGCTCACGGTGGTTGCTGGATCGGCGCGCCTGCCGTCGATCTCGAGCTCCGCGCCGCCCAGGATCTCGAGGTTGAGCCCGGTGGCGCTCACCACGAGATCGGCACCAAGCTCCCGGCCGGAGCGCAGCTTGATGCCGGTCTCGGTGAATGTCTCGATCTCGTCCGTCACGACCGAGGTCCGGCCTTGGCGGATCGAATGGAAGAAATCACCGTTCGGAGCGAGGCAGAGGCGCTGGTCCCAGGGATTGTAGCGCGGCGTGAAATGGGTGGAGATGTCGTACTCGGGTCCGAGCTCGGCGCGCAGCCCATCCAGGATCATTCTCCGGGCACGCTCAGGGTCCCGCTTGCAGATGCGATAGAAGTACATGCCGGCGAGCACATTCTTCCATCGCGTGAGGCTGCAGGCCGTGCCGGGGGGCAGCCAGCGGCGCAGGACGTCGGCAATACGGTCCTCGTCGGGCCAGGCGACGACATAGGTCGGCGAGCGCTGCAGCATGGTGACGTGGGCCGCCGACTTTGCCAGCTCCGGCACGAGGGTGACGGCGGTCGCGCCGCTGCCGATGACGACGACACGCTTGTTCGCGGCGGCGATGTCCTCCGTCCAGCTCTGGGGGTGGACGAAGCGGCCCTTGAAGCGGGCAACGCCGGGATACGCCGGAGTATAGCCCTCGGCGTAGCTGTAGTAGCCGGTGCAAACGAGGAGGAAGTTGCAGGTGAGCTGGACGCGCTCGTCCGTGGCCCCGCGCTCCACCTCGGCCGTCCATTGCATATCCTGGGACGACCACGATGCGCGCTTGAGGCGGTGGCCGAAGCGGATCCTGCGGTCTATGCCGTGCTCGCGTGCCGCCTCGCGGATGTAGCTCAGGATGGACGCGCCATCGGCGATCGACTTCGCCCCCGTCCACGGCTTGAAAGCGTAGCCCAGCGTGAACATGTCCGAATCCGAGCGCACGCCCGGGTAGCGGAACAGGTCCCATGTTCCGCCGATGCAGTCGCGAGCCTCGAGAATGGCGAAGTCCCTCCCGGGGCATTTCCGGCTGAGATGGCAGGCTGCACCGATGCCGGAAAGACCGGCGCCGATGATCAGGATATCGGTGTGGCCAACCCTCACGGGAACCTCCTGGACGCGGCTCCGGCCGGCTGCACGTCCACGGCTCGATACCTGAGCAATGGGGCGCCACGGTGTTTCCAGGGGAACACCTGTGGTTGGAACTGGAGGACTGGAGCCCCGTACTCAAGACGGGAGCCGCGCCGGCCGCCTCGGCACGGTCGATCTGCCCCGAATATCGGACCACATGATGCCTCGCTCAGGTGGGTGAAGAAGGGCTATGTGCTGTCGCATCCCGAGCGTTCGTTCCCAGCATCCCGAGGTCACGGGTCGCTTCGTCATCCATTCTCGGACCCGCCGCGGGCGAGTGCCGCCGCCTGCTGCAGGGTAATGCGGTGAACCAGCGGATCGGCATGACGATGGGCCAACTGCCATTCCGGTCCGCTCTTGCGATAGACCTCAGTCACGCGCAGCGACCAGTCTTGGTTTGGCAAGCCACCAACGTCTGCACGCTGGCGTTCGATCATGACGAGAACGACAAGTTCATCCGACGCATAGGTTTGCGCGACTTCCAGCTTGGTTTCGCCGTTCTTGAAGTATTGCGCGAGCTCTGCCAGCCGCTTGGGGCTGGCATCGAACCCGTGGCTGGCGGCACCGCCAAACGGCTGCATCAACGTAAAATCAGGCGCGATGCGGGCGAGACTGGACCACCGATCCATGTCGCCGCGCATGAAGGCCGCGTTTTTCTCTGCAGCGAGCTTGACGAGCTTTGCGATGGCATCGTCGGCAGAGGCCGTGTTGACCGGCAGCTGAACCGACAGTGGAATGGTGGCGGCCGCCACGATCGTCGCGCGCCTAGACACCGCCATCGGTGAATTTTCGTGGTGAATTGTCTGGTTGTCTTGCTTGGGCATTTGCGTCTCCAGAGTGAGCGAATTGGAAGTGCTCAAACCCATGAAGCTTGGTACGACATGAATCCAGTGATATGATTTCACCAATATGCTGAGCCAAGTTGCTCTATCCAGGATCGATCTGAATCTGCTCGTGCTCTTCCACACCGTGCTGGAGGAGGGCCATGTGGCGCGCGCAGCCGGCCGCCTGAACCTGACGCCTTCGGCCGTAAGCCACGCGCTCGGCCGGCTGCGCCATCTGCTGAACGATCCGCTGTTCCTGAGGACGCCGAAGGGTGTTGTGCCGACAGCGCGCGCGCTGGAACTTGGCGGGCCGGTGGCCGAGATCCTGGCCCGGGTTGGAAGCGTGATGGCCTCGGCGGTCCCGTTCGATCCGGCGACGAGCTGCCGCCGCTTCGTGATCGGCGCACCTGACGCTGTGATGGCCTCGGCGATGGCTCCCCTATTGGAATGCCTCGGCGCCAAGGCGCCGCGCATTGATATCGGTCTGATCCATTTGATGCCGGGGCGGGGCGGCGCGCTGGATCAGCCGTGGCAAGAGAGCCTGAAGAAGCTGGAGAAGCGCGAGATCGACCTGGCGCTGTTGCCGCTCAGGGCAGTGCCGCCACGCTTCGAGGCGCGGAGGCTCTACGATGAGGACTTTGTGGTCGCGATGCGCAAGGGCCATGCGTTTGCACGCGCACCGACGCAAGCCGCATTCTGCAGGTCGCAGCACCTCCTGGTATCGCTCAGTGGCGATCCGCGCGGCTTCGTCGATGAACTGTTGGCAAAGCGCGGCCTCAAGCGCCGCATTGTCCTCACCGTGCCGACCTTCCTGATGGGGCTTGCTCACCTTGCAAGCTCCGATCTGATCGCGGCGTTGCCCCGCCGCCTCGTCGAGCGACAAGCAGCCCGCTTCGGGTTGGCGTTCGTCGAGCTTCCTTTCAAGCGCAAGCCCGATCCGATCCAGCTCGTCGTGACCAGGGCGGCGATGATGGACGCCGGCATCTCCTGGCTGATGGAGGTTATCATCGGTTCGGTTGCACCCGGCCGGCCGTCCAATCCTTCGGCTTAGGCACAAGACTGCGTGCTGCGAGTGCACGACCGCTACGGGGGTCAGAAGCGGTACGGCTCAGCGAGTGCCCGACGCTTCCGTTCCATGCCCAGCAACAGACGTGTGCGAGCCCGACTCCGTCCGTATGGAGCGTGCATCTGAGCACATGACCTGGAGGACTACCGGCTCAGATTGAAATAGCCGGTCCCGCCGCCGCCGCTCAGCGAGGCGTTGAGACGGTTTCCGCGGACGGTGATCGCGATCGCGCCGGACACGCTGTACTCGGGATTGAAGAACTCGCCGGTGAAGCGGTTGTCGGAGGCGCGGGCCAGCACGGCGGTCTGGGCGACGCGTGCCGATGGCGTGGCGCACACCGCGTTCATGTTGAACCTGTTGGCCGAGCGCCGGGTGAAGGTGGCGCGGCATCGGGCTCGCTCGCGCTCGCCGGAGGGGTAGACGACCGTGCCGCCTCCGCTCCACGTCCCTTCGAGCGTGGCCGGCTCCGCAATTCCAGAGGCTGACCACAGCAGCGTGCCGACGACGAACAGAGTTGCCAGATGCGCGCTGTGCCGCGCTCGCCGGACCATGGAAGTCATCGCTGGACTCCGAATCCCTCTCCAGGGCGCCACATGACGCGACGAGCCCTTCCGCAGCATTGACTGGGATCAAGCAGTCGCCGGACGCTACACGTAGTTGCGGCGCGTCGCTTCAGCAAGCCTGCGCGTGCCATCACATGCTCGTTGCGATCGCGCGCGTCACGGCCCAGGCTCAAGCGAGACGGTAGACAGCGCGCCCGTTGCCCGACAGGATCTGGCGCGCCCGCTCCTTGGGCAGGCCGGCCGGGAAGGCGCGGAACGGATCGTCGAAATCCCAGTGCGGGTAGTCGGAGGCGAACAGCAGCCGGTCCCAGCCGATCCACTCCATGATGTCGAGCACGTGGCGGCGATCCTCCGGCTCCTCCATCGGCTGGGTGGTAATCCAGATGTGCTCGCGGATGTACTCGGAGGGCTTCCTCTTGAGGTGCGGCACCTCCGAGCGCATGCGCTCGAACAGCTTGTCGAGACGCCAGGAGAGCGCCGGCATCCAGGCGAAACCGCCCTCGATCATCACCACCTTGAGCCGCGGGAAGCGCTCGAACACGCCCTCGATCACCAGGCTGGTGACGGCGGTCTGGCAGGAGGTGGAGTGGCCGCCCGCCTCCTCCACGTAGTAGGACGGCCAGCCGGTGCCGGTGTAGGCGTGGCCGCCGGAGCCGAACACGTGCATGCCGATGGGCAAGCCGTGGCGCTCGGCGGCGGCATAGATGGGCCAGTAGCGACGGTTGCCGAGCGGCTCGCTGGTGCGCGTGAGCATGAACACCTGCGCGTAGGCCGGATCGTCGGCGCAGCGCTCGATCTCGGCCACCGCGGCTTCCGTGTTCTCGGTCGCCACCACGATGCCCGCCTTGAGGCGCGGCTCCGGCTTGGCGAAGAACTCCCGCTGCCAGTCGTTGATGGCCGAGGTCAGCGCGGCGGAGAACTCCTGGTTGAGCTCGCTGTGGCCGGAGAGGCCGAGCGGCCCGAGGATGCCGTACTCGATGCCGTAGGCGTCGAGGTACTGCGAGCGGATCAGGTCGAGGTCCGAGCCCGGATAGCCGCCGCCCTCGGGCCACGCGTCGCGGCGGCAGGCGCGCGGCGCTGACTTGGGATAGGGCTCGTAGCTCATGCCGAGCTTGCGCCGCGAGCCGTAGATCTCCAGGTGCTCGCGCCAGCGCGGGCTCAGGAAGCGCTTGAGGTCGCCGACGGAGCGCAGCGCCGGGTGCACGTCGCCGTCGATGATCTTGAGGCGCGCCTGCGCCGCCGGGGCGGAGCGCAGATCCGCATCGGCATCGAGCTCCGGGGCAAGGGGTGCGTCGAGCGTCATGAGTGCCTCCCGAGACGGGGGTAGGTGGCGATTGCGTTGTCGATCAGGATCTTGCGCCGCAGCGCCGGCGACAGGCCGGCCGGCAGCATGTCGTCGCCGTCGAACTGCCAGTGCGGGAAATCGGTCGCGAACAGCAGCATGTCGTCGGACTGGAGCTGGTCCATGATGCGCCCAATGTGCGCCGCCGACGGCGGCGCGTCAAAGGGCTGCAGCGTCAAGCGCACGTGATCGCGCACGTACTCCTCCGGCGAGCGGTCGATCCAGGGCACCTCGTTGCGCACGCCACGCCAGAACTTGGCGAGCCGCCACAGGTAGGGTGGCAGCCAGGTTACACCTGATTCGATCAGCACGACCTTGAGCTTGGGGTATTTCACGAACACCCCCTCGCAGACGAGGCTGCCGAGCTGGGTGTGGAAGCCCAGCGACTGGGCCGCGTAATCCTCCAGGTAGTAGGTCGGCCAGCCCGAGCCGGTGAGAGCGTGGTGATAGCTGCTGCCCGCATGGATGCCGACGGTGAAGCCGTGGCGCTCGGCGGCCGCATAGATGGGCCAGTACATGGACTTGCCGAGCGGATGCTCGCCCATCACCAGCATCAATACCTGCACGAAGCGGGGATCGCCGGCGCGTCGCTCGATCTCCTCGACCGATCGCTCGACGGACTGGATGGGGAGGACGGCCGAGCCCTTGAGACGGGAGTCCTTGTCCAGCCATTCGGCCGCCAGCCAATCGTTGAGGGCGCGGGCGAAGGCCGCAGCCAGGTTCTCGTCGCGGAAGCACTGCACCGGAAACAGGGAGTTGCAGATGGCGTGCGCGAAGCCGAAGCGGTCGAGCGTCTCCCTGGCCGCCTTGGCCGGCTCCGTGTCGGCGCCGGCCTTGCGCCAATCGGGCCGGCTCGTGAGCGGAGCGTTCGGCGGGTAGGAGATGGAGTCCCACGTCTCGATGCCGCGCACCTCTACGGTGTCGCGCCAATGGTCGTCCATGTACCGGCTCAGCGTGCGCGGGGTCGGCACGCGCGGGTGGATGTCGCAGTCGATGGCGCCGCTCAAGATGTCGCTCAAGGCACGCTCTCCAACCGGTTGGCGTCTTTGTGGCAGCCGACCCAGGAACGCTCGGCCTCCATCCTACGGCGCCGGGCGGCGGCGCGCCATGGCCGCCGGCCCCGTTCCCGCTCAGCTCACCCGGACGCCTGCAGGTGCGCAGCCGGCTCCCTCGACCGCAGCTCGCCGTACCATCTCGCCACCAGCTCGTAGTCCGGGTGACTCCTGAATGCCTCGCTTGGGCGGAACCCTTTTGAGGTTGCGATCGCGTAGGCCACGAGCATGCGGAAGCGGGGTACGCCAAAATAGGAAGTGTGGATCAGCTCCTCCCAGGTGAGGTATCGCGTCAGGAACTCCGTGCGCGTGCCGCGATCGTCCGAGAGCGCGAGCTCGCTCAGCCCACTGCGGAACTTCGACAGGGAGCGGGAGGCCGCCGCGTCGCTGACACGGCTGATCTCCGCCTGTAGTGCGCTCGGCAGCGCCGGGGACCCTTGGCCCAGCCACGTGGGGGAGGTTCCGGCGCCGAGGCCGCTTTCGCCGATCACATCGGCGCCATAGGCCGATTGCCGGATCTGGCGCCAGGTCAGATGGTCCAGGATCCTCGCCAAGCCATTGCTGAGGACGGAGGCGACGCCGATCGTCGTGTAGGTGACGATCAACGACGCCAGAAACAGGGAGGCGGGCAGCCCGAGGAGAATTGCAGAGCTGGCGACGGCCTCGGACGCGCCAAGATGCTTCGTCACGCCGTAGAGCGCCTCGATCATCGCGCCCGTGTTGATGATGATGTTGGTGCCGCCCCCCACGAGTTCGCCGTTCTGGACGTAGCCACCTCGGTTGCCGATGTAGTCTCGCAGCAGCGGAAAGATGCGCGACATGGCGCTGCCGGAGACGCTGACGAAGAGGATCGCCCCGGGGACGGCGAACAGGGATGCGAGCGAGAAGAGCGGGACGGCGAAGTCCCTCGAGAAGAAGCTGAAGCGCAGCCGCTTGACGCTTTCGAGCCCCCTGATCGCCTCGTCATTGGCGTGCCACAGGGGGAGCCATCGCGCCGCGTAGTTGCTCATCATCGACGTGAGCTTGCGCGAGCGCGGCACGCGTCGCGACGTTCGCCGCCGCGCGATGATGTAGACGATCAGGACGGGAACGACGAAAAGAAAGAAGAGTATCGCCAGCTTCGCCCCCATCGGCATTCTCTGGTCCTTGTACGCAGCGTCTCCTATGCCGAGCAGGAGGATGCTGTAGAACGTGAGAAACGCCAGATAGGCCGTCTTGCCGAGCGTGCCGAGGCGCGAGAAGAGCAACCAGGATTGCCTGCAGCTGATGAACGGCGTGCCGACGGTGATCCACCGGGAAAGGTTCGGCAGCGGCTGCTTGCCCAGCATCAATGCGTGGGCGATGACGGACCCGCCGTGGCTGTGCCCGATCAGGCAATAGCTCTCGCTGGCGGCCTCGCGCGATTGCATGCGCGACAGGAGGCTGGCAGCAGCCTTCCGCCGGGACGCCTCGCTGTTCGCCCCGTCCCAGATCAGCCGCTCGAAATTGAGCTTGCCGTCGTCGCCCTCGACGAGCTCGCGGATGTGGTGCTCGAACGCGGCGCCCTTCTGCCACCAAGCCTGGCCCTCCTCCGGACCGGTAGCGCCCGTGCCGTGGACGGTCATGATCGTCGCCATCTGCAATCCCCCCTGCAACCCGGCGATGCGGCCGTAGCATCCCCAGAAGGCGCGCCGTGTTCAACCGGATCATGACCGCCCGTGCGGCGGGCTGTGCAAGACGCGCTGGGTTGGCCGGCAGGGGTGGCGAAGGCAGTCGCATGTGCGCTGGGCCAGCCTGCATCTCGCGCCGTTTCTGCAGCTGTACGCGCTGCAGCGCATAACGCCACAGCGTATACGGATCGGCCTCGATGGCGCTGTATGTGCCGGGCGGCCTACTCCCTGGCGGCGCAGAAGCCGTGATACTGCGTCACGAGCGGCTGGCCGAGCAGGCCGAAGTGGCGCGAGTGCACCGCGGGGTAGGCGCCCTTCACCTCGTCCTTGTCGTAGATCGTCGTGATGTTGAGGAAGCCCTCGGTGACGACCTCGAGGAAATGCATGGCGTTGACGGCCTGAACGATGCGCAGCTGCCCGGTGCCGCGCTCGGTTGCCAGCTCAGCCGTTTGGGCGCGCGTGTCGATGGCGGCGATGCCGAAGGTGAGCGGCGTCGCCTTCTCCTCAACGAACCGGCCCTGCTCGTAGAACTGGGTGACGCCGTCCGCGAAGGTGCAGGTGTAGGCCTTGGGCTCGTCCGCAGACGCGGTCGCGGCAGCAAGCCCCAGCAGCACGAGCGCGATCGACAGTCGGGCAGTCATGGGCGTCATCCCTTTCGTGCTGGTGCCGCGGTCAGTCTGCCGGGCACGATGCGGCCGGCGTCAGGCTGGCCAGTCGCTCAGGCCAGCCAACACCTAGCCGATGTGCTGCGGCATCGCCACGGCGCTGGCATCGCATGCCGTCGCGCACTGGTAAGTGAAGATGGACGCTCAGGGCCGCAGGCGCGGTCCATCGTCGGCGGGGCGTGTGTCCTCACCTAACGCACCGAGCCGCAGCTCGCCGGTGGCGTAGGCAAAGTCCGTGAGCCACGCATCATTGATCGACCAGCGGTGCTTCTGGCCGCAGGCCGGACAGTCGAGGAGGGTGTGGGCGGAGAGAGCGCTGAAGCTGCCGATCTCGCAACGGATGCCCGTCGGCACGGCCTTGTCCGTCTGCGGGCATCGCACCATGACCATGTAGGGCATGCCGCTCGCCCCTAGCCTTGGCACGGTGGAAGGGAGCTTCGGCCGGGCACAGGAACCGCGCCGTTCGCGTCACGTGACAGGAAAGCACTCATCGGCAACTCCCACACTTCGCACCTGCAATAACCCAGACTTTTCGCACTGCGTCAATGGATGAGCGCGGTTAATCCGCCGGACGGTGCGCACCCGACACGGGCCAGCATCGCCGCCGGCCGTGCGCCTGACCGGCCTCCACCACGGCCTGGAGCCGGTGTTAACCGTAGCGGCATTCGGAGGGCTGCGGCGGCTCCCGGAAGGGGCCGCCGCAAGGGTGGAAGCGGCGGCCCGTCACGTCTTGGACGGCCTGAGCATGGGCTTCACAACCTCGCCCAGGATGTCGCGCACGCGCGCCGGCCGGGCGCCGAGATAGGGGAGCGGCCGGATCACGTCGATGGCGGCGATGCCGATGCGGGCCGTCAGCGCGCCGTTGAAGGCACCCTCGCCGAGGCGTCGCGAGAGGCGTCGCAGGATGTCCTGCCCGAGGAATTGGCCGAGCAGGTCGTCGGTGAGCGCGACGCCGCCCGTGGCCAGGATGTGGGCGATCACGAGATGGGCGAGCCGCAGCGCGCCAAGAAGACCCGGCCGGCCGCCGTAGAGCGTGGCGAGCCCGCGCAGCAGCCGCAGGTTCTCGATGCCCACGTAGCTGACCGAGATGAGCATGATGGGGCTCATGGCGGTGACGGTGGCCACGCGCTTGGCCGAGCGGGTGATGAGCTGGCGGGCCTGCCGATCGAGGGGGGCCACCATCTCCCGGTCGGCGAGGGCCAGCAGCTCGCCCGCATCGTGGACGTCGCGCGCGTGCTCGCGGAAGCGGCGCACGCTCCAGGCCTGCTCCGGCCGGCCGGCGTAGAGGCCGGCGAGCCGCAGCGCGGCCTTGCGCTCGCGCCTCGCATCCTGCTCGGCGAGCGCCCTCGAGATCTCGACCTTGATGCGGTTCATGCGGCTGAGGCGCGCGAAGCCGATGATCTCGCGCAGGAGCACCATGACCGCTGCGAAGGCGGCGGTCAGCAGGAGGGCGAGCGTCAGCCAGCCGATCCAGTCCTCGCGCGTCAGGGCGGCGGAGACGAGGCGCGCGAACCACGCGGCCGCCCCCAGCACCGCCGCGCCAGCGAGCGCGGAGAAGAGCACCGTGCCCCAGCGCAGCCCGCGCCGGCCGATGTCGGCAAGGGTGGGCCTCGCCATCGGCGGAGCGGCTTCGGCCGCGCCGGCCGCTTCCGCATCAGCATCTGCCGGCTCGATCGGCTCGGCCTCGGCGACGAGCGCCGGGTCGTTGGGGTCGAACGCGCGCGGCTCGCGCGGAGGGGACGGCGCGCTCATGCGAGACGATCCCCCAGCAAGAACTCGATGGCGCGGTCGAGACGGATGTGCGGCAGCGCCGGCTCCTCGCCGGAGGGCGCCTCGAGGCGCAGCCGCGGCGGACGGAACCGCAGGAAGTGGACGCCGGCCTCCGCTCCGGGCCTTCGCGCCGGCGGCGCGGCGAGCAGGCTCGAGGCATCCTCCGGCAGGTCGCCCGGGAACACCGCGGCCTCGGTGCGGCCGTCATAGGTCTTGGCCCCGAGCCGCTCGCCGCGCAGCGGCACGCCGACGATGCACGGCAGGCGCTGGCGGCCGAGCTGTGCCTCCGCCTCGCGCGTGGACCTGAGCGCCGCCAGCGCCATCACCTTCACCTCCGCGCCGGCAAAGGCGGCCCGCGCCATGGCCTTGTCGACCACGAGGCGCAGGATGGCCTCGAGCCGGTCGTGGCTCGCATGATGCAGGTGGTCGGCTTTGGTGGCGGCGAACAGCAATCGGTCGATGCGCCGCGGCAGGATGCTGGACAGCCAGGTGTTGGCGCCAGGGCGGAAGCAGGCGAGCACGGCCTCGAGCGTGCGCTGCAGATCGGCTATGGCCGCAGGCCCGCCGTTGACGGCGCCCAGCGCATCGACGAGCACGATCTGGCGGTCGAGGCGGGCGAAGTGGTCGCGGAAGAACGGCTTGACCACATGCGCCTTGTAGCTCTCGAAGCGCCGCTCCAGCATGGCCCCCAGTGTGCCGCGCCGATAGGCGGAGGCGGGCCCCGGCGGCAGCGGAAAGAAGGTGAGCAGCGGCGAGCCGGCGAGGTCGCCCGGCAGCAGGAAGCGGCCGGGACCAGGCGCGGTGAGCTCGATCTGAGGCATGCGCGCGGCCTGGAGATAGGCGGTGAAGACGCTGGCGCCGGCCAGCGCCGTCTGCTCGTCCGCGCCCGCGTCGGGATCGAGTGTCGAGACGAAGGTGAGCCAATCCTTGGCTGCCGTGGAGCGCTCGGGCGCGCGCGCCTCCTCCATCGCCCGGCGCGACCAGTCGGCGAAGGACTGCTCAAGCAGCGACAGGTCGATCAGCCACTCGCCCGGGTAATCGACGATGTCGACGTGCAGGCGGCCCGGCCCCAGCGCGCGGCGCAGCGCCGAGCCGTGCGTGTACTCGATGGTGACGCGCAGCTGGCTGATGCGCCGGGTGCCCTCCGGCCATTCCGGCGGGTCCCTGGCGAGCCCCGCCAGATGCTCCTCGTAGGGAAAGCGCGGGACGCGGTCGTCGGGCTGCGGCTCGAGATAGGCGCGGCCGATGCGTCCTTCCGCCATCGCCGTAAAGAACGGCAACCGCCCGCCGGCGACGAGGCTGCGCACCAGCGCCGTGATGAATACGGTTTTGCCCGAGCGCGCCAGCCCCGTGACCCCGAGCCGGACCGTCGGTGTCATCAAGTCGGCGAGGAGCGCGTTTGCGCTCCTGAGCGCGTCGGCCGCCGTGCCTGTCAGATCGGAGAGCCGCAAAGGATTGCCGCCTTTCTGCGCCCTACGTAGGGCGAAGAGCGGGGCAGCGGCAAGGGCAAGGGGTTGCTGCGATGCTGCAGCGATGCGGCAAATGCTGCGTCGCTCCTCGCCACCGCTGTACAGAGGTGATGTCCCGAGGCATGGTTGATGTCATTGAGAGCGTGGTGTTGGGGGATTTCATGTTTTCTGCCCGTTGGGCCCACAGGACGCTCGTGGGCATTTGCATCTTCATTGCAGTCGCGGTGGTTGTTTACGTGGGCTGGGAGGGCTGGTTAGGAGCGCCAATCAAGGCCTCAATCCGAACACTCGTCGAGCCTCTGCTCAGCAAGATTCCAAACGCCGACGTGCTTGACCGAATAGCCCGGGTGCTCGGTGCCGCTGGAACCGCGTTGACCGCAGCGTACGGCGTCTACAAGGGCATCTACTACGCCGACCACAATCTGCCCGAACGCCTGAGGCAGTTCCTCAGTCGAGCGGACGATAGGCTGCGTCGCGACAGGCTACCTCTGGTGCAGGCCATCACGGAAGCTCGTGCTGGCGAACGTGCGAGGCCTTCGGTCTTCTACGTCTTTCCGTTGACGCGCGCGCTCAAGGAGATCGGGTTTCGAGATTTGGATGCCGCGGAGAAGTCTCTGAAAGAGGCGCTGCGTCAAATCGAAGAGCAGATCAACATCTCCGATCGACAGAAGCTGAATATGCAAGAGCAGAAGATTGCCGCACATATTCTACGCGGCTCGATTGCGTCTGCGCGGGCTGAGAGTGCTGCTGTGACTGGGGAGTCACCGGATGAGGCGCGTCATGCTGCTGAAGAAGAGTTCAGCAAGGCGCTGGACCTGAGACCGAAGGATCTCGATGCGCTCGAACTTCGCGGCAGGCAAAGAGAATTGAGGGGAAACAGGAATGGCGCCCTTGAGGACTACGATCAGCTAACTCAAGCGGCACATGACGCGAATGAGGCGTTTCGTGCCGCTCGCGCGTATAGGCTTCGGGGCGAGTTGATCGAGCGTTACGCGACCGCACAGGTGGGACTCCGCGATGCGAGCAGATGCTTCGACGCAGCGCTCACGGCGATCGGCACTCTGGGTAGCCTGAAGGCTCACCAGTCATACGAAAAGGGGCTCCTTCTGAAAGCCTATGGGCGAGTTCAAATCGCGAAGAAGCGAACATGGAGCGCGAGGAACCTCCTGCAGGATGCTCACACGACTCTTGTCTCGTTGAAGACGCCAGAAGCGATCGGCCACGCAGTCGAAGTAGAGCAGATGCTAAGGAGCCTGAATCCAACAGCGGACCGCGATCAGGGCACAGCAGTCGAGGAAAAGCGCACGTGGTGGCAAAGGCTCTTTGGCTAGATTCCCCAGAGCCATGCCGTTGCGCGGCCCAGCAGAAAGGCCGCAGAGCAAGCGACCGACCCGTTGATGAATGCCACAATGCTGGCAAAGGTTTCGTCAGTTGCACCAACGTAGCCCGTAGGCGACGACGCGCTGCGCCTCTCAGCGATGAACAGGAGAGCAAGTATGCACGCGCCTGCGACGGCCGCCCACCAGGCGGCCTGCAGCACGCCGGCTACGGTCGTCGCGAGAATGATGAGATAGGCCATCGAGTTGCAGCGCTCCTTGGCGCAGCGAGATGGACGCAAGCACTTTGGCAACTCGACACTTCGCGGGAGAGTTCCGACGCAACCCGAACGGACGTCTTGCGGAAGCTACAGTGGCTGGCCGATGGCGGTGGTGGGGATGCAGGCCTGGCGGCCGAGCCCCGTATCGGCGCAGACCTTGTCGGCATCGGCCTTGCTCGGCAGCGGGCCGGCGATGAGGCGGTAGGTGCTGGAGCCGGCTTTGGGCGGCACGAAGCGCGGCTTCAGCAGCGCCAGGGCGCTGTGCTTCTCCGACAGGTCGCTCCAGCGCAGGCGCAGGGCGTCGAGCGAAGGCCCGGCGCCAAGCTGCACGGAGTACGTCGGCTTGGCGGGCTTCACCTCGGGCTCGCCGAAGGTCACAGTCGGGCCCTCGGCCGGGATGCTGCCGGTTTCCAGCCTGTGGTCGACATCCGCAGGAGCAGCCGCATTGGCGCCTTCGCCCACCGTGACGACGCGTCCGGCGGTGCGCTGGTCGGCGGCCTTCGCCTTGTCGGCCGTCTTCTTCGGCGTGATGATGTTGGGCAGCGGCGCCGCGGCGACGGGCGGGGGCGTGGCGAGCGAGGTGACCTTCTCCTCCAGGGCGGACAGGCGTGCCTGCGCCTCCCTGTCCTGCGCATCGCGCTGATCGACCGTCTCCTTGAGGCGGCCGAGATCCCTCTGTATCGCGCTCACCGTCTGCTTCACGCTGCCGACCTCGGCCAGCGCCCGGTTGGCGATGCGCACGCCGAGCTCGGGGTCGATGGCCTGCTCCTGCTTGCCCGCGGGCCCGCGGAGATCGACCTGCCAGGCCACCGATGCAAGATAGGTGAGGCCGCCTGCCGCAAGCAGCCCCCACACCAGGAGGTAGTTCCTGATGAAGCGTCCGGACGGGGCGTGTCGAATGGCCTGAGCCGACATGACCAGGAGCGTCCTCAGTTCTCGAGTGCAACCGCTTGCCAACCATCGCTCGTCCCGCGGACGCTGAACCGGGTGCGATCCGAATCGCGTATAACCGTGTCAAACGGGGGCTGGTGCGGTCAACGCCAAGCCCCCGCCGCGAGGGAGCCAGGTTGTGGACGTGTGCTTCAGGTGCCATAGGTGAGTGGCGCCCGGGCGACGCACCGGCTGCGGCCGGCCGCATCGGCGCCGAGGATCAGGATTCGACAGCCGACGCAACGCGCTGGAGCAACTGGGCTTTTGCATCCGCAGCGCGGGCGTGTACATCCTGGGGGCGGCTCGCCCTGATCCCGTCGCACCACGGTAACTGCAACACGAAGTCGCGCAGATGACCGCCCAACCGCTCCTCATCGTCGTCTTGGCCGCCGGCAAGGGCGTGCGCATGCGCTCGAGCACGCCGAAGGTGCTGCACGCCATCGCCGGGCGCTCGATGCTCGGCCACGTGCTTGCGACCGCGCGGGCGGCGGGTGCGGACAGGCTCGCCCTGGTGGTGGGGCCGGGCATGGAGGCGGTGCGTGCCGAGGCTATCGCCGCGACGCCCGGCATCGAGACGTTCGAGCAATCCACGCAGGCGGGGACGGCCGATGCGGTGCTGGCGGCGCGCGCAGCGCTCGAGAGGCACCAGGGCGATGTGATCGTGCTGTTCGCCGACACGCCGCTGGTGGAGCCCGACACGCTCCGCCGCATGATCGCCGCCCTCGAGGCCGGTGCGCAGATCGCCGCGCTCGGATTTCACGCCGTGGACGCGACGGGCTATGGCCGGCTGGTGGTCGACGCGAGGGGCCGCGTGGCTGCCGTCCGCGAGCACGCCGATGCGACCGAGGAGGAGCGCCGCATCGGCTTGTGCAATGCCGGCGTCATGGCCTTTCGCGTGCCGAGGCTCGCCCAGCTGCTCTCGCGCATCGGCAACAAGAACGCCAAGGGTGAATACTACCTGACCGACGCGGTGGCGCTGGCCGCGACCGACGGCCTCGTCACGGTGCCCGTCGACTGCGAGCCGCTGGAGGCCCTGGGCGTCAACTCGCGCGAGCAGCTGGCGGCCGCGGAGGCAGTCTTCCAGGGCCGGGCCAGGCGCCGCGCCATGGAAGCGGGCGCCACGCTGGTGGCGCCTGAGACAGTGTGGCTGAGCTTCGACACCGCGATCGGCCGCGACGTCCTCATCGAGCCCAACGTCTTCTTCGGGCCCGGCGTGACGGTGGAGGACGGCGCCAGCATCCTGGCCAACTGCCACATCACGGGAGCGCGAATCGGCAAGGGCGCGCGCATCGGCCCGTTCGCCCGCCTGCGCCCGGGCGCCGACCTGGGCGAGAGCGTGCACGTCGGCAACTTCGTGGAGGTCAAGAACGCCAGGCTGGAAGCGGGGGCCAAGGCCAATCACCTGGCCTACTTGGGCGACGGGCGGGTCGGGGAGGACGCCAACATTGGCGCCGGCACCATCTTCTGCAACTACGACGGGTTCAACAAGCACTTCACCGACGTCGGCAAGGGCGCGTTCATCGGCTCCAACTCGGCGCTTGTGGCGCCCGTGAAGATCGGGGACGGCGCCTACGTCGGCTCCGGCAGCGTCATTACCAGGGACGTGGCGCCCGACGCCCTGGCGCTCGAGCGCTCGGCCCAGGAGCAGCGCCCGGGCTGGGCCGCGAAATTCCGGGCCCTGATGGGTCGGCGCAGCAAGTCCGGCCGGCATTAACGCGGAAAAAACGCGTAATGGAGTTTGAATTGTAGGCTCCCGGCGGATCAGCGTACCAACGGCATGAGCCTTGCAGCCCCCCGGACATGCCGGGGCAGGCGGGCAGAAGGAAGAACGGGCATGTGCGGGATTGTCGGCATATTGGGCAAGAAGGCGGTCGCCGAGGACCTCGTCGATGCGCTGCGGCGCCTCGAATATCGCGGCTACGATTCCGCCGGCATCGCCACCGTCGAGGACGGCCATCTCGACCGGCGCCGGGCCGAGGGCAAGCTCAAGAACCTGGAGCGCAGACTCTCCAATCATCCGTTGCAGGGGCATACCGGCCTCGGTCACACCCGCTGGGCAACCCACGGCAAGCCGGTGGAGCGCAACGCCCACCCGCACATGAACGACCGCGTGGCGGTGGTCCACAACGGCATCATCGAGAATTTCCAGGAGCTGCGTGACGAGCTCACGGCCAAGGGCCACGTCTTCCAAACCGAGACCGACACCGAGACGGTGCTGCATCTCGTCACCGACTATCTCGATCAGGGCCGGCCGCCGGCGGAGGCAGCCAAGGCGGCGCTGCAGCGGCTCAGGGGCGCGTTCGCGCTCGCCATCATCTTCGCCGGCGAGGACAACCTGATGATCGGGGCGCGGCAGGGCCCGCCGCTCGCCATCGGCCATGGGCAGGGCGAGATGTACCTGGGCTCGGATGCCATCGCGCTGGCGCCCTTCACCGACACCATCACGTACCTCGAGGATGGCGACTGCGCCGTGCTCTCGCGCGAGAAGGCGGAGATCTTCGGCCTCGACGGCCGCAAGGTGGAGCGGCTGGCGATCAAGTCGGTGGCGAGCTCGCTGCTGGTGGACAAGGGCAACTTCCGCCACTTCATGGCCAAGGAGATCCACGAGCAGCCCGAGGTGATCGGCCACACGCTCGCCCACTATGTGGACCTCGCCGAGGCGCGCGTGATCCTGCCCGAGCTCGGCTTCGATCCGGCCGGCATCGCCCAGGTCTCCATCTCGGCCTGCGGCACCGCCTACTACGCCGGCCTCGTCGGCAAGTACTGGCTCGAGCGCTATGCGCGCATCCCCGTCGAGATCGACGTGGCCTCCGAGTTCCGCTATCGCGAACCGCCGCTGCCCAAGGGCGGCCTGGCGCTGTTCATCACGCAGTCGGGCGAGACGGCCGACACGCTGGCGACGCTGCGCTACTGCAAGGCGCAGGGCCAGCGCATCGCCTCCATCGTCAACGTGCGTACGTCCACCATTGCCCGCGAGTCCGACGTGGTGCTGCCGACGCTGGCGGGGCCCGAGATCGGCGTGGCCTCCACCAAGGCCTTCACCTGCCAGCTCTCCGCGCTTGCCTGCCTGGCGGTTGGGCTCGGGCGGGCGCGCGGCACGATCAGCCGCGAGCAGGAGGAGGAGCTGGTGCGGGCGCTCGCCGAGGTGCCGCGCCACGTCTCGACCCTGCTGCACAACGAGGCCTTCTACGAGCGGCTCGCTCACGATCTGTCCAAAGCCAAGGATGTGCTGTACCTGGGCCGCGGCAGCAGCTACCCGCTCGCGCTCGAGGGCGCCCTGAAGCTCAAGGAGATCTCCTACATCCACGCCGAGGGCTACGCTGCGGGCGAGCTCAAGCACGGCCCCATCGCCCTCATCGACGAGAACGTGCCGGTGATCGTGGTGGCCCCCGCCGATGCCCTGTTCGAGAAGACCGTCTCCAACATGCAGGAGGTGGCCGCGCGCGGCGGCAAGATCATCCTCGTCTCCGACGCCGGCAAGGAGCGCGCCGGTTGCAAAGTCGAGGAGTATATCCCCGTCCCCAAGGTGCACACCTTCGTCGACCCGCTGCTCTACGCGGTGCCCGTGCAACTCATCGCCTACCACACCGCGGTGTTCATGGGCACGGACGTGGACCAGCCCCGCAACCTTGCCAAGTCGGTCACGGTGGAGTAGGGCCCTCGGCCCCGGACCCCCGGATTTGCACAGGCGGGGTGAGTTGGCGTAGCCTCGGGTCCGGGAGGTGCTCCGCGTTCGACGGGACGTCAACCGGGGGAAGACTTCAATGATCGGCGACTGGCGCAGGCTGGCACTCGCGGCACTGGCCGCTGCGGGCGTGGCCGTTGCCTGCGCGACGCACGGCCAGGCCCAGGCCCCTCCCAAGGCCGCCGCCAAGAAGGCTCCGCCGCAGAACGCCGAGGGCGAGAGCGGGGACCCTGACGCGGCCAAGAAGCCCGCCAAGAAGAAGCAGGATCCGGCCGAGGCGCAGCGCGCCATCGAAGCGGCCGCGAAGCTGCTCGAAATCGGCAAGGCGGACCAGGCGGCGCAGTCTCTCACCGCGGTGGTGGTCGGCGGCAACCTGCCTCCCGCGATCATGGCGCGGGCACTCCTTTACCGCGGCATCGCCTACCGGCAGCAGAAGAAGCCGGCCCAGGCCATCGCCGACCTGACGAGTGCGCTGTGGCTGAAGGGCGGGCTGGGCGAGGCCGATCGCAAGGACGCGTTGCGGCAGCGTGCGTCGGCCTACGCGGAGGCGGGCCTGAGCGATGGTGGCGGCGAGCCGATCGCGCCGGCCATGCCGGGGGCGGGAACGCGCACGGCGTCAGCGACAGGAATTTCCGAGGGCGGATCGCCGTCCGGGGCCGTCCAGGAAGCACCCAAGCAGAGCAGCGGCTGGAGCTTCAGCAATCCCTTTGCCGGCCTGTTCGGCGGCTCCTCGCAGCCAGCCGAGAGCGCACCGCCTCCGCCTCCACCGCCCACCACCTCCTCCATCTCGGCCGGCGGCCAGCCGCCCCGCGCGATCGCCAGCGCCTGGTCGCAGAACACCGAGGTGCGCAGCGGCGGCGCGCAGCCGGCCGCGCCGACTACGGTGGCCTCGAGGCCCGACGGCAAGTTCCGCATCCAGGTGGGCATGGTGCGCACGCAAGCGGAGGCCCAGGTGCTCGCGGACAGGGTGAGACGGGAGCACGCGTCGGTGCTGGCGGCGCGAGATCCCGACGTCGACGAGACGGTGGTGGGCAACATGGGCTCGTTCTACCGGGTGCGATTCGGGCCCTTCGCGACGTCGCAGGAGGGGCAGGCCGCCTGCGCCAAGCTCAAGGGCTCCGGCATCGACTGCCTCGTCGTAACCCAGTAGAATCCGGAAAAACCAAGGGAATACAGCCCTTTGGATGCCGGCGCCGGGCCCGGCGCAACGCCGCAGGGCCGCGCCACTTTCGGCGGCCTTGCCTCGTCACCATCTCTCGTGACAAAGCAGCGTCCAGCCGAGTCTGGCCGGGCACTTGCATGCGAAGTCGGCGTGCGAGGCAACGAAACAGCCGCCTGACCGCTCGATCCGTGAGCCATGTCGATGCAGGAGCAACCAGGTCCATCGGGCGAGCGCCCCTCCCAGGACGACGCCCCGGAGGTGACGACCGGGAGCCCTACCCTGCCGGAGGACCAGAGCACCGACCTCAAGGCGGAGCTCGCCAAGCTGGCGCTGGAGGCCCCGCCGGAGCCGCGCCATGCCGGCGCGCGCCTTCGCAACTACTTCCTCACGGGCCTCGTGGTGGTGGGGCCGGTGACCATCACGCTCTACATCGCCTGGTACTTCATCAACATCGTCGATGCGTGGGTGAAGCCCTACATCCCGCGCATCTACAACCCCGAATCCTACCTGCACTTCCCGGTGCCGGGCGTGGGGCTCCTGTTCGCCATCGTCGGCCTGACCCTCATCGGCGCGCTTGCCGCCAACCTGATCGGCCGCTCGCTGATCAGCGCCGGCGAGCTGATGCTCGGGCGCATGCCGATCGTGCGCAACGTCTATCAGGGGCTGAAGCAGATCTTCGAGTCGGTGGTCACCGCCTCCTCGCCGGCGCATGGCTTCCAGAAGGTGGCGCTGATGGAGTTTCCCTCCAAGGGCATCTGGTCGATCGTCTTCGTGACCGGGGATGCGTCCGAGCAGATCGCCGCCGAGATCCCGGGCGAGGAGCTTGTCAGCGTGTTCATGCCGACCGGCATGCTGCCGCCCTCGGGCTTCGTGTGCTTCGTGCCGCGTTCGAGCGTGATGCCGGTGCGCATGAGCGTGGAGGACGCCGCCAAGATCATCATCTCCGCCGGCATGGTCAACCCCGAGACGCAGGCGCGCCTGCAGGAGCTTGCGCGCAAGAAGGCGAAGGCCGCGGCGAAGCCCGCCCCGCTGGAAGCGGCGCAGTAGGGGTGCAGAGCGGCACGCAACGGTCTCGCGCATCCTCCGTGTTACGGACAGTGCATTGACATCGCCCGCCCACCCCATTAGACCCCGCCGCGGGACACTCCTCCCCACCGAGGAGCAGCTATCTGGAAGGGTAGGCTCATGACCACGGCAGCGAAGCCGGCCAAGCGGCCGGGCGTTATCCACTTCTCCTCCGGCCCCTGCGCCAAGCGTCCGGGCTGGTCCCTGCAAAACCTCGACAAGGCGTTCCTCGCCCGCTCGCACCGGGCCAAGGAAGGCAAGGCGCGCCTCAAGCTCGCCATCGACAAGACCAAGGCGCTGCTCGGCCTGCCCGCCGGCTACGTGTGCGGCATCGTGCCCGCCTCCGACACCGGCGCCTTCGAGATGGCCATGTGGACCATGCTGGGCGCGCGCGGCGTCGATGCGCTGGCGTGGGAGAGCTTCGGCAAGGGTTGGGTTACCGACACCACCAAGCAGCTGAAGATCAAGGACCTGCGTGTGCTCGAGGCCGAGTACGGCAGGCTGCCCGATCTCGGCACGGTCGACTTCGAGCGCGACGTGCTCTTCACGTGGAACGGCACGACCTCCGGCGTGCGCGTGCCGAATGGCGACTGGATCGCCACCAGGCGCGGCGGGCTCACGTTCGCGGACGCCACCTCGGCCGTGTTCGCGCAGCCCATCGACTGGCCCAAGGTCGATGTTGCAACCTTCTCGTGGCAGAAGGTGCTGGGCGGGGAGGCCGCGCACGGCATGCTGGTGCTGAGCCCGCGCGCTATCGAGCGGCTGGAGACCTACACGCCGCCCTGGCCGCTGCCGAAGGTGTTCCGCCTCACCAAGGGCGGCAAGTTCATGAAGGAGGTGTTCGAGGGCGAGACCATCAATACGCCCTCGATGCTGTGCGTGGAGGACTATCTCGACACGCTGCGCTGGGCGGAGAGCGTCGGCGGCCTGCCGGCCCTTTACGCGCGCGCCAATGCCAACGCCCGGGTGCTGTTCGACTGGGTCGAGAAGACGCCGTGGCTCGAGAACCTGGCCGTCGATCCGGCGACGCGCTCCAATACGTCGGTGTGCCTGAAGATCGTCGACCCAGCGGTCTCCCGCCTGCCGGGCGAGGCGCAGCGCGCCTTCGTCAAGAAGATGGAGGCGATGCTGGAGAAGGAGGGCGCGGCCCTCGACATCGCCGGCCACCGCGACGCGCCGCCATCGCTGCGCATCTGGTGCGGCTCGACGGTAGAGGCCGCGGACCTGGCGGCGCTCACCCCCTGGCTCGACTGGGCCTTCGCCGAAGCCAAGGCCGACCTCGCCAAGGCGGCGTGACTCCCGGCACGACGTTCCCCTCCCCCTCGTGGGGAGGGGATAGGGGTGGGGGGATTCCCGACATCAGAGTCCTGCGATCCCCCCCCTCCCTAACCCTCCCCCACAAGGGGGGAGGGAGTTCGTACCGGAGCGCTCCACCCGAACGCTAGCCTCCAACAAGTGACCCCAGGATAATACCCATGGCCCCCCGCGTACTCATCGCCGACCAGCTCTCGCCCGCCGCCGTCGCCATCTTCAAGGAGCGCGGGCTCGCAACCGAGGTGAAGGTCGGTCTGTCCAAGGACGAGCTGGAGAAGATCATCAAGGACTATGACGGCCTCGCCGTGCGCTCGGCCACCAAGGTCACCGAGAAGGTGATCGCGGCGGCCGAGCGGCTCAAGGTGGTGGGCCGCGCCGGCATCGGCGTCGACAACATCGACGTCAAGGCCGCGACCGCCAAGGGCATCATCGTGATGAACACGCCCTTCGGCAATTCCATCACCACCGCCGAGCATGCGCTGTCCTTGATGATGGCGCTGGCGCGGCAGATCCCGGAGGCCGACCGCTCCACGCAGGCCGGCAAATGGGAGAAGTCGAAGTTCATGGGCGTGGAGCTCTACGCCAAGACGCTCGGCATCATCGGCTGCGGCAACATCGGCTCCATCGTCGCCGACCGCGCGCTCGGGCTCAGGATGAAGGTGATTGCCTACGACCCATTCCTGTCGCCGGAGCGGGCGGTGGAGCTCGGCGTGGAGAAGGTCGAGCTCGACGATCTGCTGCGCCGGGCCGACTTCATCACGCTGCACACCCCGCTCACCGACAAGACTCGCAATATCATCGACGCGCGGTCGCTGGAGAAGACCAAGAAGGGCGTGCGCATCATCAATTGCGCGCGCGGCGGCCTCGTCGACGAGCGCGCGCTCGTTGCCGCCTTGAAGAGCGGCCAGGTGGCCGGCGCTGCCTTCGACGTGTTCGAGGTGGAGCCCGCCAAGGACAGCGTGCTGTTCGGCCTGCCCAACGTCATCTGCACGCCGCATCTTGGCGCCGCCACGTCCGAGGCGCAGGAGAACGTGGCCCTGCAGGTCGCCGAGCAGATGTCGGACTACCTGCTCAAGGGCGCCATCTCCAATGCCGTGAACTTCCCCAACATCACCGCCGAGGAGGCGCCGCGCCTGCGGCCGTGGGTGAAGCTGGCCGAGCAGCTGGGCCTGTTCGCGGGCCAGCTCACGGAGACGAGCATCAGGGGCGTGCGGCTGGAGTACTCGGGTGAGGTCGCTACCCTCAACACTCGGCCGCTCACGGCCGCGGCGCTCGCCGGCGTGCTGCGGCCGTCGCTGTCGGACGTCAACATGGTGTCGGCCGCCGTCAATGCGCGCGAGCGCGGCATCCAGCTCGAGGAGGTCTCGCGCGGGCAGAAGGGCGCCTTCGAGAGCTACATCCGCCTCACCGTGCACACCGACGAGTACGACCGCTCGGTAGCGGGCACAGTGTTCTCGGACGGCCGCCCGCGCATCATCCAGGTGCGCGACATCGACATGGAGTTCGAGCTGGCGCCGCGCATGCTGTTCATCAGGAACCAGGACAAGCCGGGCTTCATCGGCACGTTCGGCATGCTGATGGGCGAGGCGCGGCTCAACATCGCCACCTTGAACCTCGGGCGCGACAAGCCGGGCGGCGAGGCCATCTGCATCGTTGCCGTCGACGAGCCGGTGCCGGACGCGGTGATCGCCAAGGTCCGGGCGCTGCCGCAGGTGAAGCGCGTGAACCGGCTGGAGTTCTAGGCCGGCTCGGAGGCTGCCGCTGTCATCCCGGAATTTCGCGCCCGCGGCCGGGATGACAAGCAGGATCAGATCCAATCAAACACGCGATCACGCAGCCGGCGCCGGCCTAGGGCGAAGGACCGGCATGGCACGCTCAGCGGCCTCGCCATGCGCCAGACGCCACACGAGGCGCGCGGCGAAGAGGGAAAGCACCAGCACCGCGAGCGGGATGTTGGCGAGGCCGGCGAGCACCATGGTGGCCGGCAGCGTCCACAGCGCGACGATCAGGTAGTGGTCGACCGGCTCGTTGCCGCCGCGTTGGAGCAGCAGGGCGAGCACCCAGCCGAAGACGACCATGTCGTAGTTCAGGGTGTAGGGCGACGCCAGGAAGACGGCGACGATGAGCAGCGCCGTCGAGAGCACCAGGTCGCGCCGGCGCCAGTAGGTCCACGCCACGGCCGCGACGGCCGCGGCCGACATGAGCGCCTGCAGCACCCACGCCGTGCCGATGGAAAGGCCCACCAGCCTGGCGGCACAGAACGCCGAGGGGACCTGCCGCAACACCAGACCGTCGCCGTACTCCTGCAGGATCCGCTGTTGCGGGACGACCTTGGCGAGGTACTCGGTCCAGATCGCGGGGCCGTAGAGCCAGGCGGTGGCGGCGACGAGCGCGGCTGCCGTGACGACCGCCGCAAGGATGGTCCGCCAGCGGCCCGTCAGCACCAGCACCAGCGGCAGCAGCAGCCCCAGCTGCGGCTTGGTGGTGAGGATGCCGAACAGCACGCCGGTGAGCAGCGGCCGACGCTCGAGATTGGCGAGGCCGGCGATCAGCAGCGCGGCTGTGAAGAAGCCGTTCTGGCCGATGAACACGTTGACGGCGACGGCCGGTGCCACCGCGACGAACAGGAGATGCCGACGCTCGACCCCGCCCGCCCGCGTCGCAGCGAGGAAGGCGGCGAAGCCCGCGAGCGTCCACAGTGCGAAGGCCGGGAGATAGGGCAGCAGCCCCAGCGGCCACAGGAACAGCAGCACGTGCGGGGGGTAGGACCAGAAATAGACCGAGGTGACGTCGACGAAGGTGTGCAGGTAGTCGTTGTAGACGCGGAAGTCGAACCAGGCCGCGGGACCGCCGCCGAGCGCCGAGCGGCCGCCCACCCAGGCGTTGAGGAAGTCGCGCCCGACCGCCGTGCCGCCGAACCCGTCGACGGAGGGCATCCAGAACGACGGCAGCGGCGAGAACAGGAAGTAGGTGATCTCGAGCACCCCGAAGAAGCTGGCGCCCGCCACCGTGAGCTTGAAGTAGAGGTCGGGCTGCGGCTGGCGCCGGCTGATGCGGACGAACAGTGCCCGCAGGCGCGCTCCGATGGTGTGGACCGCGGCTAGGAGCCGCTGCATGCCGCGCTCGAGGAGGGGCGCACCCGGCGTGCCGCGGGCCGAGAACACCACGGCGCGGCGCAGAGCGAAGACGAAGAGGAAGCTGGCGGCGGCGGCCAGGATCTTGGCCGGCAGGGGTGCGAGGCCGGCCATGCCGGTCGCGCCCGCAATCACGAGAGCGGTGACGGCCATGCCGCTGAGCCCCGTGACGGCGAACTCGCCGAACAGGCGTGGGTGCGCCTTGGCCGTGGCGCCGGCGTCGAACACGAAGGAGACCGAGAGCACGTAGTGCAGCACCATGCCGGCGGCGTAGCCGGCCACGCCGGCCGGCGACGGCCGCATCGCCAGGGCAGTCAGCGCGAGGAAGACGGAGAAGTCGAGCGCCAGCGCAGCCGCGCTCACAGCCGCATAGCGCGAGAGCTGGGGCGCGATCGCGATCCACGGACCGAGCCGGGACGAAGCCGGGGCTGCGGCCAGCGCAAGGGCCCCCCGGCCGGGGTGGCGCGCGCCGTCTGCGAGGCCGTGCATCTACCCTATCCCGCCCTGCGCGCGGCGAGGCGGCCCGGAACCAGGCGCAGGCTCTGGAGCGCCTCGCGCTCGCCGGCGGCGCCGGCCTCGTGGTACTCGGCGTCCTCGTTGACGTTCCAGACGTCATAGAGGGTCTCGCCGGCCAGGATGTTGCGGGCGGTGAGCATCGCCGTCATCATGGCGTGGTCCTGGTTGTTGTACTTGTGCATGCCGTTGCGGCCGACGAGGTGGAGCGTGGGGAAGCGCTCGCCGAGCTCGCCGCGGATCGCCTCCACGTTCGCCTTGTAGCTCTCGTCGTAGACGGGATAGGCCTTCTTCTGGCGCACCACGCAGCCGTCCTTGACATCGGCCTCGGCGGCGAGCCCGATCTGGGCCAGCTCCTTCTTGGCGAGCGCGATCAGCTCCGCGTCGGAAGAATTCCAGAGCCCGTCGCCCTCGAAGCAGAAATACTCCAGCCCGAGGCAGGCGAGCTTCTCGTCGGGCACCATCTCGGGCGACCAGGAGCGGAAGTTCTGGATGCGCCCCACCTTCACGCTGGGCTCGTGGATGTAGATCCAGTTGTCGGGGAAGAGGTCGGGCTTGTCGACGATCAGCGCCACGGTGAGGAAGTCGCGGTAGCGCAGCCTGTCGGCGGCCGCCGTGCACGCGAGCTGCGGGCGGATGCTGGCCACGAGCTCGCGAATCGGCGCCGAGGAGATGACGTGGCGGGCGGTGAAGGCCTTCCACTCCCCTTCCGGCGTGATGACGCCAATGGTCCACAGCCCCGCGCGGTCGTTCCAGCGCAGGCTCTCCAGCCGCGTGCCCATGTGGATCTTGCCACCGCGCGCCTTGATGTGGGCCGCCGCCGCGTCCCACATCATGCCGGGGCCCTTGCGCGGATACTGGAAGGACTCGATCAGCGTCTTGATCTGCTGGCCGCCCTTCTTCGCCGAGGCCGGGCGCGGCAGCGAGTTGCGCAGCGCGTTGGACATGGCGCTCCACAAGTCGAGACCCTTGATGCGCTGGGCAGCCCAGTCAGCCGAGATCTCATCGCAGCTCATGCCCCACACCTTCTCGGTGTAGGTCTTGAAGAAGATGGAGAACAGGCGCTCGCCGAACTGGTTGGCCACCCAGCCGTGGAAGCTCTCGGGGTTGGCGGTGGGGAAGGCCTGCTTGTGCAGGTAGGAGAGCACGCACAGCGCCGACTCGACGTAGCCCAGGTTGTTCAACGCCTCGAACGCCTTGAGCGGATAGGAGAAGTAGCTGCCGTTGTAGTAGATGCGCGACAAGCGCGGACGCTCGATGAAGTCGTCGGGCAGGATCTCCTTCCAGAGGTCGACGACCTCCTTGGACTTGGAGAAGAAGCGGTGGCCGCCGATGTCGAACAGGAAGCCCTTGTAGCTGGCGGTGCGACTGATGCCGCCCACGTAGGTGGGGTCCGCCTCGATCACCGTCGTGGCGACGCCGCTCTTGGTGAGCAGGTAGGCGGCGGTGAGGCCAGCCGGCCCCGCGCCAATGACAAACACGTCCGAATGGGACATGGGGCTCCTCGACTGACAAACCAGCGCCGCCACGTTCCGGACGGGGTGTCCGGCTCGACCCGCCAGCTGCTCCCCCACCCCCAAACGCCGGGGCGACGATAGGGAGAAAGCCTGAAGAATCCCTTGAGGGGGCCAGTGCCACGGCCAGGCTATGTGCGGCGAAACGCCGGCCCCGACAGCGTTTACGCGCTCCTAAGCGGCCCCTGCCTAGACTGGCGGCCGATCCTTCGAGGCGGCGCGATGTCGGTGGTGGCTTCGGTTGTTCCAGTCCCGCACTGGTCGGCGCTCGCCCGGCGTGCCGCCACTCCCCTGGCATGGGCGCTGCTGGCGACGCTTGTGCTCGTCGCCATGACCCTGGCGGGGCCCGGACCATCGCTCTCCGACTGGCTCGGCGACACCGATGATGCGGTTCGCCTCGTCGGCGTGCGCGAGCTCCTCGCCGGTGCGCCGTGGTTCGATACGACCTTGCCGCGCATCGGTGCGCCGGCGCCCCTCGTCTCCCACTGGTCCCGCCTGATCGACCTGCCCCTTGGCCTCCTGATCGGCGCGCTGACACCGCTGCTCGGCGCCGACAAGGCCGAACTCGTGACGCGCGTCGTGTGGCCGACGCTGCTGTTCTTCGCCCTGGCGTGGATCGCGGCGCGGGAGGCGCAGCGGCGCGGCGGCACGCTCGCAGCGGCCTTCACGCTCGTCTTCGTGGTGACGTCGGCGGTGGCGCTGGCACAGTTCCGGCCGGGCCGCATCGATCATCACAACGCGCAGATCCTGGGCGCGGTGGGGGGCCTGCTGTTCCTCGCCCGCAGTCTCGACGAGCGGCGCGCCGGCTGCACCGCCGGAGGGCTGCTCGGCCTCGGGCTTGCCATCGGCTACGAGGCGATCGCCCTCGTCGTGTCCGCGCTCGGGCTCGCGGTTCTCCTGGCCGTGCTGCAATCGCGCCGGCGTCCGCGCGCGATCGAAGGCGTGGCACGCGCCGCTGCGGGAGCGAGCGGGGTCCTGCTGGCCGCGACGGCGGTGACGATTGCACCCTGGCATTGGCTCGACGTGCGCTGCGATGCGCTCTCCCTCAATCTGGTCGCCCTTGCCGTGTCCGTGACAGCGGGGCTGTGGGCCGCAACGTGGGCCAGCAGCCGCGTCGCGCGTTGCATTGTCCTCGGCGTTGGCCTCGCCGTGGGAGCCGCCGCCTATGCGGCGCTCGAGCCCGCCTGCCTTGCCGGTCCGTTCGGTCAGGTGAGCCCCGCCCTCAAGCCGATCTGGCTCGACCATGTCACGGAGACCAAGAGCGTGCTCTGGCTGGCAGCGCGCCATCCAGCGCCGGCGCTGGCCGCCATGCTGTTCGTGCTCGCCGGTGCGGCCGCGCAAGTTGCGCTCTGGCGCCGGCGGCGCGATATGGCCACCGGATTGATGGCCGCGTTCGTCGTGCTCGCCGCGGCGCTCGGCTTCTGGCAGATCAAGCTGCTGCCCTACGCGAGCTGGCTCGCTGCTGTGCCGCTCGGCATCTGGGCGTCCGGCCTACCCCGCACTGCCTATGTCTCGGCTCCGCTGATGCGGGCCGCAGCTGCCGTGCTGCTGAGCCAGGGGAGCCTCGAAGCCGGGCTCGGCGCGGTCGTCGCGCCGCTGCAGCGCTCTGGAGCCGAGGCTGTCGCGACGGACGTCGAGGCCGCCGACCCGCGCCGGCCCTGCTTCCTCTCGCACAGCATGCGCCCGCTTGCGAGCCTGCGCCCTGGGCTGGTGGCGGCCGACATCGACCTCGGTCCCTACATCGTTGCGCTGACGCCCCACCGCGTGGTGGCGGCGCCCTATCACCGGCTGGCGGAAGGGATCCTCGCCAACAATGCGATCCTCGGCGGGCAACCGGAGCAGGCGGCGCGGCGCCTCGCGGCGCTGGGCGTCGATTATCTGGCGCTGTGCGCGGACGGCTGGAAGACCGGCAGGGGCGACGCGCGGGGTCGAGAGGGGCAGCCCCTGCGCAGCCGGCTGCTCGACGGCGACCGTTTCGGCTTCCTCGACGAGCTGGCGATGCCCCCGGGCTCGCCCATCCGCGTATGGCGCGCGGCGCCATAAGATCGGCGAGCATCACAGCAGGAATCGACCGGGAGGCTCGAGCGATCGGCGCAATACGGCTTCGCCTCTTGCGCCCTACGGTCGACAACATGTAGGGCGCAAAAGCCGTCAGGCGTATTGCGCCGGGCGTTTACCGAGATGGCGGCAATCCCGCCTGCGGGCCGTGTGCGATAGTCGTGCCGCTCCGGTTCTCGAAGGGAGCGGGTCGCAAACGCGTTGCGATCCTGCCCCGCCGGAGGTCGCCCGGGCCTGGTAGATCGGATCGGTTCAAGCAGCCTTGAAGGGCGACGCGGGGCGTCAGGGCCGCAGCATCCTGGCGCCTTACAAATACGGTCCGGCGGCTCGACGCCCCGCTCCCTTCGCTCTCCACCGGCGCGCGCAGCAGGCGGGCGGCGGGCACTCGTCATTCCCGCGAGCGCGAAGCGCGTCGGCGGGAATCCAGCCGCGCGCTCGACCTTGGGGGTGGATGCCCGCTCTGCGCTTCGCTTGGCGGGCATGACGGCGTTTCCGGGGTGGTCGTTGCCTCTTGGGACTGCTGGTCCCGAATATTCGCTCGCGCGAATTCCGGAATGACAAGCGGGGTTAAGGCGACAGCGGACGATTGCGGGTCTGCCTATCAGGTGGCATGCTGCGGGCTCGCGCGGGGACCGTGCTTGCGCGAGCAATGACAACAAATCGTCGATAGGGAGGCTCGAAGTTCATGCACCTGCTCGCCAGGGCTACGTTGGCGTTTGCCATCCTCGGGAGCGCGGCCATTGCGACGGAGGCGGCCGCAGAAGACGGCAAGCTGCCGCACACGCTCACCTTCACGGCCTACGACACCGGCACGTCGGGCTTCAACATCGCCGTGGCGGTCGGCAAGACCTTCAAGGATCAGCACAACACGGACGTGCGCGTGCTGCCGGCCGGCAACGATGTCGCGCGTCTCGCCCCCATCAAGACAGGCAAGGCGCAGGTGGCGGCGATGGGCGTCGGCGTCTATTTCGCGCAGGAGGGCGTGCTCGAGTTCGCCACCCGCGACTGGGGCCCGCAGGCCTTGCAGGTGCTGCTGTCGTCGGTCGACTGCAACGGGGCCAACCTCGGCATCGCCAAGGACACGGGCGTGACGGAGATCAAGGGCCTCAAAGGCAAGCGCGTGGGCTTCGTGGTGGGCGCACCGTCGCTCAACCAGAACGCGCTGGCGACGCTGGCGTTCGCCGGGCTGACCCGGAACGACGTGACGATCGTCGAGTTCGCGAGCTTCGGCGCCATGTGGAAGGGGATGATCAACAACGACGTCGACGCCGCCTTCGCCTCGACCATCACCGCCCAGACCAAGGAGGTGGAGACGTCGCCGCGTGGGCTCGTGTGGCCCACATGGCCGCACAGCGACAAGGCGGGCTGGGAGCGCGTCAACAAGATCGCGCCCTTCATCAAGCCTCACGTCGCCACCTGCGGCTCGGCGGGACTCTCGACCGAGCACCCCAAGGAGATGGGCGGCTTCCCCTATCCGATCTTCACGGTGTACGCATCGCTGCCGGCCGACCTCGCGCATGCCGTCACCAAGGCCATGATCACCGGTTATGACGCCTACAAGGACGCGGCGCCGGGCGCCTCGGGCCTGGCGGTCGGCAGGCAGACCAAGAAGTGGGTGCTGCCCTTCCACGCCGGTGCCGTCAAAGCCCTCGCCGCGGCGGGCAGCTGGACCGCCGACGACGAGGCTTACAACAACGGGCTCGTCAGGAGGCAGGGCGTGCTGGCGGAGGCCTGGGCCCAATACCTCAAGACCAGTCCGCCCGAGGACAAGCAGCAGTTCCAGAGCGGCTGGATGGCAGCGCGCAGGTCGGCGCTGGTGGCGGCGGGTCTCGAGCCGGTGTTCTGACGTCATCCCGATGCCCTTCGCCGGCGTCATCCCCGCCGAGCGAAGCGCAGAGCGGGGATCCAGCCTCGGGTGTCCGGACGAGCGTTTGGGTGGATTCCCGCTGACGCGCTTCGCCCTCGCGGGAATGACGTTGCTGGGGGCGCAGGCTCGCTACTCCGCGGCGATCTTGTCGGGGGCGGCGGTGCGGGCGATGGCGGCGACGGTGGCAGCGAGCGCGGCGCCCTCGGGATCCTTGCTCGCCGCCAGTCGGGCCTGCAGCACAGCGTCGGCGAAATGCGCGCGCGGGAGGGAGCCGGCAAGCATGGGTTCGACCACCTCGTTCATGATGCGCGTCCAGCTGGCGAGCCCGCGCTGGTAGGTGTCGGCGTAGCCGCGGACGAGCGCCGCGGTGGCCACCACCTCGCGCGCGGCCTCGGTGCTGACGGCCAGGGTGCGCTCGACGAGCCCGAGCCAGCGCTCCACCCACGCCTCCTCCTCGGCGAAGCGCAGGCTGCGGGGCCGCCAGGGCCTAAGTGCAGCCAGGGCCTTGAGGCGGAGGTAGCCGGAGACGCGTGTGGTCGTGACCTCGAGCGGCCAGGCACGGTCGCGGCGCACGCGGGCGAGCGCCCACCGGCCGAGCCGCGGCGGCAGCAGGCCGAGGATCTCCTCGGGGCCTGGCTTGAGGAACTCCGTCACGTCGATGATGTCGCCGGGCTGCGCCTTTGCTTCGTCCGCCACGCGGGCAATCCGCGCCTCGCGCAGCTTGAGCTGGGCGACGCGGATCACGTCCTCCACGCTCATGCGCAGCGCGAGGTGGCGGGCGAGCTCGCGGATGAAGTCGCCGTCGGCGCCGGGCAGGACGGCGAAACGGCGCAGGCGCTCGAGGTAGCGCTGGGCGTAGCGCGCGTCCTGGTAGTCGGTGAGGCGGGCAATGCCTTCGGCGACCACGGTGCGGGCTTCGGGGGACATCCCCTCTTCCCACTCTTCAGTGGGGAGAGGGTTAGGGTGAGGGGCAGCGGCAAATGGGGAGGTCGAACTGTGTGGCTGCCCCTCACCCCGACCCTCTCCCCCCCTGCGGGGAGAGGGAGATGCCGCCATGCCCATACCTGCCTCGAACCCTCGCAGGTTGGAGTCCACCGCCTTGCCTTCGGCGCGGATGGCGGCGCGGAACGCTTCGGCCGGGATCGGCAGGGCGCGGGAGGCGGCGATGGCGCCCAGCAGCACCGCGTTGAGGGGGCCCTGGGCTTGCGCGGCGATGGCGGCGAGGTCGCCGATGATGGCCCGGGCCGCGCAGTGCCGGGCGAGATCCTGCATGCGCGCGGGATCGAGGCGGCCGTCGCCCATAGACACCTTCTCGTCGATGGTGAACACGCGCGCCGAGGAGGCGATGAGCACCGTGCGATCGGGCGTGACGTAACCGGAGCTGATTGCCCGCGCCGCCTCGAGCAGCTCGCTCGCGACCACCAGATCGACCTCGCCGGGCGCGGCGTTGAGCGCCAAGACGGGGCGTGCGCCGGTGCCGTGATGGCGCGCGCCGGCATCGGGCACGATCTCGAGATAGTAGGTGGTGGCGCCGGTGCGCTGGGCGACGCCCGGAACGGACGTGCCCTGCACGAAGTGGCCGCTGGCGATGGCGCTGCGGTGCAGCCAGGAGGCCAGCACACCCCCGCCCTCGCCGCCGAGCGCGGCGATCAGGACCTTGATGGGCTGTGCCGGGGCCACGGGCTCACTCCGCGGGTGCAAGGCCGGTCGGCGCCGGCGTGCGGCCGCCGAGGAGGCGCATCAGCGCCGTCGAGAGCCGCCGCTTGGCGCGGTCCCAGCGGCTCGGGTTCTGGATGATGTCGATCCGCGCGAAGGACGGGCAGAGCTGGGCCGCGTGCGCGACCTCCCCGCACAGCCCGCAGCCCACGCAGTCGTTGTTGACGTAGGCAACGGGATCGGTGCGCAGCGGGTCCTCGGCGGGCTTGATGGTGAGCGACGGGCAGCCCGAGAGGCGGATGCAGGAATGATCGCCGGTGCACACCTCCGGATCGACCCAGAAGCGCGTGCGCATCACGCGTTCGCCGGCGGCGAGCTTGCGCGCGGTCTCGGGGCGGATGCGGCGCTGGCGCGCGAGCTGGCATTCGCCGTCGGCGATGACGACCTTGAGGCCCTTTCGGTCGGTGCGCAGCGCCTCGCGCAAGGCCGTCACCACGCCCGACACGCCGTAGGTGCGCACGCGCCTGATCCACTGGACGCCGAGGCTCTTCAGCGCGGCCTCGATGTCGAGGCCCTTGCCGCGGCCGTCCTGCTCCTCCTCAGAGGAGAGGATGTCCTGCTGACCCGTGGCGCTGGAATAGCCGTTGTTCATGATCACCAGCACCGAGTCGTCCCTGTTGAACACGGCGCCGGCCACGCCGGTGATGAGGCCGTTGTGCCAGAAGCCGCCGTCGCCCATGACGCTGATCGGCCGGCTCGCCTGCGTGCCGGACACGGCGGCCGCGGAGGCGAGCGACATGCCGTAGCCCAGAATGGAGTTGCCCTGGCTGAAGGGCGCGAACGTTGCGAACGAGTGGCAGCCGATGTCGGCGGCGACATGCACCGGCCCCGTCTCGCGCCGCAGCAGCTTCATGGCGGAGAAGACGGGACGCTCGGGGCAGCCGGTGCAGAAGCTCGGCGGCCGCGCCGGTAAAGGCGCGCCCAGCGCCTTGTCGACCTCGGCGCGCTGCGCCTCGACGCGCGCGATCCACTGCTCGAGAGCGGGAGCGGCGCGGCCGTAGCGGGCGAGAAAGGCGGCGAGACCCTTGCCGACGACGAGGGGCGTGTATTCGCCGGCCATCGGCAGCACGTCCTTGCCGGAAAGCTTCGTCTGCACGTCGGCCTTGCGCAGGATCTGGCCGACGGCCTGCTCGATGAAGTCGGGCCCGCCCTCCTCCACCACCAGCACGGCGCGCTTGGCCGAGCAGAAGGCGGTGATCTCCTCCGGCACCAGCGGGTGCACCACGTTGAGCACGAGCGTCGGCACGGCCACGCGGCCGTCGAGGTCGCTGAGGCCGGCCAGCGCCAGCCGGCCGTTGAGCACGTTGAATAGCCCACCCTGCACGATGATGCCGAGGTCGCCGTCCGCGGGGCCGAGCCGCTCGTTGAGCCTGTTCTCGACGATGAACCGGCGTGCAGCCGGCAGCCGGCGCGCCACTTTGTCGACCTCCTGGCGGAAGGTCACGGGCGGATGGCTCAGCCGATCGTAGTTGAAGGGGGCGGGCGCAAGGCGGCTCTTGGCCGAATGCGGTGCCGCCACATTATCCTTGGCGGGGAAGCTGCCGAACATGTGGCAGGCGCGGATGCGCAGCTCCAGCATCACCGGTGTGCTGGACGCCTCCGACAGCGCGAACCCCTCCTCCACGCTGCGCACGAGCGTGGGCAGGTCGGGGCGCGGATCGATCAGCCACAGCGAGGACTTCACGGCGAAGGCATGGCTGCGCTCCTGGATGACACTGGCGCCCTCGCCGTAGTCCTCGCCGACGATGATGAGCGCGCCGCCCTGGACGCCCGGCGAGGCGAGGTTGGAGAGCGCGTCGGCGGCCACGTTGGTGCCGACGATCGATTTCCAGGTGACGGCGCCGCGCAAGGGATAGTTGATCGATGCGGCGAGCATGGCCGCGGCGGCCGCCTCGTTGGTGCAGGTCTCGAGGTGGATGCCGAGGTCGGCGAGCAGCCCCTCCGATTGCACCAGCACGTCGAGCAGGTGGCTGACCGGTGCGCCCTGGTAGCCCCCCACATAGGCCACGCCCGACTGCAGGAGCGCCTTGGTGACCGCCAGGATGCCCTCGCCATAGAAGGTCTCGCCCGCGCCGAGTCGCAGGCTCTCGATCTCCTTGCGGAACGAGACCTCAGCCATGGTGCCTGTCCGCCGACCCGTAGGTTGGGTCGAGCGTCAGCGTTGACCCAACACAAATTCGCTCACCCCGTGGCGCCAATGGCGTTGGGTCTGCGCTTCGCGTGACCCAACCTACGCCTTGCTGCCCCTGGGTCCGGGATATTCCGCTGGCGCGAAATTTCGGGATGACAGCCGATCGTTCCGGACAGAGCATCACCCCAGCTCCAGCATGATCTTGCGCAGGATGCGCAGGAAGCGGGCGCGGTCGCGGGCTCCGATGACGCGGTCGAGGTTGCGCTCGTGGCGGGCGGCGCACTCGTTGAGGCGTTGCAGCATGGCCTGGCCCGCGGGCGTGAGGCTCAGGTGATAGCTGCGCCGGTCGGTCTCGAGCTGGTGGCGGCCGATGAGGCCGCGTCGCTTCAGGTCGCGCAGCGCCGGAGTGAGGGTGGACTTGTCGCGGCCCGCCGCGCGGCTGAGCACGGTCTGGCTGATGCCGGGGTTGCGGCCGATGAGCGTCAGCAGCGCGAAGCGTCCGGGCGGCAGGTCCACCTCGCCCACCTCGCGGGCGAACGCGGAGAAGGATGCGATCTGCGCCATCCGGATATGGAAGCCGACCCAATCCGCGAGCGGACCATAGTCGACGCCGGCCACGCGCGCATCAGGCGCGTTGCGGGTGCGCGCGCGCGCGCCGTCCGGCTTGCCGCCAAATGAAGGCGCTCGCGCCACGTTGTCGTATCTCCGACCGAATCCGGTGCGTGTTGCGGCAACACGCACCCCAATGCCGGTATACTGCAAAAGCAGACTAACACATCCTGATCGATGATAGTTTTATATCCGACCAATTCGCTTTACAAGTTAGGTGGCATGAGTCTCAATTGCTCGAGACAACAAGCATCGGCCATGCTGCGGGGCGCCCGCTCCGCGCCGGAGGAACGAGGAGGAGGAGCATGCGCATGCGTCGCACGTTACTCGCATTGGGCTCTTTGTTGGTGCTCTCGGCGCCGCTGGCGCCGGCGACGGCGCAGGACAAGGCGATCGATCTCAAGCTCTCGCACTGGGTGCCGCCCGCCCATCCCCTGCAGAAGGCCATGGAGGAGTGGGGCAACTCCGTAAAGCAGGCTTCCGGGGGCACCATCACCTTCGCCGTCTTTCCCGCCCAGCAGCTGGGCAAGGCCTTCGACCACTACGACATGGCGCGCGACGGCATCGCCGACGTGACCTACATCAATCCGGGCTACCAGCCCGGCCGCTTCCCCATCATCGGCGCGGGCGAGCTGCCGTTCCTGATGGCCGACGGCAAGGGCGGGTCGCAGGCGCTCGATGCCTGGTACCGCAAGTACGCGTCGGCCGAGATGAAGGACGTGAAGTTCTGCTTGGGGTTCGTGCACGATCCGGGCACGTTCCACTCCAAGGCCAAGAAGATCATGGTGCCGGCCGACATCAAGGGGATGAAGATCCGCCCGGCGCACGCGACCATGGCGACGTTCGTGACGCAGCTCGGCGGCACCAACGTGCAGTCGAGCGCGCCCGAGGTGCGCGACATCCTGGACAAGGGCGTGGCGGACGCCGTGACCTTCCCCTGGGGCTCGGTGCCGCTGTTCGGCATCGACAAGGTCACCAAGTATCACATGGACGTGCCGCTCTACGTCACCACCTTCGCCTGGGTGATGAACAAGGCCAAGTATGACGCCATGTCGGCGGCGCAGAAGAAGGTGGTCGACGACCATTGCACCAACGAGTGGGCGCTGAAGGTGGCGGCGCCGTGGGCCGATTTCGAGCACGCAGGCATCCAGAAGCTCAAGTCCGATGCCGCGCACGAGGTCTATCCCCTCTCGGCTGAGCAGCTCGCCGAGTGGAAGAAGGCGGCCGAGCCGCTGAAGGCCGCCTGGGCGGAGAACGTGCGCAAGGCCGGCGGCAATCCCGACGCCATCTACGACGAGCTCAAGTCGGCGCTGGCGAAATACCACGCGGCTTACTGACTTGCGCGAGATGGGCACTCGCAGCTTTCCCGTGGTCATCCCGGGCCTTGTGCCCGGGATCCAGCTATCCGCGGACGCTGGAGCGAGCGGATGAATGGATACCGGGGACAAGCCCCGGTATGACAACCGTATCGCGCACGTCGGAGTGGCCGTCAGCCGGACGGGCCTCGAGGTCTCCCAGGTCTTCTCCCCATGGCCCGATCCCAACCAGATGACAGCGCCGAGGCTGTTCCCCGCAGTTGGCCATCGCCGCAGCGCAACGGCATGGACCGTTTCATCGATACCATCGAATGGGTGGCGGCGTTCTTCGTCGGCATCGTCGCGGCCAACATCTTCCTGGCCGTGCTGCTGCGCAACCTGTTCTCGGTGTCGATCCCGGATGCTTTCGACTTCGGCCGCCTGCTGCTCGGCATCCTGATCTTCTGGGGCATCGCCGCGACGTCCTATCGTGGCGGCCACATCACCGTCGACCTCGTCTGGGCCAACGTAGCGCCCCGTTGGCAGCGCGCCATCGACGTGTTCGCCACGCTGGTGCTTCTGTTCGTGGTCACGGTGCAGACCTACACGCTCTTCGACAAGGTGCGCGGCACCTACTACGACCACGTGCTCACGTTCGATCTGCGGCTGCCGACGTGGCCCTTCTTCGCCGTCGCCTGGGCGGGCGACGTGTCGGCTGTGATCCTCATCGCCATCCGCACCTGGCGCCTGGTGTTCCAGCCGGAGAAGCTGGCGGGCGGGCAGGCTGTCGCCGCCAAGACGGTGGAGTGAGGGGGCGATGGGCACCGACGCGGTCGCCATCACGGGCTTCCTCGTGCTGTTCGCGCTGATGCTGCTGCGCGTGCCGGTGGGCATGGCGATGGGGCTGGTGGGGGTGTCGGGCTTCGCCTACCTCGTCGGCGGCGGGCCGGCCCTCAAGGTCGTCGGCCACACCTCGATGCGCACGGTGACGGACTACACCTTCGGCGTCATTCCGATGTTCCTGCTGATGGGCGCCTTCGTCACCAACTCGGGCATGAGCCGGGAGCTGTTTCGCGCCGCCAATACCTTCGTGGGGCATCGCCGCGGCGGGCTCGGCATCGCCACCATCGTAGCCTGCGGCGGCTTTGCCGCCATCTCGGGCTCCTCGGTGGCGACGGCGGCCACGTTCTCCACCGTCGCCTATCCGGAGATGCGCCGCTACAAGTATCCGCAGTCCTTCGCCACTGGCGTCATCGCCGCGGGCGGCACGCTCGGCGCCATGCTGCCGCCGTCGACCGTGCTCGCCGTCTACGGCATCATCACCGAGCAGGACATCGGCAAGCTGTTCATCGCCGGCATCGTGCCGGGGCTGCTGGCCGCGGCGATGTACATCCTCACCATCAACATCATCGGCTACGCGCGGCCGGACTTCCTGCCGGAAGGCCCGCGCGCCTCGGCCGGCGAGCGCCTGTCGGCCGTGCGCGACGTGTGGGCGCCGCTGCTGCTGTTCGTGTTCGTCATCGGCGGCCTCTACGGCCTGCCCTACCTGCCGCGGTTCACGCCGACCGAGGCCGGCGGCGTCGGCGCGGCCGGGGCGTTCCTGATCGGGGTGCTGCGCGGGCGCCTGCGGCGCGATGAGATCCTGCGCTCGCTGCTGCAGGCGACGCGGACGGCGGCCGCCGTGTTCACCGTGCTGATCGGCGCGCTGCTGTTCGGCTATTTCCTCACCATCACGCAGACGCCGCAGAAGGTGACGGCCTTCCTCACTGGCCTCGGGCTCGGCAGCTACGGCGTGCTGGCGCTGATCATGATCATGTACCTGGTGCTCGGCTGCCTGATGGACGCCATGGCCATGATCATCCTGACGATCCCCATCATCTTTCCCGTCATCGCCCACCTGGGTTTCGACCCGATCTGGTTCGGCGTGATCATCGTCATGACGGTGGAGCTGGGGCTGATCCACCCGCCCGTCGGCATGAACGTGTTTGTGATCAAGAGCGTGGTGCACGACGTGAGCTTCGCCACCATCTTCAAGGGCGTGCTGCCGTTCATCGTCACCGACATCATCCGCCTGATTATTTTGATCGCGTTTCCTATCCTCGCGCTCTGGCTGCCCTCCAAGATGTGAGCGGTTGGGTGGAGCTCGGCAGGCCTGTCATCCCGGTGCTTGTCGCCGGGATCCATGGTCCCGCAAGCTCCGGAGCACGCTGATGGCTGGATACCGGGGACCCTCGGGACTAGCCCGAGGGCAGGCAACCCCGGTATGACAAGCGTCGGCGCGTGGAAGGAATAGGCACAATGAAACGGTCGAGCGCGGCGCTCAGGCGCCGGACTGTCGGCGAGGCGGGGGAACGGCAAATCGGCTTCGACGAGCTGCCCACCTACGTCGGCTACCAGGTGCGGCGCGCGCAGGCCAAGATCTTCGCCGATTTCGAGGCCGCGCTTGCCAGTTTCGATCTGACCCCGGGCTCGTTCGGCGTGCTGACCCTGATCAGGGCCAATCCGGGCATCACGCAGGTGGCGCTGGCCGCCGGCTTCGGCGTCGACAAGTCGACCATGAGCCCGGTGATCGTGCGGCTCGAGAGGCGAGGGTTCGTGCGCCGCGAGGTGCTGGCGAGCGACCGGCGCTGCCATGCGCTCTATCTGGAGGCGTCGGCCGAGCCGCAATTCCTGGCGGCGCGGGAGAAGGTGCGCGCCTTCGAGGCCTCCGTCGCAGCGCGCCTGTCCAGGTCCGAGCAGCGGGAGCTGGCGCGGCTGCTGGCTAAGCTGCAGGGCGGCGCGGGGGCGCAGGAGTAGGGACAGGCTGAGAAGAGAGATCGAGAGGCTTTGGGCGGCTATGCCGCCACTTGACGTGTTCCTATTTTGTTCTTATAGTTGGTTCACGCTCTTCCAGTCAATCCGAGCCGATCAAATCTCTGATTCTCCATGCGTTCTCCGAGCAGAGTCCATGCGTTGAACACCTCGGGCGCTCCCTCCCTTGGGGAGGCGGGCCGAGGCGAGGAGGTTGGGGAGCGCGAGGCCGGTCATGGGGTCGGGTCCTTCTGCTCTGCCGGTGACCGAGGCAAAGTGGCGTATCCGGGGTCTGACCCCATTCCTCCCACCCCTCTGTGTAAGTTCCCCTCCCCCTCGTGGGGAGGGGTTAGGGGTGGGGGGAGTCCCCAAGGCAGATGTTCTGCAATCCCCCCCTCCCCGACCCTCCCTCACGTCGTGTCGAAGACGCGCCTTTGGCACGATGGGGAGGGGAAGCCCGGCATCGCCGCGTTGCGCCGGAGGATGGCGCAGCTGGAGCGGGCGCATCGGGGACAGGCCGGTCACCTGTCGCTCGGCATGCCGGAGGTCCACGCCCATCTGCCGGGCCCCGGCCTCGCCTGCGGCGTGCTCCACGAGATCGCCGCGAGCGCCTATGGCGACCGGCCGGCGACCTTCGGCTTCGTCTTCGCCCTGATGGCTGCAGCGCTGCGCTCGCGCCCAGCCTCTGCGGTGTTCGTCGCGCAACGGCGCGGCCTCGGCGATTTCGGCGCTCCCTATGGTCATGGGCTCGTCCAGCTCGGCCTCGACGTGGGCCGCCTGCTCTTCGTCGAGACCGAGAGCCACAAGGACGCGTTGTGGGCGATCGAGGAGGCGCTGCGGTCGCCGGCGCGGCCGGCCATGGTCGCCGGCGCGGTCACGGGCGATCTCGACCTCACCGCCAGCCGGCGCCTGAACCTGGCGGCGGCCCTGCACGCCACGCCGCTCGTGCTGTTGCGCGCGCCCGCGGCGGCGGGGGCAAATGCGGCGGCCACGCGCTGGCGCATCGCCTCCGCACCGGCGGCCCGCGACCGCTTCGGTGCGCTGGCGCAGCCGCGATGGAAGGTGGCGCTGGAGCGCTGCCGCAACGGCCGTACCGGAGAATGGCTCGTCGAGTGGGATCATGTCGCGCATCGTTTCCGTCTGGTTGAGAGCATGGCCGATCATGCGCGCCTTGCGCGCGCAGACCTCCGGCGCACGGGCTGAGCCGGCGCATCGCCCGCTGGTCCTCGTCGCTCCCGGCAAGGGCGGCACGCGGATCGTCTCGCTCAACCGTGCCGCACGGCAGGGCGGCCTCGTGGAGGGGGAGCTGCTCTCCAACGCCCGCTCCAAGGTGCTCGATCTGCAGGTGCGGGACGCAGATCCCGTCGCCGATGCGGCCGCGCTGCGCCGCCTGGCGCTGTGGTGCCTGCGCTATGCCCCCATCGTGATGCCGTGGGACGAGACGAGCGGCGCCGACGGCCTGTTCCTCGACATCACGGGCTGCGCGCATCTCTTCGGTGGGGAGGAGAGGCTGCTGGCCGATCTGGCAGCCCGGCTCAAAGCCTTCGGCCTTTTCCCGCGGCTCGCCGTCGCCGATACGGCGGGTGCGGCCTGGGCCGTCGCCCATCACGGCAGCGGCAGGGGGGGCGGCATCGTCCCCTCGGGAGGCGAGCAGGCGGCTCTGCAGGCCCTGCCGCTCGCGGCGTTGAGGCTGTCGCCGTCAACGCAGCTCCTGATGCGGCGTCTCGGATTGCGCTCGATCGGCGAGGTGATGCAGCGGCCGCGCGCACCCTTTGGCGCGCGCTTCGCGCCCGAGCTCCTGCACCGCCTCGACCAGGCGCGGGGTCTGGCGCCGGAGCCGCTCATCCCCATCGTCGAGCCGCCCGTCCATCGCGCCCAGGCCACGTTCGTCGAGCCGGTTCTGACCCAGGAGCACGTGCTCGAAGCGGCATCGCGCCTTCTCGTGACGCTGGCCGGGGACCTGGCGCGGGATGCCATGGGCGCCCGCCTCCTGCGGCTCCTGCTGTTCAAGGTCGACGGGGAGACGCTGTCGCTCGATCTGGGGCTCGCGGCGCCGAGCCGGGACGCGCAGCATATCGCCCAGCTGATCGGCCTGCGTCTCTATCGCCTGGGCAGCGAGTTCGCCTCCGAGTTCGGCTTCGAGGCGGCGGCCGTGCACGTATTGGCCGTCGAGCGCCTGGCCGAGCACCAGGAGCGCCTCGGCGTTGCGCCGGCAGGGGATCCTCGACATGACGAGGGCGCCCCGCCGGAGGAGCTGGCGCGGCTGATCGATCGGCTGCAGCAGCGCCTGGGCAAGGGAACCGTTCGGCGCCTGCATCCCCGGCAGAGCCATATCCCCGAGCGCGCCGTCCGCGGGCTGCCTGCCGCTGCGTCACCCTCTCCCCGCCCTTCACGGGGAGAGGGCCGGGGCCTGCCCTCGGCAAAGGCCGAGGGTGAGGGGCAGAAGCTTGCGCCGGCGTTCGAGGCTGCCCCTCTCCCCATCATGCCGGAGGCATGTCCTCGGCATGACGAAGAGTGGGGAGAGGGGGGATCATCGGCCTCCCGTCCGCTGCTCCTGCTGGAGCGGCCTGAGCCGGCCGAGGTCATGGCGGTCGTGCCCGATGGTCCGCCGCGGCATTTCCGCTGGCGTGGTGTGCTGCACCAGGTGGCCGAGGCGCAAGGACCCGAGCGGATCACGCCCGAGTGGTGGCGCCGGACCGCCGAGAGGACGCGCGACTACTACGTCGTGGAGGACGTGGAAGGACGCCGCTTCTGGCTCTACCGCGCCGGCCTCTACGGCCTCAGCGGGCTCGCCCCGCAATGGTTCGTACACGGGGTGTTCGGATGAGGATGCATGCACCGCCGATGACTGTGCTGCAATCAGCCGCCCATCTTCTCTCTCGCTGCCTGGGCCAGAAAGGCCGAGCGCGTCAGTCCTCTTGCGGCTGCAGCAGAGTCGATCCGATCGACCAGAGCCTTGTCGAGCGAGATGTTGATCCGCACTGTGCGACCGGCATCGGCAAGCAGGGGAACGGCGAACAGCACGGCGCCCACCTCGATTGCCGCAGCAACATCCGCGTCGTGCAGAACGTCGTCTATAGAGCGCGCCGGTGGCACACGTCGTCCTGCGCTCTCCATGGCTTCTACATGCTGACGAAGTGCCGTGGCAGCATTCGCCACGGCGTCTTCCACCGTATCGCCGGCCGAGAAACATCCCTCGACATCCGGGAACCATACACCGAAGGCGCTATCCGGTTCTTTCTCGATCACAGCTACATACTGCATCGGCATAACAGTCCCGCTCCATGCCGCTGTCCCGGCGATTTCCAACTCGCACCACCTTCAGGGTCGCCAGCCAGCCAGCTTGTAAATCCGCCGCACGAGCCCGGTCGGCAAGCCTCGTCTTGGGTGCGTGACCGTGATGATCTCATTCCGATCCGGATGCTTGAACGTGTGGTGGTCGCCATTCACCCGGTCGAGCACCCAGCCATCGTTCTCCAGCATCCGAACAAGCTTGCGGCTGTTCCTTTCCATGGGATGCACCCCCAGGCATCGTCGAGAAGCTTGACTTTGGTCGAGCTCCCAGGGGCGCACGCCCAGCCGGATCTTTCGAGCGTGTGTATAATAGTAAGTAAGGCTCGACGGAAGGTCAAGGCACCATGACCCCCTACGCCGAGCTCGTCGCCGCCACCAACTTCTCGTTCCTGCGCGGGGCCTCGCATGCGCACGAGATCGTCGGCCAGGCGGCGGAGCTGGGGCTGGCGGCCATCGGCATCGCCGATCGCAATACGCTGGCCGGCGTCGTGCGCGCCCATCAGGCGGGGAAGGAGCACAAGATCCGCTGCCTGACCGGCGCGCGGCTCGTCACCACCGACGGTTTCGAGGCGGCCTGCTACCCGACCGACCGCGCCGCCTACGGGCAGCTGTGCCGCCTGCTCACCGCGGGCAACCGGCGCACGATCAAAGGCCAGTGTCATATCTCCTTCGAGGAGGTCATCGCTGCCAGTGAGGGCCAGATCCTCATCGCCCTGCCGCCGCGGCAGATCACGCCCGCGTTCGGCGAGCGCCTGGCCGCGCTCGCCGCGGCGGCGAAGGCATGCGTCTATCTCGGTGCAACCTTCGCCTACCGGGGTGATGAGCGCAGGAGGCTGGGCGAGCTCGACGAGCTTGCCACGCAGATGCGCACGCTACTCGTTGCCATCGGCGACGTTGCCTATCACCATCCCGCGCGCAAGCCGCTGGCCGATGTGCTCGACTGCATCCGCGAGAAATGCACCATTCACGACGCCGGCTACCGTCTCGAGGCCAACGCCGAGCGGCACCTGAAGCCCGGCGCCGAGATGGCCCGCCTTTTCGCGCGCCATCCGCAAGCCGTCGCCCGCTCGCTCGAGATCGCCCAGCGCATTCGCTTCGATCTGGAGGAGCTGCGCTACGAGTATCCCGACGAGCCGGTACCGCCGGGCAGGACGCCGCAGGCCTACCTGGAGGAGCTGACCTGGGAGCATGCCGCCCGGCACTACGCCGGCGGCGTCCCCGGCAAGGTGCGCGCTCTCCTCGCCAAGGAGCTCGCGCTGATCGCCCGGCTCGATTACGCCCGCTATTTCCTCACCGTCTACGACGTCGTGCGCTTCGCCAGGAGCCGGGGGATACTGTGCCAGGGCCGCGGCTCGGCCGCCAACAGCGCGGTGTGCTTCTGCCTCGGCATCACCGGCGTCGATCCCACCGAGATCGATCTCCTGTTCGAGCGCTTCATCTCCGCCGACCGGCGCGAGCCGCCCGACATCGACGTCGATTTCGAACATGAGCGGCGCGAGGAGGTGATTCAGTATCTCTACGGCCGCTATGGCCGCGAGCGCGCGGCCATCTGCGCCACCGTCATCCACTATCGCCCGCGCATGGCCATCCGCGAGGTGGGCAAGGCCTTGGGCCTCAAGGAGGACGTGACGGCCGGGCTCGCCGGCCTCATCTGGGGCGAAGGCGACGGCGAGATCCCCGACAAGCACATATCCGAGGCGGGGCTCGACCCCGCCAACCCGGAAATCCGCCAGGCGATCGCGCTCGCCCGCCAGCTCCTGGGCTTTCCGCGCCATCTCTCCCAGCACGTGGGCGGCTTCGTGCTCACGCGCGCGCGGCTCGACGAGACCGTGCCGATCCACAACGGCGCCATGGAGGATCGCACCTTCCTCGAGTGGGACAAGGACGACATCGACGCGCTCGGCATGCTGAAGGTGGACGTGCTGGCGCTCGGCATGCTCACGGCCATCCGCAAGGGCTTCGAGCTGATCGAGCGCCATTACGGCCGCCACCTCTCGCTCTCCACCGTGCCGCGCGAGGACGAGGGCGTCTACGAGATGCTGTCGCGGGCGGATTCGGTGGGCGTGTTCCAGGTCGAGTCCAGAGCGCAGATGTCGATGCTGCCGCGCCTGAAGCCCGCCTGCTTCTACGATCTCGTCATCGAGGTGGCGATCGTGCGCCCCGGGCCGATCCAGGGCGACATGGTGCATCCCTACCTGCGTCGCCGCGATGGGCGCGAGCCGGTGACCTATCCTTCCGAGGAATTGCGGGCGGTGCTGGGCAAGACGCTGGGCGTGCCGCTGTTCCAGGAGCAGGCGATGCAGATCTCCATCGTCGCGGCCGGCTTCACGCCCGACGAGGCCGACAAGCTGCGCCGCGCCATGGCCACCTTCCGCCACGTCGGCACCATCCACACTTTCCGCGAGAAGTTCATCACCGGCATGGTGCGCAACGGCTACGAGCGCGAGTTTGCCGAGCGCTGCTTCAACCAGATCGAGGGCTTCGGCGAGTACGGTTTCCCCGAGAGCCATGCCGCGAGCTTCGCGCACCTTGTCTACGTCTCGTCCTGGATCAAGCGGTACTATCCGGATGCTTTCTGCGCCGCCATCCTCAACAGCCAGCCCATGGGCTTCTATCAGCCCGCGCAGCTGGTGCGCGACGCCCGCGAGCACGGCGTTGAGGTGCGCCACCCCGACATCAACGCCAGCGACTGGGACTGCACGCTGGAGCCTGCAGGTCCTCCCTCCCCCCGCGCGAGCTTCCCCTCCCCCATGTGGGGAGGGGTAAGGGGTGGGGGGAATCCCGACATTTGCCGGTCTGGGATCCCCCCCTCCCTATCCCTCCCCCACAAGGGGGGAGGGAACTGCGCATGGCGGGGGGAGGAAACCTGCTGCGCCGTGCGGCTGGGGTTGCGGCTCGTCGGCGGGCTGGCCGAGGAGATGACCAAGGAGACGGTGCTGAAAGCCCGCGGGCAAGGCTATGCCGACGTGGCATCGCTGTGGATGAGGAGCCGCGCGCCGGCGAGCCTCCTGGAGCGGCTCGCCGATGCCGACGCCTTCCGCTCCATGGGGCTCGACCGCCGCGCCGCGCTGTGGGCGGTCAAGGGCCTCAACGGCGGCACGCTGCAGACGGGACCCAAGCGCGCGCCCTCCTCCGAAGCCTCGCTCATGACCTGGAGCGGCAGGGGCGACCTCGGCACCGGCGACCTCTTCGACGAGCCCCGTGTCGATCTGCCCGAAACGACGCTCGGCGAGCACGTCGTGCACGACTATGCCGCCATCTCCCTGTCGCTGAAGGCGCACCCCATCGCCTTCTTCCGCGAGGACCTGGCGCGGCGGCGCGTCATCACTAGCGCGGCGCACTGGGACGACCGGCTGGCGGGCCGGCGCGTGAGCGTGGCCGGCCTCGTGCTGGTGCGCCAGCGTCCCGGCACCGCCAAGGGCGTGATCTTCATCACGCTCGAGGACGAGACGGGCATCGTCAACGTCGTGGTCTGGCCCAAAGTGTTCGAGAAGAACCGCCGCACTGTGATGACGGCGCAGTTCCTGGAGGTGCGCGGCCGCATCGAGCGCGAGGGGCTCGTCATCCACGTCGTCGCCGACCAGCTGACCGACCTCTCCGACGAGCTGAAGCGCCTCGGCGACGGCACCGCCGGCCTGCCCAGGACCGACAAGGAGGTGTGCGAGGGCTCGTGGAAGCCCAAGAGCCGGGATTTCCATTGAGGCCGGCAAACAGGCACGCATCTGTGGAAACCACGCTGCCGCCGATAGTGCCCCGCAGCGGGAGCGCGCACACTATCGCCTCGATTCGGCACCTCGATTCGGGCGAGGCTCCCATGCAACCGGCGGCAATACTCCAAGAGCTGATCCACTCCGAGGATCTCCCGAGGGAGGCCCTGCGTGCGGCCGGCGAGCGGCGGGCCGAGATGGTGCCTCTGCTCATCGGGCAGATCGAGAATTATCTGGCCGGCGAGTCGAGCGAGCTCGAGAGTGACGGTTCGCTCCTCATCATCTTCCATCTGCTCGGCGAATGGCGCGAGAGGAGCGCTTATCGCACGCTCGCCCGGTTCCTGCGCAGCGACCCGGATCGGCTGGAGTCGGCGATCGGCGACGCGACGACCGAGACCGCGCACAAGATCATGGCTGCCGTGTTCGACGGTGACCCGGCGCCCATCTACAACATCATCCTCGACGCGAGCGCCGACGAGTATGTGCGCTCGGCCATGTGCGAGACGCTCGCCATGCTGGCCGTCGACGGGCGCCTGGATCGCGAGGAGGCAGCCTCCTTCCTGCGCGACTGCTGGATCAGCCTGCAGCCGCGCGACGGCTGCTTCGTCTGGCACGGCTGGCAGAGCGCCATCGCTCGGCTCGGACTCGTCGAATTGAGGGACGTCGTCAAGGAGGCCTTCGACCGCCGGATCGTCGATCCCCGCTGGCTCCACTACCAGCACTTCGAGCACGATCTCGCCCTCGCCCTTTTGAGCCCGACGGACCCCTGGGGCAACGACCGCGATAATTTCGCCCCCTTCGGTGGCACCGTTGACGAGCTGTCCACCTGGTATTGCTTCACCGAGGAATGCAGAAGGGCCCGCGAACGGGCGCGCAATGCGCCGCCCCTGCCCCTCTTCCCTCCACGCGAGCCCGCCACCAACCCGCTGCGCGGCATCGGCCGCAACGATCCATGCCCCTGCGGCAGCGGCAAGAAGTACAAGAAATGCTGCTTGCAATGAGCTGTGGGGCGCGGGAGGCTGTCGATCGCTGCGTGCTCGAAGCACGCCATCCAGCTCGTCGCCCGGCATGCCCAGATACGACGCCGTCGTCTTCGATCTGCTGACCGCACTCCTCGACACCTGGACGCTCTGGAACAGGGGCTTGCTTTGAAGCGCGCGCCCCTTCCGTTGTCCCGCGGCACGATCGATTAACCGGTGCCGGCGATAGTGGCAGCGGCAAGCTGGAGAGAGGGCCGCATCGGCCATGGGCTGCAGGCCGAGCACATCCTGGCGCGTGCTGGCCGCCGTGCTGTCGGCGGCGGTGCTCATGTCCGGGCTCGCGGCGACAGCCGCGCGTTCCTACACGCTGGAGCGGCAGCCTGCTCAAACGCAGCCCGGCGACGACCAGGACGAGGGCCGGCCGCCGGACGAGGCCGCGCCCGAGGAGGCCGGGCCGCAGATCGAATACGTGCCGAAGCCGCTCGGCGCCATCCGCCGCCCCGATCCGTGGGATGCGGCCGAGGATGCGCGCGGCGCGTCGCGGACGCGGCCGAGCGTCGCTCCCACCGACGATGCCGTCATCTGCGAGGCGGGCTGCGACGGGCCGCGAGGCATGACCGTCTACAGGAAGAAGCGGTAGACGGCCAAGAGGCGGCGCCTCCCCCTCCGCCCGCTGCACGATGCATTGCAGCAAAATCTGTGACCTAAGGCACAGCCAGCGCCGTTTCCGCCCACTATGGGTGCGCCCTCACCGAGCCGCGCTTCGATCACGCCTCGCCCCTGGCGGGCGTGCTCCGGGGGCAGCGGCTCTCGCCGACTGCCTCGAGGGAGACACCCGCACGCATGGATCGCGAGAACGCATCGGATGAGAGTTCGCCGGCACCGGGCGCGTCCCTGGCCGGGCACGATCACAGCGATCGTGCTCATGCCGAGTTGCTGCTGGAGGTGAAGAGCCTCGGGTTCGCCAATCGCCGGGTGTCGCTGCGCAGCGCCGGCGAGCGCGCTGCCGGGGTGGCACGAATACCTGGGCTCGATCAAGAAGGGACGGCCGGCGGGACGCCGCCCGAGCCCGCTGCGGTGTGGGCCGCGCCCATCCAGGTCCGACTGAAGGTCGCTCTTGCCGTCCTGTTGGTCGGGGCGGCGGCGCTGTCTCTCCACCAGCTCTCGAAGGTGGGCGCCTATCCGGCGGCCCTGTTCGCGGTCTTCGTGGCCTCGACGGTGTCCAGCACGGTGGGGTTCGCCTTCTCCGCCATCGCTGCGGCAATTCTAATCCAGATCACGCGCGACCAGATCGCGGTCGTCGAGATCATGCTGATCTCGTCGATTGCGCTCCAGACCTACTGCGTTGCCGCGCTGTGGAGGGAGATCGCGCCGCGCCGCGTCGCCTGGTTTCTCCTCGGCGGCCTGCTCACGCTCCCCATCGGCGTCTACGCGCTGCGCACGTTCGATGCGCCGGCCTATGCCACGTTCATCGGCATCTTCCTCGCCCTCTACGGCGTCATAACCCTCTACAGGCCGGCATTCTCGGTGAAGCGGGCGGGGCCTCTCTCCGACGCGGTCGTGGGCTCCACGGGAGGCCTGGTGGGACCGCTCGTTGCATTTCCAGGCGCCGTCGTGGCGATCTGGTGCGGCATGCGCGGCTGGGACAAGACCACGCAGCGCAGCGTCTACCAGCCCTACATTCTTCTCATGCAGATCGCCACGTTCGTGGCCTTGGCCTGGCTGGGCGAGACGCGCCACATCGACCCGACCTACGCACTCTTCGCGGTGCCGGCCGTGTGCGGGGCCTACCTGGGGATCCGCATCTTCGAGAGGATCTCGGACGTGCAATTCCGCGTGCTTGTCAACCTGCTCCTCATTGCCTCGGGGCTCGGCATGCTGGCGCGGGCGCTGCACTAGTGTCCCGATCGCGAAATTCGTCTCCATCTGGGGCGAGCACGGAACGAATTTCGCGATCTGTCCAGCCTAATCGACGAACTAGCGTGATTCAGATCGAGAAGTCCGCTTCCAGACCAGGCCCGGAGCGATGATGCGGACGTCTCGATCATCACACTAGCCTCCCTGACGTTCCGACATCGCGAAAGGTGGATAGATGCTCAGGTATTTGCGCATCCTGCTGCCATGCGCGGTCGCCGCGTTTCCGCTTCCGGCGAGCACGCACACGCACGTCAACCCCGACGGCACGGTCGTGGAGTGGTACCCCAAGGAGTGCTGCCACGACCGCGACTGCCGGCCGGTCGCCACCATCCGTGCAGCAGCGCACGGCCTGTGGATGACGACGGTGGATGGCCAGACCGTGCTCGTCGGCCCGGACGATGAGCGCCGCCCCTCGCGCGACTCGCGCTGGCACATCTGCCTGGGCGAGGACATCTACGGCACCCCGGTGATCCGGTGTCTCTTCCAGCCGCCCAATGCCACCCTCGCGGGAACGGAGCTCAAAGCCCCCGCTCCTCCGGGCCGTGAGGACAGGGGCGCCGCCGCGCGCTAGGCCTCGGCCCGCTTGCGGCGGACCAGCAGCTTCGACAGGTAGGCGGTCGCCATGGCGTGAGGCTCGAGCCCTGCCGCGCTGAACATGCCGTCGAGATCGTCGATGGCATAGCTGCGGTAATAGGGCTCGTGGAAGCGCACCGGGAAGGCCTCGAGCAGCCCGTCCCAGCCGGGCCGGTCGCCCATCTGCAGGCTGTCGAGGAAGACGAGGATGCCGCCGGGCTTCAGCACGCGCGCCATCTCAGCCGTCACCTGCCGGCGAACATTGGGCGGCAGCTCGTGGTAGAGGAAGATTGAGGTGACGATGTCGACGCCTGCGTCGGGCAGCGGCATGCGCTCGGCGGCGGCCTCGATCAGCTCGGGCGCGCGCAGGCCGGCAAAGTGCCGCGCGGCCTCGTCGAGATAGGTGCGCGACAGGTCGAGGCCCGCAAGGCGCATGGCCGGATAGGCGAGGCGCACCTGGCGCAGGAAGCGCCCGGTGCCGCAGGCGACGTCGAGGAGCGTGACATGGCGCTGGTCGCGGCCGTGCATGAACTCGGCAATGGGGCGCAGCGCGGTGCGGCGCATCGGGCCGGCAGCGCCCATGAATAGCGTCTCCACCTGCACGTCGTAGAGCCGCGCCGACACCTCGGAGAGATAGCCGCCGGTCTGGAAATGGAAGTCCTGTGCGTAGTAGTCGGGCACGCTCGCGGCAGCCGCCTCGGCCTTGGCGGTCGTTGCATCGTTGCCGGCGCGGCGGCCTGCCGCCGCGGGCAAGTCGGCCAGCATCCGCCGCACGCGAAAGAGGTGGTCGAGCGGCGAGGCGCCCTCATCATCGATCGGCGGATAGAGGCCGTCGCGCACGGCGAGCGCATCGCTCATGAGCAGCTGCGCCTGCTCTGCCAGCAGCTCGCGCAGTGAAGGCACGGGCAAGTCGGGCTTGTAGCGGCGCGCAAGCCCGAGCTGATCGGTGCGCCAGTCGACCAGGCGATTGAGGGCAAAATACCAGCCGAACCGCAGCGACTGCCCCGCCAGCTGCGCCGCCATCCCGAGGTTGTTGCTCATGGCTGCCACCACGCCTTGCCACTGTTGACGCGCGATCACGGAAAATCGCGCACTCTTGCAAATCTCTCAAGGCGGCAAATAGCTATTCTCATGCCGCGCGCCGCCGCTTCCGGAGTAGGTTCGCGCCTCGCTCTCGCACCTTCATCCAAGGGTCGCCCATGCCCCGTCCCTGCAGCGACGTCGCCTTCTCGCCCGCCGTCAAGGCCATCCAGGAGCAGCGCGGCTCGCGCGCGGCCTTTGCCAGGAGAGAGGAGAAAGGGGGCTGGCGCACGACCGTCACGCCCGACCTTGCGGCCTTCCTCGCCGAGGCGCGCTCGTTCTATCTCGCCACCGCCAGCGCCGAGGGCCAGCCCTACGTGCAACACCGCGGCGGCCCGCCGGGATTCCTGCGCGTGATCGACGAGTGCACGCTGGGCTTCGCCGACTACAAGGGCAACCGGCAGTACATCACCACGGGCAACCTCGCGGAGAATCCTCAGGCCTTCATCTTCGTCATGGACTACGCCCAGCGCCGCCGGGTGAAGCTGTGGGGCCGGGCGCGCGTGGTGGAGGACGACGCGGACCTGCTGGCGAGCCTGTGGCCCGAGGGCTACCAGGCTCGCCCCGAGCAGGTGATCTTGTTCGCGATCGCGGCGTGGGACACCAACTGCCCGCAGCACATCCCGCAGATGTTCCACGCCGAGGACGTGGGCCGCACGATCCAGCAGTTCCAGGCGCGCATCCGCGAGCTGGAGGCCGAGGTGGCGGCGCTGAAGGCTGAGGCGGACCGCGGACCGGCCGACGCCGGCTGAGGTCCCGCCTCGGCCCGGCTGCTGCAGCGAGCGCGGAGAGGTGCGCCGCCCGCCCGAGCAGCGTGCGGACCGCGCCCCCAACGGCACGTTATCTCCGGCCGGCCTCCGCAGCTTGTCCTGTGCGACCGCGCCCGTGGCGGGCGAGCACCCGGTCCGCTCCCGGCGTCCGCCCGTGTCGCTCGGCACATCCCGCCTCCGCCAGTTAACGCTTCCTTTACGATGTCTCATGTGCTAGCCATCTTGTGCTAGCACAAGGCCATCGCGTGGGGCTGATGGCGAGGGTGGTTGCGTCATGAAGGTGTGGAGCATCGTCAGCCAGAAGGGCGGGAGCGGAAAGACGACGCTCGCGCTGCATTTGGCGATCGCGGCGTCGCGGCAGCAGAAGGTGCTGGTGATCGACCTCGATCCGCAGCAATCGGCCGAGCGCTGGCACGCCATCAGGCAGCGCGTCACCGGCAGCAAGGACGACCCGAGCATCGCGGCCGGGCCCTATCAGAAGCTTGCCGATATGCTGAGGACCGCGCGCAAGCTCGGCGCCGACCTGGTGCTGATCGATACGCCGCCCAAGCTCGACAAGGCCATCGCCCCGTCGCTGGCGGCCGCCACGATGGTGCTGGTGCCGCTGAAGAGCTCCATTCTCGACCTGCAGGCGCTGGAGGATTGCGCCGACGTCGTGAACCTCGCGCGGGCCCGCAGCAAGACGGTCGTCGTCCTCAATGCGGTGCCCGCGGGCCGGAACAAGGACGCCGTCGTCAGGGAGAGCCTGCGCTATGCCGGCCGCCTCAAGCTGGAGGTGGCGCCGGAGCGGCTGAGCGAGCTGCCCGAGTTCAGCCGGGGTCTGAAGAGCGGTCGCGGCGTTACGGAGACCGAGAGGAATGGGACGGCGGCAAAAGAGATCACCGCGCTCTTCGAAGCGCTCTGGGCGCGCGACAGCGGCGACGCAGGAGCATGACATGGAGCTTGCCGGGCTATCCATGACCGATGAGATCAAGGCCGCCGCGGGCCGTCTGCCGCGCGCGCGAAAGGCAAGCCCCGAGCCCGCGCCCGAGCGTTCCCTGACGCAGGCGATGAAGAAGGTGGCGAGCCACAGGCGCAATCCGCCGGCGACGCGGACGGGGCGCAAGGGCATCGTCGTCTATGTCGACCAGCAGGTGGCCGCCGCCATTCGCCGCCTGGCGTCGGACTACGACACCACCAATCAGGCGCTCGGCGAGATGGCCTTCAAGTATCTGTTCCAGAAGTTCGGGGAGCCCTGGCCGGCTTGAAGGGGGGCCTGAGGCCGGCGGCGCGACTGGCATGAGTGCGTGGCGTGGAGGGCGCGCATGAGTGAGGACACCTCTCTCACGGAGGCGGTGAAGCAGGCCGCCGGCATCTCGCTGACGGAAGCCGTGAAGGTCGTCGCCTGCGACAGGACCTGGCTCGTCCAGTCGGCGCTCGAGGCGCAGGATGATGCCATGGGCCGCGCCGGCTATCGTGCCAGGCTCGCCGTGCTCGCCGTCCTTGCTCTGGCATTTCTCCTGGCCGGTGCGAGCATCCTCGATGCGGAGCTGCCGGTGCGGTCCATGGCGCCGAGGCGCGTCGCGCTCGTCATCGGCAACTCCGCCTACCAGCACACCCACCGGCTCGAGAACCCCAAGAACGACGCTGCCGAGATGGCGGCCGCGCTGCGGGGGCTCGGCTTCCAGGTCATCGAGGGTCTCGATCTCGGCAAGGCGGCGTTCGACGGCAAGATCCGCGATTTCGCCACGGCTCTCAAAGGCGCCGAGGTCGGTGTGTTCTTCTACGCCGGGCACGGATTGCAGGTGTCGGGCCACAACTATCTCGTGCCGGTCGACTCGCAGCTGACCACCGCCTCGGCCCTCGACTTCGAGATGGTGCGCCTCGATCTCGTGCACCGGGCGATGGAGCGGGAGGCGCAGACGAGCCTGCTCTTCTTCGACGCCTGCCGCGACAATCCCCTCTCCCGCAATCTCGCCCGGGCGATGGGCACGCGATCGGCCGAGGTGGGACGCGGGCTTGCGGCGGTCGAGAGCGGCGTGGGCACGCTTATCAGCTTCTCCACGCAGCCGGGGAACGTGGCGCTCGATGGGGCCGGCGGCAATTCGCCCTACTCGGCCGCGCTCGTGCGGCAGCTGCGCGCGTCGAAGGAGGATCTGAGCGCCATCCTGATCGCCGTCCGCAACGACGTGATGCGCGAGACCGACGGCAGGCAGGTGCCGTGGGAGCACTCGGCATTGACGCGGCGGTTCTACTTCGATGCTGCCGCCGAGGCGTCCGCCCGGACGTCGGGTGCGCCGCCGCGGCTGAGCGAGGCTGCCGAAGCCTGGAGCGCCACCAAGGACACCACCAGCGTTGCCGTGCTCTCGGCCTTCGCCACGCGCTACAAGGAAACGTTCTTTGCGGAGCTGGCCCGGGCCCGGATGGTGGAGCTTCTGAAGTAGGCGACGCCCGACCCTTGCGCAGCTGCCCGTCAGGGCGCGATCGCGGAAGGGCGATGGGAACTTCAACGGGCCATGACGGCGACGGCCTCGACGTGCGCCGAGAAGAGGAACTGGTCGATCGGGGTCACGCTTTGGAGGGCGTAGCCGGCATCGGCGAGGGTCCGCACGTCGCGCGCCAGCGTGCCCGGATCGCAGGAGACGTAGACGACGAGGGGCACTGGAGAGCGCGCGATCTGTGCGACCTGGGCCTTGGCTCCGGCCGCCGGCGGGTCCAGCACGACGGCATCGAAGGCCTCCAGCTCCTTGGTCGCGAGCGGCGTGCGGAAAAGGTCACGCACCCTGACCTCGATCGGTTTGCGCCCTTGTGCGTGGCGCGCGGCGGCATCGAGCGCGTCAGCTGCATCCCGGCGGCTGTCGACTGCGAGCACGCGCGCAGACTGCGCCAGCGGGAACGTAAAGGTGCCGATGCCGCAGAAGAGATCGGCGACGCGTCTGGCACCGGACGCGGAGGACGTGACGAGCCGGATCATCTCCAGCTCTGCCTCGGCCACCGCCTGCACGAAGCTTCCGGGCGGCGGCTCGACGGATACCCCGTCGAAGGTGAGCAGCGGAGCCCGCGCCCGCAGGACCGTGTCCCGCCCGACGGTCAGCCGGGCAAAGCCGTGGCGCCCCGCCAGCGTGGCCAGGCGCGGATAGTCCTTGTGCGGCGCCGGGGCGTGGCCGAGGCTCACGTGCACGTCGAGACCCTGCGGGGTGGCCAGCACGTGAGCGGTCGCTTCGGCAGGGCCTGAGAGGATCGGCTCGAGCATCTCCCGCAATGCCGGCAGGGCGCGAACGATCGCCGGCACGGCGATCGGGCACGCGGCGATATCGACGACGAGATGGGTGCCACGCTGGTGGAAGCCGAGGCTGAGCTTCCGGCCGTCGCGCTTGGCGTAGAGCGTGACGCGCCTCCGGCTGCCGAGAGGCACGCGGGAGAGCGGGGCGACCGGGGCGGTGATGCCGCGATGGCGGAAAGCCTCGACCACCACCTCGCGCTTCCACGCTGCATAAAGCTCGTCCGGCATGTGCTGGGCCACGCAGCCGCCGCAGGTGCCGAAATGCACGCAAGCAGGATCGGCGCGCGCAGGATGGGCACGCAGCAGAAGGCTGCTCCCGCCCTCGCCCACGCGCCACCGCTCTCCGGGCAGCGCGAAGGGCACATAGAGAAGTCGGCCTGCAGCCTCGGCAACACCGTCGCCCCGGGCGCCGAGCCGATCGATCTCGACCTCAGCTTGCATCGGCTCAGGCGTCACGCACGGCCCCCAACAGGAATTCCTTGTTGCCGGAGCCGCCGGCGACCGGGGAAGCAATGACGCCGACGACGCGCCAGCCGGCCTGCGCAGCAATCCAGTCGCGCACCAGGTCGACGGCGCGTTGCCGGGCGCCGGGATCGCGCACGACGCCGCCCTTGCCGACGGCCGCCCGGCCCGCCTCGAACTGCGGCTTGACGAGCGCGACGAGCCAGGAGCCGGGGTGCGCGAGCGCCATCGCCGCGGGCAGCGCCTTGGTCAGCGAGATGAAGCTCACGTCGGCGACGATTGCGTCGACGGGCTCGGGGACGGCAGCGCGATCGAGTTGGCGCGCGTCGCGGCCCTCGAGCGAGACTACCCTCGCGTCTTGCGCAAGGCGCGGGTGCAGCTGGCCATGGCCCACGTCGACGGCATAGACCCGCCGGGCACCCCTCTCCAGCAGCACCTCCGTGAAGCCCCCGGTCGACGCGCCGATATCGAGGGCGACGATATCCTGCACCGGGAAGCCGAAGTGATCGAGGGCCGCAACCAGCTTGACCGCTCCGCGCGAGACGTGAGGCGCGGCGGCCGGCGACAGCCTGATCACCGCATCGGGGGCGACATCCGCGCCGGGCTTGCGCGCCACGGCGCCCGCGATCTCGACCAGGCCGCGGCGGATGAGGTCCCGGGCCTGCGCCCGCGACGGTGCCAGCCCCAGCTCGACCATGCGGATATCGAGACGTGACAGGCGCTTGCGGTCCTCTCGCATGGGTCACGTACAGTTGATGCTTCCCGATTCCGCCGTTCGGCATCCGAGACGCGCGTGTCGACGTAATCCCATTTCGACGCCGGTCATCGCCTCGACGTTCCGGCGCGGCAGCGCCCGGTGTAGGATGCACCGAGCCGTTGTCATCGCCCCCACTGACACCTGCTCGCGGAGGAAGCACATGAACAGAAGAGATACCCTGAAATTTCTGGCTGGCGCCACAGCCTTCGCCACCACGGCGGGCGTGTTGGGCCGCGGCATGGCCCACGCCCAGGCGAAGCCGTTCACCTTGCCGCCGCTCGGCTATGCCAACGATGCGCTCGAGCCGCACATCGATGCCAGGACGATGCAGATCCACCATGACAACCACCACGCGGCCTACGTCAACAACCTCAACGGGCTGGTGGAGAAGTGGCCGGAGCTCGCCACCAAGCCCATCGACGAGATCCTCTCCAATCTCGCCGCGGCCCCCGAGGCGGTGCGCACGCCCGTGCGGAACAACCTGGGCGGCCACTGGAACCACACGTTCTTCTGGGAGCTGATGACCCCGGGAGGCGCCAAGGAGCCGGCCGGCGATCTCAAGAGCGCCATCGACGGTGCGTTCGGCGACTTCGACAAGATGAAGGCCGCGGTCAAGGCGGCCGGCCTCGGGCGCTTCGGCTCGGGTTGGGCGTGGCTTGCGGTCGGCAAGGACAAGAAGCTCGCCGTATTCAGCAGCGCCAACCAGGATGCGCCGCAGATGGACGGCGCCAGGGCCGTGATCGGCATCGACGTCTGGGAGCACGCCTACTATCTCAAGCACCAGTACAAGCGCGCCGATTACATCGACGTCTGGTGGAACGTGGTCAACTGGGACAAGGCCGCAGCCAACTTCAAGAAGGCCACGGCCTGAGGCGTCCACGGGGCATCTCGCACTTGCCCACGCGTTCCGGCCTAGTTCTGCCCGCCGGCTCCGCCTGCGCGTGGGGCTGGCGTCATGCCGGCGAAAGGCCGGCACCCAGCACACCGAATAGCGGGAGCGCGGGTCGGGGTGGTGTGCGCGCTTGGCCAAGTGTCATGGGTCCCGGCCTTGTCCCGCTCGCTGGCTTGGCCCGCGAGCGGCGCCGGGATGACGCTCGTGGAGGTGATCGCAGGCCACTGCCGTCATTCCGGCGTAGGCCGGAACCCAGGACACCGAGTAACAGGAGTGCGCTTCAGGTTGGCGTGCGCCGCATCTCCAAGTGAACTGGGTCCCGGATTTTCCCCGCTCACGGGCTTCGCCCGCGAGCAGCGCCGGGATGACGCTCGTGGAGGGCGCTCGCGGGAATGACATCGCCGGGCCGGGATGAAAATTGCACACAAATAAGCCCTGGCGCGCCTCCGCCAGGGCTTCTTCCCGCTGCCGTGTGGGGGATACGAGGGCAGACGGAAAAGTTGGTGTCTAGGGACGACTCCTCGATAGGCGTGCGGGCGCGCTGCTGCAACCGCAATTCGTCAGCAGACGGCGCAAAGCCTTCGCATTTCTGTGGATAACCCGGTCAGGCGCGCTCGGCGACCTCGCGCACGTCACGGCCGAGCGTCGAGAGCAGGGTGGCCACGATGTGGCGGGCGTTGAGGCCGGCGGCGTCGTACATCTTCTCCGGCTTGTCCTGGTCGATGAAGACGTCCGGCAGCACCATCTGGCGCACCTTGAGCCCGCGGTCGAGCAGTCCTTCGGCGGCCAGGTGCTGCAGCACGAACGAGCCGAAGCCGCCGACGGAGCCCTCCTCGATGGTGATCAGGACCTCGTGGCCCTGCACCAGCCTACGGATGAGGTCGGTGTCGAGCGGCTTGGCGAACCGCGCATCCGCCACCGTCGCGGACAGCCCCATGGCGGCCAGCTGATCGGCCGCCTTGAGGCATTCGCCGAGCCGCGTGCCGAGCGAGAGCAGCGCCACCGTCGAGCCCTCGCGCACGATGCGTCCCCTGCCGATCTCCAGCGGCCGGCCCTCGGCAGGCAGCTCGACGCCGGTGCCTTCGCCGCGCGGATAGCGGAAGGCCGAGGGGCGGTCGTCGATGGCCACCGCAGTCGCCACCATGTGCTTGAGCTCGGCCTCGTCCGCGGCCGCCATCAGCACGAAGCCCGGCAGGCAGCCGAGATAGGCAATATCGAAGGCGCCCGCGTGGGTGGGCCCGTCGGCGCCGACGAGCCCGGCGCGATCGAGCGCGAAGCGCACGGGCAGGCGCTGGATGGCCACGTCGTGCACCACCTGGTCGTAGGCGCGCTGCAGGAAGGTCGAATAGATGGCCGCGAACGGCTTGAAGCCCTCCGTAGCCAGGCCGGCGGCAAAGGTGACGCCGTGTTGCTCGGCGATGCCGACGTCGAACGTGCGCTCGGGAAACTCGCTGGCGAACAGGTCGAGGCCCGTGCCCGAGGGCATGGCCGCCGTGACGGCGACGATCCTGTCGTCCTTGCGCGCCGCCTCGATCAGGCTCTGGGCGAACACCTTGGTGTAGCTGGGCGCGTTGGGCTTGGCGCTGACCTGGGCACCGGTGATGACGTTGAAGCGGTTGACGCCGTGGTACTTGTCGTCAGAGGCCTCGGCCGGCGGATAGCCCTTGCCCTTCTTTGTCACCACGTGGACGAGGATCGGCCCCTGGCGGGCATCGCGCACGTTCTTGAGCACGGCCAGCAGGACATGCAGGTCGTGGCCGTCGATGGGGCCGACGTAGTAGAAGCCCAGCTCCTCGAACAGCGTGCCGCCAGTCCACAGCGTGCGAGTCATCTCCTCGGCGCGGGCGGCGCGGCGCTCCCAGGTCTTGGGCAGGATCTTGGCGAGCTGCTTGGCGATGTCGCGCAGATGGAGGTAGGTGCCGCTCGAGGAGATGCGGGCGAGGTAGTTCGACAGCGCGCCGACGGGTGGCGCAATCGACATGTCGTTGTCGTTGAGGATGACGATCAGGCGCTCGTTGCGGGCGCCAGCGTTGTTCATCGCCTCGTAGGCCATGCCGGCCGACATGGCGCCGTCGCCGATCACGCACACGACGTTGTTGGCGCGGCCGGCGAGGTCGCGCGCCACCGCCATGCCGAGGCCGGCGGAGATGGAGGTGGAGGAGTGCGCGGCCCCGAAGGTGTCGTACTCGCTCTCGGCCCGCTTGGTGAAGCCCGACAGGCCTCCGCCCTGGCGCAGCGTGCGGATGCGGTCGCGCCGGCCCGTTAGGATCTTGTGCGGATAGGCTTGGTGGCCGACGTCCCAGACCAGGCGGTCGCGGGGGGTATCGAAGATGCGGTGGATGGCGACCGTAAGCTCGACGACGCCCAGCCCCGCGCCGAGGTGGCCGCCCGTGACCGACACGGCGTCGATCGTCTCGCGGCGCAGCTCGTCGGCAAGCTGGCGCAGGTCCTTCTCGGGAAGCGCACGCAGATCCTGCGGCGTCTTCACGCGGTCGAGGAGGGGGGTCTTGGAGGCCTGGTCCATTCTCACGCTACCCTGCTTCGGCCGCAAACTCAGGGCCGAGCCTTGGAAGTATAGTGCATCGGTCGGGATTTTTTGGAAGATATTGCGTCGCGGCCTACCTCCCTCTCCCCATTGTGCAGCACAATGGGGACAGGGAACCCGCTACTCCTGCGGCTTGAAAGACTCGGTGCCGGCCGGCTCGCCGGCCTGGTTGAAGGTGAGCTTTTCCACCCGCGCCTCCGCCTGCTTCAAGAGGCGGTCGCAGTGCTCCTTGAGCGCCTCGCCACGCTCGTAGATGTTGATGCTCTCCTCCAGCTCCACGTCGCCGCGCTCCAGGCGCCCGACGATGCTCTCGAGCTCCTTCAGCGCCTTCTCGAACGACATGTCCTTGATGTCGAGGTGCTTGGCGGCAGGCTTGGCCATTTCGTTGTCCATCTTGGGGCACTCGCGGGTCGCGACCCTGGAAGGCTTCAAGCGCCGGCGTCCATCAGCGCCTTCACGTGCACGCCCACGGACTTGGCCAGCGCGGCGAGGTTGTAGCCTCCTTCGAGCATCGACACCAGCCGGCCCCCGGCATGCCGCTCTGCGACCTCCGCAATCCTGTTGGTCGCCCAGGCGAAATCGGGCTCGAGGAGGCGCAGGTTGGCCAGCGGGTCGTCCTGGTGGGCGTCGAAGCCGGCCGAGATCAGCACGAGGTCGGGGCCGAAGTTGTGCAGGGCCGGCAGGATGCGCTGCTCGAAGGCCTCCCTGAACCGCTCGCCGCCATCGCCGGGCCTGAGCGGCGCATTCCAGACATTGCCGACGCCGGTCTCGGACAGCGCCCCCGTGCCGGGGTAGAGCGGCATCTGGTGCGTGGAGCCGAAATAGAGGTCCTTGTCGCTCCAGAAGATGTCCTGCGTGCCGTTGCCGTGGTGCACGTCGAAATCGACCACGGCGATGCGCTCCGCGCCGTGCCTCTTGCGGGCGTAGAGGCCGGCAATCGCCACGTTGGAGAAGATGCAGAAGCCCATGGCGCGCGCGTGCTCGGCGTGGTGGCCGCACGGGCGGACCTGGCAGAACGCGTTGGCGATGCCGGAGCTCTTGTCCATGACGCGGTCGACGGCGGCGAGGCCGGCCCCGACGCTGCGCAACGCCGGCTCCCAGGACTTGGCGGACAGGAGCGTGTCGGGGTCGAGGTGGACCGGTGTCTCGCCCTCGGCAGGCCGCATGCTCTTGACCCAGTCGACGTAGCTCTGCGGGTGGGCGAGAGCGATCGCTTCCTCCACGTCGTCCCTGAGCGGCGCCTCCTCGCGCTTCAGCCCTTTGAAGAGATCGTGCGAGAGCACCCTGTCGATGGCGCGCATGCGGTCGGGCCGCTCGGGATGCCCCGGCCCGGTATCGTGCTCGAGGAAGCAGGGATGGGTGAGGAGCAGGGTGGTCATCGGCGGCCTGCGGGTGCCTGGGAGCGATCGGGGAGCCTCGGCTCATCTAGGCAGACGCCGGCGCTGCTGTCACCCCCTGGGCGCCGGCAGTTCCTGGAACCGGCGGCGCGGCTTGGGCGGCTCGCCGTCCACGAGTGCCGGGAACAGTGCCTGCAAGTCGCCGTCGGGGCCGCGGCGCACGAGCCCGCGCCCTGCATGATGGGGGCTCGCCGCCGCCTCCTGCACGGTGAGAACCGGGGCAAAGCAGCAGTCGGCCGGCTCGAACCTGGCGACCGCCTCGTCCAGCGAGAGAGCGGCGAACAGCGCCTCGACCTCGCCGATCAGGCGGTCCTGCGGGGTGGGCTCGTGCTGGCGGGCGATCCAATCCCGCCGCCCGGCGGCCTCGCAGAAGCGCTCCCAGAACTTGGGCTCGACCGCGCCGAGGCTGACAAAGCGGCCGCCGGCCACGGGATAGATGCGATAGCACGCGGCGCCACCGTTCATCATGCTGCCTTCCCGGTCCGGCGTGCGCCCTACCGTATCGAGATCGGCGAGCTGGAAGAGCTGGAACGGCATCACGGCGTCGGCGAGCGCCAGATCGATCTCGCACCCATGGCCCGTGCGCATCCGGTTGACCAGCGCGCCCAGGATCGCCGAGGCGGCGAACATCGCGCCTGCGCAGTCGGCGACCGGCGGGTAGAACGGCATCGGACGCTGCCTCGGGCCGGCAGCATTGAGGGTCCCGGCAAGGGCGAGGTAGTTGATGTCGTGGGCTGCCTTGTGCGAGAGCGACCCGCCGACGCCGAAGCCGTTGAGCGCGCAGCACACGAGACGCGGATTGCGCTGGCGCATGAGCGGGAAGCCGGCGCCCAGCTTGTCGAGCACGCCGGGGCGGAATGATTCGACGACCACGTCGCTCGTCTCGGCCAGCTTCAAGAGCTCCTCGCGTCCTGCGTCCGTGCGCAGGTCGAGGCGCAGCGAGCGCTTGCCCGCGTTGACGGCATCGAAGTAGGCGGAACGGCCGTGCGCCCCTTGTGGCCCGATGGTGCGCATCTCGTCGCCGTAGGGCGGCTCAACCTTCAGAACGTCGGCCCCCATGTCGGCCAGCATCAGCGTTGCGAGCGGACCGGGCAGATGGCGGCTCAGATCGAGCACGCGGATGCCCTGCAGGAACGAGCTCATGCTCATGGGTGGGCGGTGCCTTTTGTTTTCGCTGCCGCTATCCGAGCCAGCGCTTGCGCCGCTTGTAGTGCTTCACGTCGCGGAAGCTGCGGCGCTCGCTGTCGAGCGACAGGCCCAGATAGAACTCCTGCACATCCTCGTTCTGGCCCAGCTTCTCCCGCGACCCGTGCAGCACGATGCGGCCGTTCTCGATGATGTAGCCGTAATCGCACAGTGCCATCGCCGCGTGCGCGTTCTGCTCGACGAGCAGGATGGTCATGCCCTCCTTGCGGTTGATGGCGCCGATGGTCTCGAACAGCTCCTCGGTGATGTTGGGCGCGAGCCCGACCGACGGCTCGTCGAGCATCAGGAGCCTGGGGCGCGCGACGAGCGCCCGCCCCACGAGCAGCATCTGCATCTCGCCGCCCGACAGATAGCCCGACACGCGGCCGGAGAGGCCGCGCAGCCGGGGGAAGTACGTGTAGACGCGCTCGACGTCCTCGCGCACGCCCTTCCGGTCGGGGCGATGATGGCCGCCGACAAGCAGGTTCTGCTCGACGCTGAGATGCGCGAGCACCTTGCGCCCCTCCAGCACCTGGACGATGCCCCTGCGGAAGACCTCGACGGGATCCGCGTTGGTGATGTCGTGGCCGGCAAAGCGGATCTGGCCCTCGGTGACCTTGCCGTGCTCGACGCGCAGCAGGCCCGAGATGGCCTTCAGCGTGGTCGTCTTGCCCGCCCCGTTGCTGCCGAGCAGGGCGGTGACCTTGCCCGCCTGCACCTCGATGTTGGCGCTGCGCAACACCTGGATGATGCCGTCGAAGACGACGTCCACGTTGCGCAGCTCCAAGAGCACAGGTGGAACCTGCTCCACGCCCGGCCCCCCGTTCACCACTTCGGCAGATCGGGGATCGGCATCCAGTCGCTGCCGAGCGGCACGATCTTGCCGTCGCGCACCACCTGGGCCTTGACCGCGATCTTCCCGACCGGGAACGGCGCCGTCTTGTCGAACTTGATATCCGGCAGGCCCCCGAGCAGCTCGGCCTCCGTGAAGCTCGACGACAGCATGGCCTCGTACATGGCCTCGCCCGTCACCTTGTCCTTGCCGACCTTGGCGACCGCCCGCTCGAGGATGCGCAGCGCCAGCAGCGTCTGGTAGGCGGACTGCGCCGCGGCGATGCCCCAGCTTCCCGTGCCGCTATGGCTCTTGGCGTAGACGTCGCGGATCGGCAGGCCCTCCTGGTTGTCGGGCGCGAAGGCGAACACCGAGTAGGCGCCCTCGATCTCCTTGAGGTCGATGCCCTTCGCCACCTCGGTGAGGCCGTTATGCGTCGACATGATGATGGGGATGCTGGCGTTGAGCTCGCGCAGCGCCTTGCCGGTGGCGATCACCTGGGCGGTCGTGCCGCCGACGAGCAGCACGTCGGGCTGCAGGCGCACCAGCGTGCGCACCTCGTTGGCGACCGACACGGGGCTCGCGTCCACCCACTGCACCTCGAGCACCTCGAAGCGGTCCGGGTTGGTTTCGGCGAACTTCTGCACGCCCTTGACCTGGTCGACGAAGCCCGCCGCCGTCTGCGTGCTGATGGCGCCGATCTTGAGCTTGGCCCCCTTCTTCTTCTGGAGGAAGTCGAGCAGGCCGGCGAACTCGTGGCTGTAGGTCGGGCGGAACGAGAAATGCCATCCGTTCGGCTGCCACACGAGGCCCACCATGGCCGTGCTCATCAGCAAGGGTACCTTGTCGCCGGGCAGCCGCTTCATCAGGGTGATCAGATCGGGCGTGCCGAAGCCCAGGTGCAGAATGGGCTTGTCGGTGCTCAGGATGCTGGGCCAGGTGCGGGCGACGACGCTCGCGTCGTAGCGCATGTCGTGCACGCGGACGTCGACGCTGACATCGAGCTCCTTGCCTTTGGTCTCGTTCCACCACGCGGCAATGGCGCGGATGCCGGATACGGCGCTGGGCGATACGTCGGCGAACGGTCCGGTGAAGTCGGACGAGGCCGACATCACGTAGGTCGCGGCCATCGCCGGCGCCGAAGCGATGCCGAGCGCGGCAGCCAGCATGGCTCGGCGGGCAAATCTGTGAAGCGTCATTGTCGTTTCCTCCTTGGTCGGCAGTCGATGCGAAGTTGGCGCGGGCGCATGGCTAGCTGTGCGGGAACGGCCAGATGCGGTAGGCGGCCTTGAGTACGCCCCAGCGGTGCGCGAGCCCCCTCGGCTCGAAGATCAGCGCGAGCAGGATGCACAGCCCGAGAATGACGTTGCTGGTGGCGAACACGAGGCCGCCGCCGATGTTCGGGAAGGCGGCGAGAAGGCTGTCGCCCAGCGCGTGGAACACCTCCTGGATCGCGGTGACGAACACCGTCCCGAGGATGGCGCCCAGCGGAGATGCCAATCCGCCCACGATCAGCATGCCGAGATACCAGATCGACAGCAGCAGGTTGAAGTTCTCGGTCGTCACGTAGCGGATGTAGTAGGCGAAGAAGGCGCCGGCGACGCCCGCGAACAGCGAGCCGGCGAAGAACGACATCACCTTGTAGTATGCGACGTTGACGCCGGTGACCTCGGCTGCCAGCTCGTTGTCGCGCACCGTGCGCAGCGCACGGCCGAAGCGGTTGCGCTGCAGGTTGAACGCACACACGCTGCAGACGACGACGCCCGCCAGCGTGAAGTAGTACATGTCGGCCGGAGAGGCGAGCATGCGCCCGGCGATGGCGATGGGCTCGACCGCCATGCCGCTTGGCCCGCCCAGCCAGTCTGCCGGCAGGGCAATGACGATGATCGGAAACATCACCTGCGCCGCCAGCGTCGTCAGCGCGAGGTAGAAGCCCTTCACGCGGATGGCGGGCAGCGCGAAGATGATCGACAGCACGGCTGCGGCAAGCCCCGCCGCGGGGATGGCCAGCCAGAACGGCACGTCCATGCCGGAGAGCTTGGCGGCCGTGAAGGCGCCTATCCCCATGAATGCGGACTGGGCCACGTTGATCTGCCCCGCCGTGCCCACCGTCACCTGCAGGCCGTAGACCGCCATCAAGGTGATGAACATCACCGTCAGCACGCCGGTGGCATAGAGGCTGGCGACCTGCGGCAGGATCGTCAGGGCAAGCAGGAAGCCGGCAAGCCACACCGCCTGCGGCCGCGTGTGGACATAGCGACCTTCGGTGGCATAAGTGCTGAAGCGGACGCTGGTCGGGAGCAGCATGGCGCGTCAGAGCCTCTCGATGACTTTCCAGCCGAAGAGGCCCTGGGGACGGAACAGCAGCACGCAGATCATGATCGCGAAGGGGAGCACCTGCGAGCTGACCCCCTTGGTGAAGGGATCGGCATAGACCGAGGCCATCGCCTCGCCGACGCCGACGATGGCTCCGGCCACCAGCGCCCCGCGCACCGATTCCATGCCGCCGAGCAGGGCGATGGGCAGCGCGCGCAGCCCGATGCTCGCCGCCGACAGCGACACGATCTGCCCCGACAGCAGCACCACCGCGCCGACGGCGCCGAGCACCCCGCCCATGATCCAGGCGACGGCGACGGCTTGCCTCACCGAGATGCCCATCGACAGCGCGGTGTAGTGATCCTCCGCCACGGCTGCGAGGCGCATGCCCTGGCGCGTGCGCATGAAGAACCAGTGCAGGAGCTCCACCAGGACGATGGTCATCACGGCCCCGATGAGCAGCCGCTTGGTGAGGATGAACGGGCCGATCGTCCACGCGCCGGAAGGCAGGATTGCCGGGAAGGGCCGCGTCTCCGCTCCCCATACGAGCTGCGCCATCCCGCGCAGCAGGATGAGCAGCGCCACGCTCGCCATGAACACCGTGAACGGCGGTTGGCCGATCAGGGGGCGGAAGATGGAGCGCTCCAGGAAGAACGAGAGGCCGACGCAGCAGGCGAGCGCGAGCGGCACGCCGGCGGCCCACGGCAGCTTGACGCCGAGCGTGAAGGTCCAGATGAGGAGCGCGCCGACGAGGACGATCTCGCCCTGCGCCAGATTGACGATGCGCGAGGAGCGGTAGATGACGATGAACGAGACTGCGACCAGGCCATAGACGAGGCCCACCAGCAGTCCGTTGATGGCGACCTGGGTGAGATCGATCATGGTCCCGCCCTCATGTCCGGGCCTCGGCAACGCGGTTGATGGCGACGAGCGCGGTCATGTGCGCCTTGCGCCCGTCCTGGTAGCGGGCCTCGATGCGGGCGCTGACGCTCTCGACGCCGGCGTAGATGGCGGCGATGATGTCCCTGTAGTGCTCGGCGATCTGCTCGCGGCGGAGCTTGCGCGAGCGGGTCAGCTCGGCCTCGTCGGCATCGAGCTCCTTGGGCAGGGTGGCGAACGAGGCGACCCTGGCCCCCGCCTCGAGCCGGCGGTTGACGTCGCGGATGGCGCCGGCGATCTGGGCGCGGATCTCGGGCAGCTGGCTCAGCTCGCCGAAAGTGCCGTAAGCGAGCCCGTGACGCTCGGCGAAGCGGCCGCAGATGTCCGGGTTGACGTTGATCAGCGCGGCGACGAAATCGCTCTTCTCGTCGCCCAGCACCATCACGTCCTTGATGAACGGCGAGGCGCGCAGGCTGTTCTCGATGTACTGCGGCGGGAAGGGCTGGCCCGTGCGGAGCCGGCGGAGATCCTTGAGGCGATCGAGGAAGACGAGCTGGCCCTGCTCGTCGAGCCGGACCGCATCGCCCGTGCGGTAGCCATCATCTGGCCGTCCCAGCTCGGCGGTGGCGGCATCGTTCTTGAGATAACCGGCGAAGGCGCAGCAGCGGATGCGCAGTTGCCCGGCCTCGTCCACCCAGGCCTCGATGGGCTGCGCGATGGTGGGGTCGCTCGGTAGCAGCTCGCCCATGGTTGCGGGGTCGAAGTCGCCCTCGCGGTGCGAGGAGAGGACGCCGAGTTCCGTTGTGCCGTAGATGTTGCGCAGCGGAACCCCGAACGCATGGAACAGGCGGAACAGCTCGGGCGACAGCCCCGAGCCGCCGCTCAGCACCGCGGCCGCCCTCGACAACCCGAGATTGTCGCGGATGGGCCGCAGCATCAGGTGCTCGGCGAGCGGAAGGAGGAGGCGACGCTGAACGAAGCCGGCGTCCGGCTTGCGTGCGGTCGTACCGGTCTTCACCGCCCAGGCGTAAAGCCTCTGGCGGACGGCGCCGGCGTCGAGCATGTGCGCCTCGACGTCAGAGGCCAGCATCTCCCACTGGCGCGGCGTGAAGAGCAGGTACTCGGGTCCCACCTCGCGCAGGTCGCGCTTCACCGTGTCCGGCTTCTCGGCGAAGTTGACCACCAGCGGTGCCAGCAGGCCGAGCGCGAAGCCCATGAACTGCTCGGTCGCCCAGGCCGGTGAGATGTAGGAGAGATACTCGGCGTGCGGCCGCACCCGGTGCGCGGCCATGATGCGGTAGGCGCCTTCGAGGACGAAGCGGTGCGACAGCATCGCTCCCTTCGGCTTTCCGGTGGTGCCCGAGGTGTAGCAGATGGCCGCCACGTCGTCCTGGCTGCCGGCCTCGATCGCCCGATGCAGCCAGCCCTCGTCTCCCGCGCCGGTTTTGCCGGCGGCGAGCAGATCGTCGTAGCTGCTCAGGTGCGGCTTGCGGTAGTCCCACAGCCCACGCGGGTCGACATAGACCACGCGCGCGACGCGCGGCAGGCTCTTCTCCACCGCCAGGAACTTGTCGACCTGCTCCTGGTCCTCGGCGAGGAGCACCTTCGCCTCGCTGTGGTCCAGGATGTAGTGCAGCTCCTGCGCCGTGAGATCGGGATAGGCGCACACCACGCGCGCGCCCAGCGCCAGCGCCGCGTACTCGGTCCAGAAGCTCTCGACGATGTTCTCGCTCAGGATGGCGAGCACGTCGCCCTGCTGCAGTCCGTGCGCTGCGAGCCCGCGCGCGGTCGCATGGACGCGCTGCAGCACCTCGGCCCAGGTGTAGGTGGCCCACACGCCGTGCTTCTTCTCGCGCATGCAGGGCCGGTCGGGATGGGCGCGCGCCCGGTCACGCAGCAGCTGGGGCAGCGTCCGGCCGTTGGAGGTCCTGGGGTCCCTGCCGGGGGCGGCTTTGAGGATCATCGCTTTGCCTGCCCCAGGTAGGCGGCAATGACCTTGGGATCGCCGCGGACTTGCTGCGGCGGCCCGGAGGCGATGACGCGTCCCCAGTCCATCACGGTGACGGCATCGGAGATGTCCATCACCACCTCCATGTCGTGCTCCACCAGCACGACCGGGATCTTCCGTGCGTCCCTGATGTCGAGGATGAAGCGCGCGAGGTCGCCCTTCTCGTCGACGCTCATGCCGGCCATCGGCTCGTCCATGATGAGAACCTTCGGGCGCAGGGCGAGCGCACGGCCGAGGTCGACGCGCTTGCGCATGCCGTAGCTCAGGCTGCCGACGGGCTCGTGGCGCAGCTCCTCCAGCTCCAGGAATTCGATGATCTCCTCGGCCTCGCCCTTGAAGCGCTGCTCCTCCGCGCGCGTGCGCGGCCAGTAGGCGAGCGCGTCGAGGAGGCCGGTGCGCATGTGCACGTGCAGGCCGGCCAGGATGTTCTCCCGCACCGTCATCGACGGATAGGTCTGGATGCCCTGGAACGTGCGGGCGAGGCCGGCCTTGGCGCGAGCGTGGGGCGACCAGCGGATGATATTGCGGCCGCCGTAGATCACGGCGCCCGCTTGCGGCCGGTAGAAGCCGGAGAGACAGTTGAGCAGGCTGCTCTTGCCCGCCCCGTTGGGGCCGATGACGGACTGGATGGAGGTGCCGCGGACCTCGAGGTCCACGGCGTGGAGCGCGCGGACGGCGCCGAAGCTGAGCTCGAGGCCGCGTGCCTCCAGCACGACGGGGCCGCGGTCGGCTGCGTCGTGCTGCGGCACCGTCGAGGATGCCTCCTCGCGCGTGCTCTTCCCCCTTTCCTCCACCGCGACCGTCATGATCGTGGTTTCCCGTTTCCTCTCTGCTGTGGACGGCCGGAACTCTTGCGGTCCGGTTCAACGGCAGCCCGTACCGCTCAGAAAGTGTCGAAGCGCGGCTTCCTCTTCTGCGCGAATGCCGACATTCCCTCTTTCCAGTCGCGGCTGCCGATCAGGTTGGTCAGGGCCTCCACGCCGGCGCGGCGGGCGCTGCGGGAGTCGACGTCATCGGCGACGTAGATCGACGTCTTGGCTTGCGCGAGCGCGTTCGGGCTCATGCGCTTGAGCGCGCGCGCCAGCTCGAGCGCCGTCTCGAGCACCGAGTCGGGCTCCACCACCGCGTAGAGCAGGCCGTAGGGCTCGAGCTCGCTGGCCGTCAGGTGCTTGGCAAGCAGGATCCATTCCAGCGATTTGGCGCGGCCGACGAAGCGGTGCAGCTTCTGCACGCCCCCGGCGCCGGGCGTCGCGCCCAGCACCACCTCGGGCAGGCCGACGCGTGCGCTGCGGCTCATGATGCGGAAGTCGCAGGAGAGGGCCATCTCGAAGCCGCCGCCGAGGGCGAAGCCGTTGATGGCGGCAATCGTCGGGAAGGGCAGCTCCTCGAAGCTGTCGAAGAGCGTCGCGATGCGCCAGAGGTACTTGTCGCGGATGTCTTCCGGGCTCGTGCCGATCGGCGGGTCGGGCTCGGTGAAATACTTGAGATGCGCGCCGCAGCAGAAGGCGCGGCCCGAGCCGGTGATGATGAGCGCCCGCGCTCGCTCCCGGCGGGTGAGGGCTGCGACCTCGCCCAGCTCCTCGATCAGCTCCAGCGAGAGGGTGTTCATCGCCTCGGCGCGGATCATCGTGGCGACGGCGATGCCGCGCTCGGACCACTCCAGCCTGACCGCCTGACCTTGCATCGGAGCCGATCCCGTCGCCGCGCCGCTCACGCGAATGCCGCCTCGAGGCCCGACTCGCGGGCGATCAGCAGCGTCTGGATCTGCGTGCTGCCGTCGCCCAGCGTGCAGATGCGGTTGTCGCGGTAGTAGCGCGACACGGGGCAGTCATCCATGAAGCCCCAGCCGCCGTGCACCTGGATGGCAAGGTCGGCGCATTTGGTGCCGATCTCGCAGGCGTAGAGCTTGGCCATCGCCAGCTGCTTGAGATCGAGCCGGCCCTGATCGACGTTCCAGGCCGCACGGTAGGTGAGCAGCCTCGCCGCGTCGATCTGCAGCGACATCTGCGCGATCATCTCCTGTACGAGCTGCAGCCGGCCGATGGGCCCGCCGAAGGCTTTGCGCTCCTTGGCGTAGGCGAGCGAATGGTCGAGGCAGGCCTGCGCGAGGCCCAGCGAGCAGGCAGCGAGGAACACACGCGCCTGCTGATAGCCGCGGTGGAGCACGAGCCGGCCCCCGTGCAGCTGGCCGATGATCTGCTCGGGGCCGACGTCGCAGTCGTCGAGGTAGTAGGGACGCGTGTCTGAGGAGCGCCAGCCCATCTTGCGGTAGCTCTCGCCGGGCGTGAACCCTTTCGTGCCGGTGGGCACCAGGAAGAGTGTGAATGACTTCCTTTCCGCGTCAGGCGGCGAGGAGACGGCCAGGATCATCAGGAACGAGCTGATGTCGGTGCCGCCGTTGGTGATGAAGGCCTTCTCGCCGTTGAGCGCCCAGCGGTTGCCGCGCGGCACCGCCCGCGTCGTGAAGCCCGCGGTGTCCGAGCCCGCATTGGGCTCCGTGCCGGCGATGCCGCAGATCCTGCGGCCGGCAACGATGTCGGGAAGGTATTTCTGCGCCAGCGCCGGATCGCCGAAGCGCGCAAGCGTCAGGCCCGAGGCGACGCTCACCATGGTTGTTACCGCGAGCGATTGATCGGCGCGCGCGAGCTGCTCCAGCGCGATCACCATGTCGAGCACGCCTAGCCCCATGCCGCCCAGATCCTGGCTGAAGGGTATGGCGGTGATGCCGAGCGCGCCGACCTTCTTGAACAGCTCGGTCGGGAACGTCGCGTCGCGGTCGAGCTTCTCGGCGACCGGCGCCACCTCGCTCTGCGCGAACTCGCAGACCGTGGACTGCAGCTTGCGCTGGTCGTCGGTCAGATCGAAATCCATGCGGGCATCTCCCAAGGCAGAATGTGACTTTTCTTGCGGCTCCCGGGCTACGCAGTGCCGTTGCGCATGGCGGCGACCCTGTTTGCGCGCCTCGTGCGAGGCGCAACCGGGCGCGCTGTCGGGTGCCTCCCGTGCCCTCGAGGTAACATAGACGTTACCGATTTGACTGACAAGTCAAACAACAACCCACATGGTCAAAAAGTGTGTAGCCGCTCGCGCGGCAGGTCTGGCAGCGCCGAGCATCCGGTTGCGGCGCGGACGGCAGCCATGGGGATCGGCCCGGAGCGCGCGGCTCCAGGTGCCGGCGTGGGGAGGCGCGCGATCGACGTTGATTGCGATCGCGGTCTCATCCCCGCGAGAGTTCGTGCACGCCCCAGCGGCCATGAACGGCGAATGAATGCATGCGTCGGCTGTGGTTCAGCGCGGCGCTCAATTTCCACCAAGCTCGTGTGCGAGCAAGGAGCACCTCTCGTTCACCGAACGAGGCCAGCAAAGGGAGAACCCACATGAAGCTGTTCCCGATCGCGGCCGTTGTGGCTGTGCTTGTGCTCGCGCCGACGGCATTCGCGCAGCAGACGCCAGCGGCAACGCCCACCAACAAGGCCGACTGTGAGAAGGCCAAGATGAAGTGGGATGAGAAGGGCGGCAAGGACGGCAAGGGCGCCTGCGTCGCCGCCACCCCGGCAGCGACCAAGAAGTAAGGCCCAGGCGATAGGTGCGTAGCTAAGACTTCGTGCGGGGCAGGCCAGCGATGGCCTATTGTGCAGGGATTAGCTCGCACTTTGCGCGCTCGGAGGGTGGCCCAGCGGCCAGCCTCCGAGCGCTAATCGCGCCTAGGCGCCGGTCGCGCACCAGAATAATGCGGCGTCGATGACGCTGAGGGTGGCCAGCACAGCACAACCATCCGCCGCCGGAACGCTGGTTCCCGGCGTCGTCGCTTGATCCTGACCGACTTCGATCGGGGCGCTGACGCAGCTCACGCGTCGTGCGGGCTTGCGCGGGCGATCACCCTGTTCAGCTCGTCGAGCAAGGGCGCAAGAGCGACGCCCTCCATGCGCGCGGCGTTGCGCACCGTCATGATGCGCGCCATCCCGGGGCCAATGTCCTGGCAACCCTTCCTGTTGAAGACGTCGCCCGTTTCGGGCCAGCGCCGAACCACGTCGGCAATCTTCATGTCACCCGTGATTTCTGGCACGATCCTGCGCTCCCAATGACCGCAGCCTTCTCTGCTCTTTGCTCGGACCTCCCGGCGTCTCGTTGACTGCCGGCGGGGCCGGCAGCGCGTGAAGAGCGCGTCAATTGCCGGAAGCCGAGCGGTTCCTTGCCCGGCCGCTCGTCGTGGGCGCGATCTGTCCGCCCATCCGCTGGGCGATCGGCTCGAGGATCTTGCAGGCACGATACGGGCGGTCGCTCGAGGCCCGATTTCGCCGATCACGCTCGGCCTCGGCAGCGCGTTGCGTCTCGTGCTTGGAGACCAGCGCCACATCCTTCCATGACGAGCGTTGTCGAACGACCATCCACACGTCCAGAGGCAGGTTTCGCGTGGTCATTTGCCTGACTCCCTTTGGTCCGCCCCTATGCGCGCCGCGAAGCGATCAGCGCTCCCAACGAGCGCTCCACGCGCCGTGAGTGCTTATGCGCCCGGAAGCACGGGCTCGTAGCGGAGGGCGATGGCCTTCTTGAGCTCAGCCTCGGCGATCGACGCGTCGGGAGCGGTTCCACCGGCGGGATCGTCTAGGTAGCAACGCCAGGCAAAGCTCCGGGGCGTGGCGCTCACGGAGCCGATCGCGATCAGGGGATCCGATGCGGCGAAGAAATTGATGATGCCGGTGTGGGGGCATTCTCGTTTGGAGATCACGTCTGCCTCCGCGTATATCTCCCTCCTTCCCCCCTACTTTGGTCTCAGTCTATCACCTCAGCTCCGGAGCGACAGGCGGCCGTTTCGGCGGTGCAACAGGGGAAGCTGCCGCGGGCTTCACCGTGCACGCTGTCGCCGGCTCAATGCGGCAGGCGCACGCCTGGGGCGCTTTCCATAGCGCAGGATGGATGTGACGAGGCCCGGAAACGTCTTGTCGAGCTCCGGTCGCAGCGCGACGAAGCAGCGTGTGCCTTCCTTGCGGTGATTGATGATGCCCGCAAGCCGCAGCACCTTGAGGTGATGGCTGAGGGTCGAGCCGGCGAGGCCGCAATCGAACTCGCTCGAGCCCCGCTCCTTGCCGTTGGCGAGCTCGGCAACGACCTGGAGGCGCGCCGGGTCGCTCAGCGCATGCAGGACTCGCGCAAGCGTGATCTCCTTGGGCTCGGGATGCGTCAGTTGCTTGCCTTGCTTCATGCCGACGGGCCTATTATCTTGTTCGATGGTCGTCGAACATCGAACGTGGGCCTAGCGACCAACTTCTAACGGCGAGGGGCCTGAAGAACAAGCGCGCCGGGGCGTCCTGCCGGGGCGCAACAGCAATCCTGCAACGAGGTCATCATGAGTAGGCTTCTCGAGCCGCTCGCCGTCGGCGAGCTGGAGCTTCCCAACCGGGTCGTCATGGCCCCGCTGACGCGCAATCGCGCCACCATGCCCGGGCGCGTGCCCAACAGTCTGATGCGAGACTACTACAAGCAGCGAGCCTCCGCGGGCATGATTCTCACGGAGGCCACCTCGGTGGAGCCCATGGGCGTCGGCTATCCCAGCACGCCGGGCATCTGGTCCCGGGATCAGGTCGAGGGCTGGAAGGCGATCACGAACGCCGTGCACGAATCCGGCGGCCGCATCCTGCTCCAGCTCTGGCATGTGGGGCGCATCTCGCACTCCCGCTATCACCATGGCGCGCTGCCGGTGGCGCCGAGCGCGATCCCCGCATCCGGCCACGTGAGCCTGATACGGCCGCAGGTGCCATATGAGACGCCGCGGGCGCTCGAGTCCGCCGAAATCCCCGCTATCGTGGAGGCGTTCCGCCGGGGTGCTGAGAATGCCAAGGCGGCCGGCTTCGACGGGGTCGAGATCCACGGCGCCAACGGCTATCTGCTCGACCAGTTCCTGCAGGACGGCAGCAACAAGCGCAGCGATGCCTATGGCGGGCCGATCGGGAACCGCGCACGCCTGCATCTCGAGGTTGCGGACGCGGTGATCTCGGTATGGGGCCCGGGCCGGGTCGGCATGCATCTCGCTCCGAGGGGCGACGCGCACAGCATGGGCGATTCCGACAAGCTCGGCACTTTCAGCTATCTGGCGCGCGAGCTCGGCAAGCGCCGCATCGCTTTCATCTGCGCTCGCGAGGCGCTCGGGGATGACCGCATCGGGCCGCAGCTCAAGAAGGCGTTCGGCGGCGTCTACATCGCCAACGAGCGCTTCGACCGGGCCGCAGCGGAGACAGTGCTCGCCGCCGGAGAGGCCGATGCCGTCGCCTTCGGAAAAGCCTTCATCGCCAATCCGGACCTGGTCCGCCGGTTCGCCCTCAACGCGCCGCTCAACAAATGGAATGCCGACACCTTCTACTCGGCCGGTCCGGAAGGCTATACGGACTATCCGGCGGTTGCGTGAGCGGGGAATGCGTCGGCCCGCCGCGAGACGGGCGGATGAGCTTTGACTGGCGTCAACGCCCGAACCGCTAACGGGTGCAAGAAGTCCGGCATGGCAAAACCGGATGTCTTTGACGCTGTCGTTATCGGCTCGGGCCTGGGTGGCCTCACGGCGGCTGCTCTCTTAGCGAAGAGCGGCCGCAGCGTCTGCGTGATCGAGCGCAATCACAGCCTGGGTGGAGCCGCCTCGGTCTTCAAGGTGGGCCAGCTCACGATCGAGGCGTCTCTGCATCAGACGGCCGATCCGCGCGATCCCCGCGACCCCAAGCACGCAATCCTGAAAGAGCTTGGCGTCCTCGATGAGATCGAATGGATTCCCGTCTCGCCATTCTTCTCGGTGCGGGGCGGCCCGCTCGGCGAGCCGTTCGACTTGCCCCACGGATTCGAAAGGGCGCGCAATGCGCTCGGGGAGCGCTTTCCCAAGAGCCGCCATGCGATCGACCGCGTGCTCGGAGCAATCGAGAAGGTCCACGACGGGATCGCCTGCCTCACGCAGGCCCGTGCGGAGCACTCCGTCGCCAAGCTCATGCGGGGAGCGCTGAAGCTGCGGTCGATGCCGTGGGAGTGGCGAGCCTCGCTCGACGATATCCTGTTGCGGGAATTCGGCCACGACGAGGCGCTCAAGTTCGCACTGGCGGGCAACCTCGGCTACTACGCCGACGACCCCAGGCAGCTTTGGTGGCTCTTCTTCGCGGTGGCGCAGGGCGGCTACCTCGCCTCCGGCGGAACCTACATCGAGGGCGGCTCACGCAACTTGAGCATGAAGCTCGCCAGGGTCGTCACCAAGGCAGGCGGCGTCGTGCGGCTCGGGCGCGAGGCGGTGGCCATAGAGATCGGCAGTGATGGTTTGCCCAGAAGCGTGCGCCACGTCGATGCCAGGACGAAGGGTCAGGAGGAGCGTGTGGGTGCCGGCAAGGTGCTCGCCAACTGTGCGCCGTCTGTTCTCATCGACATGCTGGACGAGCCTGCGCGCGGGAAGCTGGAGAGTGCCTACGGAGCCTGCACGCTTTCCACCTCGCTCTTCAGTGCCCATTTCGGTGTGAGCGAGCCGCCCTCCAAGTTCGGCCTCGAGCGCTATTCGACCGTCGTGCTGCCGGAGTGGATGCGAGCGTTCGACGACGCCGCCAAGTCCTCGGTGCTGCTGGCCGATGATCCGGCCGGCCGGCTGCCCGCGTTCGGGATCGCGAACTACGGCGCGATCGACGGGCAACTTTCGCAAGACGGTCCAACGCTGGTGAGCGTGGTGGGCTGCGACCGCTTGAGCAATTGGATGGCGCTTTCACCGGCGGCCGAAAAGGATCGGCGCGCACGCTGGCTCGATGCGTTCATGGCGGCTCTCGACCGGCAGTACCCGGGATTTGCGAATGCGGTGGTCGAGAAGGTGTTCCTCAATGCCCGTTCCATGCAGGGCTTCCTCAACACACCCGGAGGGGCGGTCTATGGCTTCGCGCCATGTCCACCCGAGCGGCCGATCTGGGCGGGCATCCCGCGCTCTCCCGGAACGCCGATCCCCAGCCTCTATCTCGCCTCCTCGTTTGGCGGCAGCGGGGGTTACACCGGGGCGATCCTTTCTGGCGCCACCGCCGCTCGGTTGGCTCTCGGCTGAATGCCCTGATCCAACACCTTGCTTGCAGCCTCGACCAGATGCAGGCCGGGGCGCCGGCCGATTGAGCCGTCGCGATGCCTGATCTGCGGGCCTTAGGTCATTCACGACGCGGGGGCGGATGCATCGACATGCATCGTGACACCGGGATTCGCTCGGCGCCGGCTCCTGCTCGGCACCAAGGATGTCGCCCGCCCGGCATCACGGCATGCGGTTGGGCAGCCAGAGGATGATCTCGGGCAGCGCGACCATCAGGGCAATCACGAAGATATGGGCGATGAAGTGGGGATAGGTTCCGTGGAACACTTCGCTCACGGGACGGCCCGAGTAGCGCGCGACCACGTAGCAATTGAGCCCGATGGGTGGGGTGATCATGCCGACCTCGGCGGTCACGATCTTGATGACGCCGAACCAGAGCGGGTCGAAGCCGAGCGACTTGATGAGCGGCACCACCACCGGCACCGTGAGCACCAGGATCGCGATCTGGTCCATGAATGAGCCGAGAACGATGTAGCCGGCGAGGATCAGGGCAATGATGATCCAACGGGAAACGGACAGGCTGCCGACCCAGGCGACGATGTCCTGCGTGACGTGGCTGAGGGTGAAGAAGTAGCCGAAGATGCTGGCTCCCAGCAGGATCATGGCGATCATGCAGCTTCCCTGCGCCGCCCGGCGCAAGGATGCGGAAAGGGCCGAGGGGGTCGCCCTGCCGGACCACAGTGCAAGCAGCAACGCGCCGAAGGCGCCGAGCGCCGACGCCTCGGTGGGTGTTGCGATGCCCGTGTATATGACACCCGTGACCATCGCTAGCAGCACGAGCATGGGGCCGACAACCTTCATCTGGCGCAGCTTCTGGCGCAGCGGGACCGGCGGCGCGGAGGGAGCGCGGCTCGGATCGCGCCAGGCGAGGAACCAGACCGTCGCCATGATCGTGAAGGTCACGAGAATGCCGGGAATGATGCCGCCGATCAGCAGCTTGCCGATGTTGACCTCGGCCAGCAGGCCGAAGATCACAAGCGCCACGCTCGGCGGGATGAGCATGGCAAGCGTTCCGGAGATGGCGACGACGCCGGCCGCCATCTTGGGCTCGTAGCCCTGCTTGAGCATGGCCGGCAGGCTGGTGGACGACAGCGTCGCCGCCGAGGCGGTGCTGGTGCCGCAGATGGCGCCGAAGCCGGCGCCGGCCAGCGCAGTGGCCATGCCCAGCCCGCCGGGGACACGCCCGACCCAGGCGGCGGTGGCGCGGAAGAGGTCGTCGGCGATGCCGCTCAGCAGGACGAGCTCCGCCATCAGGAGGAACATCGGAATGGTGATGAGCTCGTACGGGCTCACGACGGAAAGCGGGGTGGTGGCGAGTATGCCCTCGACAACGCCCGGGCCGCCGACGAGGTAGAGACCCAGGATGCCCGCGGCTGCCATGGCAATGCCCACCGGCGTGCCGATCGCCAGCAGCACGAACAGCGCCGTCATGCCGATCGTCAGCGTCATTCGAACGCTTCGCTGTGAGGAGTTTGCGAGCCGAGTGGGATGACCTCGCGCCCGGCCAGCACGTTGAGAATGCTCGCCAAGGTGTGCAGCGCCAGCCTCGAGGCGAGAACAGCCGCTCCGAGCGGGACGAGGGCAAGCGCCGGCCAGGTGGGCCAGGGAATTGCGCCCGACAGCACATCGCCGACACGGAACGCTTCCTCGGCCCGTCCGAACGCGACGTAGGCGATGAGCGCGAAGACGGCGCAGCCAACCGCACTGATGACGACGTCGGCGAGCCGTCGCGCCCATCCGGGCAGGTTGTCGTAGAGGATCTCGACGCCGACGTGGGCGCCCGCGGCATAGGCAGCGGACAGCACGAAATAGAACAATCCCGCCATCAGGTAGAGCGAGATCATGTCATAAGCCCACGAGAACGGGCGGTTGAAGGCGTAGCGCATGACGACGTCGCCGACGACAATCATCATGATCGCGAACATCAAGATGCTCGCGAGGACCCCGCCGACCTGCTCGAGGCGGGCAATGATCGCAATCAGGCGACGGATCATTGCTTTGCCGGCAGCTCTTGCACGGCAGCGCGGAATTCCTTGAGCGTTTCGGACGCCTTCTTGCCGCGCTTGTCGAGCTGCTCGGCCCAGGCGCCGGCGACCCCCTTCAGCACCTCGTTGAAGCCCTCGCGCGCTGTTGCATCAAGGGGCGTGAATTTCACACCGGCGGCCTCGAGCTTCGCCTTGGCGCCGCCGGTGTCATCGTCAACCTTCGCGCATGCCTGCGGCACGATGGCGTCGCCCGCCTGGTCCATGGCCTTCTGCACGTCCGCCGGCAGCTGCTTCCACAGCCGGTCGCTGATCACGTAGGTCACGATGAAGCTGCCGAAGCCCACGCCCTCGGTCGCGTTCTTCATCAGCTTGTCCATGCCGTAACTGGTGACGCTCTCGAGCGGAAAGATGAGGCCGTCGATGGTGCCGCGCGACACCGACTCGTAGGCGTCAGGCGCCGCGATCCGCACCGGCACGGCGTTGAGCGCACGTGTCATGAGGTCCATGGCACCGCCGGTGCTGCGCAGCTTCAGGCCCTGCACGTCGTCCTTGGCCTTGATCTCCTTGTTGGTCGTAAGGATGTGGTAGGGAGGCAGCACGATGGTCAGCAGAATATGAACCTTGTTGGCATCGAACTCCTGGTCGCGCAGCACGCCCGTGCGCGCGAGCTTCCAGTACGCCAGCGTGCCCTGGCATGAAGAGAGGAATACGCCGGGAAGCTGTGCGACCTCGGACAGGGGCATCTTGTCGGAGACGTAGGTCGGTCCCACGTACCCGATATCGATCACGCCGGTCTGCGTGAGGGTGAGCAGATCCGAGGCCTTGCCGAGCTGCTGCGCGGGATAGTAGTCGAACGTGATTGCTCCGTTCGTCTGCCGCGTGACCTGGTCCATCCACGGCTGAAGCAGGTATCTGACGAGGTAGTGCCCGACGGGGAAGGAATCCCCGACACGCAGCTTGCGCGCGGCGGTGTTGCTCTGCGCGTAAGCGTGTCCGGCAATCAGCACCGGCACGATTGCCAGCGCACGTAGCCAACGCAGGCTCATGAGTTCCTCCCGGGGGCTGTTTCGGTGGTTTGCAGCGCCGTGTCGGCGCGCGCGTTTGGAGGGGTTGCGGATGCGATTTACATTTGCGCTTTCATGCTACAATGCCTCCGCACTGTTCATCAACCCGAATATCGTTCGAAAATTGGCACATGGTCCAGCGATCAGCACGACGCAAGGTCAACAGCAGCAGCCGGTCGCCGCGCTCCGTGGCGCGGGTGATGCACATCCTGGACCACGTCTCCTGTGCGCCGGAAGGCCAGTCGCTCGCGGCGCTGAGCGCGCACATGCGGTCTCCCAAGAGCAGCGTGCTCAGCCTCCTGCGCGGGCTCGTCGGGGCCGGCTACCTCGTTCATGAGGAGGGCCTCTATCGGCTGGGCGCCGAATCCTACAGGGTCGCCAGCGCCATCGTCGCAGCGCGCCGCTTTCCCGATTTTGCCCGCCCGACGCTGCAGCGCCTGGCGGAGGAGACCGGCGAGACGACCATCGTCGGGGTGTTGGCGCCGGAGGAGGACGCCGTCGTCTATGTCGACAAGATCGAGCCCCGGACCGCGCTTCGGTTTGCCGCCACCATCGGCGACCGCCGGCCCCTCTACTGCACGTCGACCGGGCGCGTGCTGCTGGCTTACCTGTCCCCCGCGGCGATCGAGCGCTATCTGCGGCACACGAAGCTCGTCAAGCTCACGCCGCTCACGATCACCGACAAGAGGCGCATGCGCAGCCTGCTCGCGCGCGTTCGTGCGGAGGGGCTGGCGACGACCATCGGCGAGGCTACCGAGGGCGTATTCGGCATCGCGGCGCCCGTGCGCGACGGTTCCGGGGCAGTCATCGCCAGCATCGTGCTCGCCGGACCCATCGCCCGCATCAAGAGCCGGATGCCCGCAATTGCGGAGCGTGTGCGGAATGCCGGCCGCGAGCTGTCGCGCATGATGGGCTACGCCGGGGTGGATGCGGACGGGCCGGCGCCGAGGAAGTAGGCGGTCCACGAGTATCGCCCTCGCCGGCCGCTCCTACTGTCCGCGCCAGCGCGGCTTGCGCTTCTCGCGGAAAGCAGCCGGGCCTTCCTGCGCGTCGGCGCTGCGGTAGACGTGGTCGAAGGCGTGCACGGCGGCGCGCAGTGCCGCGCTGCGTCCCATCTCAGTGGCGAGCTGCACGATCTCCTTGGCCGCGGCGACCGTGAGAGGGGCGTTCTCGACGATCTGACGCGCCATTTCGAGCGCCTTCGGCATCACTGCCGCCGGCTCGACGACGTGGTTGACGAAGCCGATCTCGTAGGCGCGCTGTGCGCTGATCGGCTGTGCCGTCACCAGTATCTCCATCATGACCCTCTGCGGGATCATGTGAATGAGGGGGACGGCCCATGCCATTCCGCGACCGACCTTGGCCTCGGTGATGCCGAAGCGCGCCGAGGTGCTGGCCACGCACATGTCGCACATCTGCGCCAGCAGCCAGCCGCCGGCGAAGGCAACTCCGTTCACGGCCGCGATGACGGGCTTGGAGACGTGCACGTTGTCGCCCAGAACCGGGAGGAAGCCGCGCGGCAGCACGCCAAGCTTCATCTCCGCCATCTCCTTGAGATCGGCTCCGGCACAGAATGCCTTGTCGCCGGCGCCGGTCAGGATGCCCACTCGGAGGGACTTGTCGGCCTCCAGGCGGCTCCAGGCATCGAAAAGTCCCTTGCGGACGCCGGCGCTGAGAGCGTTGCGGTTCTCGGGACGGTTGATCGTGATGACCGCGATCCCGTCCTCGACGGTCTCGAACATTACGTCGTCCGCCATGGCCCTCTCCTCAGAAGCCGCGCCTCAGCAACTCGTGGGCTGTCCGCTCGAGCGCCTCGCGAAAGTCTGGATGCGCGATTGCGATCATCCGGCGTGCGCGCTCGGCCAGCGGCTGGGCGCGCAGATCGGCGGCGCCGAACTCCGTCACGACAACGTCCGCGTCGCTGCGCGAGGATGTCACGCCGCCGTCGAACCGATGCACGATGCGGCTCACGCTGCCGCCGCGGGCGGTTGCCGGCAGGGCGATGATGGACCGTCCGCCGGGCGAGCGATGTCCTGCGCGCACGTAGTCTGCCTGCCCGCCGACGCCGCCAACGTACTCGCCTCCCACCTGCTCCGCATTGACCTGCCCCGTGAGGTCGACCTCGATCGCCGCGTTGATGGCGACGAGCTTGGGAATGCACCCGAGCACGGCATCGCCGTGCGTGAAATTGGATGGCTTGAGTGCGATCGCGGGATTGAGATGGGCGAACGTATAGAGCCGTTTCGTACCGATCAGGGATCCAGCCACCGACACGCCCTGGTCGAACGGCTTGGCCGCATTCGTCAGGACGCCGCGCTCGACGAGATCGACCACCGCGTCGGACACCATGCCCGAGTGCAGGCCGAGATCGCGGCGATCGCCGACGCACTGCAGGATGGCGTCCGGAATCGCGCCGATGCCCATCTGCAGCGTGGTGCCGTCCTCGATGTAGGCCGCAGCGAAGCCCGCGATCGCCCGCTCGACCGCACCGACGGGCTGCGATCTGACCTCGACGACCGGGCGCGACGTCTCGATCAGCACGTCGATCCTCTCGCGCGGCAGATGGCCTTCGCCGTGGGTCCAGGGCACCTGATCGTTCACCTCGGCGACGACGACGCGCGCGCGCCGAACGGCCGACTGGATGTAATCGTTGATGACGCCGTAGCTGTGCTGGCCCTTGGCGTTCGCCGGGCTCACCTGCACGAAGGCGACATCGCAGCGGATCGTTCCCTCGTCGATGTAGCGCCCGATCTGACCGACGTGGCAGGGCACGATCTCCAGCACCCCGCGCTTGGCAAGACGCCGGTGCGTGCCGATGCCGCCCATGCCGCGGAACCGGATGTGGTCGGCGTGCTCGGGCTGCAGGGTGTCGCTGAAGCCGGAGCCGAGAAACACGGAAACGCCGCCTAGCCCGGCGCGTTGCGCCACGAGCGCCTCGGTCAGCGTGAGCGGCTCGCCCGTCGCCTGTCCCCAGATGATCTGATCGCCCGGCTTGACGAGGGATTTCAGATCCAGGGCTTCCGCGGCGACGGTGACGGTCATTGCTGGTCTCCGCGCCCGACGGCTGCAAGGATCGCCTGCGCGTTCTTGAGGAGCGGGCCGTCCACCATCTGGCCTTCGAAGTCGATGGCGCCCAGGCCTTGGCGCTGCGCTGCTTCGTACGCGGCGATCAGGCGTTTCGCGCGCTCGACCTCGGCGGCGGAGGGGGCGAAGATCTCATTGGCGAGCTGCGTCTGCCTGGGGTTCAGGCAGAGCTTGCCGTCGTAGCCGAGATTGCGGCCCATCTCGGCGTCGCGCCGGTACTGCGCATCGTCCCGGATCTGGATGACCGCCTGATCGACCGCCGGCACGCGGGCCGCCTTGGCGGCGAGCACCACGCGAGAGCGGGCGTAGAGAACCTCGCTGCCCTCCAGCGTCCGGCGCGCGCCCATCTCGGCGCCGAAGTCCTCCGCGCCGAAATAGGCGGCGGCAATCGCCGGGGAGGCCGCCGCAATGGCCGTGGCATTGAGCACGCCGCTGATGGATTCGATGCCGGCTATGATCCGGCGCCCCTCACCGAGCCCGGCGAGCACGGTGGCAACGCTTCCGGCATCGGCGATCTTGGGCACGACGACCCCCGCCGCGGCGGTTCCGCGCACCGCGGTCATGTCGTCGGCGAAGTCGCGCGAGCCGATCTCGTTCACGCGTACGAATACCGGCGCACGGCCGGCAGCAGAGGCGACGGCGCGGGCCAGCGTTGCACGCGCGGACGGCCGTTCCGCCGCCGGCGTTCCATCCTCGAGGTCGACGACGACGCAGTCCGCTCCCGAGCCTGGAAACTTGGCAACGAGGTCCAGACGGTTCGCGGGTGCAAACAACAGGCTGCGAATGATCATGCCTTGCTCCTCACAGCGCCAGGCTGCCCAGCACTTTGCAGGCTTCCACATGCACGGCGCGCACCACGTCGCCGGCGGACGGGACCGAGTGGATCAGGGCCGCTCCCTGTCCCGCGGGCAGCGACCCGTTGTCAATATCGCCGTCGATGCGGCCGCGCACGGAGGCGGGCGCTCCGACCGTCTCGAGCTGGTGCGGATAAGGTGCAATCTCGCCCTCGTGCTTGGCCCAGTAGTCGGTGAACTGGTTGCGGACGAGGCGGCATGTCTTTCCGCTGTGCGCTCGCGTGACGATGGTGCCTTCCTCGTCGATATCAACGAGCTTCTGCTTGTAGTGCTCATGCGCGCGCGCTTCCTTGGTGGCGATGAAGCGCGTACCCATCCACACGCCGCAGGCGCCCAGCGCCAGGGCCGCCACCAGTCCGCGCCCGTCGGCCAGGCCGCCGCCTGCTACGACGGGAACTTTCACCGCATCGACCACCTGCGGCACCAGCACCATCGTGCCGACGCGTCCGACGTGACCGCCGCCCTCGTGTCCTGACGCGATGACGGCGTCGACACCATCCCCGGCGAGCCGCCGCGCCTGCTTGGCGTTGCCTACGACCGACATGACCTTCATTCCGCGGCGATGCGCTTCCTCGATCACGAGCAGCGGGTTGCCGAGGCCGGAGATGAGAACGGGGACCTTCTCCTCCAGCGTGACGTCGATCTGCTCCTGCACGCGGTTGGTATAACGAAGGCTCTCCTCGCTGGTGCTGGCGGTGGCGGCGAACAGGATATCGACGCCGAACGGCTTTCGGGTGCGCTCGCGCACGATGCGAATCTCTTGCCGCAGCTCCTCGCCGCTGAGGTAGCCGCTGCCGATCACGCCAAGGCCGCCGGCCTCGGAGACGGCTGCCGCCAAAGCTCCGTAAGCAACCTGTCCCATACCGGCCTGCAGGATGGGATACTCGATACCGAGCAGGCGGCAGATCTCGGTGCTTCTCAAGCGCTGCTCGGCATTCATGCGTGCCATCCTCCCCGTGCAGGCGTCCGCGGGCGAGCCAGGACCTGATTCCGGCATCGACGCCAATCGCTATCGTTCACATTCCTATACGGCATTCCGGTTTACGCACAATGCCTCGCGGACGCAAGAGGCCATTGCCGCCGCAGGTCGCGCAGCGTGGACGCACTTGCAGCGACAGCTTGACACTGTTCACGATTATGAATGGTATGCGCGAAGGAGCATGCCAGGTCGACGCCACCGTCCTCCTGCGCGGCGACAGAAACAAGGGCGGTCCATGGGTCCATTGCAGGGCGTGCGCATCCTCGATCTGACGACGGTCCTGATGGGGCCGTATGCCACGCTTCAGCTCGCCGACATGGGCGCCGACGTCATCAAGGTCGAGCCGCCGCAAGGCGACATCGTGCGGCAGATCGAGCCGGCGCGTCATGCCGGCATGGGGTGCATGTTTCTCACCCTCAACCGCAGCAAGCGCAGTGTCGTGATCGATCTCAAGCAGCGTGCGGGCCGTGATGCCATCCTTCGGCTCGCGGCGAAATCGGACGCGCTCCTCTACAACGTCCGTCCGCAGGCGATGGCCCGGCTCGGTCTTGCCTACGAGGACGTCGCGGCCGTCAATCCGCGCATCATCTATGCCGGTGCGTTCGGTTACGGGCAGGACGGGCCCTACGCTGCCCGCCCGGCCTATGACGACCTGATCCAGGGCGCCACGGCGATCCCGACGCTCATCGCCGCCGTCGGCGACGGTACCCCGCGCTACCTGCCGGTGACGATCGCCGACCGCGTTGTGGGGCTGTGCACGGTCAACGCGATTCTGGCTGCCCTCATGCATCGCGAGCGGACGGGGGTCGGCCAGCGCATCGACATCCCCATGTTCGAGACCATGGCAGGCTTCGTGCTCGGCGATCACCTTGGCGGACTCACGTTCGATCCGCCGCTGGGCAAGGGCGGATATGTGCGCCTGCTGGCACCCGAGCGCAGGCCCTATCGCACCAAGGACGGCTACGTCTGCGCGCTCATCTACAATGACAAGCAGTGGGAGAGCTTCTTTCGCGCCGTTGGGCGGGAGGATGCGCTGGCCGACCCGCGCTTTGCGAGCCACGCCGCGCGCCTCAAGCACATCAACGCCATCTACGCCGAGGTGGCAAATATCTTCATTGGCCGGACCACCCGTGAATGGCTTGCCCTGCTCGAGGCTGCCGATATCCCGGTCACGCCGCTGCACACGCTCGAGAGCCTTCTCGAAGATCCCCATCTCACCGCAGCGGGCTTCTTTTCCGTCGTTGAGCATCCGAGCGAAGGCCGCATAAGGTCGATGCGCGTGGCGAGCACCTGGAGCCGGACGCAACCGGAGCCGACGCGCCAGGCTCCACGCCTGGGTGAGCACAGCGTAGAGGTATTCAAGGAGGCGGGCTTCACGCCGGCCGAGATCGCTGCGCTCCTCGCGTCCGGTGTCGTGCGGCAGTGCGCTGCGGCGGACGCGTCGGCGGACGAAGTGCTACCCAAGCCAATGCGAGGAGGACAGTGATGGATTTTGCCCTGACGCCGGAACAGGAAGAGCTGCAGGCCTCGATCCGCAAGCTGTGTCGCCCGTTCGACGACACCTATTGGCTGGAAAGGGACAAGGCGGGCGGCTTTCCCGTCGATTTTCATCAGGCCTTCGCCAAGGGCGGCTGGCTCGGCATCTGCATTCCCGAGGATTACGGCGGCTCCGGCCTCGGCGTCGCCGACGCCGCCATCATGATGCGCACGGTCGCCGAGTCCGGGGCCGGCATGTCGGGCTGCTCCGCAATCCACATCAACGTCTTCGGTCTCAATCCCGTCGTCGTGTTCGGGACCGAGGAGCAGAAGAAGCGGATGCTGCCGCCGATGGTGCAGGGCAGCGAGCGATCCTGCTTCGCCGTCACGGAGCCGAACACGGGCCTCAACACCACGCAGCTGAAGACATTGGCCGTGCGCAAGGGCGACCGCTACGTTGTCAACGGAAGCAAGGTTTGGATCTCGACGGCGCAGGTCGCCGAGAAGATCCTGCTGCTGGCGCGGACCACGCGGCTCGAGAACGTCAAGCGGCCGACGGAGGGCCTCAGCCTCTTCTACACGGATTTCGACCGCAGCCGCATCACAGCACGCGAGATCGAGAAGATGGGCCGCAAGGTCGTCGACTCCAACGAGCTGTTCATCGAGAACTTCGAGATTCCGGTCGAGGACAGGATCGGGGAGGAAGGCCGCGGCTTCGAGTACATCCTGCACGGTATGAACCCGGAGCGCATTCTGGTCGCCGCCGAGGCGGTCGGCCTGGGCAGGGTCGCCCTGGAGAGGGCGACGGCCTATGCCAAGGAGCGCATCGTGTTCAACCGTCCCATCGGGCAGAACCAGGCCATCCAGCATCCGCTGGCCAGGAACTGGATGGAACTCGAGGCGGCTTGGCTGATGACCATGTCGGCGGCCTGGCACTACGACAAGGGACTGCCCTCGGGTGCGGCGGCGAACGCGGCGAAATACCTCGCGGGCGAGGCAGGCTTCAACGCGTGCCAGCAGGCGGTCATGACGCACGGCGGCTATGGTTATGCCAAGGAATTTCACGTCGAGCGCTACCTGCGCGAGGTGATGATCCCACGCATTGCGCCCGTGAGCCCGCAGCTCGTGCTGTGCTTCATCGCCGAGAAGGTGCTCGGTCTGCCGAAGTCATACTGAGGCTTTGCGCGCGGGCCGGAGCTGTTGCGAGGCTGCGATATGGCCGTCACTTGCCGTAGGCCGCCGGCAGGGAGACCAGCCGGCAGTTCTCCGGCGCGAAACGCAAGATGACCGATGCGCCGACAGCGAGATCCCGCTTGGAGTGAACTTTCAGCTTCGCGCCGCCCGCATCGACCACGTATTCCGTGAAGGCACCGAGATAGTGGCTCTCGCGGATCGTGCCGGAGAGGCTTCGACCGGGGCTCCCACCCTTGGCATCGCCTTCAGCGATATCGATGTCTTCCGGGCGGAGCATGGCCTGGCAGGCGCCTGAGCCGTCGGACGTCGCGTCGTCCACCTCGATGGTCTCGCCGCTTGGCGTCTTCCACCCGGCTTCTCCTTCGACGCGCGTGACGTCGATAAAGCTTGCCCGGCCGACGAAATCGGCGACGAAACGGTTGGTCGGGCTACGATAGAGCTCCCTGGGCGTTCCCACCTGCTGGATCTTGCCGCCGTTCATGACGATGACGCGGTCGGACATGGACAGGGCTTCCTCCTGGTCGTGCGTGACGTAGACCGTCGCCACGCCCAGCTCGCGCTGCAGCCGCCGGATCTCGGCCCGCGTCCCCTCGCGCAGCTTTGCATCGAGATTGGAGAGCGGCTCATCGAACAGCAGAACCTTCGGCCGTCCGACGATGGCACGGGCGAGCGCAACGCGCTGCTGCTGCCCGCCGGACAGTTGCGAGGGGTGGCGATCCTTCAGGGCCTGGAGACCGACGATGGCGAGGGCCTCGCCGACCTGGCGCCTCACCTCTGCGGCGGGCACCTTCCGGACGGAGAGGGGAAAGCCCACGTTGTCGGCGACCGTCATGTGCGGCCAGATGGCGTAGCTCTGGAACACCATGCCCACCTGGCGCTCGTGCGCCGGCACGAGCAGGCCTTGAGCCGGTGCGGAAACCAGGGTTTCGCCGATGCGAATGACGCCGCCGTCCGCGTCCTCGAGGCCGGCGATGCAGCGCAGCGACGTGGTCTTGCCGCAGCCGGACGGTCCCAGCAGGCTGACGAATTCGCCGCGGCCTACCTCGAAGGAGATGCCGTCCACCACCGTCACGGCACCATAGCGCTTGACGAGATTTTGAACGGTGATGCTCATGAGGGCGGCCTCTGCAACGTCAACCGCGCCGTGCCGCCGGCACCAGGCTGGTCACCGCCGCCATGGCGACGAAGATGATCACGGTCGCGACCACGGCAAGGGCGCTCGCCTGACCCCAGTTGGCCTGCTCGAAGAACGACCAGATCGAGATCGAGACCACGGCGGTGGAGGCGGAATAGAGCAGGATCGCCGAGGAGATCTCGCGGAAGAACGCCATGAACAGCAGGAAATAGGCACCCTGCACGGAGGGGCGCACGAGGGGCAGCAGCACCTTCGTCACGGCTTGGACGCGCGTCGCGCCGCTGACCCATGCGGCCTCCTCCAGGCTCTTGTCGATCTGCACCATCTGCCCGCCGATCGTCTCGGTGGCGTAGGGCAGGAAGCGCGTGACGAAGGCGATGATGATGAGCGCGAGCGTACCGTAGAGAGGCAGCGGCAGGTAGGCATATGCCCAGAGCAAACCGAGACCGAGCACGATGCCCGGCACGCCGAACGGCAGACTGGAGAAGAAGTCCAGCAGGCGATGGCCGCGCGGTCGCAGGCGCAGGGTGAAATAGGCGCAAAGCAGACCGAGCACGACCCCGATCGCCGCGCCGACGCCCGATACCACCAGCGTGTTCCAGAAGCTTGCCAGCGTGGAGGTGCTTTCCAGGAGGTAGGCGTAGTTGCGGAGCGTGTACATGCCTTCGAGCGGGTTCGCCGTGAACCACTTGAGGACGGACGTGTAGATGAGGATCGCCATCGGCAGGATGAGGCCGAAGAAGATGTAGCCGAAGCAGAAGACATAGGCCGCCCATTTCCACCGGCCGAGGGCGATGGGCTTGAGCCGGCCGGCCTTGCCCGTCACGGTCGTGAGACGGCCCGCGCTCGACACCTGGCGCTGTGCCCAGATCGCGGCCCCGGTCATGGCGCTGAGAGCAATGCCGATGGCGGCGGCAAGACCGTAGTCGGCGGGCGCGAAGCGCACGAGCAGATAGAGCTGCGTCGCCAGCATGTTCACCTGGCCCGGGATGCCGATCAGGGCGGGGATGGCGAATTGCTCGATGGTGATGATGAACGTCAGGATGAAGCTGGAGATCAGCGAATAGCTGAGCAGCGGCAGCGTCACGCGGGTGATCACGGCGCGAGGCTTCGCCCCCGAGGTTCGCGCCGCCTCTTCATAGATGCCGTCCATGCTCATGATCGGCCCGCGCATGGTCAGATAGACGAAGGGCGCCTGGTGCAGGACCATGACAAGGACAATGCCCACCGCCGTGTAGATATCAATACGCATCCAGGGCAGGCCCAGGACGTCATCGACGACCGCGTTGAAGATGCCGCCGGGCGCGCCGATGATGATCCAGGCCATCGCCAGGATGAAGGACGGGAAATAGAAGGCCAATCCGACAAGAGCGGTAACGAGCTTGCCATACTTGAAGTCGGTGCGGTGCACGAGCAGGGCGATCGTCGTGCCGATGACGATGCACAGGGCAGAGGAGACGAAGCCTATCCAGAGCGTCGTGCCGATCGTGCCGATCACCCCGCTCGAGGCGAGGCCGGCATAGTTCCGCAGCGTCCATTCGCCGGGGAGCCCCGGCGCGGCGGTGCGAAAGCTGCCGTAGAGCAGCGCGACGACAGGGATCGTCACCATCGCCACGACGGCTGCGAAGGTCGCTACGTAGGCGACGTTGAGCACGCCATAGCGGGCCTTGGGAGCCGCCACCCGGTGTACGGAGACATCGCTGAGCCGGGCGGCTCCCTCGGACATGAAGAGTTCCTCGTGACGTCAACTCGACGGGCGCATAGCGCCGCGTCCGCCTGGAGTGCGGTCAGCGGACACCGAACACCGTGCGCCATTGGCCGACGATCTTGGCCTGCCGCGCAGGGGCCAGGATCTTCTCGCCGTCGACCACGTTGGGGAGCTGGGAGGTCGCCGGCAGCTTGCTGAGAGGCCTGATGCCGATGCGCGTCACGGACAGCCCGCCGTACTGCTGCAGTGCTTCCTGGCCGTCCTTGGTCATGAGCCAGTTCAAGAAGACGCGCGCGGCGTTCGGATGCGGGGCCTGTGCCGCTACGAACGCCTTGTTGGCCGACAGCGTCGTGCCGCTCGGCGGATACACGAAGCCGACCGGCGCACCGTCCTCGAGCAGCGGATTGAGCGGCAGATCCGTGAGGTGAGCGATGCGCACATCGCCGCGCAGCACGGCCTGGATGATCCCGCCCGAGCCTTCGAAGAAGCGCACCTCGTTGGCCTTCAGCTTCTCGGCCGGATCGGCGATCCCGTGGTCCTCCCAGAAGGCGATGATCTGCTGGATCGAGACGGAGCGCCAGGGCGGGTTCATGGCCACCTTGCCCTTCCACTTGGGATCGAACAGGTCCACCCATTCCTTCGGTGCCTCCGCCGGCTTGACCAGCGTCTTGTTCCAGATGATCGCCTCGCGCGCGTGTTGCAGCGTGAAGATCCGGTTTGCCTGGTTGATCGACGGCGGGAAATTCGGGAGCTCCGGCGGCGTCCATTCCGCCATCCAGCCGGCCTCTAGCCCCTTCTCTATGCGCTCGTCGGGGAAGGTGATGACGACGTCGGCGAGGTTGCGGCCGGCGTTGAACTCGGTCTGAAACCGCTCGATCAGCGCATTGCTGCCGAGGCGGATCTGCTCGGGCTGGATGTCGGGGTGGGCTTTGCGGAAGCTGGCCAGCAGAGGCTCGATGCCGTTCGGCTGGAGGTTGTTGTAGAAGACGACCTTGCCTTCCTTCCTCGCCGCCGCGACGATTTCGTCCCACGACTGTGCAAGCGCGGTGGCCGCGGCGCTCGTCATCAGGATGGCTGCTGCAAGAACGGCGAGGCGCGCAAGCGCGCGGGCGGGCTTCGAGCTTCGGTGCATCATCGTTCCTCTCCCTCGAGTCACCGTCTGCCAGCCTCTTGTCGGGCTGGCTGGGGCAGAGCAGAGCCGTTGTCGAGGCTAGGCAGTCGATGGCAAACTGTCAACAGTTGACTTAAGCCTGCGGCCATGGATATTCGAGCATAGGGGAGCGCGATATGATCGATGCCGGCATGCCGCGCTCGCTTGTGCGCGTGGTGTCGCAACATGAGTTCAAGGGCGCCGCCCGGGGGTTGTGGCGGCGCAACCACCGCGGCGCAAGGTTGGAGGCCCGCATGCAGCCCCTGACTGCCTCATGAGCCTGACGCGGGACTTCGCGGATCACCTGCAGGCGCTGGCCGCGCAGCCACTCGACGCGCCGGCGCGCCGGGCCGCCATCGATCTGTTCGTCGACGGACTCGCCGTTGCAGCTCTCGGCTCCGCGCAGACCGGCCCGCGCCTGCTGGCGGGCTTGGCGCTCGAGGGCGCCAGCTGTCCCGAGGCGACCCTGATCGGCCACGGCGCGCGAGCCTCGGCCGCCGAGGCGGCACGCGTCAACGGCGCAGCCATGCACGTGCTCGACTACGAGCCGATGTGGAACCCGGCCAATCACGCATTGTCGCCCACGCTGCCCGCGCTTCTCGCGCTGGCGGAGCGTGAGGGCAGGACACCCGACGGGCGTCACTCGCACGCCCTCGGCCTGAGGCTTCTCACCGCACTTGCCGCGGGCATCGAAGCCCAGGCGCGGCTGCGCCTGGCGTCGGGCCAGTTCGAGCCCGGCAGCCTCGTCTTCCACCCACCGGGTGCGGTCGGACCCATCGGCAGCGCCGCAGCCTGCGCCATCTTCCTCGGGCTCGACCAGATGCAGCTCGTCCATGCGATCGGCATCGCGGCCTCGCGGGCCGGCAGCATCCTTGCGAATGCGGGCAGCATGACGAAGGCCCTACATTGCGGGCAGGCGGCGGCATCGGGGCTGGAGGCGGCCCTGCTCGCTCGGAGGGGCTTTACGGCGGACGAGGACGCGCTGGCCGGCCCGCGCGGTTTCGGCGCCGCCTTCTTCCGCGACACGTTCGAGCCCGGCGCGCTTACGGCACTCAGGCCCACCTGGCATATCGTCGAGCCCGGCCCGGCCTTCAAGCTCTATCCCAGCCAGTACGGCACCCATTTCGTCATCGCCGCGGCGCGGGACGCTTATGCCCGGCTGCCGGCGCACGCCAGGATCGAGACGGTGCGCATTGTCTGTCCGCCGATGCCCTATGTCGACCGCCCGCGTCCGGTCTCCGGCCTGGCGGGCAAGTTCAGCTTCCAGTACACGGCCGCCGTGTCTCTGCTCGACGGCACGGTGACCGTCGACAGCTTCACGGACCAGCGGCGCTTCGCGCCCGATCTCGAGGCGCTCCTGCCGCGCATCACGGTCGCGCCAGATCCGGCGCGCGAGGGACGCTTCGATCGCATGGTGCTCGATCTCACCGTGCGCTGTGCCGACGGAACGGTCGTCGAGACCCGCTGCGACGGGCCGCCCGGCATCTGGGGCCGCCCCTGCGCGCCTGGGCAGCTGCGCACCAAGGCGAGCGACTGCTTGACAGCAGCGTTCGGCAGCGGGGAAGCGCAACAGATCCTCGGGTCCGCGTATGCCGTGGACGAATTCGGCCACACCGATTTGGCTGTCCTGATGGCCAGGATGTCCGGACCTTGCCGGGATGCGCTCGCCGGCGCAGGTGCCGGTAAATGACGGCGCCTGCCCAGGCCGCACCGCGCAAGGCAGGGCCGCTCGATCTCTTCATCGCCTTCGCTGCCATGGGAATGGTGGGCTTCGGCGGCGTCATGCCGTGGGCGCGCTGGATACTGGTGGACAAGAGGGCCTGGTTCACCGAGGTCGAGTTTCTGAACCTCCTTGCCCTCAGCAACTTTCTGCCGGGCGGGAACGTGGTCAACATTGCCGTGCTGGTTGGCGCTCGGCAATCCGGCCTTCCGGGCGCCGTGGCCGCGCTCCTGGGGCTCGTCGCCCCGCCCGCTCTGATCGTCACGGCGATCGGCGGGCTCTACCAGGTCTATGGTCAGCTGCCGGTGGTCCAATCAACGATCGACGCGGTAGCCGCGGCGGCGGCGGGGCTCATCGTCGCCATGGGGCTGCGCCTGGCTTATCCTCTACGCTCCAGTCCGCGAGCGCTCGCCGTGATGGCCGCCGTGCTGCTCGCTTCCCTGGTCTTGCGCATGCCGCTCGTATGGATGCTGTTGCTGATCCTGCCGGCAAGCCTGCTCGCGGCACGTATGGCGAGACGCTGATGGAACGTCCCCTCGTCCTCCTCGTTCTGCAGGTGCTGTTCCTCTCGTGCGTCGCCGTAGGCGGGTTCGTCACCACCCTTCCCGAGCTGCACCGGTTCGTCGTCGAGACGCATCGTTGGATGACGGACGACAGGTTCGTCACGCTGTTCGCGCTCGCCCAGGCCGCGCCCGGCCCGAACATGATCGTGGTGACGCTGATCGGCTGGGAGATCGCCGGCGCCGCCGGCGCGGCACTGGCGACGGCAGCGGCCTGCCTCCCTACGCTCGTCATCGCCTACACCGCGTCGCAGTTCTGGACGCGCTACAACCAAGTCGAGTGGTACCGCATCTTCGAGCGGGCCGTCGCACCCATCGCCGTGGGGCTCGTGCTGACGACGGGCGTGTTGCTGACGGGCAGCGCGGCGAAGAGCTGGACGAGCTACGTGATCACCGCTGCGACCGCCGCCTTCCTCCTCCTCACACGCCGGAGCCCGATGATCCCCCTGGCCGTGGCCGCCGTCCTTGGGGCGGCGCATCTCGTCTAGCTCGCGGCAGGCGATCATCGGCCTGCACGGACCCGCCTTCCGGCGATCCATCGGGCGACGGCGGCATCACTGCCTGTGCAACGCGGCCGCCAGCTCGGCGGCCGAGATCGTCTCCAGCGCCAGGATGGCGTCGCGTATGCGCAGGGCCTTGCCGTGCGGTACGGTCAGCTCCGCCGAAGCGAAGAACTTCTCGGCGATCGCCTCGGCGTCGAGCGCCCGCTCACCGGAGCCGTTGTTGATCGGCACGTAGACGTCGTGCTGCCGGCCGCTCGTCGTGCGCAGGACGACGCCGCCCGACATGTACTTCGGAAAGCCGGTGTCCTTGTCCGCCTCGACGATGATGCGTCGTGCAAGAGCGCGCACCGTCGGGTCGTTGCGCGCCTCCTCGCTCAGCTCCGACAGCCCCATTCGCCCCTTGAGCAGGCACGTGGCGACAACGTACTGGGCGCTGAACTTGGCGTCGTAGTCGTTGGCAGGCTCGGTCTTGACGGCGACCGGCTCGGCGACGATCGGCAGGGTGTCTTTCGGGATGCGCACCCGGATCTCGGTAAGGGCGTCCGGCGTCGGCCGCAATTCCCGATGCAGGCGAATGGCCGCCTCGGCGGCGCCGTGGATGAAATGGCAGACCGGATAGGGCTTGACGGAGGTATCGGGCAGCTGCCAGTCGGCACCAAGCCCGGAGGTGATGGAGGCAAGGTCCACCTCGGCCGCGTGCTGCTGCAGGTGCGTCTCGAACAGGCCGAAACGGCCTTCAAAGGCGCGCGACGGCCCGAAGAAGCCGTTCTTGGCGAGCGTCGCCGCGGTGATGCCGGCAACGGCGCCCCAACCGGGGTGAAGCCGTTTGGTCCACGCACCCTCCTCGAGGAACACCTGCACGCCGCCGGCCGTCGAGGCGGCAATGCCTTGTGCGCGCACGAGCGCATCGGGGTCGAGACCGAGCAGCTTTCCTGCAACCAGGGCCGAGCTGAAATGCGAGATGACGCCGGTCGCGTGAAAGCCCACGTGGTGGAAGCCTCCCTTGACGGAGGCGCCGATGCGGATGGCGCACTCCATCCCGGCGATGTAGGCCGCCAGCATGTCGGCGCCGCTCATGCGGACCGCCTCCGCGACGCCGAGCGCGGCCGGGAGGCACGTGACGGTGGGATGGATGATGGCGGTGAGATGGGTATCGTCGAAGTCGAGGCCATGCAGCAGCACGCCGTTGACGAGCACGGCGTCCCGCAGCGGCAGCCGCTTGCGATGCCCGATGACCGTGATCGCGCCCTCGCCGCCGAGCGCTGCCGCGCCGGCCAGCACGCGATCGGCAAACGGATAGCGGTGCGCTGCCAGTGCCACGCCCACGGCATCGAGAATGAAGAGGCGCGCCCGCTCGCGTACGGGTTCCGGCACATCCGAAAGCCGCATTCCTGCGACGAACGCGGCAAGGCCGCGGGCGGGAATTTGCGCCGCTCCACTCCCGGCGCTCGGATCGGCACGGGTGCTATGGCGTGAGGTCATCGCGCATCCTTTCGGTCCATCGGCGCGCCATCCCCCTTGATCGAAGCAGTTGGCGACCGTCTCACTTGGCGATCGGCGGCCCGAGCGTGCCGGGCCTGCAACCTTACGCTTCGATTGGTCGGCAGTAAACTGTTGACACTATCGGGCCGCACAGCGCACACTGCACGAGCGCAACGAAAAGGAGTGGTCTCTTGAAGATCGCGGGAGGAAAGTTCGTCATCACGGGTGGGGCGAGCCTGATAGGCTCGCACGTGGCGGAATGCCTGTTGCAGGAAGGCGCGCGTGAGGTCGTTCTTCTCGACAACTTCGCGCTCGGCACGCCCGACACGGTTCGCGAGCTCCTCGGGGACACGCGCATCAAGCTCGTGCGCGGCGACATTCTTCGCGTCAACGAGCTCTACGATGCGTTCGCCGCAGCGGACGGCGTCTTCGCAATCGCGGGCTTTCTCACGCTGCCGCTCAGCCAGAACCCCTCGCTCGGACTGGCCGTCAACGTCGACGGTCAGGTGAACGTCTTCGAGGCCTGCCGTTATCGGGGCGTCAAGAAGGTCATCTTCTCCTCGTCGGTGGCCGTTTACGGCGAGCCGGGGCCCGGGCTCATCGACGAGACAACCCCGGCCAATCTGGCCGCGTTCCAGCCGGCCGCCGCGCTCTATTCCTGCTCCAAGCTGATCGGCGAGAGCCTGTGCCGGCTTTATCATGCCAAGCACGGGGTGCAGGCGATCGCGCTCCGATATTCGACCGTCTACGGCGAGCGGCAGCACTACCGCGGGGTCAACGCGCTCTACATCATGGACAGCTACGACCGCATCATGCGCGGCGAGCGCCCGATCATCCCCGACGACGGCAGCGAGGTGCACGACTACATCCATGTCGCCGATGTCGCCCGCGCCAACGTGATGGCCATGGCCTCGGACGTGTCGGGCGAGAGCTTCAACGTGGCGACCGGGGTGGCTACGTCGCTTAATCGCGTGGTGGAGCTGCTGCTGCAGATCACCGGCAGTCAGCTCAAGCCCGAATACAAGAGCGGTGCCTCGCACGTGCGGTCGAGCACGGGCTCTCAGCTCGATTTCAGCCGTGCCAAGATCGAGAGGATGCTCGGCTGGCGTCCCGGGATAACGATCGAGGAAGGCATACGCCGGCTGATCGACTGGCGCAGGCGGGAGGCAACGCGCACGGCCTGACCGCGAGCCGTAGAGGCAGGCGTCCGACAAGGAGGTGGCGATGTCCGAATACGAGATCCGCGCGATCCGCTATGCCCACAACGCGGAAAGGCGCGCGGCGGAGAACTTCATCGGCGGCGATCCGCACGACGGTCCGATGCCCATGGACTTCTTCGTGTGGGTGCTGAAGGGCGGCGGGCGCACCATTGTCGTCGACACGGGCTTCGATGAGAAGATGGGTAGGAAGCGCGAGCGCAAGATCGTGCGGCCGGTCGCAGAGGGATTGAAGGCCGCCGGGGTCGATCCCGCTACCGTCGAGGACGTCATCCTCACCCACATGCACTATGACCACGCAGGAAACCACGACCTGTTCCCCCGCGCGCGCTACCACGTGCAGGATCGGGAGATGGAGTATTGCACCGGCCGCTGCATGTGCCACCCCACGCTGCGTCATCCCTTCGAGGTCGATGACGTGACGGCCATGGTGAAGCGCCTGTTCGCAGGCCGGGTGAAATTCCACAACGGCACGAGCGAGATCGCCGAGGGGCTCACCGCTCATCTCGTCGGCGGCCACTCCCGGGGGCTTCAATTCCTGCGGGTCAGAACCAGGCGCGGATGGGTCGTGCTCGCGTCGGATGCCTCGCACTACTACGCGAACTTCGAGCAAGCACGCCCGTTTCCCGTCGTCTGCGACGTGAGGGAGACGCTCGAAGGCTACGAGGCCATGAAGGGGCTGGCATCGTCGGCCGACCACATCGTGCCGGGTCACGACCCGCAGGTACTGGAGCGCTACCCTGCCGAGCCAGGGGGGCCCTCTGATATCGTGCGCCTGGACGCCGCCCCGAAGAGATAGGCGCCCCATAGGAGGCTCACATGCCGAACATCCGCTTGCGCGCCGTCTTCATGAGAGGGGGAACGTCCAAGGCCGTCATGTTCCGCACGGAGGACCTGCCGGCGGACCGCGGCAGCTGGGACGCCATCTTCCTCGAGGCGATGGGCTCTCCCGACCCCAATGGCCGGCAGCTCGACGGCATGGGCGGCGGAATCTCATCGCTCTCGAAGGTCTGCGTCATCGGCCCGCCGAGCCGTCCCGACGCCGACGTCGACTACACGTTCGCGCAGATATCCGTGCGCGAGCCGGCCGTGGACTACAGCGGCAACTGCGGGAACATGTCATCCGCCGTCGGTCCCTTCGCGGTCGAGGAAGGCGTCGTGGCACGGCCCCCGGACGGCGAGGCGGTCGTGCGCATCCATAACACCAACACCTCCAAGATCATCGTCGCGCGCTTTCCCGTGGTGGACGGTGCCCTGGCAGCGAGCGGCGATCTGGAGATCGACGGCGTTGCCGGCAAGGCCGCCCCCATACGGCTCGAGTTCCTCGATCCCGGCGGCGCCAGGACTGGGAAGCTCCTGCCGACGGGGCGCCCGTGCGATGAGCTCGAGGTTCCGGGGCTCGGCGTCGTTGCGGCCTCGTGCGTGGATGCCGCCAATCCGTGCGTCTTCGTCGCCGCATCCACATTGGGGAAGACCGGCACCGAGCTCCCTGATGCCCTGGAGAGAGATGCGGAGTTCTTGCAGAAGATGGAGGCCATCAGATGCGCCGCGTCCGTGCGCATGGGCATTGCGCGCAGTGCCGATGCCGCGGGACGGGTTCCAAGCGTTCCTAAGGTCGCCATGGTGTGCGGACCGCAGAAGGCGAGCACTCTGTCGGGGCGCAACCTCTCGGCTGGGGATGCCGACATCGGCATACGCATGATCTCGATCGGTCAGCCGCATCGCGCGGTTCCGATCACCGGTGCCATCTGCCTCGCCGTGGCGGCGCGTGTGCCGGGCAGCATTCCGCATCGCGTCGGCCGCGAGGCGGCGGGCCCAATCCGGATCGCGCATCCCTCGGGCGTGACGCTCGTCGATGCGAAGGTCGCCGCGGCGGGTGCAGCCGGCGCGATCCGGGCCGAGTACGGCGCCGTCTATCGCAGCGCCCGCCGCCTGTTCGAGGGCAACGTGCTCTGTCGCACGCCCTGACTCACAAGAAGCGTGGAGAGGAATCGGCGGGCATGGCGCTCTTCCCGAGGTTGTTCAGTGCGGGTCGGATCGGCTCGCTGGAGCTGCCCAACCGCATCATATTCGCCGCGACCAGCTCGGAGCTCGCGGACAAGGATGGGTTCGTCGGCGATGACGTGGTCGAATACTACGCCGAGCGGGCCCGAGGAGGCACCGGCCTGATCATCGTCGAGGCCACCTACGTGGAGCAGGAGGGCAAGCGCCTCCACCACAATGCCATGCTGCACGATGATCGCTTCATCCCGGGCATGCGCAAGATCGTCGAGGCGGTCCACGCCGAGGGCGCGAAGATCGCGCTCCAGCTCAACCACGGTGGCCGGGAGTCCACGCCTGCCGTCTCCGGCTCCGTGCCGCTGGCTCCGTCGCCGCTGCCCTCACACTTCACCGGCGTGGGGGATGCGGCCATCCCCAAGGAGCTCACCGCTCCGGAGATTGCCCGCATCATCGCGCGCTTCGCCGATGCGGCCCTGCGCGCACGCGAGGCCGGCTACGATGCCGTGGAGCTGCACGGCGCTCACGGCTATCTCATCGGCGAGTTCCTTTCACCCGAGTCCAACAGGCGTGAGGACGAATACGGCGGCAACACGCAAGGCCGTGCTCGCTTCTGCGTGGAGCTGATCGAGGCCATCAAGGCGAGGTTGGGCCGCGACTATCCAGTGATCGTGCGCATGAACGGCCGCGATCACGTCCCCGGCGGCCTCGAGCTCGACGAGGCGATCGAGCTTGCGGCAATGTTCGAGGCGGCCGGAGCGGATTCCATCAGCGTGTCGGGCGGCGTGCACGCGTCCCGGCCCTACATGGTGGTCCCCGGCATGTCGGTGGAACGCGGCTGCTACGCGCGTTACAGCGAAGCGATCCGCCGGCGGGTCAAGGTGCCGGTGATGACCGTCGGGCGCATCAACACGCCCGATCTCGCCGAGCAGATCCTCGACCGCGGGCAGGCGGACTACATCTGCCTCAGCCGCGCGCTGATCGCCGACCCCTACTTTCCCGCCAAGGCGAGGGCGGGCCGCGCCGAGACCATCGCGCCCTGCATTGCCTGCAACGAATGCATCGCCACCGTGCACCGCCACAAGGGATTGGCGTGCACCGTCAACCCAATGGTGAGCCGCGAGCTCGAGCTGAAGCCGCTCCTGGCCGCCAAGGCGACGCGCAAGCGCATCGCCGTGGTGGGCAGCGGCGCCGCCGGCATGTCGGCGGCAGTGACCGCGGCCCGCCGGGGCCACGAGGTCCATCTGTTCGAGAAGAAGGGGATGGTCGGCGGCCAGCTGCTCCTTGCGCATCAGCCGCCGCACCGCGAGGAGATCGAGAACGCTCTGCGCTACCTCAAGTCGGAGATGACGCGGCTCGGCGTTTCGGTCACGCTCAACAGGTCTCTCTCGGTCGAGGACGCACGCGCGCTCGAGCCGCAGGCCATCATCGTTGCTACCGGCGCCGCGCCGCTGCGGCCAAACCTGCCCGGAAGCGAGCTGCCGCATGTCCTCACCGGCTGGCGTGTCCTGGCCGGCCTGGAGCAGACGGGGAAGACATGCGCGGTCGTCGGCGGCGGCCTCGTCGGCATGGAGGTGGCCGATCACCTGGCCGAGCAGGGAAAGACGGTGGTGCTGATCGCGCGCTCGGAGCTGTTGAAGAAGGCCGTGCATGCGGACCGGGTCTACTTCCTCGACCGCATCGCCGCGCTGAACATCGAGGTCCTGACGCACACCCGGGTCGCGTCCATCGGCCCCGACTGGGTCGAGATCGAGCCGCAGAATCGCATCCGGCGCAGGCTCGAGGGCGTCGACAGCGTCCTCTTCTGCACGGGCTACGCCCCGCGCAAGGCCGAGACGGAAGCCCTGGAGAGCCTCGGCGTGCCTGTCTACTATGCCGGCGACGTGCTCGGCTCGCGCAAGTTCTTTCAGGCGATCGAGGAGGGCACCTTGACGGCCCTGAAGATCCTCTAGATCGTCAACTGTTGACAGTTTATGAGCGGGCCGATAGCTTGCCGGCAACGCAGGCGAACAACCGAGGAAGGGGAATCGAGATGGCCGCAGGCGCCGTTTACGACGTGATCGTGGTGGGTGCCGGCAACGCGGCGATCTGCGCAGCGATATCGGCGACCGAGCAGGGCGCCAAGGTGCTCATGCTGGAGAAAGCGCCCGAGGCGGAGCGCGGCGGCAACTCGCTCTTCACTGCGGGCGGCTTCAGGTTCGTCCATGATGGGCTTGCAGACCTTCGCCGCGACATCCTCGAGGATCTCTCCGAGGCGGAGGCGTCGCAGATCGTGCTGCCGCCGCTGGCCAAGCAGACCTTTCTCGACGACCTCATGCGCGTCACCGAGAACAATTCCGACGAGGAGCTGGCCGATATGCTCGCCGGCCGCTCGCGCGACACGCTGCGGTGGATGCGCCAGCACAAGGTGCGGTTCATTCCCATGTTCGGCCGCCAGTCCTACAAGGTCGGCGGCAAGCACCACTTCTACGGCGGCGTCAACATCGAGGCGGTGGGCGGCGGCTGGGGCCTGGTCGATCAGCTCATGAAGGCCGCCGAGCGCTGCGGCATCGAGGTCCGCTACGATACGGGCCTCGTGCGTCTCATCCAGGACCGTGCGGGCGCCATCGTCGGCGTCACCGCGAAGGGACCCGCCGGCTTCGAGGAGTTGAGGGCGCGGGCGGTGGTGCTTGCGTGCGGCGGCTTCGAAGCCAACCCGGAGATGCGCACCCGCTATCTGGGCCCAGGCTGGGAGCTGTGCCGGGTGCGCGGCACCCGCCACAACACGGGCGATGGCATCAGGGCCGCGCTCGAGATCGGCGCGCAGCCGTTCGGCGGTTGGTCGACGTGCCACGCCGTGGCCTGGGACATCAGCGCCCCTCCGTTCGGCGACCGGGTCATCCTCGACAACTTCCAGAAGCACTCCTACCCGATCGGCATCGTCGTCAACATGCTCGGCGAGCGCTTCGTGGACGAGGGCGCGGACTATCGCAACCACACCTACGCCAAGTACGGCCGCGAGATCATGAAGCAGCCCCAGCGGGCGGCGGTGCAGATCTTCGACGCCAAGACGATCGGCATGGTGCGGGACGAGTACCGCATCAGGCAGGTGACGAAAGCGGAGGCCAACAGCATCGAGGAGCTGGCCCAGAAGCTCGAAATCGATGTCGAGGGCCTGACCCGCACCGTCAAGGCGTTCAACGCCGCCTGCCAGCCCGGGGATTACAATCCCTCCGTCCTCGACGGCAAGTGCACCAAGGGCATCACGCCGCCCAAATCGAACTGGGCACTGCCCATCGACACGCCTCCCTACTCGGGGTTCGTCGTCACGTGCGGCATCACATTCACGTTCGGCGGCCTCAGGATCAATTCCAATGGCGAGGTGCTGGACCTGGTCGACCGGCCGATTCCGGGCCTCTACGCGGCCGGCGAGTTGGTCGGCGGCATCTTCTACGGCAACTACCTGGGTGGCGCGGGGCTGATGTCGGGCGCCGTATTCGGGCGGTTGGCTGGACAAAGCGCCGGCAGGCATCCTAAGAATTCCTGATGGGCGAACTGATTTGCGCCGGGTCATGTCTGTTGCCGCCCTTGAAGGGACGACGCGCCAATAAGGATCTTCCTTGATGAGCGGCTTGCTGAACAACAAGGTTCGCGCGCAGTCGCTCGTCGACGTCGTGGCTGAGAGGATCGAGGGGGCGATCATCAGCGGCGACCTGCAGCCCGGCAGCAAGCTGAGCGAGCAGGCGCTGGCGGCTTCGTTGGGCGTGAGCCGCGGGCCCCTGCGCGAGGCCATCCGCAGGCTGGAAGGCCGCAAGCTGCTGGAGCGCACGCCGAATATCGGCGTACGCGTTGCCGAGCTCTCCCTCAAGGACCTGAACGAGGTGTTGCAGGTCAGGGAGGCGCTAGAGGGTATGGCCTGCGCGCTCGCGGCCAAGAACATGACCGATGCCGAGCTCGAGGCCCTCGCGGACCTGCTCGAGCAGCACCAGCAGCAGAAGAGCGTCCAGGAAGGGACCGGCTACTACCAGGAGTCGAAGGATTTCGATTTCCACTTTCGCATCGTCAAGGGCAGCCGCAACGAGCGCCTCGTCCAGATGCTGTGCGGAGATCTCTACTACCTCCTTCGCGTCTACCGCTACAAGTCGAGCACCAAGCCTGGCCGGGCCATGAGGGCGCTGCAGGAGCACAAGGAGATCGTCGCGGCGCTGGCGCGCCGTGATCCGGTGGCGGCCGAGCAGAAGATGCGCCAGCATATCCGCAACGCACGCGCCTTCGTGGAGGAGCAGCTCAAGGCTGCCGGCGATATGGCTGCGGGCGCCGCGCAGAGGCCGAGAGCGGCGGTGGCGCCCAAGGGCAAGGCAGCCGCCAAGCCGCGCGTGCGCTCCCTCAAGTCGGCCGAGGCCTGAGCGGCGGCGCCATCATCCGGCTGCCTGCAGGTCGATTGCCCGGGCGCCGTCAGGCCTTGGCGCGAGTTTGCGGCATGCCTTCCGGGACGATCGACGTGATGATCGAGGAATCCAGCGCCTCGTACTGGTGATACCCGATCGTCGTGTACAGTTTTGCTCGCGTCTGCATGCGGTCTATCAGACGATGCGTGCCCCCATCGTTGCTGATGCCTGCGAACAACTCTTCGTGCGCCCTGGCAGCCATTCGCAGCGCGCTCACCGGCCAGATGACCATCTTGTAGCCCAGAGCCTCGAACTCCGACGCGGTCATGAAGGGCGTCCGCCCGAATTCGGTCATGTTGGCCATCAGCGGCACCTGGATGACCTGGGCGAATTTCTTGAAAGCCTCGGCGTCGCCTAGCGCCTCCGGGAAAATGGCGTCAGCGCCGGCTTGGATATAGAGCTGGGCACGCTTGATGGCGCCCTCCAGACCTTCGCTGTCGGCCGCGTCGGTGCGGGCGACGATGTAGAGATGCCGGCGCGCCTTTGCCGCCGCCGCGATCTTCGCCGCCATGTCCTCGGGGTGAGCCAGCTTCTTGTCGTTGAGATGCCCGCACTTCTTGGGCAGGAGCTGATCCTCGATCTGCACGGCCGCCGCGCCCGCATCCTCGAACGCGCGCACCATGTGCATGACGTTGAGCGCCTCGCCGAAGCCCGTATCGCCGTCCACCAGCACGGGCAGCTGGGCCGCGCGCGCAATCTGGCGCACGAAGAAGCAGACATCGTCGATCGTGATGATGCCGAGGTCGGGCAGCCCCATGGAAGCCGACATCGCCGCGCCGGACAGGTACAGCGCCTCGAATCCCGCTGCTTTCGCCTGCAGCGCGGCAAGGCCACTGTAGGCGCCGGGCAGCTGCAGGATGCCCGGCCGCTCGAGCAGCTTGCGGAAACGGACTCCCGCGGGTTCTGCCGGCAGATCATTAGCGACCAGATAGGTCATCGGGCCTCCATGCCATTTCGGTTCGGGCTCGTCTCGGGAATATCCCGCTCACGCCTTGACGGCAAATGGATCGCGCTTCTCGTTGGAGAAGTCGATCATGACGTTCTTGCTGGTCGTGAACTCGAGCAAGCCCTGCTCGCCGCGCTCGCGCCCAAAGCCGCTGTCCTTGACACCGCCGAAGGGCGCCTGGGCCGCGACCATACGATAGGTGTTGACCCACACCACGCCGGTGCGCATGGCGCGGATCATCCGCATCGCACGCGATATGTCGCTGGTCCATACCCCGCTGGCAAGGCCGTAGGGCGAGGCGTTGCCGATCTCGACCGCCTGCGCCTCGTCCTCGAACGGGATGACGGAGAGCACGGGTCCGAAGATCTCCTCGCGCGCCACCCGCATGGTGTTGTCGACGTCGGCGAAAATCGTCGGCTTGATGAAGAGCCCCTTTGCAAGCTCTCCCGAGCGTGCCGGCTCGCCGCCGGTCACGAGCCGAGCGCCTTCCTTCTTGGCGATCTCGATATACTCGAGGATGCGCCGGAATTGCGGCTCGTTGGCCGCCGTCCCCATCTCGGTGCTCGGCTTTCTCGGATCGCCGAGCACGATCTTCTGTGCACGCTCGGCCAGCGCCTCGATCACTCGGTTGCAGACCGGGCGCTGCACGAGCAGGCGCGAGCCGGCGATGCAGGTCTGGCCGGTGGCGGCGAAGATCCCCGCCAGCGCGCCGACCACGGCCTTGTCCAGGTCTGCATCGGCGAAGATGATGTTCGGTGACTTTCCGCCCAGCTCCAGCGTGACCGGGGTCAGATTGCGCCCCGCGGTGGCCGCGATCTCCCGCCCGGCGTTGGGGCTGCCCGTGAAGCTCACCTTGTCGAGGCCGCCGCCGCCCACGAGCGCACGGCCCACCCTGGCATCGCCGGTCACGATATTTACGACGCCCGGCGGGAAGCCGGCCTTCTCCACGAGCTTGCCGAATTCGAGCGTGGTGGCGGACGCATGCTCGGAAGGCTTGATGACGACGCAGTTGCCGGCTGCCAGCGCGGCCGGGAGCTTGTTGGCAAGGAGGGATATCGGCGAGTTCCAGGCGGTGATGACGCCCACCACCCCATAGGGCTCGCGCATGGCGAAATCGAAGATGTCGCGCTGGTCCAACGGGATCACGCTTCCCCATACTTTGTCGGCGTAGCCGGCAAAGAAGCGGAACACGCGGGCGGCAAAGAACATCTGCGATCGCGTCTCGCGAATCACCTTGCCGTTGTCGGTGGTTTCCAGGAGCGACATGCGGTCGGCATTCTCTTCCAGCAGCACGGCGAGGCGATTGATCAGCGTCGCGCGCTCGAGCCCGCTGGTGTGCCGCCACGTGCTCTCGAAAGCCTTGCGGGCGGCCGCCACCGCGGCCGCGACATCGTCCTCGCTGGCCGCCGGAATGGTGGCCCACACCTCCCGATTGAAGGGATTGAAAGTCTCGAAGGTCTCGCCGCTCGAGCTCTTGCGCCACCGGCCGTCGATGAAAAGCTGATACTCCTGGACCATGCGGGAGAGCCTCCTGTGCCGAGCCCGGCGGTAACCTCGCAGTCATTGTCGGCATAAGGTGATTGACTGTCAACAGTTGACTATAGTCAGCAGCACCCGTAGTGTCGTGCCGATGCCGCCGTCGGAACGCGCGGCAGCAACAATCGAGTCCGGGGGCGCTCTCCAAGGCGCGACCCTGCGACGTTGCCTCAGACCGGGAGGAAATCGTGCGAAGGCTTCTGACTGCTGCGCTGCTGCCTTTGGCTTGTGCCGTCTCGACACACGCCGCAACGGCCGACACCCTCAAGATCGGCGTGCTTGCCACGCTATCGGGAGCCGGAACGGCCTGGGGCATGTCCATGCAGGGCGCCGCGGAGCTCGCGGCAGAGGACGTCAACAGCAAGGGCGGCCTGGAGGTCGGCGGCAAGAAGTATACGATCGAGGTCGTCTCCTACGACGACAAGTACAAGGCAAGCGATGCGCTGACCGCGATCAATCGGCTGGCCTTCGACGACGGCATCAAGTTCGTGGTTGGACCGGTGGGCTCGGCGCCGGCGCTGGCGATCCTGCCGGTCAGCACCGAGAACAAGATGATCACCATGACCATGGGCTTCACGCCGAAGGCCCTGTCGCCGGATTACAAGTACAGCTTCCGTCCGGTCCTGCCCTCGGATGTGTTCTCGGACCCACAGATCAAGTGGGTGGTGGAGAAGCTCGGCGGCAAACGCATCGGCGGCCTGTTCCCCAACGACGAGAGCGGACAGCAGGTCGCGGCCGCCAACGAGAAGGCCTACGAGGCGGTCGGCGCAAGATTCGTCGCCAAGGAGTTCTTCGAGCGCGAGCGCGTCGATTTCGTGCCGCTGCTGACGCGCGTGCTGGCGCAGAACATCGATGCCTTCGAGCTCGACGGCAACTCGCCGCAGACCGCGGGGCTGCTCGTCAAGCAGCTGCGCGAGATGGGCTTCAAGGGTCCGATCATCCGCACGGGAGGCGATGCGACGGCTGATATCGTCAAGGTCGCCGGCAAGGCCGCGACCGAGAACGTCTACGTCCACCAGCCCATCGATCTCGCATCTCCCGCCATCCAGCAGTACGCGAAACGCTTCGAGGACAAGTACAAGATCCCCCTGAACGCGTTCAGCCCGTTCTTCTATGCCAATCTGCACATGCTGTTCGAAGCCATGCGCAAATCGGGAACGGTCACCGACACCGACAAGGTCCGTGAGGCCATGCTGGCGCTGAAGGACTTCGATACCGTGCTGGGCAAGGTGAACTGGACCGGGCAGGCGCAGTGGAAGTCGAACCAGCAGCTCGATGCACCCTTCTACGTCGCGCTCATCAAGGATGGCGCACCGGTCGTTGTCGCCAAGTGCACTCCCGCCAAGTGCCAGTAGCTCTGCAGGCGAGGGGGAGCTGCCTTCTGCCGGCAGCGTGAAGCAGGACGACGCGCATGGACTACCCGACGCTCCTGGCGCAAGCCGCGGTGAACGGTCTCGTCATCGGCACGATGTACATGCTGATGGCGGTCGGCTTCACGCTGGTCTTCGGGATCATGCGCGTCGTCAACTTCGCGCACGGCGAGTTCTACATGCTGGGCACGTTCGCGGCATTCTTCACCTATGCCCAGTGGGAGCTGCCCTTCGCGGCCTGCCTGGTGATCGCCGCGGTGAGCGTAGGCATTCTGGGCGTGCTCGTGGAGCGTGCGATCATCCAGCCGTTTCGAACGGATGAGCTCTCCGGCATGATCGCCACGCTGGCCGTCTCCGTGATCGTCCAGAACGCGGCGGTCCTCGTGTGGGGGCCGACGCCGCGCTCCATGCCCAACGTTGTCGAAGGGGTACTGACGATCGGACCGTTTACGTTCCCGTGGTCGCGTCTGCTGGTCATCGTCGCTGCCGCGCTGATCTTTGCGGCGTTCTGGTTCTTCATGCAGCGCACGCGGCTCGGCCGTGCCATGCGCGCCGTGGCACAGGACACCGAGACGGCGCTCATTCAGGGCATTCGCGTCAATACCATCTATCCCATCGCCTTCGGCATGAGCGTCGCCCTGGCGGCGCTTGCCGGAGCCCTGATGGCGCCGATCTTCTCCGTGTCGCCGTTCGTGGGCCTGACGCCGATGCTGAAGGCGTTCGTGGTCGTGATCCTGGGCGGCCTCGGCTCTGTTCCCGGCGCCGTCGTCGGTGGGCTTCTCCTGGGGCTGATCGAGAGCTTTACGGCGACGGCGCTGGGCTCGCTGGTCGCCGACATGCTGCAGCTTCTCCTCGTCATTCTCATCCTGCTGGTGCGCCCGTGGGGCCTGCTGGGGCAGAGGGAAGCCTAGCTGTGGCGGCTTCCGAAACATCGACAGAGGCGGCCGCCGGCGCAGGGCGCAGGACGCTCTGCCGCGCCCTTGTGCTTGCCGCACTTGCCGCCGCCGTTGCCGTGCCGCAGCTGACGACCAACCAGTTCTATCTGCACGTGGCGAACCTCGCGCTTCTCAACGCAGTGTTCGCGATGAGCCTCGGTCTGATCTCGTCGGTCGGGCAGCTCTCCCTCGGACACGCGGCATTTGCAGCGCTGGGTGCCTATCTCTCGGCCCTGGGTGCACTGCAGCTCAAGATTCCCCCGATATTCGGCATTCTGCTTGCCGGCATCGCGGCCGGCGGGCTCGCCGCGGTGCTGGGAAGGATCATCCTGCGCCTGCGCGGGGTCTATTTCGTTCTGGTCACATTTCTCGTCGGCCAGATGTGCGCGCTCGTCGCGCTGAATTGGGAGAGCGTCACCCGCGGCGCCAACGGGTTGGTCGGGATCCCTCCGATCTCGATCTTGGGCTACACGCTGTCCTCGCGCGCCCAGTTCTACTACTTCGCCTTGTCCGTGTTCCTCGCCGTGCTCGTGTTCATCTGGGCGCTGATGCGCTCGCAGTACGGGCGAGCCTTTCGCTCGATCGCCGAGAACATCCAGCTCGCCGAGTCGAGCGGCATCGATACCAGCCGCTACCAGGTCATCGCCTTTGCGCTGGGCAGCGGCATCGCCGGCAGCGCGGGCGCGGCGACCGCCCACTACATCCGCTACATCTCTCCGGATACCTTCACGTTCCACGACTCCGTCGCCTATATCACCATGCTGGTGGTGGGCGGACGCCAGACATTGGTGGGCGGCGTGCTGGGGGCTGCCTTTCTCACCCCGCTGCCCGAGGTCTTGCGCGGGTTCGCCGGCGTGCAGCACATCATCTACGGTGCCATCCTGCTCGCCGTCCTGATGTTCCTGCCGGGCGGCCTCGCCTCCATCGGTGCGCTCGTGACCCGTCGCCGGGTGCGCCTGGAGACGTCCAAATGAGCGCGTTGCTCGAGGTCGATCAGGTCAGCCGCCGGTTCGGCGGTTTGAACGCCCTGCGCAACGTGACCTTCTCCGTCGCGCCGGGCGAGATCGTCGGCCTCATCGGCCCGAACGGCGCGGGAAAAACCACGTGCTTCAATGTCGTGAGCGGGGTTCTGCCACCTTCGTCGGGGACCATTCGCTTCAAGGGCCGCAACATCGTGGGCATGAAGCCGAGCGCGGTCGTCGCCGAGGGGCTGGTGCGGACGTTTCAGGCCACCACCGTATTTCCGGCCGCCTCCGTGCTCGAGAACGTGATGCGCGGCGCCTTCACGCGCACGCCCCTCTCGCTTATCGGCTCGGTCTTCAACACATCGCCTGCGCGGGAGGCGCTGCAGGCTTCCCGCGAGCGCTGCTGCCATCTCCTGGACCGCCTGGGGCTCACTCCATTTCGCCAGCAGCCGGCGGGCGAGCTGCCCTATGGATACCAGCGCCGTCTGGGCGTGGCGATCGCGCTCGCCGCGCAGCCGCAACTGCTCATGCTCGACGAGCCGGTCGCAGGTCTCAATCCGGAAGAGTCGGCGGCCATGGGCCGCCTGATCGAGGAGATCCACGAGACGGAGGGCGTCACCGTGCTGCTGGTGGAGCACCACATGCGGTTGGTGATGGGCCTTTGCGATCGCATCGTCGTGCTCGATCACGGCGAGAAGATCGCCGAGGGGCTTCCGGCCGAAATTCGCGCCGATCGCAAGGTGATCGAAGCCTACCTCGGCACAGAGGAGGTGACATGAGCGCCAGCCTGCACGTGCGCGGCATTCACGTCGAGTACGGCGCTCGGGTGGCCCTCAGCGGGGTCAGCCTCGACGTGGGGGCGCGCCAGATCGTTGCGCTCGTGGGCAGCAACGGTGCGGGAAAGACGAGCACCTTGCGTGCGATCATGGGGCTCAGGCCGCCGAGCAAGGGCGAGATCGTCTTCGACGATGCCAGGATCGATCGATTGGCGCCGCCCGGCATCGTGGCGCGCGGCATCGCCCTTTCCCCCGAGGGCCGACGCGTATTCCCCCGCATGACGGTGCACGACAATCTCCTCATCGGCGGATTCCTGCAGCGCGACAACCGTGCTCTGCACGCCAACGTGGAGAAGATGTTCGCTCATTTCCCCAAGCTGAAGCAGCGGCGCGACCAGCTCGCGGGCTCGCTTTCGGGCGGCGAGCAGCAAATGCTCGCCATCGCCCGCGCGCTGATGGCGGCGCCGAAGGTGCTGCTGCTCGACGAGCCTTCGCTCGGGCTGGCCCCGATCATGGTGCAGGAGATCAGCAGATTGATCGTGGCCATAAATGAGGAGCAGGGCCTGTCGATCGTGCTCGTAGAGCAGAACGCCAACCTGGCCCTGCGCCTCTGTCACCATGCCTACGTTCTGGAGAACGGCCGCGTCGCGCTGAGCGGGCCAGGCAAGGAGCTTGCAAGAAGCGAGTACGTCCAGCGCGCCTATCTGGGCGTGTAATACCGCCGCGCGTTAGGTTGGGCTCTCCCGGCCCTCGGCGTCATGTCACGCGCTCTCCCCGCGTCCTGAGCTTGTCGAAGGACGGACCCACGCGTGCCAACCGTGCTTCGACTGGCTCAGCACGGGGGTGTAGCGTGAGACATGACACGCCAGGCGGCGGGTGAAGCCGGGCCGCACCGCTCTCCCGCACGGACGCCCCGGCCGGTTATTTCTTCTGGGATCCGGCGCCGGCTTTTGCCCACTGCTGATACATGGCGAGCAGCGCTACGATGTCCTGGCCGCGGAAGCCTTCGGCCAGCGCCACGGCGTAGAGTTCCCGCACCGTCGAGGCGGTCGGGGTCGGCAGGCGCAGGCTGCGGCCGAGCTCGATGCCGAGCGCCAGGTCCTTCTCGCCCAGCTCCATCTTGAAGCCTGGGCTGAAATCGCCTTTCAGGGCATTGGGAAAGCGCTTCGTGAGATGATGCGAGCGGCCGCCGCTGACGGAGAGGACCTCGTAGAGCTTGCCCGGCTCGACGCCGGCCGCCACGCCGAGGGCGAACGCCTCGGCAGCCACCAGCACGTTGCCCATCGACATCATGTTGTTGACGATCTTGACCACTTTTGCGGTGCCGACACCGCCGGTGTACTTCCAGTCGTTCCCGAGAAGCTTCAGCAGCGGCTCGGCGCGCTCCACATCCCTGCGATCACCGCCCACGATCAGGATCAGCTTGCCGGCGCGCGCCTCGTTGGGGCTGCCGCTGACCGGGCAGTCGACCACGGCGAGGCCGCGGCTCGCAGCGGCCTCTGCGACCTCCCGCATCGTTTGCGGGTCGATGGTGCTCAGCTCGATGCACAGGGCACCCTTCTCGGCGTGAGCGACGATCCCATCGGCGCCGAGCCAGGCGGCCTGCACGGCCCTGGGATCGGGCAGGCTCGACAACAGGATGCTGCGGCCGGCCACGGCTTCCTTGATGCTCGCCGCCATCCGGAAGCCTGCGCCGGCAAGGCGTGATCTCTGCTCGGCGCTGATGTCGTAGCCGAGGATATCGTAGCCCGCCTCCTTCAGGCGGCCGGCCATGCCGGAGCCCATCTGTCCCATGCCGACGACTGCAACCCGCTCAGGCATCCGATCCTCCGAAATTCCTGCTTCCTTCCTCGCGCACGATCATCCGCTTCCGCGTCTACGGCACCCAGGTCGTCTCGGGGGCGGCCTGCTCGTCGCGGTGCGCGAACGATATTGGCCCTTTGCTCCGGCCGGTGTGCAACGTGTTCACCTCCGCGAGTTGCGTGACCTGGTTGATGTCGCTGACGGCGTCCAGCGTCTCCAACCTGTCGAAGAGGGGGGCAATCTGCTCGCGTGGGAGGCTGTGCGCGGCGCAGTCGCTGAATTTCTCCCACAGCTCATCCTGGGTCATGGGGTTGTCGCCACCGCGCCCGACGAGGTCATCGACCCGCCGTGAAAGCCTGCGGCCGTCCTTCAGCGTCACTATCACCTCCGCGCCCCACTGCTTGTCGGAGTCGTCGGCCATGTCGGGGTGCGGCCGTGCCTCGGTCAGAGCGAGCAGCCGCGTCACCGCCGGCTCCAGGTGCGCCTCGCCCTCGAAATCCTTGAGGCGCACCGCGCCGTCGAGCAGGGCGCGGACCACGGCATACTGCACGCTGAACTTGGCCTGCAGCGGCGTCTGCGGATGGGGCGTGTTGGTGTGCCGCAGCCGGCGGCCGTGCGGCAGAATCTCGAGACGCCGCACGTCATCGGGGCGGATGGCCTCCTCGCGCGCAAGCTGGAGCATCATCATGATGGCGGGGTGGGTGCTGCCGCAGCAGGGAAACTGCTTGAGCGCGATCGACTTCTCCTCGATTTCCAGCGGAGCGCCCCAGCCGGCAAGGGCCTTGGCCGCATCGAACTTGCCCGGTCCGTTGAAGACGTTGAAGAAACCCTGGTGATGCTCGAAGGCCGACGGGTTGGCATCGAAGCCGCCCTCCGCGAGCAGGGCGGCCATCAGGCCGTTGCGGCCGCAATGCCCGATGTGGAGCGGCTTCGTCATGGTCCCGAAATTGGCCTTGAGTCCGCTCGAGAGGGAAGCGGCAATCGCCAGCGCGATCGCGGTTCTCTGCTCGTCGAGGCGCAGCAGGTGGGCCACGGCTGCAGCTGCGCCGATCGTTCCCAGCGTGGAGGTGGGGTGCCATCCCTTGTCGTAGTGGTGGTAGTTGACAGCGCGCGCCAGCTTGATCTCAGTCTCCACGCCGACGAGGTAGGCGAGCAGCAGTTGCTTGCCTGTGGCTTTGCGCTCCTCACCCACCGCGAAAAGTGCCGCGACCAGCGGCACCGACTGGTGGCCGCCCAGCACGCCGCTGAAGTCGTCGTAGTCGAGGGCGTGCGAGGCGGTGCCGTTGACGAAGGTCGCGTCGAGCGCGCTCGTGCGGACATGCGTCCCGAAGACCAGCGACTTGCCCGGAGCGCCGCAGACGCCCGGAGTCTTGAGCAGGATTTGCGTGCACGGTTCCGGGATGCCGACGAGCGTCACTGCGACGGTATCGATGATCGACGTCCGGGCCTGCGACAGGGCGCGCTCCGTGGCGCTGCCTTCGTCAAAAGCGCAAATCCTTTCGGCCAGACGCAACGCAATCGGCTGGCCGCTCTGATTGGATCCGTCGCTCATTGGCACCTCCTACTCTGCGTGCAGGGCCGCATGGCGTCCGGCGATGCGCCCGAACGTGGCGCCCGACACGAGGCCGGTTCCGGCCGGATAGTTGTCGTAGAACAGGCCGCCGACCATCTCGCCGCAAGCGAAGAGGCCCGGCAGGGGCCGCCAGTCCGTTCCCATGACTTGCGCGTTCTCGGTGATCTTGAGGCCGCCGAACGTGAAGGTGATGCCGCCGGTGGCGCTATAGGCGTAGTAGGGAGCCTTGTCGATCTTGAGGGCCCAGTTGGTCTTCTCGGGCGTGAGACCGCGGCTGCTGAGGCCGTCCCTGCGGCTTGGATCGAAGCCCTCCTCGGCGCCCCGTGCCGCCTTGTTGTAGTCCGCCAATGTCTTCAGAGCCTGCACCTTGTCATCGATATCGAGCTGCGCGATCAGGCCCTCCAGCGTATCGGCGGTGATCGGCTTGCTCGTCTGATAGCGCGGCTCGAGGAGGTGGACGACCTTGGAATCGAAGATCTGATAGGCCTTCGCGCCGGGCTCAGCGAGGATGGCGCGGCCGAACTTGGCGTACGTGAACAGGGCCGTGTCCTCGCCCTCGTCCAGAAAGCGTTTGCCGCGCCGGTTCAGCATGACGCCGTAGAGATAGCTCAGCCGGTTGCTGCGGTCGGTCATCTCGCGCGGGGCGAAATCGCCCCAGTCGGCGCTGATGGGGGTCGCGTGGCATCCGGCCCACTGCCCCCACGGCATGGCGCCGATGGCCATCGCCATGCGCAAGCCGTCTCCCTGATTGTGCGGAGTGCCGCGGACTTTGGCTTGGCCGACGAGAGGCCCGATGTGCTGCGTGCGCATCTGCACATTGGCCTCGAAGCCGCCGCAGCCCAGCACGACGCTGCGCGCGCTGTAGGTCTGCAGGCCGTCGGCGTCGCGCACCTTGACGCCGCTGATCCTGCCGCGGCCATCGAGAAGGAGCTCGGTGGCGGCGCTGGCGTAGCGAACGGTGATCCCCATCCGCTCGGCGGTCGCGAACCAGCTTCGCGACAGGCCGACACCTTCATGCGCCGCGCGTACGACGAGCCCACGCGCCCAGATCATGACGTTATCCTTGCGGACGGCCGACAAGGTGATGGCGGGCTCCATCTTGATCCGGCCGACCTCGTTCATCCAGAACACGGTCGCCTTGGAGTTGTCGACCAGGATGCGCGAGAGCACAGGATCGGTGCGGCCGTTGGTAACCCGCATGAGATCGCCGTGATAGTCGGCTTTCGTGTAGGCGGTAATCCCCTCGTAGAAGTTCTCGTACTGTTGCTCCGCGCCTGGCACGAGCGGACTGATCTCGCGCGGATCATCGAAGGCAAATCGCAGGACGCCGCCGCTCCAGTGCGTGTTGCCCCCGCGCATTTCCCGCGGCGCCTTCTCGAGCACGACAACGCGCTCTGCACCGTTCTCCCGTGCCGAGACCGCGGCAGCGAGAGCCGCGTTGCCCGCGCCGACCACGATGACGTCGAATTCGTTCACTTGTTCGTCCCCTGCCCTTGGCATCGCGTTGCGGCAATCGACGGCGCGGCAACGCTCGGCCCCCGCGCCGACCTGTGTCTACATTCGAGGATGAGCCACAAACTGTCAACAGTCGTCACTTTGGCGCAGCCGGGGCCATCTCCCCGGTCGATCGATGGGGCGGGACCTTTCGCGCCGGCGCCGGGCCGGAGGCTCAGGCGCGGTGCCGCATCCGTGCGGCGGCCAGCGCAGCGCCATAGTCGCGCACTCGCCCTAGCGATCGTGTACGCTCACAGTCTGCGATCGGCGATGGAGGGTGGCAGATATTGCCGCCGCGTGGGCGAGCCCACCGATGCGGAGCTATCGCGGCGGTGGCGCATGAAACGGCGCAACAAAAAAATCAGGGCACCAGTATGGGGATGGCGCCCTGATTTGTCGACCAGCTCGGTGCGGGGATGAGCCGATCTGATGGAACAACGGATGGACCGCCGCCCAATTCCGTTGCTCCTCGAAAGATTCTTGTGCGGGGGATGCCGCGCCCGCTTCCTGCCGTCCTAGGGTTGGTTCACTCATAAAGGAATGGGTCCTCGTCAAGCCGCGACCGGCTGGGACGGGAGGGATGGGACCGGCGGGAACAAGCTCTTTTCGAGACGGGCGAGCCCATCGTCATCGCCCATCGCCTTGACCATGAAGCCGGCGCGCCGCGCGAGGCCGATCATCGCAGCGTTGCCAAGCAGCGTGTCGGCGACCATGCGCCGAAGTCCCGATGCCGCGGCCTGGCGCTCGAGGCGCGTGAGCAGGCTGCGCGCAATCCCGCGGGCCCGCCAGCCGTCGGCAACTGCTATCGCGAACTCGCAGGTATCGGGCTCACGCTCATCGACGACGTATCGCGCCTCGCCGATCATGGTCTCGCGCCCGTCCTCGAAGACCTCCGCCAGCAAGGCCAAATGCGTATGGTAGTCGATGCTGGCGAATCGCTCGATCAGCGTCTCCGGCAGCCCATCGAGTTGCGTCATGAAGCGACGATGCCGAGCCTCGGGCGAGAGCGAGCGGAAAAACTGCCTCTGCAACTCCGCGTCCTGGGGCAGCGTGGGGCGGAGCGTGATGCGGCCGCCGGGCACGTGCATGACGTCGATGAGGTGCACCGGATAGCGCGGGATGATGTAGGTCACGGCGCAGCCTGCTCCCGATGCAGTGCACCGGCGACGGCGCCCGTCAGCGAACGCGAGCGCGCGCTGTGGGACAGCCGCATGGTGTCCTCGGCTGCTGCAACATGCTGGAAGATCAGCGTGGAGACCTCGGGCGCATGGGTCACCGGACCCATGTGGCCGGCGTCGTCGACGACGAGAAGCCGGCTGGCGGGCAGCAGGCGCGACAGGCTCTCCGCAATCATGCGGCTCGGCATGGGACCATGCTGCCCGCGAAGGATGAGAGCGGGGCAGCACAGCGCCCGATAGGCGGCGGCGGGTGTCGGCTCCGCGATCAACGCACGGAAGTCCAGCGGCGCCTTCGGGCACCAGCGCAACATTGCCCTCTGCGCTTTCGGACGCATCGCGTCCCAGGCGCCGCGACCGTTCCAGTAGTCGACGAAGGCGGAGACGCCGCCTCGATAGTCACCGCTCACGATGCCTTCGCACACGGTGCGCGTGAGGTTCGCGATCTCGGCAAAGGCCTCGGCGCCGGCCTCGCCCATTTGCCGCAGCAGATGGAACGCGGAAGGCTCGTAGAGCGCCATGCTGGCAATGCGGGCGGGCCTGGCCAGCGCCACGTTGAGCGCTACGGCGCCACCGTAGGAGTGGCCGACGAGATGAACCTTGCGCTCGCTCGCGTCGATGAGCGCGATCGCTTTCGCTGCCTCGTCGGCGAGTGTGAAGGCGTGATCGCCGCTCCACGGTCCGATGCTCTCGCAGCCGTAGTGCTCGGGCGCGAGGACCTGGTAGCTGCCTCCGAGCGCCTCGGCCAGGTAGCTCCACTGGCCGGCACCAGCGCCCGAGCAATGCAGGGCTATCACTTGGGCCCGCCGCGTCCGCCAAGGCGGGTGCAATATGTCGGCGTTCATGGCCTGCTGCCTTGTTCGTGCGGGACTGATCAGACGATGCGGCTCAGCACCCGGTCGCGCTCGTGGTCGACTCGTCCCCGCACAGCGATTTCGATCTGCGAGCGCACGAGGCCGATATCCTTCAGCTCCCGGTCGCTCATCCCCTTGAGTTGGGCGACCGCCGCCTCCTCGACGCGCCAGGCGACGTAGGCATCCCACCAGCGCTTGACCGCCGCGCCCATTGCGGCGAGCAATCCGGCAGCATGGGTGCCGGAGGTCGCAATGTTCGAAATCGTGCTCATGACCATCTCCATTTGCTCTTTTCGCCGCGTGTTCTTGTTCAGCGACGCTGATATAGTCGCGGACGGCAGATAGGCTATTGATCGGGACCCCGGCTGTTTTGTCCGTAACACCTGATCGCGGTGCCGCAGGCCGAGGACATTTCGCTCGCACCCGCCAGTCCTGACATCGCGGACATTCGGTTGCGCCGATGGCGCAGAAGATGCCCTCGGCGAGCGCGCAAAGCTTTGACAAGCCCTTGAATTCTTCTTGAGATACCCTTGATTTGTCGGGAGCGGATCAAGCCAGAGGTCGAGGCGTGCGGCACGAGCGGCCGGCGCGCACCCCTCTCCTCACGGGCAGGAGGCTGACACGTGGACGCTCTTTCTGACGTGCTGCGCGTCGTGCGCTTGAAGGGCGGCGTGTTCCTGCATGCTGAGTTCACGGCGCCGTGGTGCATCCTTTCGCAGGTTGCCCCGGAGGATTGCGGCGCCCTGCTCGAAGGCGCCGAGCATCTCGTGCTCTACCACTATGTGGCCGAAGGGCGGCTGACCGCCCGGATTCCGAATCGCAAGCCGATCCAGGTCGAGGCCGGCGAGGTCGTCCTCTTTCCCCACAACGACGCGCACCTGCTGGGAAGCCACCTCGACCGGTCGCCAGTGCCGTCAAGGCAGATCGTGAGCGCCTCGCCCGAGGGCGGTCTGCGGGTGATCCGTCATGGCGGGGGCGGCGAGCGGACGCGGATCGTCTGCGGCTTCCTGGGGTGCGACCGGCTCGAAGGCAATCCCCTGGCCGCTGCCCTGCCGCCGATGCTCCACTTCGATGCGCGTCAGGGGAGCGCCGCTGCCTGGATGAAGAGCTCGCTCGAGTTCGCCGCGCACGAGATTGCGACGCGTCGGGCCGGCTCGGAGACGGTGCTTGCGAAGCTGTCCGAGCTGCTCTTCGTGGAAGCGCTGCGCCGATACGTGGAGAGCCTGCCTCAAGAGCAGACGGGATGGCTTGCGGGCCTCAGGGACCCGTTCGTGTCGCGCGCTCTGGCTTTCCTCCACCAGGGCATCGCTCGGGAGTGGACGGTCGACGAACTGGGACGCGAGGTCGGGCTTTCCCGATCGGCGCTGGCAGACCGCTTCACGCGGCTGATCGGCGAGCCGCCCATGCGCTATCTGGCGCGCTGGCGCCTCCAGGTGGCCGCCCACCAGCTGCGCAGCGGCGACGCGCCGCTTGCGCGCCTCGCCAAGCAGATCGGATACGAATCCGAAGCTGCTTTCAACCGCGCCTTCAAGCGCAACTTCGGCATGCCGCCGGCAGCATGGCGCAAGACCAGGTCAGATGGCAGGGTGCAGCCGCAGATGGCGATGGCTCAAGACTTCCCGACATCCTGATCGGAAGGCGCACATCGGAAGCTGACGCTCCTACCCTTCCACCTGCCGCCTCCGCCGGCCCTGCGGATTCACTGCCCCGGGGCAGCGCGGGAGGACCATCCTGTGATTGCCCTTGCCCATACGGCGCGAAGCCGCTCAATGCAGGCGCCGCCAACAGCTCAGCTATCGCTACGATCGTAAAGAAAGCGTCCGGATGGAGACGCAGGCTCCTCGGCCACATTGCCTTGTCGTGCGTCCGGTGCGCGTAGGCATCGGTTCAGTAATCGTCAGTGTTAACGCGCGAATACCAAGCCCTATTTTTTACTGAGCCGCCGATACGAATTCGTGGCAGCCTTCCTGTCACGAGCGTTGTTTCAGTGTCTGGAAAGCTCACCAGCAGTTTGAATGCGGAGCGAGAGCCATGGCCATCTCGATGCAAACGGCAAGTCCGTTCGGCGAAACCACAATCGAGCCCTTGCGCGCCAAATGGGGTTGGATTGTCGCGCTGGGCGTCGTCTACGTAATCGCCGGCTTCATTGCGCTAGGCAGCGTCGTGATGGCGACGGTTGCGAGCGTCCTCGTCGTCGGCATCATGATGGTGATTGCAGGTGTCGCCGAAGTCATCAACGCATTCCAAATCAAGACCTGGGGCAAATTCCTGCTCTGGTTGCTCCTCGGCGCCCTCTACATCGTTGCGGGCTTCGTCACGTTCGAGAACCCGCTGCTTGCGGCGGTCGTGCTCACACTCGTTCTCGGAGTCTCACTGATCGTCTCCGGCATTATGCGGATCATCCTCGGTTTCAGCATGCAGGAGGGAATGCCCTGGATCTGGGTGGTGGTGTCCGGGTTGATCACGCTCATCCTCGGGATCGTGATCTCGGCGCATTGGCCGGTTTCGAGTCTCTACGTGCTCGGCCTGTTCCTCGGCATCGACCTCGTGTTTGCAGGTGCCGGCTGGATCGGCGTCGGCCTGGGCTTGCGGCAACGCAGCCACGCGTGAGGTTGGCCGCGGCGTGAGTGGCGTGACAAGTGTCGGGACATGCAGCTGAGGTGCAGCCGATAGGCTGCAGTCAATGCGGAGGAGGCCCATGCGCTGGCTTCACTCGACGATCATCGTGCTCTTCGCCGCCGCCATAGGCATCTTTGCCGTTCAGAACCTCGAGAGCGTCAACATATCGTTTCTCGGCCTTAGCCTGAGAGCCCGCGTCGCACTCGTTGTCATCATCGCCTATGTCCTGGGTGCGGTGACGGGAGGCAGCCTGTTTGCCCTTCTGCGCCGCTCCTACCAGGGCTCGCGCTGGGGCACGGCGATCTCGTCCCAGGGGAGCGGTTGAGGAAACAGCCCAGAGGCGAAGCCGGGAAATCTCCACGACGCGTTGCGTCGGGGAAGCGGCGGGCGAATTCGACAACCCCGGGGCGTGCGCCCGTGGCGGTGGACCTTGCCCTGCAGGGCGGCGGCTCGCATGGAGCGTTCACCTGGGGGGTGCTGGACCGCCTTCTCGAAGAGACACCGCTGCGCATCGTGGCGATCTCGGGCACATCGGCGGGAGCGATGAACGCCGCGGTGCTGGCCGACGGATGGACGGAAGGCGGAGCCGCGGGTGCGCGTGCGGCGCTCGACAGGTATTGGGAGCGCGTGTCCCGCGCAGCGGTGTTCAGTCCGCTGAGGCCCTCGCCCCTGGACCGCCTCATCGGCCGCTGGACGCTCGATACATCCCCGGCCTACATCGCCATGGACCTGATGTCACGACTGCTCTCGCCTTATGACCTCAACCCGCTCGGATTCAATCCGCTGCGCCGAATTCTGGCCGAGAGCATCGATTTCAGCCGGCTGGCCCGCTCCCCGATCAAGCTGTTCATCACCGCCACGAGCGTCCGGACGGGCCGCGGTCGCATTTTCCGCAACGCGGAGATAACGGCCGACGTCCTGCTCGCTTCGGCGTGTCTCCCCACCCTGTTCCAGGCCATCGAGATCGACGGAGAGCGCTACTGGGACGGGGGTTTCGCCGGCAATCCGACCCTGACGCCGCTCATTCGCGAAAGCGAGGCCGACGACACGATCCTGGTGCAGATCAACCCGCGCGAGCGGCCGGAGCCGCCGCGAACGGCTGCGGAGATCCTCGACCGCCTCAACGAGATTTCCTTCAATTCGCCATTGATGAAGGAGCTGCGCATGATCGCACTCCTGCATCAGGTGGCGGATCCGGGGACGGGCGAGGGCGCCCGCTGGGCGCGCATGCGGACGCACCGGATCATGAGCGATCTGCTCGGCAAGATCGGAGCTTCCTCGAAGCTCAACGCGGAGTGGGACTTCGTGTCCATGCTGCGGGCAGAGGGTCGTCGCGCGGCCGGCGAGTTCCTGAGCGCGCACATCGATGACCTCGGCAAGCGTTCATCGGCCGATCTGGACGTGCTGCTTGCCGAGTGCTGACGCAGGCGGGCCGTCACGCATCCTCGCGCCTGGCGGGCGTCAAGCCGTTGTCGGAGGTGGGTGTGCGCAGTCGCCGGCGGCCCTAGTCGTCGCGGCGACCCTTTGGGTTGCGCCGGTCGAGGTCGGGCCTGCGCTCGGCAGTGATGCGCCGGGCCTGCTCAAGTCGCCATTCGGCGATGCGCTTGTGGTCGCCGGAGAGGAGGACGTCGGGGATCCGCCGCCCCTCCCATTCGCGCGGGCGCGTATAGTGAGGGTACTCGAGCAGCCCCCCCGCCTCGAAGCTTTCTTCCGCAAGCGAGGCCGCGGCGCCGACCACGCCGGGCAGCAGCCGCACTGCGGCATCGATCAGGACCATGGCGGCCAGCTCGCCTCCCGACAACACGTAGTCGCCGATCGAGACCTCGCGCAGCGCGCGTCCCTCGATGACGCGCTGATCGATGCCCTCGAAGCGGCCGGCCAACAGCAGCACGCCCGGACCGGCCGCCAGCTCGCGTACGAGGGCCTGGCGGAGGGGCTCACCGCGGGGCGACAGGCAGATGCGAGGCGCCTGCGGATTTGCAACACTCGCCCGGTCGATTGCCGCGGCTGCCACGTCGGCGCGCATGACCATGCCGGCGCCACCGCCGGCCGGCGTGTCGTCCACGGTCCGGTGCCGGCCGATCCCGAACTCGCGGATATCGAGCGTGTCCAACGCCCACAGCCCCGCCCGCAGCGCGTCGCCTGCGAGCGAAACGCCGAGCGGACCGGGGAACAGCTGCGGGAAGAGCGTCAGCACGGTCGCCCGCCAGATGGGCTGCTCCAAGGAAGATGTGGATGGAGAGGACACGGCAAAGTCAGCCCGCGGGGTTGGAGTGCTTCCGCATCCTCAAGCCCTGCGCAATCCCTCGGTGGAAGATAGCTGCGGCGCCGCCGGGGTCCTCTGCGGCGACGATCGGCCGACCGACTACGAGATAGTCGGCGCCGGCGGCGATCGCCTGCTCGGGGCCGGACACACGCGCCTGGTCGCCGGCCTCGCTACCGGGCAGGCGTATTCCCGGCGTCACGATCTCCAGCCGGGGGCCGATGACGGCGCGGACGCGCTCTGCCTCCAGGCCGGACGCAACGACGCCGTCGCAGCCCGCGTCTCGGGCGAGCCTGGCACGACGGACCACCAGATCTTCCGGCGAAGCCTCGATGCCTTGCTGGCGGATGTCCTCGGCCGTGAGGCTCGTGAGCACGGTCACGCCCAGGATCTTGAGGCTCGTCCCGGCCCTGCCTGCGAGCGCGGCGCGCACGGTGCGGGAGTCCTGCGCGTGGACTGTGAGGAAGGTAGCGCCTGTGGCAGCCGCGCTGCGCGTCGCCCGCTCCACCGTGTTGTCGATGTCGAGGAGCTTCATGTCGAGGAAGACGCGCTTGCTGCTCCCTGCCAGCTCACGCGCGAGCTCAAGTCCCCCGCTCATGACGAGCTCGAGGCCGATCTTGTAGAAGGTGACGGCGGAGCCGAGCTTTTCGACCAGCGACCGTGCCGACGCCACGGTCGGCACATCGAGAGCCACGATCAGGCGGTCGCGGGCGCTCAAGTCCATGGATGGCCGGCCTTCCGCTGGTGTCCTTCAGATCGAGAAGTCCGCTTCCCCAACAAGCCCAGAGCGATGATGCGGACTTCTCGATCATCACACTAGTCGGATATGCCTCGTTGGCGAATGCTGCTGGCGAGATCATAGATATGCCGCCGCCATTGGGCCATGTGCTTTGTGAAGCGATCCTCGGATTCCGGATCGGCGCTCCCGGCGCGGGACTTGCAAAGCGCCAGCGTATCGAGCGTCCACTTGGCAACGGCCATGTCGTCGACGTTGCCCGCGGCCGGATCCTCGTTGACCACGAGGGCGGCCTGCTCCTTGAGCCAACTGCTCAGAGCTCCCTCTAAGCAGGCCTCGAATGCCCCTTGCTTCGGCCAGGCAATGATATCGGCGCCGGCATGGCCGACTGCGAGAGCAACCCCAAGCGCCGCGAGGCCAGCAGCGGCAGCTGCGTGGCCGCGCCGGCAGAGCCAATTTGCCATGATCACCGACCGATCGTCTTGTTGCCGCTTTCGGTGACGCCACCCTAAGGCGCCAATGTGGCGAAGCGCCTGCGACGGAAACTCGCGCGGCGGAAGGGTTTCTGCAGGCACGCGTGGAGTTTCGGCCTCAGCCCGCCTTGCCCTCGAAGAACTCCTTCATCTTCGAGAAGAAGCCCGCGGACTGGGGCGAGGTTTCCTTGTGGCTTTCCCGCTCGAACTCTTCGAGCAGCTCGCGCTGGCGGCGGGTGAGGCTCTTGGGCGTCTCCACCTCGACCTGGATGTACATGTCGCCCGTCACCTTCGAGCGCAGCACCGGCATGCCCTTGCCCTTGAGGCGGAACTGCTTGCCGGTTTCTGTCCCTTCCGGGATCTTCACGCGCGTCTGGCCGCCATCGAGCGTCGGCACATCGATGTGCCCGCCCAGCGACGCCGTCGTCATGGCGATGGGAACGCGACAGAAGATGTCGGCGGCGTCGCGCTGGAAGAACTCGTGCGGCTTGATCGAGAGGAAGATGTAGAGGTCGCCGGCTGGGCCGCCGCGCAAGCCGGCTTCGCCCTCGCCCGCCAAGCGGATGCGCGTGCCGTCCTCGACGCCTGCCGGGATGTTGACGGACAGCGTACGCTCCTTGACGACCCTGCCCGAGCCATTGCAGGACGTGCACGGGTCGTTGATGATCTCGCCGCGTCCCTGGCAGGAGGGGCAGGTGCGCTCGATGGTGAAGAATCCCTGCGAGGCGCGCACCTTGCCCGCCCCGCCGCACGTCGGGCAGGAGGAGGGCGCCGTGCCGGACTTGGCTCCGCTTCCGGTGCAGGCCTCGCACGTCACGCTGGTCGGCACGCGAATCTGCGCGGTCTTGCCCGCGTAGGCCTCGGGCAGAGAGATCTCCATGTTGTAGCGAAGGTCGGCGCCGCGCTCGCGGCCGGAGCGCTGCCCGCGTCCCCGCCGACCCCCCATGAACTCGCCGAACAGGTCGTCGAAGATGTCCGACATCGAGGACGCGAAATCGGGGCCGAAGCCATGGCCGCCGCGGCCATGCCCGTCGAAGGCTGCGTGGCCGAACTGGTCGTAAGCGGCCCGCTTCTGCGGATCGCGAAGCGCCTCGTAGGCCTCGTTCAGCTCTTTGAACTTGCCTTCGGCGCTCTTGTCGCCGGGGTGGCGATCGGGATGGCAGTCCTTGGCGAGCCGGCGGAATGCCGCCTTGATATCCTGCTCGCTCGCGCCCCTGGACAGCCCCAACGTCTCGTAGTAGTCGCGCTTGGCCATTAGCCGGTATTCCAGTTCTTGTGCGTCACGCCGCGGGCTGGCCCTCGGTCCCCGCGGACAATAAACATGAGCCCCCGTCCCACCGCAACCTCGAGGGAGATCGGGCTGGTGGCTGGACGAGGGCCCGCATTGCGTTCACCCCTGGGAAGAAGTCTCAGGCCGATTTCTTCTTGTCGTCTTTGACTTCCTCGAAGTCGGCGTCGACGACGTTGTCGCCGGAGGCGCCGCTCTTCTTCTGCTCTCCGCCCGAGGCTGGTCCCGCCTCGGCACCGCCAGGCTGCTGCTGCGATCCGTAGATGGCTTCGCCCAGCTTCATGGCGGCCTGTGCGAGCGCATTGGTCTTGGCCTTGATCGTCTCCGCGCTGTCCGACTTCAAGGCCTCCTTGAGCTCGGTGATGGCGGACTCGATCCTGCTCTTGTCGCCGGCCGCGACCTTTTCGCCGAGATCCTTCATCGACTTCTCGGTCGAATGGATCATGGCCTCGGCACCGTTCTTTGCCTCGACCAGCTCGCGCTTCTTCTTGTCCTCGTCCTTGAAGCGGTCCGCCTCGTCCATCATACGCTTGATGTCCGTGTCCGAGAGGCCGCCGGAGGCCTGGATACGGATGGATTGCTCCTTGGCGGTGGCCTTGTCCTTCGCCGACACGTGGACGATGCCGTTGGCGTCGATGTCGAACGTGACCTCGATCTGCGGCACGCCGCGCGGTGCGGGGGGAATGCCGACGAGATCGAACTGGCCGAGCAGCTTGTTGTCGGCCGCCATCTCGCGCTCACCCTGGCTCACTCGGATCGTCACCGCGTTCTGCCCGTCCTCGGCCGTGGAGAACACCTGGCTCTTCTTGGTCGGGATGGTGGTGTTGCGCTCGATCAGCCGCGTGAACACGCCGCCCAGCGTCTCGATGCCGAGCGAGAGGGGGGTCACGTCGAGCAGCAGGACATCCTTCACGTCGCCCTTGAGCACGCCGGCCTGGATGGCGGCGCCCACGGCAACCACCTCGTCGGGGTTGACGCCCTTGTGCGGCTCCTTGCCGAACAGCTCCTTGACGATCTGCTGCACCTTCGGCATGCGCGTCATGCCGCCGACCAGCACCACCTCGTGGATGTCGGCCGCCTTGAGACCGGCGTCCTTGATGGCCTGATGGCAGGGGCCCTTGGTCTTCTCGATGAGATCGTCGACCAGGCTCTCGAGCTTGGCGCGCGTGAGCTTCATCGTCAGATGCAGCGGCGACTGCGTCTGCGGGTTCATGCTGATGAACGGCAGGTTGATCTCGGTCTGCTGCGAGGAGGAGAGCTCGATCTTGGCCTTCTCGGAGGCCTCCTTCAGGCGCTGGAGCGCGAGCTTGTCGCCCCTGAGGTCGATCTGGTTCTCTTTCTTGAACTCGCTCGCCAGGTACTCGACGAGCCGCATGTCGAAGTCCTCGCCGCCGAGGAAGGTGTCGCCATTGGTCGACTTCACCTCGAACACGCCATCGCCGATCTCCAGGATCGAGATGTCGAACGTGCCGCCGCCGAGGTCGTAGACGGCGATGGTCTTGGAGTCCTTCTTCTTGTCGAGGCCGTAGGCCAGCGCGGCCGCAGTCGGCTCGTTGATGATGCGCAGCACCTCGAGGCCCGCGATCTTGCCGGCGTCCTTGGTGGCCTGGCGTTGGGCATCGTTGAAGTAGGCGGGAACCGTGATGACGGCCTGTGTGACCGGCTCGCCCAGCTTGGCCTCGGCGGTCTCCTTCATCTTCTGCAGGATGTAGGCCGAGATCTGCGCCGGCGAGTACTGCTTGCCGTGCGCCTCGACCCAGGCGTCGCCGTTCGGGCCCTTGATGATCTTGTAGGGAACGAGCTTCTTGTCCTTCTCCACCATCGGATCGTCGTAGCGCCGGCCGATCAGGCGCTTGATGGCGAAGAACGTGTTGGCTGGATTGGTGACGGCCTGGCGCTTGGCCGGCAGCCCGACGAGTCTCTCCCCATCATCCGTGAATGCGACGATCGAGGGGGTGGTGTTCGCACCCTCGGCGTTCTCGAGCACCTTGGGCTTCGAGCCCTCCATGACGGCGACACACGAGTTGGTGGTGCCGAGGTCGATACCGATGACTTTCGCCATGTCGTCAATTCCTCTCTCAAGCGGCAGACCGTTCGGGCCCAGAATCTGGCGCCCGGTTGCCTGAGGCCCCCTCAACAAGACCCGCAGGAAAACGGTCCCCTAGAGCTGCGCTGGGTATGCCGGGTTATATAGTAGGGGCGTTCTGGGGCTGCAACGGGCGAGGCTCACGTCCCGGCGGCTTGCCTCGTCAAGGCTGTTGATCGGTGTGAAAACGCCACGGAGGGCGATCGAGCTTGGTGGGATTCCACGGGTTTCGCTATCTGCCCGCCCATCTGGGCGCTCCCCGGCAGGCCGCGCTTCTGGCCGAGATCAGGGCCGTGATCGCGGCTGCGCCCCTGTTCACGCCCACAATGCCCCGCACCGGCAAGCCGTTTTCGGTGCGGATGACCAACTGCGGTCCTCTCGGCTGGGTTTCCGACAAGACCGGCGGATACCGGTATCAGCCCACGCATCCCTCGACCGGCCGAGCGTGGCCCGAGATGCCCGCCATGCTGCTCGAGATCTGGAAGGAGGCGGCCGCCTATCCCGCCTCTCCTGAGGCTTGCCTGATCAACTATTACGGGAGAGGCGCCAAGATGGGCTCGCACCGGGACGAGGACGAGGACGACGCGGTCGCACCCGTCGTTTCGATCTCGTTGGGCGACGATGCGACATTCCATATCGGCGGGCTGGAGCGGTCGGAGCCCAAACGGCGCCTCGTGCTGCATTCGGGGGACGTCGTGGTCCTTGGCGGCGCGGCCCGGCTGGCTTACCACGGCGTCGACCGCATCCATCCCGGCACGTCCTCGCTCCTCCCGCAGGGCGGCCGGCTGAACCTGACCCTGCGGCGCGTGACGCTACCGCCGCCCGGTCGGGCGTGAGACGGTCCGCGGGGCCGAGGCCGCCGCGCAGGCCACGCGCACCGGCGCCGCCGTCGGCTGACTGGCGTGGCGCCTCGCAACCGCCGACAACAGAAGGTGGGCAGGTTGTTCTTGCTTGACCAACCGACGCCGCGCTTCCACCGTCCCGGTCGGCCTCGAACCTCAAGAACGGAAGCATGAAGCGATGAACGAGCGAATGGCTGATGATGAAGTTGAATGGTCACGAATGACGGCTCCGCAATTGCGCGAAATTGCGGCACGCAACGGATCGCTTGCCATCCTGCCGGTTGGTTCTCTCGAGCAACATGGACCTCACTTGCCCGTCATTACCGACACGGCAAGCGCGAGTGCAGTCTCTGTCCGGGCCGCTCGTCTCGTTGTCGCCGGGCCGGCCGGTGTGCCCGTGGCGGTACTGCCGGGCCTATGGTTGGGTATGAGCGAGCATCATCTGCCGTTTGGTGGAACGATCAGTATCGACTTCGCCGCCTACCGAGGCGTGCTGGAGGGGATTGTCAGGTCGTTGCGAGCATTGGGCTTCCATCGCCTGCTCATCGTCAATGGGCACGGCGGAAACATCGATCCCTTGGCCGTAATCGCGCGTGAGCTAGCCGTGGCGCATGCCATCCCTATAGTCGTGACGACGCCGTGGTTCCTTTCACCAGAAAGAACCGCCGCCGTCTTCGAGTCGGACACGGCGCCGAAACATGCGTGTGAAGGTGAAACCTCGGTGATGATGGCCATCGCCGGCGACATCGTGAGGTCTGACAAGCTGGATGAGGCTATGCAGCAGGCCCCTCAGCCTGTGCATGCCCCGCCCGGTTTCTCGCGGTTCTATTCTTTCTCCGAGAGAGCTCCGATCACAGGCACTTGGGGAGACCCGCGCAGCGCCAGTCCCGAGAAGGGTCTGCGCTTCCTTACCATTCAAGCCGAGGCCTTGGCTGAAGCGATTCGCGAGAGGAAGCTATGGACCCGTCCTGATCCTGTTTGGCGTGCCGGACGCGGCCAGGACACGACTGCCGGCAGGCCGGATTAGGTTCCCTTGGCATGGAGGGGTACCTCGACGGCAGAGGTGCGTCGGCGCGAGCGCGCAAGGCCGATCAGCCGGGCGGGGGGTTCTCGTTGGCGGGCTCGGGCGTGCCGGAGCCTTCGGGCGCCGCCTTGGGACCGCCCTTCGCCACCGCCACCATGGCCGGACGCAAGACGCGGTCCTCGATCAGGAAGCCTGCCTGAAAAACCTGCACGATGGTGCCGGCCGGCACGTCGGAGCGCTGGATCTCCATTACCGCCTGATGCAGGTGCGGGTTGAACGGCTCGTTGAGAGGCTGGATGCGCCGGATGCCGTGGCGCTCGAGCACGTTGAGCAACTCGCGCTCGGTCATGGTGACGCCCTCGAGGAAGCTCTTGAGCGCAGGATCCAGCTCGGCGGCGCCGGCCGGAACGGCGTCGATGGCGCGCTGAAAGTTGTCGCCGACGTTGACGATGTCGCGCGCAAGCCGCGTGACCGCGTACTTGGCAGTCTCCTCCTTCTCGCGCTCTGAACGCTTGCGGATGTTGTCGACCTCCGCGTGCGCCCTGAGCAGCTTGTCCTTGAACTCGGCGGCCTCGGCGCGCAACGCGGCGATGATGGCCTCCGGCGTGTCCGGCGCCGGCTCCTGGGCAGCTTGTTGGGCGGCTGCGGCCGTGCTGCCTTGTCCCTGATCGTTGTGCGGTGTGTCGCCCATGGTCGCTATCCCGCGGTTCATTCCTGCAGCCGGCCAGCCGCGCTTGCAGTCGGAAACGTTCGGCCGGCCATGGCCCTCGTTCGCGCCCGATATCATGCACCGGGTGGAAAAAATCAAGTCAGCACGCGGCTGACCAGCTTGGCGGTGTAGTCCACCATCGGGATGATGCGCGCGTAGTTGAGGCGCGTGGGGCCGATGACGCCGATGACGCCCACGACCTTGCGCCGCTGGTCCTCGAACGGGGCGACGATGAGCGACGAGCCCGATAAGGAGAAGAGCTTGTTCTCGGAGCCGATGAAGATGTGCACTCCTTCGCCCCGCTCCGACAGTCCCAGCAGCTGGACCAGATCGCGCTTCGTCTCGAGGTCCGAGAACAGCTGGCGGATGCGCTCGAGGCTCTCCAGGCCGTCGACGTCCTTCAGCAGGTTGGCCTGGCCCCGCACGATGAGGCTTTTCTGGTCTCCGAGCGCGCCCGACCAGGTGGCAAGCCCGGCCTCGATGACCTTCTGGGTCAACTGGTCGAGCTCGGCCTTGGCAGACGCGAGCTCGCGCTCGAGGAGCGCCCTGGATTCGCTCAAGCTGAGCCCGCGGATGCGGGCATTGAGGTAATTGGCGGCCTCTGTGAGGCTCGACGGCGGCAGCCCGGCGGGAAGATCGATCACCCGGTTCTCGATGCTCTCATCATCGCCGACCAGGACCACGAGCGCCTTGCCGGGCTCCAGGGGCACGAACTCGATGTGCTTCAGCCGGCTCACCTGCTTTTCCGCGAGGACCACGCCGGCGCAGTGGGAGAGCCCGGAGATCATCTCGCCGGCGTTGGTCAGTACCTGCTCGAGCGACTTCTCGCGCCTGATCCTCAGCTGCGCCTCGATCTGGCGGCGCTCGTCGTCGGTGAGGTCGCCGATCTCGAGAAGGCCGTCCACGAACAGTCTGAGCCCGATCTCGGTCGGCAGGCGGCCGGCCGACGTGTGCGGAGCATAGATGAGCCCGAGGTGCTCCAGGTCCGACATCACGTTGCGGATCGAGGCCGGGGACAGAGTCATGGGCAGGTAGCGCGACAGGTTGCGCGAGCCCACCGGATCGCCCGTCGTCAGATAGGTCTCGACGATGTGCCGGAAGATGGTACGCGAGCGCTCGTTGAGCTTCTGCAGCTCCGACAGGCTGCCGGAAGTGCTCGGGCGGTGGATCGGCTTGTCGAGGTTCATGGGCAAGATATGCGCATTTGCGAGGGTCGAATCTAGGGTGGAGCCCCGGCTGCCGTCAAACTCTGCACCTTTTGCGGTTGAAGCCGGCCAGCCGCTCGCCTAGGGTGCCCGCCGTATCCGCCAATTCGAGCCCCGTGACTTCTCCATGCGTCCCTCCAAACGCAAGCCCGATGAGCTTCGGCGCGTCTCGATCGAGCGCGCGGTGTCGATGCATGCCGAGGGCTCCTGCCTCATCAAGTTCGGCAACACTCATGTCAATTGCACGGCGAGCCTGGAGGAGCGCATGCCACCCTGGCTCAAGGGCCAGGGCAGGGGCTGGGTGACGGCCGAGTACGGCATGCTGCCGCGCGCCACCAGCGAGCGCACGCGCCGGGAGTCGACGGTCGGCCATCCTTCCGGACGGACGCAGGAGATCCAGCGGCTGATCGGCCGGGCCCTGCGCGCCGTCGTCGACCTGCCCAAGCTGGGCGAGCGGCAGATCTCGATCGACTGCGACGTGCTTCAGGCTGACGGCGGCACGCGCACGGCCGCGATCACGGGGGCCTGGGTGGCGCTGCACGACTGCTTCAAGTGGATGCAGGCGCGCGACATGATCAGGGAGGGCGTGCTGCGCGATCACGTAGCCGCGGTTTCATGCGGCCTCTATAACGGCGTCCCGGTTCTGGACCTCGACTATGCCGAGGACTCCTCGGCCGACGCGGACGCCAACTTCGTCATGACCGGGTCGGGCGGCATCGTCGAGGTGCAGGGTACGGCAGAGACGGTGCCGTTCTCGCAGGAGAGCTTCGACCAACTGATGGCCCTGGCCAAGAAGGGCATCGCCGAGCTGATCTCGCTGCAAAAGCTAACCGTCGCATGATGGGCAGACCATGGTCCCGGCGGGCGTCCTCGAAACGGTTCTCTACGCCCGGGACCTCGTGGCGGCCGAGGCGTTCTACCGGGACGTGCTCGGAATGCAGCCGTTCGCGAGAGCGGCGGGCCGCCATCTCTTCTATCGTTGCGGCGACCAGGTGCTGCTGATCTTCAATCCCGACGCGACGCGCGTGCCGCCGGCGGCGGGCGCGCTGCCCGTTCCGCCGCACGGCATGGACGGCGAGGGCCATGTGTGCTTCCGCGCCTCCGCCCCCGAGATCGATACGTGGCGGCAGCGGCTGGAGGGGAGGGGCGTGGCGATCGAGGCCGATTTCGAATGGCCCGGAGGCGGCCGATCGATCTACTTCCGCGATCCCTCCGGAAACTGCCTGGAGTTCGCGGAGCCGCGCATCTGGGGATTGAGGTGAGGACGTCTGCGCGTGAAACGCCGTCCGCGCACTGAGCGCAGATTCGCGCTACGTCATCCCGGCGCCGCTCGCAAACGAAGTATTGCGAGCGGGCAGAGGCCGGGACCCAGTCACGTCTTAGCTTGCTATTGGGTGCATGGGTCCCGGCCTGGTCCCGCTCGTGCCCTGACGGGCACTCGCGGCGCCGGGATGACGCACATGGTGAGCGGATGACACGTCGGCTGAGCCGAGGCACGCGCCTGGTGGTGGCAAGCCACAACCCTGGCAAAGTACGCGAGATCCGGGACCTCGTTGCGCCGTACGGGCTGAGCGTCACCTCGGCGGCCGAGCTGGGTCTGGCGGAGCCCGAGGAGACCGGCGAGACATTCACCGAGAATGCCAGGCTCAAGGCCGTGGCTGCCGCGCTGGCCGCGGGCTTGCCGGCCCTTGCCGACGATTCGGGGCTCGAGGTGGAAGCCCTCGGCGGTGCGCCCGGCATCTATTCGGCGCGCTGGGCAGGGCCTGGCAAGGACTTCACGGTTGCCATGCACAGGGTCGCAGACGAGCTGAGGCCCCGCGATGGTTGGAGGGCGTTGCCCGGTCCGAGGGCCAACTTCATCGCCGTGCTGTGCCTAGCCTGGCCAGACGGGGAAACCGCCATCTTCGAGGGTAAGGTTGACGGCCATCTCGTTTGGCCGCCTCGCGGCAACAAGGGATTCGGCTATGATCCGATGTTCGTTCCCGAGGGCCACACGCTGACCTTCGGCGAGATGGAGCCTGATGCCAAGCATGCCCTCTCCCACCGTGCCCGCGCCTTCCGCCTCTTCGCTGCCGCGTGCCTGGGCGACGGCGCGCCCGGCTGACGATCCCGCGGGCTTCGGCGTCTACGTCCACTGGCCGTTCTGCGCCTCGAAATGCCCCTATTGCGACTTCAACAGCCACGTGCGGGCCGGGGGCATCGACGAGGCGCGGTTCCTGCGTGCCTACCTGGCAGAGCTCGAGCACTGGGCGCGTCTCGCGCCGGGTCGCCGCGTCACCAGTGTCTTCTTCGGCGGCGGCACGCCCTCGCTCATGTCCGCGGTCACCGTTGGCGCAATCCTCGATGCCGTCGGCCGCCTCTGGAGCGTCGAGGAAGGCGCCGAGGTCACGCTGGAGGCCAATCCTTCGAGCGTGGAGGCAGCCCGCTTTCGCGGCTACCGCGCGGCCGGGGTCAATCGGGTGTCCCTCGGCGTGCAGTCGCTGCATGATCAGGACCTGCGCGCGCTGGGGCGGCTGCATACGGTGCGCGAAGCCTTGACCGCGATCGATATCGCCCGCGCGACCTTCGCGCGCGTGTCCTTCGACATGATCTACGCGCGTCCCGGACAGTCGATCGAGGCCTGGCGGGCGGAGCTGGAGCAGGCACTGTCGCTGGCGCCCGACCATCTCTCGCTCTACCAGCTCACCATCGAGCCGCAGACGCCGTTCGCAGCCTTGCATGCGCAGGGCAAGCTGCGCGTGCCTGAGGGTGAGCTGGCGCAGGCCCTCTACGATCTGACACAGGAGATGACCGGCTCCGCTGGCCTGCCCGCTTACGAGATTTCCAACCACGCATCTCCCGGCGAGGAAAGCCGCCACAACCTGACCTACTGGCGCTACGGCGAGTATGCGGGCATAGGGGCCGGTGCCCATGGGCGGGTGGTCGCTGGAAACCGGCGCCTTGCCACGGCGACCGAGCGGCAGCCCGAGCGCTGGGTCGCGCTGGTCGAGGAGAACGGGCACGGCATCGTGGAAAGCACCCCGCTCACCGTTGCCGAGCAAGCCGACGAGGTGCTGCTCATGGGGTTGCGGCTGAGCGAGGGGCTCGATCTTGGCCGCCTTGCCCGCATCAGCGGCATGCGCCTCCAGACGCACGCGGTAGACCGCCTGGCCGGCCTGGGCCTGGTCGAGCGCACCGGGCGCGGCGTGCGGGCTACACCGCAAGGCAGGATCGTGCTCAACGAGGTCGTCGTCCGCCTCGCCTCGGCGCTCGAGCCGATCCCCGGCTGCGGCGTCAGTTGAGGTTGAGGACCGAGCGCGGCAGCGCCGACGTGGCGCCCGATGCGGGGGGAAGCGGGCCCGAAGCGAGGCTCGAGGGCGGATCGACGACGCCGGCGCCGAATTTCTGCACCTCGAGAATGGCCAGCGACCTGTCCGTGCTGCCGTCGGGCAGCAGCCGGAACGCGCCGTCCACGCCCGTGAACCCGCTTGGGCGGGTGAGCTGCGAGGGGCTGTAAGCCTGGCCGTCCGCTCCGCCAGAGAGGGCGATCGCGACGCTGACCGCGTCGTAGGCAAGCGCTGCGACGCGGGGCGGTGCCTGCCCATAGCTCTTGGCGAACTTCTGCGAGAAGTCGCTCCAGCCGCGCGGGTCGGGTGCTGGATACCAGGCACCGACAAGCCGGGCGTCGCGGCCGGCGTTGGGATAGTCCATGCCGCCGGTGCCGAGGAGCTTCACCTTCTGGGTATCGATCTCCGCCTGCGGCAGCAGGCGTGCGATGAGCTCCACGTTCTCCTGGCCGCCGGGCAGGAACAGCGCGTCGACAGGAGCGCCTTCCGCCTCCGCTGCCTGGATCGCTGCGCTGACCTTGCGCATGGGCTCCAGCGTGCCGTTGGCGGACGCGGGATATGTCTCGAGCGCGACGACGGTTCCCCCGGCACGGCTCACCGCCTCCGTGAAGCTTGACGATGCGATCTTGCCCAGCGCGTCGTCGGGGACGAGCGCGGCGAACCGGCGCTTGCCCTGCTGCGCAGCGTAGGCGATCACCCGAGCGACTTCCGGCGCGGGCTGGAAGCTCAGCAGATAGACGCCGCCGCCGGCAACGTGGCGGTCGGTCGAGAAGGTGACGACCGGCACGTTGGCCTGGCGCGCGATCGGCGCCACGGCAGCCGCAGACTTGGCAAAGAGCGGACCGAGGATCAGCTTGGCGCCGCCTTTGACCGCCTCATCAGCCGCCGCTCGCGCGCCCTCCGGCGTGCCCTTGTCGTCCTTGATGATGAGCTGCAGGTTCGGATTGTCGCGCTCGAACAGCGCCAGCTCTGCAGCCTGCTTGAGGCTCCTGCCGATGAGGCCGGGATGGCCTTGTGCCGACAGCGGCACCAGCAGCGCTACCTTGGCCGGCTGCCCCTTGGCGGCGGGGGCCGGCTCCGTCGGGGATGCGAGCGGCGGGTTCGTCGCGAGGATATCGGGGGTTTTGGTCGAGCAGGCCGCAAGCAGCGCTCCGCAGAGAGCCACGCCGGCAAGGCGGCTTGCTGCCCGCAGCCACGATTTCCCCGTTGCCCTGCGCCCCATTGCTCCCCGGTCACAGATCGCCTGACCGGTGGTAGCCCGGTTGCCCGGGTGGCGCCAGCGCAAACATGCGAGAGTTCAGATGTTTTTCGGCTGGCGCAGGGGCCTGGCCACACCGCATAAATGCTGCAGAAGAAGCCGCAAAATGGCAGCAAGGTGCCCGGGATGGCAGAGCAACTCGAGGCGGGAGGCCTGCACGCCGGCGTCGTGCTCCGCACCGCGGAGGCCATGCGCCAGCTCCTGGCGCGGCCACTGCCCGCTGGCCTTTATCTCGTCGCCACCCCCATCGGCAACCTCGCCGACATAACCTTGCGGGCACTCGCCGTCCTGGCGCAGGCCGACGTGCTTTACTGCGAGGATACGCGCCACAGCCGCACGCTGCTTGCCCACTACGCAATTGGACGGCCGGTTCGGGCCTATCACGAGCATAATGCCGCGCGCGAGCGGCCGCGGGTGCTGGCCGATCTGGCGGCGGGCAAGTCCGTGGCTCTCATCAGCGACGCCGGCACGCCGCTCGTCTCCGATCCCGGCTACAAGCTGGTGCGCGAGGCGATCGACGCCGGCGTGCCGGTGACGGCGCTGCCTGGGCCTTCGGCTCCGCTTGCAGCACTCGCCACCGCAGGCCTGGCGATGGAAGCCTTCCTGTTCGCCGGCTTCCTGCCGCCGCGATCCTCTGCACGGCGAGCCAGGCTGGAGGAGCTGAAGGATGTCCCGGCCACGCTTGTCTTCTTCGAGGCACCGTCGCGGTTGGCGGAAAGCCTCGGCGACATCGCTGCTGTTCTCGGCGACCGAGAGACCGCGGTGGCACGCGAGCTCACGAAGCTGCACGAGGAGGTACGCCGTGGAACGGCCGTCGAGCTTGCGCGGTGGGCGGCCGAGGCAGCGCCGAAGGGCGAGATGGTGATCGTTGTCGCTCCGCCCACAGCAAAGATCATTGCCGACGAGGAGATCGCCGCGCGGCTCACCACGCTGCTGGCACGAATGAGCCTTAGTGACGCCGCCCGGGCGGTCGCACACGACCTCGGCGTTTCACGCAAGCGCGCGTATGATCTCGCGCTGGCACTCCAGAGAGAAGGCGGCGCCTGACGCCGGTCAGCGCTCCTCCGGCGGCCTGATGTGGCGGAACGCCCAGAGCAGGGCGACATCGTAGAGGATCTTCAATGCGCCGCAGATCACGAGCGGCCAGGCCTCGAAACCGGCGGCGAACAGGCTGCCTGCAATCGCCGGGCTTGCCGCGGCGGCAAGGCTGCGCGGCACCGACGTGACGCTCGCCGCTGCTGCCCGCTCGGGCGGCGTGACCACCGCCATCACATAGGAAGAGCGCGTCGGGACATCCATCTGCGACAGCGCCGCGCGCAGCAGCAGGAGCGCAAGTGCCAGCTCGAGGCTCGGTGCCACGGCCGCCAGGATCAGGCAGAGGTTCGATGGAACGTGCGTGAACACCATCGTGTTCACGAGGCCGATCCGTCGCGACAGCCACGCCGCCACCGGAAACGAGAACGCCGCCAGGAGGCCTGCCCAGAAGAAGTACGCGCCGGCGGCGGCCAGCGACATGCCGAACCTCTGGAACAGCCACAGGGCGAGCAGCGATTGCACGGCAAAGCCGCCCGCGAAGGCATCGATGCTGAAGAGGGCCGCCATCTTGTAGACGATGCCGCGTGACGGCCCCAGGCTGGCGGCCGGCTCATGCTCGGCTTTCGCAGATGCTGCAGGTATCCGCGCATAGATGAGGCCTCCGGCAGCGCCGATCAGGGCGTAGAGGACGAACATGGCTTTCAGCGCGCTGAGCCGCCAGAAGCCCATGGCTACGAGGAGATCGGGGCTGGCCGTTGCCAGCGCGCCCACTGCCGCGGCAAGCGCGCCGACGAGGCTGTAGCGGGCAAACATCTTCGTGCGGTCCGCATCTGCCGTGGAACGAGCGAGGACCGCATGCTCGAGGGGGACAAAGATGCTGACGCTGCCTGCCGACGGGTTGATCGTCCCGACCAGCGCGACGAGAAGAACCACCGCATATGTGGTTGAAAGGGCGAAGGCGATACCCGTGGCGATCATCAGGCCCGATGCTGCCAGGAGCAGCGTGCGCTGGTCTGCCCTCGCGCCGAGCAGACCGATGCCGAGCGTTGTGGATGCCGAGCCGAGGAGCGCCAGCGTGGAGACAATGCCGACCTCGAACGGGCCCAATCCGATCGCCGTCAGATAGACCGGCAGCAGCACGGCAACGAAACCGTCGCCGAAATCGCGCAGCGCCCGCGCGGCGCAGATATGCGTGGCCGCGCTGGTGCCTCGGGGCAGGGACTGCTCCGTCGCATCGGCGGGGGTGGGCACGTCTGGCGTCTCCTCCTCTTGCCGCCGGCACCCGACTGGTCTGCCACGGCGGTGTGCGCTTCACAGCCGCTCGCGGCGGTGCCAGGATGAGCGCGCTGCCACGTGCCTCGCGGCGGCGGGGGTCCCTTCGTAGCGCCGGAAAGGGCTTGCGTCATGCGCAATGGGCGCGCCAGCGCCGAACGGCTCGGACGCTACCGGCGGGGCCTCGTCTCGGAGTGGCTGGCGGCCGCTGTTCTGCTGGCGAAGGGATACCGCATGCTGGGACGCCGCGTGCGGACGCCCTACGGCGAAATCGACCTGATCGCCGTCCGCGGCAGCCGGCTCGCCTTCGTCGAGGTGAAGCGCCGCGCGACGCGGCTGGAGGGAGAAGCCGCCATCACCCCGCGCCAGGCCGGCCGCGTCGCGCGGGCGGCCGAGTTCTGGGTCAGCCGCAACCCTGCCTATCGTGAGCATGCACACGGTCTCGATGTCGTTCTCGTTATGGGGGGCCGCCTGCCGGTGCATGTGGCCGATGCCCTGCATGGCATGGGAGGCGACCGCCGCAATCCGCGTTGACACGCGCCGCCGGAAACAGCTTGCATGGCCGTGGAGGGCTGCGGCTGCTATCGCCGCATCTGCCCGAGAACAGTCGCCCGAGGAGCCCATGCCGCTCGCCGTTGCCTGCCAGATGGACCCGATCGACCGCATCGACATCCGGGGCGATTCCACCTTCGCCCTGCTGCTGGAGGCGCAGCACCGCGGTCACGAGCTTTTCTACTACACGCCGCCCAACCTGTCCCTGCTCGGCGGGAGCCTCATCGCGCACGGCTTCTCGCTCGAGATCGAGGACAAGGTCGGCGCGCACTATCGCCTCTCCAACCCGCGCACCGAGGATCTCGCGCGCTGGGACGTGGTGCTGCTGCGCCAGGACCCGCCGTTCGACATGTCCTACATCACGACCACGCACCTGCTCGAGCGCATCCATCCCAGGACGCTCGTGGTGAACGATCCCGCGAGCGTGCGGAACGCGCCGGAGAAGGTGTTCGTCCTCGATTTTCTCGACCTGATGCCGCCGACGCTCGTCACCCGCAACCTCGACGATGCGAAGCGCTTCAGGGCCGAGCACAAGGACATCATCCTGAAGCCGCTCTACGGCAACGGCGGCTCCTCGGTTTTCCGCATTGCCCCGGGCGACACCAACCTCAACTCGCTCGTCGAGCTGTTCCAGACCGTGTTCCGTGAGCCCTTCATGGTCCAGGAGTACCGCCCGGAGGTGCGCCTCGGCGACAAGCGCGTCATCCTGGTCGACGGCGAGGTGGTCGGCGCCATCAATCGCATTCCAGCCGCCGACGAGACGCGCTCCAACATGCACGTGGGCGGTGTGGCGACGCCGACCGAGCTTACCGAGCGGGACCGCGAGATCTGCGCCCGCCTGGGACCCGAGCTGAAGCGGCGTGGTCTGCTTTTCGCCGGCATCGACGTGATCGGGCCCCATCTCACCGAGATCAACGTCACCTCGCCTACCGGCATCCGCCAGGTGAAGGCCTTCGGCGGTCCGGATATCGCGGTGCTGATCTGGGATGCGATTGAACGGAAAGTGAAGCGATAAGGACTGGAACTGCCGCCCGGCCGCGGTCATTGTCTCGCGAACGTCCGCATCCGCAGTTTGGAGACCGCTCATGGCCAACATCAAGATCCTCGGCATTGCCGGCAGCCTGCGCAAAGGCTCCTTCAACCACATGGCGCTGAAGGCGGCGCAAGGTCTTGCTCCAGCCGATGCCGCGCTCGAGGCCTTCGATCTCCCGGAGCTGCCCGGCTTCAACCAGGATCTCGAGAAGGCGCCCCCTGCGGCCGTGACCGAGTTGAAAGAGAAGATCCGCGCAGCGGATGCGATCCTGTTCGTGACGCCCGAGTACAACTACTCCGTGCCCGGCGTGCTCAAGAACGCCATCGACTGGGCCTCGCGTCCCTACGGCGACAGTGCCTGGAAGGGCAAGCCGGCGGCCGTGATGGGCGCGTCGACCGGCGTGCTGGGCACGGCGCGGGCGCAGTATCATCTGCGCCAGACCCTGGTGTTCCTCGACATGCCCGCCGTGAACCAGCCCGAGGTCATGATCAGCGGCGCCGCCAGCAAATTCGACGCGAGCGGCAACCTCACGGACGAGACGGCCAAGAAGCTGATCGGTCAGCTGCTGACCAATCTATGCGACCTGACCCGGCGATACGCAGCCAAGTAGCCGACCCGAACGATGTTCTTATTTCGTTCTTGACGGGTCGGGTGCCTGCCCCTACGGTTTCGCGAGCAAGGTGGGGGGGATGCATGTACGGCCAGATCGCAACCGTTGCGTTCGTCGGCATCGAGGCAAAGCCGGTCGAGGTGCAGGTGCGCATCAGCTCCGGCGGCCACGTCTTCGCGATCGTCGGCTTGCCGGACAAGGCCGTGGCGGAGAGCCGGGAGCGTGTGCGCAATGCCCTGCACGCCGTGGGCCTCGGCCTGCCCTGGAAGCACATCACCGTCAATCTTGCGCCTGCCGACCTGCCCAAGGAGGGCAGCCATTTCGACCTGCCGATCGCGCTCGCCCTGATGGTGGCGATGGGCGCCATCCCGCCCGATGCCATCGAGGGTTACGCGGCGATCGGCGAGTTGGCGCTCGACGCCTCCATTCGACCGGTCCCGGGCGCACTGCCGGCGGCGATCGGCGCCAACGCCATGGGCAAGGGCCTGATCTGCCCGGGTGCCTGCGGGCCCGAGGCGGTGTGGGCCGGCGAGGACATGGCGGTGCTGGCTGCGCCGCACCTGCTCTCGCTCGTCAATCACTTCAAGGGCCTGCAGACGCTGTCCCGGCCCAAGCCCAACGTGGAGCAGGACGCGGGCCCGCTGCCCGACCTGAAGGACGTCAAGGGCCAGGAGAGCGCCAAGCGCGTGCTCGAGGTGGCGGCGGCGGGGGGCCACAACCTCTTGATGATCGGTGCGCCTGGCTCCGGCAAGTCGATGTTGGCCGCACGCCTGCCCTCGATCCTGCCGCCGCTATCGCCGGAGGAGATGCTGGAAGTCTCCATGGTGCACTCGCTGGCGGGCGAGCTGTTGGGCGGCAAGCTCGCGACGCGGCGCCCGTTCCGCGCGCCGCACCATTCCGCCAGCATGGCGGCGCTGGTGGGCGGCGGCTCCAAGCCACGCCCGGGCGAGGTGTCGCTGGCGCACCTGGGCGTGCTCTTCCTCGACGAGCTGCCGGAGTTCCTGCCCAACGTGCTCGACGCGCTGCGCCAGCCGCTGGAGACGGGAGAGACGGTGATCGCCCGCGCCAACCACCGCATCGCCTATCCCTCGCGCGTCCAGCTGGTGGCCGCCATGAATCCGTGCAAGTGCGGGGGAGCCGCGCCGGGCCAGTCGTGCCGGCGCGGGCCGCGTTGTGCGGACGACTACCAGGCGCGCGTCTCCGGGCCACTGCTCGACCGCATCGACCTGCAGATCGAGGTGCCGGCGGTCTCGGCCGCTGACCTCGTGCTCCCCGCCCCCACCGAGGGCAGCGCCGAGGTACGCGCTCGCGTCGCTGCCGCGCGCGAGCGGCAGTGCGCGCGCTTCGTCGCGCTCGGGGCCAAGGGCGTGCGCACCAACTCGGAGTGCTCGGGCGCGCTGCTGGAGCAGATCGCCATGCCGGACGAGGAGGGTGTTGCCCTGCTGAGGCGGGCCTCCGAGGCGTTGCAGCTCTCCGCCCGCGGCTTCCACCGCACGCTGCGCGTGGCGCGCACGCTGGCCGACCTCGACGGAGCGGAGAAGGTCGTGCGCGTGCACGTGGCCGAGGCGCTCAGCTACCGCGGCGAGACGCTGCGACAGCAGCGGGCGGCGTGACGGCCGGGGCCCGGGATGCAGCGGATGCGGCGGCCGCTGGAATCATCCCCCCGCGATCTGCGGCAGGATGTGCACGTCGCTGTGGGGGCCGATCGGCTGAAAGAGAGCGTCCTGGTAGATCTGCCCGTCGATGGCGACCGCGGAGCCCGTCTCCAGGTGCGGCAGCAGGTCGGGGTATTTCTCGCCGAGCCTGGCAAAGAGCTGGCGCACGGTGGCGGCTTCGACGTCGATCTCCGTCACGCCGCCGGTGAACTGGCGCAGGTTGCCGATCAGGGTGACGTGGGCCATGCGTTCGTCCATTCCCTCTCCCCGCGAGCGGGGAGAGGGGGGTCTCAAATCTTCGCCGTGCCCTTGGCGCGCGCCTCGTCCAGCGCCTTCAGCACCTTGGGCGGGGACATCGGCAGGTCGGTGAAGCGGATGCCGGTGGCGTTGGCCACCGCATTGGCGACCGCTGCCATGGGCGGCACGATGGGCGTCTCGCCTACGCCGCGCACGCCGTAGGGGTGGCGCGGGTTGGGCACCTCCACGATCACCGTGTCGATCATCGGCAGGTCGGACGCCACGGGCACCCGGTAGTCGAGGAAGCCCGCGTTCTGCATCTTGCCATCGGCGCCGTAGATGTACTCCTCGTTGAGCGCCCAGCCGATGCCCTGCGCCACGCCGCCCTGGTACTGGCCCTCCACGTAGCTCGGATGGATGGCGCGGCCAGCGTCCTGGATTGCGGTGTAGCGCACCACGCTCACCTTGCCGGTCTCGGGGTCGACCTCGACGTCGCAGACATGCGTGGCGAGGCTCGGCGCCGCGCCGTGCGCGTTGATGCGCGAATAGCCCGCGATCGGCCCGCCGGTCTTGCCGGCAATGCCCGCTATCTCCTTCAGCGTCATCGGATTGTGCTTGCCGGCGTTGGGCCCGGCGGGACGCACCGCGCCGTCCTTGTACTCGACGGCGTCCTCCGGCAGCTCCCACAGCTTGGCGGCCCGCTTGCAGGCCTCCTTCATGACCTCCCGCGCCGCCTCCACCGTCGCCATGCCGCTTGAGAAGGTGGCACGGCTGCCGCCGGTGAGGAAGTTGTAGCCGAGCTGGCCGGTGTCGCCGATCTGCACGCGGATCTTGTCGAGCGGCACTTTCAGCTCCTCCGCTGCCATCATGCACAGCGAGGCGCGCAGGCCGCCGATGTCGGGCGTGCCGGCGGTGAGCGACAGCGTGCCGTCCTCGTTGAGCGACAGCGACACCGAGGTCTCGCCGCCGATGTTGAACCAGAAGCCGGAGGCGACGCCGCGGCCCTGGTTCTTGCCCAGGGGCGTGCGCCAGTGGGCATGCGACTTGGCGGCCTTCAGGGTGTCGATCATGCCGATCGGGCCGAACTTCGGCCCGTAAGCGGCCTTGGTGCCCTCCTTGGCGGCGTTCTTGAGGCGCAGCTCGATCGGGTCCATGCCGATCCTGCCGGCGAGCTCGTCGATCACGCTCTCGACCGCGAACTCCGAGATCGGTCCGCCGGGGGCGCGGTAGGCCGCGACCTTCGGCCGGTTCGTCACCACGTCGTAGCCGACCACCTTGACGTTCTCGAGGTCGTAGGGCGCGTAGGCGCACATGGCGCCCGGCTGCACCGGCGAGCCGGCAAAGGCACCGGCCTGGTACTTGAGCTCGGCTTCGGCGGCGACGATGCGCCCGTCCTTTTTTGCGCCGATCTTGACGCGAACGTGTGCACCCGAGGTGGGACCCGAGGCACGGAAGACCTCCTCCCGCGTCATCACCATCTTCACCGGCCGGCGGGCCTTCTTGGCAAGCGCCAGCGCCAGCGGCTCGAGGTAGACCACGGTCTTGCCGCCGAAGCCGCCGCCGATCTCCGATGAGGTGGCCCGGATCTTGTTGACGTCCCAGCCGAGCAGCCGCGCGCAGTGCGCGCGAACGATCCAGTGCCCCTGGGTCGTCACCCAGATGTCGGCCGTGCCGTCCTCGGACACGCTGGCGATGCAGGCATGCGGCTCGATGTAGCCCTGGTGCACCGGCTTGGTGGTGAACTCGCGCTCCACGATCACGTCGGCCTGCTTGAAGCCGGCGGCCACGTCACCCAGCACGAACTCGATGCGCTTTGCCACGTTGGACGGCGTCTTGGGCGCGGGCTCGACGCCTGCCGTGTACATGTCCTCGTGCAGCAGGGGCGCACCGGGCTTCATGGCCTCCACCACGTCGATGACGTGGGGGAGCACTTCGTAGTCGACCTTGATGAGCTTCAGCGCCTGCTTGGCGACGGCGGCGCTGGTGGCGGCCACGGCGGCAATGGCATGCCCCTCGTAGAGCGCCTTCTCGCGCGCCATCACGTTGCGCACGACATCGCGGTAGTTGATCATCATCTCGCCCGCCGGGATGAACTCGGAGGGCTGGTCCATGAAGTCCTTGCCGGTTATGACGGCCTTGACGCCTGCCAGCTTCTCGGCTGCGCTCGTGTCGATGGAGCGGATGCGGGCGTGCGGGTGCGGGCTTCTCAGCACCTTGCCGACGAGCTGCCCGGCCATGGCGAGGTCGGCGCCGAACTTGGCGCGTCCGGTGACCTTGTCCACGCCGTCAGGGCGAATGGGCCGCGTGCCGACGTAGGTGTAGTCCGAGCCCGGCGCATCGTTGACCTTTTCCTGCATGGTCAAGCTCCTCTCATCTCGGTGGCAGCGTCGAGCACGGCGCGGACGATCTTGTCATAGCCGGTGCAGCGGCAGAGATTGCCGGCCAGCCAGTAGCGCACTTCCGTCTCGCTCGGGTTGGGTTGCCGGTCGAGCAGCGCCTTCGCAGCGACCAGGAAGCCGGGCGTGCAGACCCCGCATTGCAGCGCAGCGTGCTCCAGGAACTTGCGCTGCAGCGGGTGCAACTCCTCGCCGCTTGCCATGCCCTCGATGGTGCCGATCGACTTGCCGTTCGCCTCGATGCCCAGCATCAGGCACGAGCAGACGAGGCGCCCATCGACGGTGACGCTGCAGGCGCCGCAATCGCCGGTGGAGCATCCCTCCTTGGTGCCGGTGAGCCCCAGCTGGTCGCGCAAGACGTCGAGCAGCGTCTCCTGCGTCTCGCAGAGGAACTCCACCTCGTCCCCGTTCACCGTCGCCGTTACGTGGTGCTTCGTCATCAGCTTTTCCTCGCCCGTTCAAGCGCGATCTGCGCGGCGCGGCGGGCCAGCACCCCCGCGACCTTGATCCGAAAGTCCTTGGTGCCGCGTTTGTCGTCGATCGGCCGGCAGGCCGCGCTCGCCGCTGCCGCGAGCTTCTGCATGGCCCCCTCGTCGACGCTCGTGCCGACCAATGCCGCTGCCGCCGCGGGGACGAGCAGAGGCCGCTCCGCCACCGCGCCCAGCGCGATGCGCGCCGCCGTGCACTTGCCCTTGGCATCGAGCGTAAGGCAGACGCCGCAGCCGACGACGGCGATGTCCATCTCGGTGCGCGGGATGAACCGCAGATACGCCTCCCCCGTGTGCGCCGGCTTGGGCGGCAGCAGGAAGGAGGCAATGATCTCCCCCTTGGTCAGCGACAGCTTGCGCGGGCCGATCATCACGTCCTCGACGGGGATCTCCCTGCGCCCCTTCGGTCCGACGACCGAGGCTTTCGCGCCAGCCGCAATCAGGGCCGGCACGCTGTCGGCCGCCGGCGAGCCGTTGCACAGGTTGCCGCCCATCGTGGCGCGGCCCTGGATCTGCGTCGAGCCGATCAGGTTGGCCGCCTCTACGACGCCCGGCCAGACCGACTTGAGCTTCGGGTGCTCCTTGAGCTCGGCACCGGTGACGGCGGCCCCGATCCGGAACCCCCCGGCCTCCTCCTTGACTTGCCGCGTCTCGGGGATCCCCTTGATGTCGACCAGCAGCACCGGGTCGACCAGATCGGTCTTCATCTGCACCAGCAGATCGGTGCCCCCGGCGAGCACGCGCGCTTCCCCGCTCGCATTGGCGAGCAGCGCGACCGCCTGGTCGAGCGAATTGGGCGCTTCATAGCGCATTTGGCCTTCCTCCTGACCGGTTGTGCCCATGTAGGATGGCACAGCCTCTCCCTTGCCGCCAATCCCCGGCGGGCAAATGAAGGTTTTGCCCCCAATCCATCGGATACGGTAAGAAGGATGAGGCGTGGGGAAGCGGCATCGGTCACAAGATGCGTCCCGCGCCTTTCAAGGTCTCAGTATTGTGCGACGATTGTCGCAGGGAGGAAAACAATGGGACTTTCTCGCCGCAGATTCCTGACTGCCGCGGGCGCTGCTCTAGCCGCCCCGGCGATCGCGCGGTCCGCGCTCGGCCAGGCGCAGGTGACGCTCAAACTGCACCACTTCCTGCCGCCGGTCTCCAACGGCCACGCCAAGATGCTGGCGCCGTGGGCCAAGATGGTCGAGCAGGACTCAGGCGGCAAGATCAAGATCGACATCTTTCCGTCCATGCAGCTCGGCGGGACGCCGCCGCAGCTCTACGACCAGGCGCGGGATGGTGTTGTCGACATCGTCTGGACGCTGCCGGGGTCGACGGCTGGACGCTTCCCATCCACCGAGGTCTTCGAGCTGCCGTTCATCGGAGCACGCCGCGGTATTGTCAACGCGCGGGCCTCGCAGGAGTTCGCGAACGCCAACCTCGCCAAGGAGACGAGCGACATCAAGCTGCTCAGCTACTGGTCGCACGATCACGGCCTCATCCACGCCACCAAAGCGGTCAAGACGATGGAGGACCTCAAGGGCCTGAAGCTGCGCTCGCCGACGCGGCTCGCCGGCGAGGCCCTGAAGGCGCTGGGCGCAACCGCCATCCCCATGCCCATCCCGCAGGTGCCGGAGAGCCTCGCGCAACGCGTGATCGACGGCTGCGTGGTGCCGTGGGAGGTGGTGCCCGCCATCAAGCTCCACGAGCTCGTGAAATACCACACCGAGATCCCGGGCTCGCCGACGCTGTACACGGCGAGCTTCTTCCTCGCCATGAACAAGGCCAAATATGAAGGCCTGCCGGCTGACTTGAAAGCGGCCATCGACAAGAACTCGGGCATGAAGTTCGCCGAGCTTGCCGGCAACATGTGGGACACGGCCGGGGCCCAGGTGGAGGAGATGGTCAAGAAGCGCGGCAACACCGTCAGCACCATCTCCGAGGACGAGAAGGCCAAGTGGATCAAGGTCACTCAACCCGTCGTCGATGCCTGGGTCGCGCAGGTCAAGGACAAGGGTCTCGACGGCGCCAAGCTGATCGAGCAGGCCAAGGCGCTGGTTGCCAAGTACGACAAGGCTTGAAGGTGGGGAGGAGAGTTTCCTCTCCGGCCAGTGCGTCGGCGGCCCCGACTCGCGGGACCGCCGCTGGGAGGGAGACGAAGCAGGACGACTGTCCCCAGGTCCCGGAAGGAAACCGATGAGCGACGCCAACGAGCCGATGCGGCACGACGCGCCGCCGCCATTCATCGAGCGCTTGTCGGGTTTCATCGCCCTGATCGGCGGGCTGGTGCTGTTCTGCGTCGCCATTCTCGTGGTGGTCAGCGTGATCGGTCGTTGGCTGAGCGGGACGCGCGCCGCAGACATCTTCCCCTGGCTCGGTCCCATCAACGGGGACTTCGAGATGGTGCAGATCGCGACGGCCATCGCCGTCTTCAGCTTCCTGCCTTACGCGCAGGCGCGTCGCGCCAACATCGTCGTCGACACCTTCACGAGCGGCCTGCCGGCGCGCGCGGTCTCTCTCATCGACGCGTTCTGGGACCTCGTCTACGCGGGCATGATGGGGCTCATCACGGCTTGCCTGGCGACGGGGGTGGTCGAGCACTATCGCAGCGGCCAGACGACGATGCTGCTGCAGCTCACGGTTTGGCCGGCGCTGGCAGTCTGCACCTTGCTCTCATTGTTCCTCACGTGCGTGGCGCTGACGACGGCGGTCGCCCTGATCCGGGGACGCACATGAGCGGCATTACGGTTGCCGCCCTCGGCTTCGGCGTGATGCTGGTGCTCATTGCCGTGCGCATGCCGGTCGGGCTGTCCATGCTGGTGGTGGGCTCGGTCGGCTACGTGCACCTGTCGAGCTGGGCCGCCTTCTTCGCCTACATGAAGACCAATCCCTACTATCAGTTCGCCAACTACACCCTGTCCGTCATTCCCCTCTTCATACTCATGGGGGCTATCGCCGAGCGCGCCGGCATCTCCACCGGTCTGTTCCGGGCAGCGGAGGCCTTCGCCGGACGCTTGCGCGGCGGGCTGGCCATGGCCGTGATCTGGGCGTGCACCGCGTTCGGCGCGATCTGCGGCTCGTCGGTGGCGACCACGGCCACCTTCGGCCGGGCGGCGCTGCCGGAGCTGCAGCGCTACAAGTACGACGGCGGCTTTGCCACGGGCACGATCGCGGTCGGCGGCACGCTGGGCATTCTCATCCCGCCGTCGATCATCCTGGTGGTCTACGCGATCACCACCGAGCAGAACATCGCCAAGCTGTTCAAGGCGGCGCTCATACCCGGGCTCTTGGCCGCGCTGTTCTACACCCTGGCGATAGCCTGGACGGTGCGCCGCCGTCCCGATGTTGCTCCGCCGACGGCCGTGGTGGTCGGCAACCGCGGCCTGGCCCTGCTCAGCGTGTGGCCCGTTCTGCTCGTCGCACTGACGGTTGTGGGGGGCATCTATGGAGGAGTGTTCACGCCGACGGAAGGGGCGGCGGTCGGTGCCATCGCGATGCTGCTGGTCGGGATGGCGCAGCGCACGCTGAGCTGGAGCGGCTTCGTCCAAAGCCTCAAGCAGACGGCGGAGACGTCGGCGATGATCTTCATCATCCTGCTGGGCTCCGAGGTGTTCGACGCCTTCCTGGCCCTGTCGAAGCTGCCAGAGGTGGCGGCGGAGCTGGTGGGCAAGTCCGCGCTGCCTCCCTACGCGATCATGATCGCGCTCATGCTGTTCTACATCCTCCTCGGCGCCGTCATGGACGAGCTGGCGATGATCCTGCTCACGCTGCCGGTGTTCTTCCCCATCGTGCAGGCGCTCGACTTCGGCATGCCGGCTGACGAGGTGGCGATCTGGTTCGGCATTCTCGTGCTCATCGTCGTCGGCATCGGCCTGACGGCGCCGCCGATCGGCCTCAACGTCTTCGTCATCAGCTCGATTGCCCGGACCGTCCCGATCGCATCGACCTATCGCGGCGTGCTGCCGTTCCTGTTCATGGACGTGATCCGGCTGGGCCTCGTTATCGCCTTCCCAGGTCTCGCGCTCTGGCTGGTGCGGCTGCTAAGCTGAGCCGGAATGACGCCGACATGGAGCATGGAGATGGCAAAGAAGGGCTATTGGATCGCGCACGTGAACATCACCGACCCGGAGCGCTACAAGGACTACATTGCCGCCAACGCTGCGCCGCTGAAGAAGTACGGCGCGCGCTTCCTCGTTCGCAATGGGCAGTCGGAGGTGACCAGGGGCAATATGGGCACGCGCCGCCACGTGGTCATCGAGTTCGACAGCTACGCGACCGCGAAGGCGTGCCACGACTCACCCGAGTACCAGGCGGCCTCGAAGATCCGCGACGAGGCCAGCACCGCGGACTTCATCATCATCGAAGGCTACGAGGGCTGACGGTCTCAGGCCCTTGAGGCCTGCCTGGCGGCCTGCAGCGTGTTGCGGAGCAGGCACGCGACCGTCATGGGGCCGACCCCGCCGGGCACCGGCGTGATGGCGCTGGCCACCTCGACGGCCTCCTGGAAGGCCACGTCGCCGACGAGCCGGCTCTTGCCGTCGGCCGTGGCGATGCGCTGGATGCCGACATCGATGACGACCGCGCCGGGCTTGATCCAGCTGCCCTTGACCATCTCCGCCTTGCCGACCGCGGCCACCACGAGATCGGCACGGCGCACGACGGCCGGCAGGTCGCGGGTGCGCGAGTGGGCGATCGTCACCGTGCAGCTCTCGGCAAGCAGCAGCTGCGCCATCGGCTTGCCGACGATGTTCGAGCGGCCGATCACGACGGCCTCCAGCCCCGCGAGCTCCGGCTGCACCGACTTCGCCAGGATCAGGCAGCCCGACGGCGTGCACGGCACGAGCGCGCTCGCGCCCAATGCCAGACGACCGACGTTCATCGGGTGGAACCCGTCGACGTCCTTGGCGGGGTCGATCGCCTCGATCACCCGGCCGGAGTCGATGTGCTTGGGCAGCGGCAGCTGCACGAGGATGCCGTGCACGTCACGGCGCCGGTTGAGCTCGCCGATGAGCTCGAGCAGGGCGCCTTGCGACGTCTCTGCCGAGAGCTTGTGCTCGAATGATTGCATGCCGGCATCGCGGGTCGACTTGGCCTTCGTGCGCACGTAGACCTGGCTCGCCGGGTCCTCGCCGACCAGCACCACGGCCAAGCCGGGCGTCACCCCGCGTTCCCGATTCAAGGCTTGCACCTCGGCCGCGACCTCGCGGCGAATACCTTCGCCGATCGCCTTGCCGTCGATGATGGTGGCACGCGCCATGTCCTGACTACTCCGTTCTCACCGCAACCCTGTCCGCGTCGCCAGGCGTGCCTCCAGAGCTGCCTGATCGCCGGCAATGATCAGCGTCTTGACCCGCGATTTGCCGCCCGCACCGACCTCGACCGCGCTCTTCGGTACACCCAGCCACTCGGCGACCACCGCCTCGACCGCCCGGTTGGCCTCACCCTTGTCCGCAACGGCACGGACGCGGACGGCAAGCGCGGTGCCCTGCGGCGTTGCCATAAGGCCGTCCACGCCCTCGCGCGTCGACTTCGGCGTCACCCGCACGAGCAGCCTGATGCCTGCTCGGTCGCGGCGCCAGGGCTGCGCGGTCGGCGGGCTCACACAAAGAGCTTGGCGATGTTGACGAGGACCACGGACTGCACGAACCAGCAGGCCAGGATCAGGATCACCGGCGAGATATCGATGCCGCCGAGATCGGGCATCAAGCGCCGGATCGGGCGCAGCAGCGGCTCCGTCAAGGCATTGAGCGCCTGCCAGATCGAGCGGACGACCGGACTGTAGGGATTGACGACATTGAAAGCGATCAGCCAGCTCATCACCGCGCCGGCGATGATGACGTAGATGTAGAGCTGGATCACGGAGCTGATGAAGCCGAGCAGTTCGATCATGCGGGCCACTCTCGGGAGCGCGGACAGGCCTCGTGTGTAATGCCGCAGACGCTGAGCCACAAGGGGCCGCATGCGGCAATTACCAGGGTTGCAGAGTGTCGGTTTCCTGTGCGCCGAACCCTTTGATAGAGTAAGGGGACCCGAGGACCCCGCCTCATTTCCCTGTGGTGTCGCCCGGTCGGCGCCGCAGGACCATTGATGCCCCACACCTCGCCGGCCCGGAGACCCGCCTCAAGGGAGCTGCCAGATGGCGACGACGAGTGCCGCGCAGGCTCGGACGACGGCCAGCATCGTCATCGAGCGCCTGCTCGCCCACGGCATCGATACGCTCTTCTGCCTGCCCGGCATCCAGAACGATCCCTTCTTCGACGCCCTTTACGATCGGACGAATCGCATCCGCCCCATTCACACGCGCCATGAGCAGGGGGCTGCATATCTGGCGCTCGGAGCGGCGATGGCGACCGGCAAGCCCGCCGCCTACTGCGTCGTCCCGGGTCCGGGCTTCCTCAACACCACCGCGGCCCTGTCGCAGGCCTACGGCAACAACGCACCTGTGCTCGCCATCAGCGGCCAGGTGCCGCTCGCCTACGTCAACCGCGACACCGGCTACCTGCACGACATCCCCGACCAGCTCGGCATCATGCAGCGGCTGACGAAGTGGTCGGCCCGCATCCGGGCACCGCACGAGGCGGCCATCCTCACCGACGAGGCGCTTCGGCAAATGGTCGCCGGCCGCCCGCGCCCGGCGGCGCTGGAATGCCCTCTCGATGTGTGGGGCAAGGCGGCCAACGTCGCGCTGCCTCCTACCCCCGAGCCTCTGCCTACGCCCGAGCCGGACGATGACGCCGTCGAGGCGGCTGCCAAGGCCTTGGGCGAGGCCAAGCGCCCGCTCATCGTCGTCGGCGGCGGAGCCCAGCACGCCGGCGCCGAGGTAACGGCGCTCGCCGAGATGCTGGAGGCCCCGGTGGTCGCCTATCGCATGGGCCACGGCGTCGTCGACGGCCGGCACGAACTCAGCCTGCCGTTTCCCGCCGGGCACAAGCTCTGGGCAGAGGCCGACGTGGTGCTCGGCATCGGCTCGCGTCTGCACGCGCAGCTCATCGGCTGGGGCATCGACGACTCACTCAAGCTCATTCGCATCGAGATCGACCCGGAGGAGATGGTGCGCCACCGCGTGCGCACGATGGGACTGCTCGGTGATGCGGCTGCGGTGACGCGGCGGCTTCTCGACCGCATACCCAGGCACAATCGCAAGCGAGCTGCGCTGCGCGAGGAGGTGGCTCGACTCAAGGCCCGCACGCGCGCCGAGATTGCCGGGCTGCAACCTCAGATCGCCTATCTCGAGGCCATCCGCGCCGAGCTGCCCGAGAACGGGGTGTTCGTCGACGAGTTCACCCAGGTCGGGTACGTGAGCCGGCTTGCCTTCCCCGTCTACGCACCCAGGACCTACCTCACGCTCGGCTACCAGGGTGCGCTCGGCATGGGCTATCCGACGGCGCTGGGGGCCAAGGTGGCGCGTCCCGACGTGCCGGTGGTCTCCGTCAACGGCGACGGCGGCTTCATGTTCAACGTGCAGGAGCTGGCCACGGCCGTGCACTTCCGCATCCCCGTCGTCGCCATCGTCTTCAACGACAACGCCTACGGCAATGTGCGGCGCATGCAGCGCGAGGACTACGGGGAGCGGGTGATCGCCAGCGATTTGACGAACCCCGACTTCGTCAAGATGGCCGAGAGCTTCGGCGCCGTGGGGCTGAGGGCGAATTCCCCCGATGAGCTGCGCGTCGCACTGCGGCGCGGCTTCAAGGAGCCGGGGCCGGTGCTGATCGAGGTGCCGATGGGTGAGACGCCTGCGCCCTGGAAGTTCATGCAACTGCCGCGCGTGCGTCCGCGGAAGGCGTGAAGGGATTTGCGCCGTCAGCCGGTCGAGCGCGCCAGCACGTCCATCAGCTCCTCGATCTTGCGCTTCTGGTCGGCGGTGTCGTTGCTCTGCATGGCGTGCTTCACGCAATGGCCGACATGATCGCGCAGCACCTCCTGCTCGACGCGCTTGAGCGCTGCGCGCACGGCCGAGATCTGCGTGACGATGTCGATGCAATAGCGTCCCTCCTCCACCATGCGGGAGAGGCCGCGCACCTGGCCCTCGATCCGGCTGAGGCGGCGAATGCAGGATGACTTGGCGGCGTTCTGCATGGTCGAGAAATACCCCTGCGGGGTATAAAGGTCAAGCGCACATGCTCCTCCGCAGTGGAGAGGCCCGAGCGGGCGCATCGGGGCAGGGCGGCACGCTTGCCTTTGTGGCCATTGATGCCGGGGCGGCCGGCGGGATGGCCGTGGCCGCTTTCATGCGCTCAGGCGCCGCGAAGCATCAGGCGCGGAACGCCTGCTTGTCCGTGCCGGAATAAAGTGCCTTGACCTGCCGGCCGATGGCATCGGCGTGGGCGGCGAGCGCCGCCTCGTCGAGGTCGCGCCTGGGACGCGGCTCGTGATCGAAGTTGCCGTAGCGGTCGATGCCGCGCACCAGGGTGGCCGAATCCCGCACCTTGAGCTGCTGGACATCCGTCCGGATATAGCGGATCGCCAGGCCGATGCGCCGGTCGTTGGACCGGTTGGGCTCGGAGCCGTGCACCAGCTTGACGTGGTGAAGCGACATCTCGCCCGGCTCGAGGATGCAGTCGACGGTCTTCTCCCCTTCCACCTTGACGGCGATCTCCTGCCCGCGCGAGAGCAGGTTGTCCTTGTGGAAAGTGTCGACGTGCTTGAGGTGATCCTGCGTCTGCGAGCCGGGCAGGAACTTCATGCAGCCGCTCTCGAGGTTGGCGGGCGAGAGCGCCACCCACGCAGTCACCACGTCGTCCTTGCTCAGGCCCCAATAGAACGCGTCCTGGTGCCACGACACGAAGCCGGGGCTCTTGGCCTCCTTGATGAAGAAGTTCGTGGTCCAGCAGAAGAGGTCGGGCCCCAGCACGTCCTCCGCGGCGTCGACGATCTTGGGGTGATGCACGAGCTCGTCGACCCAGGTGAAAAGCAGGTGCGACTTGTGCCGCCAGTTGCCCTGCAGCGGCGCTCCGGTCTCAGCCTCGTGTTCTTCGAGACAGCCACGATACCGCGCCACCTCCGCGACCGTCAGCACGGGGACCGGGAAGTAGTATCCGTCGCGGTGATAGGCTTCGACGGCCGAGCTCGAGAGCACCTTGGGCATTGGTTTTCCTCCGGCGGTATGTTGCATATTGATGATATATCACAGCTCCGCTGCGGCCAACGCTGGTTGGGTACTGCCGGGTCAGTCCGTACCGTTGCCACGATGCGAGCGATGCGATCATCGATCGGAATGGGAACACCAGGCTGGTGATGGCGCGGGCGGCGCAAGCGCCGCGCATCAGCAGCGCGGGTCCTGCGCGCCGCGGCGCTCCACGATCAGGCGGTACTGCTCGGGCTGGCGATGGCGGGCGAAGTTGAACGTCGTCTGCTTGTAACTCTTGCCCAGATCGAGGTCGCAGCGCGCGATCACCAGCTCGTCGCCGAGCGTCAGGGCCTGCGCAACGACCTGGCCGGTGGGCGCGATGATGCAGGAGCCCCCGATCAGCTCGCAGCCCTCCTCCACGCCAGCCTTGGCGACGCCGACCACCCAGGTGGCGTTGGCGTAGGCGCCGCTCTGCATCGAGAGCCGGTTGTGGAAGTCGCTCAGCGCGTCGTGGTCGGGCGCCGGCGGATTGTGACGGGGGGTGTTGTAGCCGAGGAGGACCATCTCCACGTTCTGCAGGCCCATGACGCGATAGGTCTCGGGCCAGCGCCGGTCATTGCAGATGCACATGCCGAAGTTGCCGCCCATCGCGGGCCACACCCCGAAGCCGAGATCGCCCACCTCGAAGTAGCGCTTCTCCAGGTGCTGGAAGGCGCGCCACGGCTCATGCTCGGCGTGACCGGGCAGGTGGATCTTGCGGTAGCGTCCGGCGATCCTGCCCGACCCGTCGACCAGGATCGACGTGTTGAAGCGGTGGACGGCGGCTCCGCGTCGTTCGAGCTCGGCAAAGCCCAGATAGAAGCCGATCCCCAGGCGCCGCGCCTCGTTGAACAGGGGCGCGGTCTCGTTGGAAGGCATCTCCCGCTCGAAGAAGCTGTCGATCTCCTCCTGGTCCGTCATCCACCAGCGCGGAAAGAACGTCGTGAGCGCCAGCTCCGGGAACACGAGGAGGTTGCACCTGTGCTCGGCGGCCTGGCGCAGCAGCCCGAGCATGCGCCTGACCACGCTGGCGCGGTTGTCCGAGCGCTGAATGGGGCCCAGCTGGGCGGCGCCGACGGTGATGATGCGCGACATGAGGCAATGCCCTCCCGCTGCGACACTGAACCAAGACAGGGGGCGTGTGAAGGGTCCGATACGCCGATCGCCGTCAGGGTTCAGTTCGCTGGCGGCTTGACCAGCTTGCCGTAACGCTCCGCGTCGGACTTGAGCACGGCATCGAACGCTTCGGGCGCGGACGACACGAGATCGACGCCTTGCTGCTCGAAGCGCGCCTTCATGTCCGGCGCCTGCAGGACGCCGCCCACGTCCGCGCTGACCTTGGAGACGATCGCCTTCGGCGTCGCGGCAGGCGCGAGGACGCCGAACCAGGCATCGTACTGGAAATTGGGGACGCCGGCTTCATCGAAGGTCGGGATGTTCGGCAAGCCGGGGAGGCGCCTGCCGCCCGTCACGGCGAGCCCGCGCACCTTGCCGCTCTGGACCAGGTCGCCGCCGACGTTGAAGAAGGTGAAGGCCATGGCGACATCGCCCCGGATCACTGCCGTCTGCGACTCGGGCAGGCCCCGGAAGGGCACGTGCACGATGTCCGTGCCGGTATTCTGCTTGAAGAGCTCCGCCGCGATTCCGGTCGTGCTGCCGAGACCCGCCGAGCCGTAGTTGAGGGCGCCCGGCTTGGCCTTGGCGGCGTCGATCAGGTCCTTGACAGACCTGGTGGCCGACTCCGGCGGCACGATCAGGATCAGCGGCGTGGACGCCACTTGGCTCACGCCAACGAAGTCCTTGATGGGATCGAACGACAGGTTCTTGTTGAGGCTGCCGATGACGGTGTGGCCATTGGAGGTGAGCATCAGCGTGTAGCCGTCGGCCGGCGCCTTGGCCACGCTCGACGTGCCGGCGAGGCCCGGGCGGTTCTCGACGATCACCTGCTGCTTCCAGCGCTCCGACAGCTTCTCGGCAATCGTGCGGGCCAAGAGGTCGGTCATGCTGCCGGCGGAGAACGGCACGACGAGCCGCACCATCTGCTCAGGATACTTGGCAGCGTCCTGTGCCAGGGCGGTCGGACAAACGGCAGCAAGGAGCGCGGCGAAGACGATCCCGAAGCTGTGCGAGCATCGCATGGCGGACCTCCCGATCTGTTGGCTTTTCTGGCCGGCGAACGCCGCACCGGTTCGCGGACCGCGCCATCCTAGGGCAAAGCCAGCGGGCGAGCACTGCGGAAGGAGCAGCTGGACGCTCTCATTTGCTCAAGTCTTGTGCATGTCGATTTCCAGCGCATGCGAAGACAGCTGCGCCGGAGCCCGTCTTGTCCGGACAAGACACTGACACAGCATGCATATTTCGATGCGCGTGGGGCCTGGCACGGCTGTTGCTGCCAGTTCCGTCGGCCCATCTGGTGGCTGGTGAATCGCGCGGCATATCCGGCGCGTCCTTTGGCGTTGCGTTGATGGAGGCTGGCAGGACATGAGCTTCGAGGATCCGTTGGACCCAGAGACGCCATTGCCCAAGAGCGGCTGCAGCTGCGGCCGCCATGCGCATCAGGCGGAGCACGATGCGGCCGTGCCGAGCTCCTCGGAGGCGCGACTGAGGCGGGTGGTGGAATCGGCCGTCATGCGGGCGCTGTTCCCCCAGGACCACAACCGCCGGGCCTTTTTGCGTGCGGTCGGGGCCTCGACCGCCCTCGCTGCAGTTTCACAGTTCTTCCCGCTAGGGCCGGCGACCGAGGTGTTCGCCCAGGCGGCGCCGGAGAAGAAGGACCTGAAGGTCGGCTTCATTCCCATCACCTGCGCCACGCCCATCATCATGGCGCACCCGATGGGCTTCTACGCCAAGCAAGGTCTGAACGTCGAGGTGGTGAAGACCGCCGGCTGGGCCGTCATTCGCGACAAGACGCTCAACAAGGAATACGACGCCGCGCACATGCTCTCGCCGATGCCGATCGCGATCACGCTCGGCGTGGGCTCCAACCCCATCCCCTACACCATGCCGGCGGTCGAGAATATCAACGGCCAGGCCATCACCTTGGCGGTCAAGCACAAGGACAAGCGCGATCCCAAGACCTGGAAGGGCTTCAAGTTCGCCGTGCCGTTCGACTATTCAATGCACAACTATCTGCTGCGCTACTACGTGGCCGAGCACGGCATCGACCCCGACACCGACATCCAGATCCGGGCCATCCCGCCGCCGGAGATGGTGGCCAACCTGCGCGCCGAGAACATCGACGGCTTCCTTGCTCCCGACCCCGTCAACCAGCGCGCCGTCTATGACGGGGTGGGCTTCATCCACATGCTGTCCAAGGAAATCTGGGACCGGCATCCCTGCTGCGCCTTTGCGGCCTCGAAGGAGTTCGTGACGCAGACGCCCAACACCTACGCCGCGTTGCTGAAGGCGATCATCGATGCCACGGCCTTCGCGGCCAAGCCGGAGAACCGCAAGCAGATCGCGGAGGCGATCGCGCCGCCCAACTATCTCAACCAGCCGGTCACCGTGGTGGAGCAGGTGCTCACCGGAACCTTCGCCGACGGGCTGGGCAACGTGAAGACGGTGCCCGACCGCATCGATTTCGATCCCTTCCCCTGGCAGTCGTTCGCAGTCTGGATCATGACGCAGATGAAGCGTTGGGGTCAGATCAAGGGCGACGTCGACTACGCCGGCGTGGCCCAACAGGTCTTCCTTGCCACCGACACCGCCAAGCTCATGAAGGAGGTGGGCCTGACGCCGCCCGCGGCGACCTCCAAGACGTTCAGCGTCATGGGCAAGGCGTTCGACCCCGCCAAGCCCGAGGACTACGTCAAGAGCTTTGCCATCAAGCGCGCAGCGTGAGGCGGGAGGTTGCCCGATGCGGAGGTCGCTTCCTGCATGCGCCGTCCCTGCCGCAGAGATTCCCTCCCCCATTGTGCCGGAGGCGCGTCTTCGACACGACGTGGGGGAGGGACAGGGAGGGGGGGATTGCAGGACATTGATGGTCGGGGCTCCCCCCACCCCTGGCCCCTCCCCACAAGGGGGAGGGGAATCGGGGCGAGTGTCGTTGACGTTTCGCATCTCGCCGCCACTGAGCAGCCCATGCCCAGCTCGCTGACATTGCGCGCGGGCGTGGTCTCGCTCGTGCTCCTGGCCGCGTTTCTCGGCGTCTGGCATGTCGCCGTATCGGGCTCGGGCCCGGCGGCGAAGATGGACCCGGAGTACGCCAAGCTGATGGGGGCGACGGCGACGCAGGGCAAGTCGGCCATGCCGGGCCCCGCCGACGTCGGTGCCAAGCTCTGGCAGCAACTGAAGGACCCCTTCTACGACAGGGGCACGAACGACAAGGGCATCGGCATCCAGCTCGCCTACTCGATCGCCCGTGTGGGCCTGGGCTATCTGCTGGCGGTCGCGGTTGCCATTCCCGTGGGCTTCCTGATCGGCATGTCGCCGCTGATGAGCCGGGCGCTCGATCCCTTCATCCAGGTGCTCAAACCCATCTCGCCGCTGGCGTGGATGCCGCTGGCGCTCTACACCATCAGGGACTCCAGCGTCTCGGCGGTCTTCGTCATCTTCATCTGCTCGCTGTGGCCGATGCTGATCAACACGGCCTTCGGCGTGTCGAGCGTGCGGCGCGAGTGGCTCAACGTGGCCAAGACGCTCGAGATGAGCCCTGCCCGCACGGCCTGGCGCGTCATCCTGCCGGCGGCCGCGCCCACCATCCTGACGGGCATGCGCATATCGATCGGCATCGCCTGGCTCGTGATCGTGGCGGCCGAGATGCTCGTCGGCGGCACCGGCATCGGCTACTTCGTGTGGAACGAGTGGAACAACCTCTCGATCACCAACGTCATCACCGCCATCCTGCTCATTGGCCTCGTGGGGATGGCGCTCGACCAGCTGATGGCGCGACTGCAGCGGCTGGTGTCGTATGCGGACTAGGGGCTTCGAGCGACGGCGGTGGGCGGTCCCCTCCCCCCTTGTGGGGGAGGGACAGGGAGGGGGGGATGGCAGAACAGCTGCCGTTGTGGTTCCCCCCACCCCTGACCCCTCCCCGTCATGTCGAAGACATGCCTCCGGCATGGGGGGAGGGGAATCCGGGCGGGGCTCGGGCCGGCGAGGCCGCATATGACCACGCCCTTCATCAGCGTCGAAGGCTTGACGCGCCGCTTCCCCGATGCGGCGGCAGGCGGCGAGCTCACCGTCTTCGAGGATCTTTGGTTCACGGTGGCGGAGGGCGAGTTCGCCTGCATCATCGGCCATTCGGGCTGCGGCAAGTCCACCATCCTGAATATTCTGGCGGGCCTCGACGTGCCGACGGCGGGCAACGTCATCGCCGCCGGCAAACATGTGGCGGGCCCGAGCCTCGACCGCGCCGTGATCTTCCAGGGCCACGCGCTGATGCCGTGGCTGACGGCGCTCGGCAATGTCGAGCTTGCCGTCTCGTCGCGCCATCCCGACTGGTCGCGACGCCAAGTCCGAGAGCATGCGCTCAAGTACCTGGCGCTCGTGCATCTCGACGGCTCGGAGATGAGGAAGCCCGCCCAGCTGTCGGGCGGCATGAAGCAGCGCGTCGGCATCGCCCGTGCGCTCGCCATCGAGCCGCGCATGCTGCTGATGGACGAGCCGTTCTCGGCGCTCGATGCGCTCACCCGCGGTGCCTTGCAGGACGAGGTGATCGCCATCCGTGCCAAGACGCGACAGACGACCTTCATGATCACGCACGACGTCGACGAGGCGCTGTTACTGGCCGACAAGATCCTGCTGATGACCAACGGCCCCAGCGCGCGGATTGCCGAGATCGTCGAGAACACCTTGCCCAGGGAGCGCACGCGAGCCGAGCTGCACAAGCTGCCCACATACTATCCGCTGCGCAATCACCTGATCGATTTCCTCGTCACGCGCTCACGCGAGCTGGCGCTCAGGCCTGAGCCCGGCGCTGGCGAGCGCCGAAGCCCGCCCGTCGTCCGTCCAACGGCAACACCAGCAGCGGTTGCGTCCCATGCCTCGCCGACCCATCTTCCCCAGCAGGCCGATCAAGCCGCGGACCAGCGTTTACCGCCCGGGCAGCGCTCCGTCGCGTAGGCCGAACGGCATCGCGGGGCCGGCGCAGGCAGGCCCGCTGGCCCGGAGGCTCGCGCGCGCGAGCGGCTCGCGGCCCAACGGTGAGGGTCTGGGTCTCGCCTCGCCCAGTGCTCCCGATCCCGCCCCTATCAAGCAGACCGTCCAAGGAGTGAAGCCAATGAAACGCGAACAGCTCACCGAGAAGATCCTCGACATCAAGCGCGAGAAGGGCTGGACCTGGAAGCACATCACCGATGCCATCGGCGGCATGTCGCCGGTGCTGGTGGTTGGGGCGCTGCTCGGACAGATGAAGCTCGTCAAGCCGCTGGCGAAGAAGGCGGCCGAGCTGTTCGAGCTGACGGAGGCGGAGCAGCGTATGCTCAACGAGGTGCCGCATCGCGGCACGCCCATGCCACCCACCGACCCCCTCATCTATCGCTTCTACGAGCTGGTGATGGTCAACGGCCCGGCGTGGAAGGCGCTGATCGAGGAGGAGTTCGGCGACGGCATCATGTCGGCGATCGACTTCGACATGGAGATCGAGCGTCTGCCGAACCCGAAGGGAGATCGGGTGAAGATCACCATGTCCGGCAAGTTCCTACCCTACAAGTATTACGGGGCCGAGCAGGGAATCCTGGAGTACGGCGTCAAGGAAGCGTGAGGCTCACGGCGACGGGCGGCAGGCCGCGCCCAGCGACGATCGGAGGATCGTTTGCGCGGGCGCAGCCTGACCGTAGCCTCATCACCACCAGCGGCGGTGATGGCGGTGATGCCAGCGCCAGCGGTAGTGGCGGTAGTAGCGCCAGTGCACCTGCTGCACCTGGCCGGCCGTCGCGTCGACGGCCTTGATCGCGCCGAGCGCCGGGGAGGCGGGCGCGGCTTGTGCGATCGAAGCCGCTCCGGCCAGCGCGAGCGCTGCAACGGGCAGCAGCAAGATACGTTTCATCGACTCTCTCCTTGTTTCGGCAGCGACAGCAAGTCGCTCCGCTTGTGGTGACCCGCGGCCCGCTCTCTGAGGAGAGCGTGACGCGAGCGCTGATCCCCTGCGTTCCCCGAATTAGAGCAAGGAGAGATTGAATGGGGCCTGAATGAATGAGGGCGACTTTTTGGCAGCCGTTCGGTCGCTCGATAGCCGACATCGGTTATGGCGCCCGAAGCTTGGGTGGTTGCTGGCGTGCGAGAACCGTAAGGGCAGGCGCCCGCAGACACTGTCGCGTGAGTTGACCCTCCGGCGCCGATCTCCACACGCACCAACCCCGTGCTGAGCTTGTCGAAGCACGGTTGCCATGCGCGGCCCGTCCTTCGATAAGCTCAAGGACGCGGGCGGAGCATGTGACACGGGGCTGGAGCGTGTGACATGACACACCGGGCGTCCCGTCCTCAGTCGGCAACGCACACAAGAGAAAGGCGCCCCCGCACCTCGCGGGAGCGCCTTCCCTAAGAGCGAATCAGTCCGGCAGACGGCGCTAGGCCTTCTGCAGCTGTCCCGCCTGCTTGCCGCGGCCGCGCCGGTCGTCCTCGAGGACGAAGGTGACGCGATCACCCTCGTTGAGGCTGCGGATGCCCGCCGCTTCGAGCGCGGTGGCGTGGACGAACACGTCCTTGCCGCCGGTCTCTGGCGTGATGAAGCCGTAGCCCTTGGCCGTGTTGAAGAATTTCACGGTGCCTGTGACGCGCATAAGGGGAGTTCCTTTCCCAAGAAAGCGTGAAGAGGCCGGTCAAAGAGGGCCGCACGCTCGGCCCGGCAGCTCAGATGTGGGGAAGGCAAACTGCCCAAATGGGCAAGCAGCGAAACCGCAAAGTCTGAGGCGCGCTCCACCATGGGCGCACCGGCTGGACCCGGTATATGGGGACGATTGCGGCCGAGGCAATACACAATTGAGGGAGCGGCAGGCCCATCCACGCCGACAGAGATCGGGACAAGCGCTTGGCTTGGGGTGGCCGTCTCTACTCCCCTATCCGCCACAAGACCTCGCCGCCGGCCTCCATGAGCCGGCGCTTGAGCGTTCGCGCGTCAATCTGCGGCTCGCGGGACAACAGCCGCGCTGCCGCCATCCCGGCCGCTGCCACCGCCAGTGGCGCGCCCGACAGTCGCTGCGCCCGGCCGCCAAAGCCCGTTGCATCGACGCCAGCCGCGCCCTGCCGGACCGTGATCACATTGTCGAGGCCCTTGAGAGCCTCGGCGATGGCGTCACCTTCGGCGGCCGGCAGGATGATCGACAAGCTCTTGTAGCGCACGGCGGCCCGGCGCAACCCTTCCAATGCGTCGGGCCTGGCATCGGCGATCGGCAACAGGACGAGGCGTGCCGGCGTCTGTGCCATGAACGCCACCGCGCGGGCGAGCGAGCCTGGATCCGCCGGGTCGACCCGCACCGGCACGAGACGGACGACGCCGCCGAGAAGGAAGCTGGCTACCGCCGTGCCGTCTCCGCCCCACTGGGGCGGCGTCGCTCCCTTCGTTCGATCGAAGGGTTGGCGATCATTGTCGGCCATGTCCCAGCCGATCAGCTCGCCCTCTCCATCCCTGGCGAGGCGCGGCACAATGCTTGGGAGCGTATAATCGATGCCCGTCGAGACGAGGCCGATGGCCACGCCGCCAGGATCGCGCCCGGGAGGCACCGGGGGCTTCCTCTCCTGCGCGAGGGCGCTGCTCCCGATAGAGGTCGCGGCGACGAGGCAAAGGAGCATCGCCCGCAGCATCGCTCAGCGCTTGGCCGCAGCGTTGGGGGCTTGGGCTGCCGTCGCAGGCTCACCGGGCCGTGCGCCGGCCGCGTGCAAGCCCAGAGCTCGAGTGATGAAGTCGGCAAGGCCGGCAGCATCGTCGAGGGCGAAGACGGGACAACCGTGTCCATCACAGGGATGGTCGGATGCGATAGCGATCACATGCGGGTCCCGGTCTGCGAGCGGCTCCCGGCCATGGGCTTGGCTGCGTCGCGTCTCGATCTTGGGGATCGCAGCCTCCTTGTAGCCCTCGACCACGACGAGGTCGCAGGGCCGCAACCACGCGATCACCTCCGGGAGGGTCGGCTCGGGCTCGCCCTCGAGTTCCCTCACCATCGCCCAGCGCTTGCCCGAGACTATGGCCACCTGGGTGGCGCCAGCCCGCCGATGGCGCGCGCTGTCGGTTTCGGCATCATCGATCTGGAAGCTGTGGTGGGCGTGCTTGACGGTGGCGACCCTGAGGCCGCGTGCCGTGAACTCGGCGATCAGGCGCTCGGCAAGCGTCGTCTTGCCGGACTTCTTCCAGCCGGCGATGCCGATCACGGGAACTGGGTCGGCGGTGGATGTCACTTGGGCGTCTTCGCGAGCATGGCGCGCAGCTGCTCCAGCTCGCTGGGCGTGTTGGCGTTGAAGAACGGATCGATGTCGAGTCCGCAGACACGCACGGGTGCGAACGGCACAGCCACGGTGCCGTGACGGCCGGTCCAGTCGAGCACTTTGCGCACGCCCCTGCCGAGCTGCTCCTCCAGATCGCCGGCAAGCGCGACCGGCCACAGGCCTATGACAGGGTGCAACTCGCCATGCGATTGCGCGAGCGCGATGGTGTCCGGGCGCTCGGCGACGGCCTCGATCAGCCGGGCAACAAGGTCGCCGGGCAGCAGCGGCGCATCGGCCGCCGCCGTCACGATCCAGCGCGCCTCGTTCGCGTTTGCGAGGGACCAGCGCATGCCGGCGAGCACGCCGGCGAGCGGGCCCACGAACCCGCCGACGGTGTCCGGCACCACCGGCAGATCGAGCGTTGCGAAGCGCCGCGCGTCACCATTGGCATTGATGATCACGCGGTTCACCTGCGGCCTCAGCCTGCAGGCCACGTGGGCGAGCATCGACTTGCCGGCGATCTGGAGCAGTCCCTTGTCGCCGCCGCCCATGCGCCGCGACAAGCCGCCGGCGAGGATCACGCCCGTGACCTGGGGGGATCGATGCGCTTGCTTCTTCACATGCTCGCCCTCCCCTTGAGCCTGCCAAGGCATGAGAAATGGACCAGACCGCGCGATCGGACAAGCTGACCACGGCGCTGCAGGTGCGCGCAAGAAGCAATGCTCATGCGGGAACCTAATCCAGCGCCGCCTGGCCGCCCTTGCGGGCATGCCTCCGGTCTTCGTCGGCGGCGTGCGCCGGGTCGGCATCGAAGACGATGCGCTCGGCCCCGGAAAGTGCCACGAAGCGCCTGCCGCGCGCCCGTCCTATCAGCGTGAGGCCGGCCTTGCGTGCCAGCTCAACGCCCCAGGCCGTGAACCCGGAGCGAGAGACGAGCACGGGAATGCGCATCTTCACGGTCTTGATGACCATCTCGGACGTGAGGCGGCCCGTGGTGTAGAAAATCTTGTCATCGGGCGCGATGCCCTCGAGGAACATGTAGCCCGCGATCTTGTCGACGGCGTTGTGGCGGCCCACGTCCTCCATATAGACAAGCGGCCTGTCCGCCTGGGCGAGGACGCAGCCGTGAATGGCGCCGGCCTTGAGATAGAGGCTCGGCTCGGTATTGATCTTCCGGGTGAGCTGGTAGAGCCAGGACGTTCGTATCCTGGCGGCCGGGTCGAGCACGACCTTGTCGAACTCCTCCATCAGGTCGCCAAAGACCGTGCCCTGGGCGCAGCCGGAGGTCTGGGTCTTCCTGCGCAGCTTCTCCTCGAAGTCGGTCTGGCGCCGGGTGCGGACCACCACAGTGGCGATGTCTTCCGCGTAGTCGATGCCGGTTATCTCGTCGTCGGGCCTGAGCATGTTCTGGTTCAGCAGGTAGCCCACCGCCAGCAGATCCGGCCGATCGCCGATGGTCATCATCGTCACGATCTCGCGCGCATTGAGGAAAAGCGTTAGCGGCCGCTCCGTGACCACCGCCGTTTCCACCGGCCTGCCGTCGTGATCGATCCCCGCAACCGTGAGCGACAGGCGCGGGTCCTCCGGATCCGGACGGACGGCGAATTCCTCGAGGGTGGCGCGAATTGGCTGGGGCACGAGCTCTCGCTTTCCTGCAATCACAGGCCGCCTCTGTGCCATGTAGAGGCTAGCTTAAGTTGCCGCAAGGCGGGCATTGGTTAAGTGCGGCGGCGACCAAATTCCGTCATTGAGACGCGCCATTTGTGGACCTAAAGTGCCGGACCTGCCCCAAGGGCGGCAGCGGCTGGCGCGCGTGCGGGAAAGCTTACGGCGGCGGATCGTGGCAAGAGGTGATACGAGGCTCAAAGCCCGCGTCCGGCTCTTTTGCTTGCCGGGCCGCGCTCGGCATGGACTTTTCCCGCACCCCTGCTCGTTTACCCCATAGGCGCCGGAGCCCGTAAGGAGATCAACGGTCGTGGCAACCGTCAATCGTCGCAAGTTCCTGGAAGCAGCCGGCGTAGCAGGGCTCGGGACGGCAGCGCCGGCAGTGGCGGCACCTGCCGTCGCCCAGTCACAGCCGCAGCTCAACTGGCGCATGCCGGTGAGCTGGCCGAAGTCGCTCGATACGCTCTATGGGGGGGCCGAGCAGTTCGCCAGGTACGTTTCGGAGCTGACCGACGGCAGGTTCCAGATCAGGCCCGTCCTCGGGGACGAGCGCATCCCCGCGCTGGAGGTCACCGAGGCGGTCTCGACCGGCGCGGTGGAGGCCTGCCACACGGCTCCCTACTACATGTGGGCGAAGGATCCCACCTTCGCCTTCGGATGCGCCGTGCCGTTCGGGCTCAACGGCCGGATGCAAAGCGCCTGGTGGCTGGAGGGCGGCGGCGACGGGCTCATGAACGCGTTCTACGCCAAGTACAACATCTACGGGCTCCTCGCCGGCAATACGATGGCGCAGATGGGCGGCTGGTTCCGAAAGGAGATCAACACCATCGACGACCTGAAAGGCGTCAAGATGCGCATTGGCGGCTTCGCCGCAGCGGTGATCTCCAAGCTGGGTGTTCTGCCCCAGCAGATGGCTGGCACCGACATCTACCAGGCGCTGGAGAAGGGCACGATTGACGCTGCCGAGTGGGTCGGCCCCCACGATGACGAGAAGCTGGGCCTGCAGAAGGTGGCCAAGTATTACTACTACCCCGGCTGGTGGGAAGGCGGGGCCATGATCCACGTGCAGATCAACAAGCAGAAGTGGGAGTCGCTGCCCAAAGGCTACCAGACCATCCTCAAGGCTGCAGCTGCGCAGGCGCACAACGCGATGATCGCGCGCTATGATGCCCTGAACCCGGTGGCGCTCAAGAAGCTCTTCGCGAACGGCACGCAACTGCGACCATTCTCGGAGCTGATCCTCGACGCGTGCTTCAAGGCGGCCAATGAGGTCTATGCCGAGATCAGCGCCAAGAACGAGGATTTCAAGAAGCACTGGGAGTCGGTCAAGGCCTTCCGCGCCGACCAGTATCTCTGGCTGCAGCTGGCCGACAACTCCTACGACACCTACATGATGATCCAGCAGCGCAAGAAGACGCTGTGATCGTCCCGCCAGCGCGGCGATCGGCTCCCTGCGATCGAGTTGGAAACGGATGAGTCTTACCAAGGACCAGGTCGTCGAGCGGCTGCGTCGGGTCAGGGGACCCGACATGCAGGGCAACATCATCGATCAGGGCCTGGTGTCGGAGATCCTCCTGAAGGAAGGCCGGGTTTCGTTCTCGATCACGGTGCCGCCGGAACGCGCGGCCGAGCTCGAGCCCCTCCGCCAGGCCGCCGAGAAGGTCGTGCGTGAGATGCCGGGCGTAACGGGGGTGACCGCGGTGCTGACGGCGGAGAAGCCCGCCGGCGCCGCCGGCCGCGGGCAGGCGCCGGAAAGCGCCAGGGTGCGGGAGGCCCGCGCCAGGGCTGCGTCAGGCCCCGAGGCACCGGCTCCCGCCGCCGGCGCAGGGCGGCGCGGCATCCAGGTCGCCGGCGTCAAGCACATGATTGCAGTGGCGTCCGGCAAAGGCGGGGTCGGCAAGTCGACGACCGCCGTCAATCTGGCGCTGGGCTTCAAGGCGATCGGGCTCGAGGCCGGCATCCTCGATGCGGACATCTACGGCCCCTCGCAGCCGCGCCTGCTCGGGCTCGCGGGCCGTCCGCAGGTGGCCAAGGCCAACACGCTGCGACCCATGGAGGGCCACGGCCTCAAGGCCATGTCCATGGGTTTCCTCGTCGACGAGGGGACGCCGATCATCTGGCGCGGGCCGATGGTGGTGTCGGCCCTCACGCAGATGCTGCGCGACGTCGACTGGGGCCAGCTCGACGTGCTCGTCATCGACATGCCCCCGGGCACGGGCGACGTGCAACTCACCATGGCCCAGCAGGTGCCGTTGTCGGGGGCGATCATCGTCTCGACCCCGCAGGACCTGGCGCTTATCGATGCCCGCAAGGGCCTCAACATGTTCCGCAAGGTCGACGTGCCGGTGCTCGGCATCATCGAGAACATGAGCTACTTCGTGTGCCCCAAGTGCGGTGAGCGCTCGGACATCTTCGGACACGGCGGCGCCGAGAAGGAGGCGGAGCAGCTCGGAGTGCCCTTCCTCGGTGCCGTGCCGCTGCACATGGACATCCGCGCCACCTCCGATGAGGGCCGGCCGATCGTGGCCTCGAGCCCGGACAGCCCTCATGCCCAGGTCTATCGCGACATCGCCGCCAGGGCCTGGGATCAGCTGCAGGGAAGTCCCGGCGCGCGTCTCGAGCCGCCCCGGCTGGAGATCGGCCGCGACAAGGCCGCGCTCGAGGTCGGCTTCCAGGGCGCCAAGCCATTCTCACTGTCGGCCGAGGTGCTGCGGGTGATGAGCCCGTCGGCCGAGGTGCAGGGCCACTCGCCCGAGCAGCGCGTGACGGTCGCCCGCAAGCGCAACGTCAAGATCAAGGAGCTCAGGCCGGTCGGCAACTACGCGGTGCGCATCGTCTTCGACGACGGGCACGATACCGGGCTCTATACCTGGTCCTACCTGCAGACGCTCGACCGGGAGCGCGACAAGCGCTGGGCTGAGTATTTGTCGGCGCTGGCGCAGAAGGGGCTGAGCCGGGGTTAGAGCACCAGGACGAGGCGCAGCCCAGCGTCGATTGCGTGCATCAAGTCGTCAGGAACTCTGCCGATTCGCTCGGCAAGAATATTCCTGTTCATCGTCGTTACGTGCATGACGACTGCGACTGAAGGCTTCCCGAGGCCTGTCGCCCTGGTCGCAGGCAAGCGCACATTCCCGCGGTAGTGCTCGCGAGCCAGATTGGCCGTCACCGGGACTATGAGAACGGTTCTGAGACGGCTCTCATTGAGGAAGTTGGCGGAGACGATGACCACCGGCCGCCGATACCCCGGCTCCGATCCAACGGGCTCACCCTGGCCCGCCCACCAGATTTCGCCCCGCCTCATTCGTCCTTTTCCAAACCGGCGACAAGCTGGCGACTATGCTCCAGCAACGCCTCTTCGCCGTCCGATGGGTCACCATATTTTTCGATGTTGCGATTGATCTCGGCCGTCAGGTCTTCTTCTCGACGCCGCTCTAGATAGGCTTCGAGTGCAATCCGAACGAGCCTGCTGCGCGAGACACCGAGGTCTCGGGCTGCCGCTTCTGCTTCTTCAAAGAGTCGGTCAGGAAGGGATATGGCAGTTTTCATGGCGCTGAACACCTCTTCCTTGTTCAACCTCGGCTCGCTCTTCCACTCCACGCGGCGCAGCATCTCTCTACCATGGGCCAACCAAGCTTCATCCTCATGGTCTAGTCCGCCGCGTATTTCCCGATGTACCGATTGATGGTTTCCCTCACCTCCTCGTCGCGTCGGCGCTTCAGAAACTCCTGCAGCGCGGTCTGGATCAGCTTTCTGCGGGAGACGCCGAGGTCCTTGGCGGCGGCCTCGGCTTCCTTGAATAGCGGATCGGGAAGGGAGATGGCGGTTTTCATACCAAAAGTATAACCGTGCGGAATACCCGACGCAATACCGCGTTCACGCTCGGCTGGCTCGCTTGCGGGCAGGTTTCGCGATCGGACGCGACGGCTTGCGCGAGGGCTTTTGCTCGCCGACCAGCCCCTGGACTGCCTCCGCCACGTAACCGGGCAACGCGAACGCGGCCTTGTGCACGGCCGGCGTGTAGTAGCGCGCCGCGATGCCCCTCTTCGTCACGCGCCGGGCCAGCACGGTCTCTGAGACCGCCAGCAAGCCGGCATCGTCGCTCGCCCAGTTGAGGGCGAAGGGGCCGCCGAAATAGCAGGGCTGCGTGCACAGGTAGGGCGCCGCGCGCCTGAAGAGCGAGGCGAAGATCTCGGTCGTGGTCCGCAGGTGCTCCGGGAACAGGAACGGCAGCCCGTTCTGCGTCACGAGTACCCCGCCCTTCTTCAGGGCGCGCTTGCAGTCGGTGAAGAATTCGCGCGTGTGCAGCACGGCGCTGGGCCCGATCGGCTCGGAGCTGTCGACGATGATGGCGTCGAACGCCTCGCGCGTCTCGGCCACGTACTTGAGGCCATCGGCAATGACAACGTCGGCGCGAGGATCGTCGAACGCGCCGCCGGCGATCTGCGGGTAGTGCTTCAGGGAGAGGTCTATGACGGCGCGGTCGATCTCGCACAGCGTTGCCTTGGCAACGGATGGGTGCTTCAGCACCTCCCGCAGCACGCCGCCGTCACCGCCGCCGATCACCAGTACGCGCTGCGGACGCGTCAGGGCCATGAGCGGCACGTGGGCCATCATCTCGTGGTAGACGAACTCGTCCGAGGTGGTGAGCTGGCACACCCCGTCGAGCATCAGCACTGTGCCCCAGGTCGGGTTCTCGAAGATGACGAGGTGCTGGTGCGGGGTCTTCACCTCGTGCAGCACGCGGGCCGCCTCGAGTCGCACCCGCCAGTGGGGATGGAACGTCTCTTCGATCCAGCGCGGCATGGCGGCCTCACAAGGGTGTCGGAGCAGATGGGAAAAGAAACGGGCGCGCACGCCCCTCGAGGCATGCGCACCCGCATGTCGTGACGAAGAGTGCGGGTCAGGCCGCCCTTTTCGCCTTGATATCGCGCACGGGCGCCTTCTTGCGGGCGCCGATGGTCCAGGACCGCTCGTCGAGCGTGTGGGCCCGCCAGAGCTCCTTGACCACCACGTTCTCGGGCTTGAAAGCCGCCCGCAGCACGTCGACCGCCGCATGAGGCTTGGCATCGCCGCACATGAACACATCCAGCGCCGCATAGCCGACCTCGGGCCAGCTATGGATGCTGATGTGGCTCTCCGACAGCACCGCCACTCCCGACACGCCGCCATTGGGCGTGAAGTGGTGCAAGTGGATGTGCAGGAGCGTGGCACCGGCCACCTCCACACAACGCTTCAGCGTCTCTTTGATGTGCTTGAGATCGTCAAGCCGCTTCGCGCCGAACAGATCTATGAGCAGATGAGTGCCCGCATAGCGAACCCCATCCCGCTCGATGAAGTAGTCTTTCCTGTCTTCGTGCGCTACTTGCGCGGTTTGACCATGATCTTCCTTTTGGGCGGTGCTTGAACGGGTCAAGTCCATCCCCAATTGGAAGAGGGAATCGGTGTAAGCCATGGGACCCCTCCCCAACCAGCAGATAGATAACCCGCTGCCCCGTGAGTCGAATTGATCCACAGGGCAAACGGAGACGCGTGATATGAGGCCAATCCGCCCCTCACGCAAGGGGAAAGCGAACCTGCGACGAAAAATTTCGCAAGCTTGGTACAAGCTTGGTAGACGGACGACCGCCGCGAGCATCGCCTCGCGCGGCTACTGCTTCTTGAAGAGCTTGTCGAGGACGTCGCGCGGCTTGCCGCCGCCGAGCAGTCCCTTGAGGGCGTCCTCTACGTCCTTCGATTTCAAGTTCTTGCCGATCTCCTTCACCGTCTCGAGGATCTGCTCCTGTCCCGCAACGGTGATGTTGGGCTTCTCCCACGGCCCCTCGATGCGCACGGGGATCTCGACATTGGAGACGTTGATCACCGCGCGCTCGGTGCTGGTGTTTAGGGCGATCTTCGGCCGCACCGTGTAGTCGAGCGTGCGCGCCGATAGGTTGAAGCTGCCGGCGCCAGCGACGCGCAGGTTGGGGCTCACAAGCCGCAGATCCTGGTTGTCGGCGATGCCGTTGGCAATCGTGAACGTGCCGGCAAGCTCGCTGAAGGAGGTCTTCTCGCCTGCCGCGATCCGCAACGTCGGCAAGCGCCCCTGCTCGAGGCCGCGAAGGATCTTGGTCACATCGATGGCGTCGATAGCCCCTCTGGTCGTCGCCAGGTCCACTTTGCCGCGCAGCGTCTCGACGATCTGCCGCTCGGAGGCGCCCTGCCCGGTCAGGCCAATCGTGAGGTTCCCCTGGCCTTCGAGCCACTCGAAGCCGAGCGCATCCTTGAGCAGGGGCTGGACGGAGACGCCATCGAGCTTGAGGTCCACGCCCGTAGCGGGCGTCTGGCCGCTGCCGTCGAGAGTGAGCAGTCCCCGCCCGCGTCCGCCGTAGAGCTGCATCTCCTCGAGCGAAAGCCTGGCGATGGTGTTCTTGAGCTGAAGCGAGAGCCGGGTCGGGCCTGTTTTCACATCCTTGTAGATGAGAGCATCGGCCAACAGGTCGAGATCGGCGTCGGCAAGCCCCAAGGGTGTGAGGTCGATGAGGTCATCGCTCCAGCCCGCTCCGCGTTCCCGCGCCTGCGGGGTTTCCGCCGGCGCGCCATTCCGCCGGAGGATGTCGTCGATGGGATCGGCAGGCCTCGCGCCGGAGGGCGTGGCCTTGGCGGGCCTGCCCCGCGCGCTGGATGCCGGCTGGATCAGGACCCCGCCGAGGTCGAGGCGCGAGAGCCGCAGCGCACCCGCCACGTGAGGCCTGGCGGCTCCGTTCTCGATCGTGAGGTCGCCGGTGATCGACGTGCCGCCGACGGTCGCGTTGAGGTTGGCGAGCGAGAGGCGGTCGCGGCCGCCGGCCAGCGAGCTCGTGACGCTCAGAGCGCCGGCATCACGCCCCGTGGCGACAGGCCTGCCGAGCCATGCTCCGAACGCCTGCAGGGAGGCCGCCTCGAGCCTCATGTTGCCCTCGACCGACAGTCCCTGGGGCCCAGCTGCGACCGCGCCATCGTAGCTCGCCTCGGCCGGTCGCCCGGCCAGCTTGAGCGACAGCCTGGCCCGCTGGTCCTCCAGCACGGCGCGCAGGTCGGACAAGGTGCCGGCGAAGGCCACCTTCTCGCCGCGCCAGTCCAGACTGCCCTTGATCTCCAGCGGGCTCGCGCCGTCGCGGAGCGCGAGATCGAGGGCGAGGGCCTCCATCTCCTGGCGCACTCCCGAGCGCTCGTCGACGTAGCGGATGCTCCCGTCGACGACGCGCACGAAGATCGGACCGAGAGTGTCGAGCGCCGCGGCGGTGCCGGGCGCCCGGCTCGCCGAAGATCCGGTCCCCTGTTCCGGCGCCGAACTGGGCGCGCTCGTTGCGGACCCACGCGACGTCGCAGCTGAGGGCTCCCCCGAAGGCCTGCCCAAATCCCAGCTGCGCCGGCCCGCAGCGTCCACGTGCAGCTCGATGGCAGGCTGCTTCAGGACCACGCGCTCCACGCCCGCCTGGCCTGTCAGCAGCGCCAGAAGTCCAACCTGTGCCTCCAGCGTCTGCACGGTCAGTGTCGGCGCGCCACCCATCTCGGGCGGGGCCGAGAGGACGACGTTGGCGAGCGTGATGGCCGGCCGCGGCAGAAGCGCCAGCGAGGTGGGGCCGGCCACCATGAGATCGCGCCCGGTCCGCGACCTCACCTGCTCGATGAGACGGTCGCGCACGAGGTTCACCGGCGCGGCGATGAGGAGGAACGTCGCCGCAGCGAGCACCAGGCAGCCGACCACCAGCCCGCCGTATCCGGCAAACGCAAGCCACCGGTTGCCTCGCCGGCTCGGACGGCCGGGGGCTCGCGGGCGCACGGGATTGGGCTTTGCACGTGGTGGCATGATTGCGTTCTTGGTTCGGGAGAGCTGCACGCCGGCGGCAGCTTTCCCGCGGATTATGTCACAGGCGCGGTGGGGGGCGTGAATGGAACTGGCATTTTTCTACGTTTCCTCGATGCCTGCTGAGGCGGTTGCAATCACCACTTGGTGAAGTGGCATGGCTTTTCCATTGCACCTATCATTCGCACGGGGAAGTCGATCGGAGCTTGTGATGCCTGGGCCGCGCCTCACCGTCGTTGCCTTGATTGCGTTGTGCATCTGCTGGACGGCCTGGCCGGGTCCGGGGGCCGCGCAGGTCGCCGACCGCTGCCTGGCGGTTTCGGAGGGCCCGCGGCTCATCCAGCCCGCCGATTACCGCCCGGCCGCGCTCAAGTCCACGGAGGTGCGCCTGACATTCGTCGGGCATGCGACGTGGCTGATCGAAAGCCCCGGTGCGGTGAAGATCGCCACCGACTATAACGACTACCTGCGTCCTCCGGTGGTGCCCGACATTGCCACCATGAACCGTGCGCACACCACCCACTACTCGAACTTCCCCGATCCCGACATCAAGTACGTGCTGCGCGGCTGGAATCCCGAAGGCGGCCCTGCCAAGCACGACATCACCGTCTCCGACGTGCGCGTGCGCAACGTCCCTACCAACATCCGCGACTGGAGCGGCGGGTCGATCCCCTACGGCAACTCGATCTTCATTTTCGAGATCGCGGGGATGTGCATCGGCCACCTCGGCCACCTGCACCACACGCTCACCGACCAGCAGATCGCCCAGATCGGCCAGCTCGACGTGGTGATGGTGCCCGTCGACGGCAGCTACACCATGGATGTCGGCGGCATGATCGAGGTGCTGAAGGCGCTTCGCGCGCGCCTCATCCTGCCCATGCACTATTTCAATCCCTACACGCTGAACCGCTTTCTCGACCGCATCCGCGCGGACTTCCCCGTCGAGACGGCCGAGGAGCCTGCGATCGTGGTGTCGCAGGCCGCGCTGCCGAGCGAGCCGAAGGTGCTGGTGTTGCCGGGGAGCTGAGTTCGTTGCCAACGGGCGGAACCCGGGCCATCCTCCTCGTGCCGGCGCGAGGCCCGTGCCCGCGCCTGCCGACAGGGGGATGGAGTCATGGCTGGATCCGGCGACCTCACATACCGCACCGCAGGCGAGCTGGCCGGCCTGCTGGCCAAGCGCGAGATCTCGGCGGTCGAGCTGTTCGAGCGCGCGGTCGCACGCATCGAGATGCACGACAAGGCAGTCAACGCCGTGGTGGTGCGCGATTTCGACCGGGCACGCGAGGCGGCCAGGGCAGCGGATGCAGCGCTTGCAAGGGGCGAGCGCGCCCCGCTGCTGGGCGTGCCGATGACCGTCAAGGAGTCCTACAACGTCGCCGGCCTGCCCACGACGTGGGGCTTCCCGGCCTCCAAGGACTTCCGGCCGCCCGAGGACGCGCTGGCGATCACGCGCGTCAAGGCCGCCGGCGCGGTGATCCTGGGCAAGACCAATGTGCCGCTCTCGCTGGCCGACTGGCAGAGCTACAACGACATCTACGGCACCACCAACAATCCCTGGGATCTGACGCGCTCGCCCGGCGGCTCTTCGGGCGGCTCGGCAGCGTCGCTGGCCGCGGGCTATGTGCCCCTGGAGCTCGGCTCGGACATCGGCGGCTCGCTGCGCACGCCTGCGCACTTCTGTGGCATCTTTGCCCACAAGCCGAGCCTCTGCCTGGTGCCCGGCCGCGGCCAGACTCCGCCCAACGTTCCCGCCCTGCCCTTCGAAAGCGACCTGGCGGTCATCGGCCCCATGGCGCGCAGCGCCGGCGATCTGTCCCTGCTGCTCGATGTCGTCGCCGGCCCGGACGAGCAGTGCGACGCCATCGCCTACCGCCTGGCCCTGCCGCCGCCGCGCCACGAGGACCTCAAGGGCTACCGCGTTCTCGTCATCGACACGCATCCGCTCATCCCCACTGCGCGCACGGTGCGCGATGCGCTGGGACGCCTGGCGGAGCGGCTTCAGAAGGCGGGTGCCAGGGTTGCGCGCAACAGCCCGTTGCTCCCCGATCTCACCGAGGCGGCGCGGCTCTATCTGCTGCTGCTGTGGTCGAGGCTGGCGGCGTTCTGGCCGCCGGAGAGCTACGCGCGCTTCGAGGCCGCCGCCAAGACCCTTTCGCCGGACGACCGCAGCACCTCGGCGTGCCTGACGCGTGGCGCGGCGCTCAGCCATCGGGACTGGCTGATGACCGATAACGCCCGGGTGCGGCTGCGTGCGCAATGGCGCGAGCTGTTCCGGGAGTTCGACGTCGTCCTCGCCCCGCCCATGCCCACGCCTGCCTTTCCCCACGACCACAGTCCCGACCAGAAGGTGCGGCGCATCGACATCGACGGCACGCCCTATCCCTACCTCGATCAGATCGTCTGGCCGGGCGTGGCGACAGTCGCCGGCCTGCCCGCAACCGCGGCGCCGATCGACCGCTCCGACGCGGGGCTGCCGATCGGGGTCCAGATTATCGGCCCCTATCTGGAGGACCGCACCACGATCCGCTTTGCACAGCTCGTGGAGCGCGAGTTCGGCGGGTTTGTTGCCCCGCCGGGGTTCGAGGGCTGAAGCTGCGCCTCAGCGGTGCACCTCGGCTTATGCGGCCGCGTTAGGTTGGCGGCATGTCACATGCTCCGTCCGCGTCCTGAGCTTGTCGAAGGACGGACCAGGCATGCCAACTGTGCTTCGACAGGCTCAGCACGGGGGTGGAGCGTGTCGGCACGGGGTTGAAGCGCGTGACGTGACACACCGGGCGGCGGGTCAAGCTTTGCGCTCACGGGTACTTTAGGAATGACAGCTGCAGGACGTCGCAGCCCTCGCTCGCGGCCAGCACGCGATCAAGGTTCGCGAGGCTGGCTTGGAGCGCTGCCTCTAAGGCCTGAGCCTCGAGCAGGTGCCCGAGGAAGAGCCCCGCGAAGAGATCCCCCGCACCATTGGGAATGCCGTCCCGCCTGGGCATCTCGCGCTCCAGCACGGTGTCGCCGTTCACGAGGAGCGTGCTGACGCCCCTCTGCGTCTCGGACGCCGACGTCACGATCACCGTGGGCGGGCCCAGCCGTCGTGCCGTCTGCGCGGTCTCTTCGAGGGTACGGGGAGCGAAGCCCGTCAGCCAGGACAGCTCGAAGGCATTGGGAGTTGCGATCGTGGCGAGCGGCAGCAGTGCATCGCGGATCGCCCCGGCGGTCGCCTCGGCCACGTAGAGTCGGCCAGAGTCGCCGATAACCGGATCGATGAGCACCGGGATGCCCGGCTTTGCCGCCTTGATGCCGGCGATGGCCCGTGCTGCAGCGGTGACGCCTTCCGAGGACGGGAAATATCCGGCGAACACGGCGTCGAGGGACGACCAGCAGCCATCCGCCTCCAGGGCAGACAGCATGCCCGCGAGATCCTCCGCCGGCACCATGCGCTTCACGAGGCGCCCGAGCCCCGGTCGGCTCGCCAGCAGCACGGTGGGCAGCGCCCACACCTCGTGACCCAGGTGCTGCAGGCCCGGCACGGTGGCAGCGAGCCCGACGGCGCCGCGCGTCACGTGGGATGAGATCGCCAGCACCTTTGCCATGGCCGCCTCAGATCACATTGCGCTCGGGCAGGGCGCGGCCCGCCGCGATGCGTGCGTAGCCCAGGCGTTCGAGATCGATGGTGAGGAAGCGGCCATGGGCGATCAGCTCGGCCACCGCGCGCCCGGCGGCCGCCCCCTGCTGCGCGCCATGGCCGGAGAAGCCGTTGGCGAAGTAGAGGTTGGCGAGCCGCGGGTGCGCCCCGATGATCGCGTTCTGATCGAGCGTATTGTAGTCGTAGAAGCCCGCCCAGGCGTTGACGACCTTCACGCTCTCGAATGCCGGCACCCGTTGCGCAAGCTTGGGCCACACTTCGCTCTCGAAGAAGGCGTGATCGATGGCATCGAGGTCGGTGGCAGGAGGCTCCTCGCCCGCCTCGGGAGATTTGCCGCAGAGGAAGAACCGACCCTCGGGCCGGAACCACACGCCGGAGGGATCGACGGTGAGCGGCGCCTTGTGCAGCGCTTCGGAGGCCTCCCGGCAGTCGATGACGTAGACGAAGCGCTTGCGCGGCTCCACGGGCAGCGCCACCCCCGCCAGAGCCGCCAGCTGCCCCGCCCAGGGACCGGCCGCATCGACGAGCGCGCGGCAGGCGATCCGCGCCCCGCTCGCGAGATGGATCGCTTCAACGCGCTCGTGCGCCTCGATGACCGTCACCTCGTCGTGGAGGATGGTCACACCGCGCGCCTTGGCCGCGGCGCGGAACAGGGATGCCAGGCTCGGCGGGTCGAACCAGCCCTCGCCCGACCTGCCGAAGGCGGCGGCTGCGATCCCCTCCGTCGCCAGCCAGGGAAATTGCCGCGCCAGCTCGGCAGCTTCCAGCAGCGCGATGTCGGCACCGTGGGATTGCTGCAGGGCCACGTTCTCGGCGAGCAGCGCCCGGCCGGCCGCCGTGGCGGTGATCAGATAGCCCTGCTCGCGGAAGCCCGCGTCCGCTGCAGAGCCGAACACGGCCTTGATCTCGTGCAGGAGCCGAAGCGTGACCTGCGACATGACGATGTTCTCAGGCGTGGAGAACTGCTGGCGCACGCCGCCCGCCGAGCGCGCGGTGCTCGCCTGCGCATAGCCCGGGTCCCGCTCCACGAGCACGATGCGGCCCGTGAAGGCGCCGTCGCTGCTCAGATAATAGGCGGTGGCGCTGCCGACGATCCCGCCGCCCACGATCACGACATCGGCCTTGTCCACGGGCGCTCCATGCATCGCAAGGGGTAAGACCCCATGCCTCCAACGCCGCATATTATCCTAAAGCTTGTGGCGAGGGGTTTTGCCCCATCTCACTGGCGGTCGGCACGGCCTTTGCCTAGAACGACAAGGGGCCAGACCTCTCAACAGGGAAATCCGCCCATGCCGATCCGACCTCGCCGCAGCGTGCTCTACATGCCGGGCTCCAACGCTCGCGCGCTCGAGAAGGCGAAATCGCTCGCTGCCGATGCGCTGATCCTGGACCTGGAGGATGCCGTCGCCCCCGACGCCAAGGAGGCCGCACGCGGACAGGTGTGCGCCGCTGTCAAGGCTGGTGGCTACGGCCACCGCGAGCTCGTCATCCGCATCAACGGGCTCGGCACGCCCTGGGGCCAGGCCGACCTCGAGGCCGCCGCGCAGGCGGCTCCCGATGCCGTGCTCTTGCCCAAGCCTGGCACCGGTGCCGACATCGCACGCGCCACCGAGGCTTTGGCCCGTGCAGGGGCGCCCGAGAAGACCCGGCTGTGGGCCATGATCGAGACTCCGCTCGCCATCCTCAATTTGCAGGACATTGCCGCTGCCTCGCAGCGCCGGGGTGCGCGGCTCGCCTGCTTCGTGCTCGGCACCAACGATCTCGTCAAGGAGACCCGCGCCGATCTTTCGGTGAACCGGCGTCCGGCGCTCTACTGGCTGTCCGCGGCCGTCACGGCGGCCCGCGCGTATGGCCTCGACGTCCTCGACGGCGTCTACAACAATTTCAAGGACGCGGAGGGTTTCCGGCGCGAATGCGTGCACGGCCGCCGGCTCGGCTTCGACGGCAAGACGCTGATCCATCCCGACCAGGTCGCCGTGGCCAACGAGGTGTTTGCGCCGGCGGAGGCCGAGGTGGCCCTCGCGCGCAAGATCATCGCCGCCTTCGCGCAGCCGGAGAACAAGGGCAAGGGTGTCATCACGGTCGATGGGCGCATGGTGGAATTGCTGCATGCCGAGATGGCGGCGCGCACCGTTGCCATCGCGGAGGCCATAGTTGCGACGAGGGCCGCATGACCATGGCAAAGACCAATCCGGGCCACTTCTTCGAGGATTTCTCCCTCGGCCAGGTGTTCCAGCACGCCACGCCGCGCACGCTCACCACCGGAGATGTGGCCCTCTACATGGGCCTCTACGGCCCGCGCTTCGCGGTGCAGTCTTCCGACGAGTTCGCGCGCGCAATCGGCTATCCGCGTGCGCCGCTCGACGATCTCCTGGTGTTCCATACGGTCTTCGGCAAGACCGTGCCGGACATCTCGCTCAATGCCGTCGCCAACCTGGGCTATGCCGAGTGCCGCTTCCTCACCCCCGTCTACCCGGGCGACACGCTGAGCGCTGCGTCCGAGGTGATCGGCCTGCGCGAGAACTCAAACCGTGCCTCAGGCGTCGTCTACGTGCGCACCACCGGGCGCAACCAGCGCGGCGAGACCGTGCTCGAGTACGTGCGCTGGGTGATGGTGAGGAAGCGCGACACCCAAGCCGCTGCTCCTGCGCCGGTGGTGCCGAAGCTCGCCGACCGGGTCGACCCGGCCACCCTGGGACGGGCCGTGCCGAAGCTCGACATCGCGGGCTATGATTTCAAGCTCGCCGGCGCGCCGCATCGCTGGGCCGACTATGCCGTGGGCGAGAAGATCGACCACGCCGATGCCATGACGCTCGAAGAGGCGGAGCACCAGACGGCCACCCGTCTCTACCAGAACACCGCGAAGGTGCACTTCAACCTGCATGAGCAGGCGCAGGGGCAGTTCAAGCGGCGGCTGGTGTACGGCGGCGTCGTCATCTCGCTGGCCCGGGCGCTCTCGTTCAACGGGCTCGCCAACGCCTTCCACATTACCGCCATCAATGGCGGGCGGCATGTGGCACCCTGCTTTGGCGGTGACACGGTCTACGCTTGGTCCGAGGTGCTCGAGACGTCCGAGATCCCCGACCGAAGCGACATCGGCGCGCTGCGCGTGCGGCTCGTCGCCGTGAAGAACCGCAACTGCGCCGGCTTTCCCCTGCGCAACGCCAAGGGCGAGTACGAGGACGGCGTCATCCTCGACCTCGACCTGTGGGTCGTATTGCCGAAGTGAGCTGTGCTGCCGCGTGACATTCCCGCGGCACGCGCCACCCCAACGTCATCCCGGCGCGCTCGTGCCCGAAGGGCCGCGAGCGGGCAAGGCCGGGACCCATGTGCCTTTCCGCAAGTCGCCAGCGCGCTCTGAACCACCTGTTCAATCGACCCCCGAGCGATCCCCGCCCTCACACGCAAGTGCTCCAGGCGTCTGGGTCCCGGCCTTTCCCGCTCGGCAGGCTTTCGCCTGCGAGCGCGCCGGGATGACGCAGCGTTTGGCGCGGCGGAGCGAAGCCGGGTCGGATCGTCGCTGGCGCGACGTGCGGGACGACGATGCCGCGGTCGATGTGCAGCGCTGGTATACCAGCAATTCCTCCGGCCGCTGGGACATGCAGACAATTGCCGCATCCGCCACAGCGCGCTAAAAGCCACCGGCAACCCGACTCTTGCGGAGATCCAGCATCATGGCCGAGGCCAGACTAGCGATCGAGCGTCCGCTCTCTCCGCATCTGTCCATCTACAGACGTCTGATCAACATGGTGATGTCGATCCTGCATCGCATCACGGGGGCGGCGCTTTACTTCGGAACGCTGCTGCTGGCCGCCTGGCTCATCGCCACGGCCATGGGCAAGGAGGCCTTCGATCTCGTCGGCGCCGCTTTCGCGCACCCGATCGGCAAGCTGGTCCTCTTCGGCTACACGTGGGCGCTCGTCCACCACATGCTGGGCGGCGTGCGCCACCTCATCTGGGATACCGGCAGGGGCTTCCAGATCTGGCAGATCAATGTCCTCTCGTGGCTCACCATCATCGGGTCCGTGGGTCTCACGCTGGTCCTCTGGGCGGCCGGCCTGTTTCTGAGGGGGGAGCTCTAGGATGGCCTATCGCACGCCGCTCGCCCGCGTTCGCGGCCTCGGCTCGGCGCACGAGGGAGCTCAGCATTTCTGGCGACAGCGGCTCACGGCAATCGCCAACCTCTTTCTCGTGTCGTTCCTCATCTGGCTGCTGATGACGCTGGCGGGCGCCGACTACGCCACGACCAAGGCTACGCTCGCCAAGCCGCAGGTCGCCATTCCCCTTCTCCTCCTTGTGCTCTCGGGCCTGGTGCATATGCGGCTCGGCATGCAGACCATCATCGAGGACTATGTTCATTCCGAGGGGCGCAAGATCCTCGCGCTGATGCTGAACTCCTTTTTTGCCCTCGTTGTCGGCCTTATCTGTGTATTTGCAGTGCTGAAGCTGAGCTTCGGAGCCTGACGCATGTCGGAAGAGAACATCCGCGACAAGGGCAACGGCCTCGCTGCGCCCGGGGTCAATGGCCGGGCCTATCCGGTCACCGAGCACGTGTTCGACGTCGTCGTCGTCGGGGCGGGGGGCTCGGGCCTGCGCGCGACGCTCGGCTGCGCCGAGGCGGGGCTCAAGACTGCCTGCGTCACGAAAGTGTTCCCCACCCGCTCGCACACGGTCGCGGCCCAGGGCGGCATCGCCGCTGCCATCGGCAACATGGGGCGCGACAACTGGCAGTGGCACATGTACGACACCGTCAAGGGTGCCGACTGGCTGGGTGATCAGGACGCTATCGAATACCTGTGCCGCAATGCCGGCGAGGCGGTCTACGAGCTCGAGCACTACGGCGTGCCGTTCAGCCGCACCGAGGACGGCCGCATCTATCAGCGTCCCTTCGGCGGCATGACCACCGAGTTCGGCGAGGGCCCGCCTGCGCAGCGCACGTGCGCCGCCGCCGACCGCACCGGGCACGCGATGCTGCACACGCTCTACGGCCAGTCGCTGCGGCACTCGGCCCAGTTCTTCATCGAGTATTTCGCCATCGACCTGATCATGGACCAGGACGGGGCCTGCGGGGGCATCATCGCCCTGTGCCTGGAGGACGGCACGGTGCATCGTTTCCGGGCCAAGAAGACCATCCTGGCGACCGGAGGCTACGGCCGCATCTACTTCACCTGCACCGGGGCCCACACGCAGACCGGCGACGGCAATGCCATGGTGCTGCGCGCCGGGCTGCCGGTGCAGGACATGGAGTTCATCCAGTTTCATCCGACCGGCATCTATGGCGCCGGCATGCTGATCACGGAAGGCGCTCGCGGCGAAGGCGGCTATCTCACCAACGCCAACGGCGAGCGCTTCATGGAACGATACGCCCCGCACGCCAAGGACCTCGCCTCCCGCGACGTGGTCTCGCGCTCGATGACGATCGAGATCCGGGAGGGGCGCGGCGTCGGCCCGGAGAAGGACCACATCTATCTCCACCTCGACCATCTCGACCCGAAGATCCTGCACGAGCGCCTGCCCGGCATCACCGAGAGCGCCAGGATTTTCGCCGGTGTCGATCTGCGCCGGGAGCCCATCCCCGTGCTGCCGACCGTGCACTACAACATGGGCGGCATCCCGACCAACTATCACGGCGAGGCGTTGACGCTGAAGGACGGCAGCCCCGACACGGTCGTGCCGGGCCTGCTCGCCATCGGCGAGGGCGCGTGCGTGTCCGTGCACGGCGCCAACCGGCTCGGCTCCAACTCGCTCACCGATCTCGTGGTCTTCGGCCGCGCTGCGGGCCAGCGTTGCGGCGAGACTGTCGAACGCGGCAGCGTTCTGCCGCCGCTGTCCAAGGACGCCGACGATTTCGCCCTCGGCCGGCTCGATCGCATCCGCAACGCCAAGGGCGGCACCCCCACGGCGGCGCTGCGGCTGCAGATGCAGAAGACCATGCAGTCCAACTGCGCGGTATTCCGCACCGGCGAGGTGCTCGCGGAGGGTGTCGCCAAGATCACCGAGATCTGGAAGGGCTCGGACGACATTGCCGTGTCCGACCGCTCGCTGATCTGGAATTCCGACCTCGTCGAGGCACTCGAATACGAGAACCTGATCGTGCAGGCGGCCGCCGCGGTCGTCGGCGCGTTGAACCGCAAGGAGTCTCGCGGCGCCCATGCGCGCGAGGACTATCCCAACCGCGACGACGTCAACTGGATGAAGCACACCCTGGCGTGGACCGACACGGCCTCCAAGAGCGTGCGCCTGGACTACCGCCCGGTGCACACCTACACGCTGACCAACGAGATCAAGTACATCGAGCCGAAGAAGCGGCAGTATTGACGCCCGCCGTCCTCGCAGCTCGAGCGGCCAATTCGTCGTGTCCGGGTTGCCGGCCGCTCGAGGGCGCGACTAGCCGAGTGGTCTTGCGCGCGTCACGTCGAGCGGATGGTCGATCAGCTTCTCCACCTGCTCTATGAAGCGCACCGTGTGCGGCAATCGGGCATGCGTCTCGAACGCCGCTTCATCCACCCAGCGCGAGTAGACGTAGAACAGCCGCGGATCTCGGATGGAGCGATGGTGCTGGAGCTCGAGGCAGCCGGGCTCCTTGCGGGAGGGACCCAGCACCTCGCGCAGCGCTGCCGCGACTGCTTCCTCCTGGCCCTCGCGCGCATGAAACCGGCCGAATATGAAGAGTTCCATCTCCTCCCTCCTACCGTCTCACGTCGCCCAGCATCCTAGACGAGGGGAGGCGGGCTGACGAAGGCCGGCAAGCCGCCGGCTGCTCCGGGCTGCGGCTCGAGCCACCCGCCGTAGCGCACCAGCAGGCCGAGGAAGGGCAGGTGCGCCTCCACCTCGAACTCGTAGCGGCCGCCGCGCTCCCGCTCGAACGTGCAAACCGTGGGGTGCAGCGAGCGCGGCAATGGAATTCCCAGCACCTTGAAGCCCTCCAGCCGCAGCGCCAGGCCCTCTGTCGAGGCAACCGCCGTGAACACGAACGTGGCGGGGCCGACGCGTTCCGCCAGGAAGCCGTCCCGCTCATACTGGATGGAACAGAACAGCATCCGCCCGAACCGGCGCGACCAGATCTCCCTTGCTCCGACGGGCTCGAACGTCACGCGCAAGGGCTGGTCGGCTCCGGCGGGCGGCAGGCCGGTGAGGGCGGCGGCGAGGCGGCTCAACGGGGATCGTCCACGCTCGACGCTGGCCTCTCCCCACCACACCGCGGGCCCGCGGAGATCGTGCAGCTCGCGCACGCGTGCCGGCAGCACGTCGAAGGTGGCGCCGAGGACGCGGCGGTAGAGCGGGATGCTCACGTGACACCTGCGGTGATGTCGAGATCGGCGACCTCGGAGAGGAAATCGGCCAGCGTGACGAGGCCCACGCACGGCATGGCGCCGCGCGTCGCCAGCGTGCCTGCGAGCAGGCGCTTCGTCAGGATCACCGAGGGCGTGGCCGGGATGTAGGGTCCCTGGCCGTGCGGGGCGATCAGGCGCCACGCGGCCTGCTTGGGCCTCCCGTCCGGAGCGGTTCCCTCGAGCGTCACCATCATGCCGCCCGTATCGGACCCGAGGAAGTGCAACGCACGCTTGGCAGCGAGCAGCGGCCGGGCAAGGCGCTCCGGGCGCCGCAGGATGCCGGCGCGCACAAGCCACGACAGTCCCCAGAGCCCCAGGTGGAATGCGCCCACCTCGAGCGCGGCAAAGACCTGGGCGCGTTCGAGTCCCGGATAGCGCCGAGGCAGGAGGTCGAGGTCGGGCGTCTCGCAGGCTCCGATCCAGCGCGCGCCGAGATCGGGCATGACCCGCCGGCGCAGGTGCTGCCAGCCGTGCACGGCCGATCCCGGGCCATCGCCCGACGCGGACGGCCGGCCCAGCCCGCTCAGGATCGATTGCGTGGTGGCGAGCCCCGGATCGAAGCTGTTGCCCGGCGCGATGATGATCTCGGCCGACCGGAGAGTGCCGAACCCTGGTGCGAGGTCGTCGATCACCGCTGCCGGAATGGCGGGTACGGTGCTGGCGCCGCTGACCACCAGCACGCCGGCGCGTTTCGCCGGGGCATCGAGCGCGCCGATGCCCGCCACGAAGGTTCGCGCGTCCGCGAGGTCGACGTAGTGCGCACCGGCAGCGATGCAGGCCCGCGCCAGCGCGTAGTCCTGCCATTGGTAGGGGCCTGAGGCGTTGATCACGATGCCGACGGCGAGCGCATCGAGATCGCGCTCGCCGATCCGCGACGCATCGAGCTCGGCGGTGGCCAGCGTCGCGCGCGACGAGGGCGCAAGGGCGGCGGCGAAGCTGCGCGCCCGCTCGAGACAGCGGCCGGCGATGGTCAGGCGGAGACCGGGCAATCCGGCGAGGCGCTCGGCGATGCGCCCGCCGAAAGCGCCGTAGCCGCCGAGCAGGAGCACGCTTTGTGCGGTCATCGGAGCTTCAAGATGCGGCCGGTGCGCTGCCGCCCAGGAGGTCCCTCTCAGGCGCTGTCCTGCGCCGGAGGCGGCGTGATGGCGGACTTGCGTGGCTCGGCTGGCGTCTGCTTGACGTCTCCCGAGATGCGATCGGACAGCGCGAGCAGCACGCTCGAGACGACGAAAACAACGTGGATGATCACGTACCACGTGAGCTCGCGGTCGGACGCGGTCCTCACCGCCATGAATTGCTTCAGCAGCTGGATCGCGGAAATCGCCACGATCGATCCCAGCAGCTTGATCTTGAGCGCGGTGAAATCGATCGTCCCCATCCATTCCGGCCAGTCGCGATGGCCCGAGTGGTCGATCTTGGAGACGAAGTTCTCGTAGCCGGACAGGATGACGATCAGCAGGAGCGAGCCCGTAAGCGAGAGGTCGACGAGCGTGAGCACGCCGAGGATGGCATCGGATTCCGTCGCCACGAGTGCCACCCGCGCCAGGTGAAACAGCTCCTGCACGAATTTGACGAGAAGGATGGCGACGCTGACGGCGAGTCCCAGGTAGAACGGCGCCAGCAGCCAGCGGCTGGCGAACAGCGTCCGCTCCAGCGCGGTCTCGACGGCTTTGCGTGTGCGGTCCAGCATAGGCTCGTCCTCGAGTGGGCGACGTGTGGTGTATGCACGCCGGCTCGTCCTCCCGCAAGACATCCCGTCACGCTGCCTGGGCAAGTGCGGATCGCTCAGCGAGCGTATGCAGCCGGAGCATGAACGGACGCTCCGGCGGGCATGTGCCGCGTCGCGTGCGTCAGCAGCGACACTGTGCATCACCCACTTGTGAGCGCCTTTGACTTGAGGACGTCGCGTTGGTTTTCCAATATTTTACCGTGCTGCAATATCGACACCGACCCATCTTCTCTGCAGGCCGGCGCGCGTCAGCGTGGCTGGCGCGGGCAGTTGCGGGCATGGCGCTGTTGCTGCCGGCCGCCGGCGGATTGGGTGCGGCGAAGGCCGCGCCGCCCGACGCGGAGCTGGTGCAGGCGCAGCTGATTGCCGAGCCCGCCGCCGTCGCAGCGGGATCGCCGTTCTGGGTCGGCGTGCGGCTGCGCGTCAAGGACCACTGGCACATCTACTGGCGCAATCCCGGCGATTCGGGCGAGGCACCTGCGATCACGTGGCAGCTGCCGCCGGGCTTTGCGGCCGGTGCGATTGCCTGGCCGGTGCCCCAGCGCATCCCGGTCGCGCACCTCGCCAACTTCGGCTACGAGGGTGAGACGACGCTGCTCATCCCCTTGACGCCGCCCGGCGCACTCGACCGCGGCGCTCCCATCGACATCAAGGCCTCCGTCACCTGGCTGGTCTGCGAGACCGAGTGTGTTCCGGGCCAGGCCGATCTGTCGCTCAGCCTCCCCGTCGCCGAGCCTGGTGCTGCGGCCACCACCAATCCCCAGACGGCAGCCGCCTTCGACGCGGCGCGGAGTGCCCTGCCGCAACCGGCGCCCTGGCCGGCGCGCATGGAGGTCGAGCCGGATCGGCTGACGCTCGCCGTCGCGGCCCCGGGACTCAGGCGCGAAGCCATCAGGTCGGCATTCTTCTTCCCGGACGCGGAGACGCTCATCGAGCATGCGGCCCCGCAGCAGCTCAGCGTGACGCCCGACGGCTTGTCCCTGCGCCTCGAGCGCAGCCCCCTGGCGACGGCCGACCCGACGGCAGCCGGTGGCGTGCTGGTCGTCGAGGAGATGCTCGAGGGCAGACCGACGAGGCAGGCGTTCGAGCTCGAGAACGTAGCGATCGGCGGCGGACGTGTTCCGACTGCCCGGGAAGCCACATCGCTGGCGGCGATCCTGCAGGCTGCAATCCTGGCCCTCCTGGGCGGCGCCGTGCTCAACCTCATGCCGTGCGTGTTCCCGGTGCTTTCCATCAAGGTCCTCGCCCTGATGGAGCACGCGGGCGGGCCGGGCCGCGCGGTGCGCCGGCACGGGTTCGCCTATACGGGGGGCGTGCTGCTGGCCTTCGCGGCGCTCGGAGCCGCGCTGATCGGCGCGCGTGCGGCAGGCGCTGAGGTCGGCTGGGGCTTTCAGCTGCAATCTCCTCTGGTCGTCGCGCTTCTCGCCTATCTGCTTCTGACGATGGGCCTGAGCTTGTCGGGCGTGTTCCATTTCGGATCGTCGCTGCAGGGCGTGGGGCAAGGACTGGTGCGGCGCCCGGGCCTTGCGGGCTCGTTCTTCGCGGGGCTGCTGGCCGCGATCGTAGCGACGCCCTGCACGGCGCCGTTCATGGGCAGCGCGATCGGTTTCGCCCTGACGCAGCCGGCCGCTGTCGCGCTTGCCGTGATCCTGTCGCTCGGGCTCGGCCTGGCATTGCCGTTCCTGCTGCTGACGCTCGCTCCGCAGCTGGTGAGCCGGCTGCCCCGTCCGGGCGTCTGGATGGAGCGGCTGCGGCAGCTGCTGGCGGTTCCAGTCTATGCCACCGTGGCGTGGTTGATGTGGGTGCTGTCGCAGCAGGTGGGGCCTGCCGGCCTGCTTGCCGCTGTGTCCGGGCTCGTTCTTGTCGGGGCCGCGGTGTGGTCGCTCGGTGCGGCGCAAGGCATCGGCCGTCGAAGCCGGCGCATGGCTCTGGGCACGCTCGCCGCCTCACTCGCCGGCATCGCTATTGCGTTCGCCGGGCTGGCGCGTGACCAAGGTGCCTCGGTCGGCCCGCAGCAGGCGGCCTCCGCGGCCGGCTACGAGCCATTCACGCAGCGGCGGCTCGATGAGCTTCGCGCCGCCCACCGCCCGGTGTTCGTGAACCTGACGGCCGCCTGGTGCATCACCTGCCTCGTCAACGAGCGGGCCGTGCTGGCGAGCGATGCCGTCAGGCATGCATTTGCCGCCAAGAATATCGGCTATCTCAAAGGCGACTGGACCAACCGCAACCCGGAGATCACGCGCGTGCTGGAGAGCCATGGCCGCAGTGGCGTGCCTCTCTACCTGCTCTACGCGGGAGGCGCCGAGCCCGTGGTGCTGCCGCAGATCCTCACCCCATCGGCCGTGCTCGCCGAGATCGACCGCATCCCCGATGCGCCGGAACGCAAAGCCTCTCTGTCAGACCCAGCCAAGGAGCAGATCCGATGAGCCTTGTTGCGCGACGCACGCTGATCGCCGCCGGTATCGGTGCAGCCGCGGTGGCGGCGATCGATCTGGCTATCGCCCCCACGATCGCCTACCCGGGTCCGCAGGCGCGCATCGGCGCCCCGGCGCCGGCGTTCTCGCTGACCGACAGCAACGGCAAGACCGTCTCGCTCGCCGACTTCAAGGGCAAGACCGTGGTGCTCGAGTGGACTAACCACGAGTGTCCCTACGTGCGCAAGCACTACGGCGGCAACAACATGCAGGCGCTGCAGAAGAAATGGACGGCTCAGGGCGTGGTGTGGCTAACGCTCGTCTCCTCGGCGCCCGGCACGCAGGGCTTCGTTTCGGGCGACGAAGCCAACAAGCTGACGGCGGAGCGCGGTGCCTCTCCAACGGCGGTGCTGTTCGACCCGTCGGGTGACACGGGTCGTGCCTACGGCGCGCACACCACGCCGCACATGTACGTCATCACCGGCGACGGCAAGCTCGTCTACATGGGCGGCATCGACGACAAGCCCACGACCCGGCTGGAGGATCTGAAGACCGCCAAGAACTTCGTCGATGCGGCCCTCTCCGAGCTGGCGCAGGGCAAGCCGGTATCCGTGACGACGTCGCGCCCCTACGGCTGCAGCATCAAGTATTCCTCGTAAGCGGGGCGCGCGGGACGGAAGCGCCGAGCCTCGATTGGGCATCATCTTCAAGATCTGTCGCGCGGCCGAATGGGCGGAGGCCGAGCGATCCGGCGTGTTCCGGGGCTCGCCCGTCGACTTGCGCGACGGCTACATCCACTTCTCGACGGCGGCGCAGGTGGCCGCAACCGCGGCCCTGCACTTCGCAGGAGCGGATGATCTGAAGCTCATCGCCGTCGATGGCGATGCCTTGGGGCAGGCGCTCATATGGGAGCCTGCCCGCGACGGCGCGTTGTTCCCGCATCTCTATGGCGAGCTCGCCGTCGGCAGCGTGCTCTGGGTGAAGCCCTTGCCGCGCGATGCTTCGGGCCGCCACGTGTTTCCCGATCTGGCCGAGGATTGAGGCCCATGAGCGCAAGGTTCGACCCGCCGCCCCGTGTATCATGTCAAACGCTCCGCCCGCGTCCTGAGCCTGTCGAAGGACGGACCACGCATGCCAGCCGTGCTTCGACAAGCTCAGCACGGGGTAGGAGCGTTTGGCATGACGCTCGGGGCTATGAGGCCCTGCCGGCATGGGCCCTCAGCCCTCGGAGCGGTCCTTGTAGGCCTCCGCCGCAATCCACGCAGCGAAGGCCGGCCCGACGGCAGGGCCGGTGACGAGACGCTCGCGCCAGGCGGCGCTCGCCGGGCGCACGATCAGCATCCAGCCGGCGCCGAACGCGTCCTCGTTCAGAAGCTTCGGCCGGTGCTCCAGCTCCTCATTCGCGGCCACGACCGTGCCATCGAACGCTGCCCGCGCGGCGCCTACCCACTTGCCGCACTCGATCGTCGCGAACGAGCGCTGCGCCTCGAACTCCCGGCCGATGCGCTTGGGCGTGAACACCAGCACCTCGCCGGCGAGCGCGATGGCGAGCGGCGTGAAGCCGGCCCGCACGGTCCCATCCGCGAGCGGCTCGTACCAGATCTGGTTGTCGAGATCGTAGTAGAGACGCTCCGGATAATCCTTGCCCTCGACCAGCGCCATCGGCCGCCTCAGTAGGTGAGCACGCGATAGTCGTCCGACATGATGTTCTGCAGCATGGCGGCGGCGCCCATGAGGCCTTTGCATTCCGGGATCAGGTCCTGCTCCGTCATGTCGAAGAGGTCGAGGTTGGCGGGACAGGCCCACAGGCGGGCGCCGTTCTTGTGGGCGTCGCGGATCCAGTCATAGACGGTCTTGGCGTGGCCCGGCTTGATGTGGATGGCCTCGGCGACGCCGCGGCGCATCAGCTTGCCGGCCGTTGCGGCACAGATGACGTCGACCTCGTAGTCCATCGCCGCCGCCACGGCAGCATGATAGAACGGCGCGCCCAGCTCCTCGGGATTGCGCGGATCGGTATTGACGAGAACGATCAGCAACTTGCGGCTCATGACGGGCTCCGCGCGGCGTGCCGTGGCTCCTCAGGGGCGGGCGAGGGATCTGCGCCTTCCTGCTCGCGGACGAAGCGGGCCGCCTCCGTTAGGTCGCCGGCGTCCGGCTCGTGTTGCGCAGCGGGGCGGTCGAGAGCAGCGGTCACGCCCTGCAGCACAAGGGCCTGCACGTCGGCGAGCCGCGGCGGGGCGCCCAGGACGACCGCCAGGCAGGTCAGGCGATCTCCCAGCACCTTCTCCGCGATTCCCAAGGCGCGGGCCATGCCGGGCACCTCGTCCTCGATGAGGATCGTACCCTGCAGCGCAACCGTGTGGCCTTCGGCGTAGCCGCTGGAACCCGACACCTTGCGGCCATCGATCTCGATGTCGTTGGGGGCCCGGAAGCGCGCAGCGCAACCGAGAGGGGAAAGGCCCGCGGCGACGCCCTGGCAAATCAGGCGCGTGGCTGCTGGTAGGTCGCGAGGGAGCGATCTGCGGTCCATCACCACATCCCATGCGAGCTGGCGCGGGCTCATGTAGACGGCGCCGCCGCCGGTCACGCGCCGCGCGATCTCGATGCCGTGCTGCCGGCAATGCTCGAGGTCGGCGGCTCCCGCGGCAACCTGGCTGCGCCCGAGCAGCACGCAGGGCGGGTAGCGATGAAAGCGAATCGTATCGGGCGCAGTGCCGCGCGCGTGCCGCTCGGCGAGCGCCGCCGTCATGGCGACATTCCAGCGCGCGGGCCTCAGCCCCGTGTCGATGATGCGGATGGGGGTCGTCATGCGTCGGGGACCGGCTCGATCTTGATGCGGCGACCCAGCGTGTCGAAGAAGTGGCCCTCGTTGAGGATCATGCGATCCTCGGTGACCTTCGCCTCCAGCTCGCTCAGGCGCAGCCGCGCCGTCGGGTTGTCGATGGGTCCCCCGTTTGCCGCCTTGGTGGGGAAGAACGCGGCACCGTCCCAAGTCTGGCCGGAGCCGGCGAACATCGTCGTGATGTCGTCCCAGTCGACCTCGTCGCCGATGACGTGCAGGTAGGTCGAGCACAACGGCGCGACCTCGCGCTCGGAGATGCTGGTCAGCACCACCAGCACGGTGAACTCGCCGTGGTCGCGCACCATGGACGTCAGCCACTGCTCGAACTCTGTCGGCTCAGAAGTCGACAACGGGAACCTCGGGAACGTACTGGTCGAAGAGCGCGTAGAACGGCTTGCCGTGCGCGCCCTCGAACCACGCCTCGAATTCTTGAAGCGCTGCCGCGGCGGACGCGGGCGTCCCCTCTTCCGCTCCGCAAGCGCATAGCCAGACGATCCGCCCGACAGGCCCGAGGCGGTCGAGGATGGCATCGCGCGCCTCGCTGGCATCGCTCCAGCCGATCAGCTCGCTGACCGCCCGGCGCTGTGCCGCGGCAGCAGCCTCCTCCTGCTCGGCGCCCGCGCCGGCGGCAGCCAGTGCCCTGATCAGCCGCGCGCGCCGGAAGGCGAAGGCGCGCTGCCGCTCCAGGTCGGCGATCTCGCGGGCCATCCGCTTGCGCAGGGCCTCCTCGGCCTGCTGCGTCTTCTTGGCGGCAGCCTCGAACTCTGCGACCAGGGCAGCTGCGGCCGTGCTCGTCATGGCACCTCGGGCGAGTTTGGCGGAGGAGGATGGGAGTCGAACCCACCAGAGACCGTCTGACGGCCCCACCCGGATTTGAAGTCCGGTCGCCCCACCGGGAGCGGGACTCCTCCGTTTTCCTTCCCGTTCGCCCTGTCGGGCGCGAAGAACTCGATACGCGCCGCATTGATGCGCCGCAGATCCTGGCGGCGGATCGTGAAGCCGTGGCGATCGAAGAACTCGAGAATCTGTATGGCCACCTTGCGGCCGTTGTCCAGACGGTCGCGGAAATCGGCCGCCGTGAATTTGCCCTCCGGCGACTGCGCGGCGAGATCGATGGCGATCTCGGCCATCTTCTGCACCACCGGGCGCAGGAAATAGTGATCGTGGGCGATCTCCTCCACGTCGCCGCGCCGCGCCGCCATGCGCATGAGCCGGCGCACGAAGCCCTCGTCGACCCCCATCGCCCTGGCAATGTCGCGCACGCGCGGCGGCCGGTAGGGCTCGGCGGCGAGGCGGGGCCGCATGAGGCTCCAGATCCTCTCCTCCTCCGCGGAGAACCGCACCTGATGGCCGGGGCGGCGCACCCAGGTCCGGTCGAGCGCGATCTCGCCGGCCTCGGCGAGCCTCCGCAAGGCCGAGACGAACAGCGGCGCCGGCAGCGGCGGCTTCTCGCCCTTGCGCAGCTGCTCGAGGCCGATGCCCGGCAAGTCGGGGCGCTCCGCGTGGAAGGCGTCGAGAGCCAGGCCGATGTGCGTCCGCAGGCGATCCCACGCAGCCGGCGGCATCGCGACAGCCCCGTCCCGGGACGGCAGGATCACGAGCGAGAGGTCGGCGGCAAGGGCGGCCGCCGCGGCCGGTCCCATCGCGCGGTCGCGGAAGAAAGCGTCGAGGTCGATCCAGCCGGGCGGCACGGCGAGCGCGCCCGCGAGTGCGGCCCGTGGGTCCTTCGCGGCGAGCGCTTCGATCTCGGCGCGGCGCTCCGGGGTGCGCCGTCGCCGCTCGGGGGCGCGCAGATCGACGAAGGCCCCGCCGCCGATCGTGCGGCTCGAGCTGGTGTCGCGGATGACGAAGCGGTCGCCAGCCGCCGCAGCCAGGGGCCGCTCCAGCACGAGCTGGACGAACTCGGTCTCGCCGGGGCTCACGGGCCGGTCGCGCAGCACGACGACCCGGCCGGGCACCTCGGCGGCTGCATGGTGCACTTTCACCGGAAACCACTGGCCGAGCGGCTTGGGCTCGGACGGCAGCACGCGCAGGCTGGCGTCGATGCGCGAGGTCGGCGCGTGCAGGACGGGATCGAGCACCACCTCGCCCCGCCGCACGGCCTCCTTGCTGATGTGCGGGCCGGCCAGAACGAGGGCGCAGCGCTGCCCCGCCTCGCCCTGCTCGACGGGCTGGTTCTGCGCATGGATGGAGCGCACCCGCGCTTCGAGGCCCGATGGGCTCACGAGAACGTGGTCGTCGACGCGCACTCGCCCGGACAGGACCGTTCCGGTCACCGTTGTGCCGAGCCCGGCAAGGGTGAAGGAGCGGTCGATGGCGAGACGGAAACGTCCCTCGACGGGCCGCGCCGTCTTGCGCGTCAGCTCGGCGTCGAGCCGGGCAGTGAGCGCATCGAGGCCCTCGCCGGTGACGGAGGAGACCGGCAGGACGGCGGAGCCCTCCAGGCCGGTCCCTGCCACCGCGCGCGCGACATCGCCGGTCACCTCGGCGATGCGCTCCGCGCCCACGAGGTCGCATTTGCTGAGCGCGACGATGCCGCGCGTGAGGCCCAGGAGGTCCACGATCGCGAGGTGCTCGCGCGTCTGCGGCATCACCCCGTCGTCGGCGGCGATGACGAGCATCACGTAGTCGATACCGGTGGCGCCGGCCAGCATGTTGTGCACGAGGCCCTCGTGACCCGGCACGTCGACGAAGCCGATGATCCCGCCGGGGCGCGACCAGTAGGCGAAGCCCAGGTCGATGGAGATGCCGCGCGCCTTCTCCTCCTTGAGCCGATCGGTGTCGACGCCGGTCAGCCTGCGCACGAGCGAGGTCTTGCCGTGGTCGATGTGGCCGGCGGTGCCGACGATCATGGCGGACCCTCCTGATCGGCGAACGGCAGGTAGGCGCGGCGCTCGGCCTCTCGACGCTGCTCCGCCGTGCAGCTTGCGCGTACGGCGGCATAGAAGCGGTCCGCGAACTTGCTGCGTGCGCTGCGGGCGCGCGTGAGCAGGGCCAGCGCCAGCGCGGGATCGCGCGGCACTCCGGCGCCGAGGTGGTGGGCGGCCCCCAGCATCGCCTGGGCGTCGGCATCGTCGAGGGCGGCGGCCTTGCGCCACCAGAGGGCGGCGGTGTGCGCGTCTCGCTCGACGCCCAGGGCGTTGTGATAGAGGAGGCCGAGCCGCGTCATCGACGCGGCGATCCCTTGCGCTGCCGCCTTGAGGGCCCATTCGCGCGCCTCAGCGTAGTCGGGCTTGCGATGATCCCCCTCGGTGAGGATCCAGGAGAGCATGTCCTGTGCGTGCGGCTCGCCCTGCCGGGCGGCGCGGGCATACCATTCCTCGGCGATCGCCCGGTCCGGCTTGCCGGCTTCGCCGTTGAAATGGAAGTCGCCGAGAAGGCGCTGGCCGAGGGGATCGCCGGCGTTCGCCGCGAGCATGAGCCACTGCGAGGCGAGCGCGGTGTCACGCTCCACGCCCCAGCCGTTGACGAAGCACCGCCCGATCTCCGCCTGGGCACGGGCAACCCCGGCGTGGGCGAGCCCGTTCCAGATGCCGAGCGCTGCATCCCAGTCCCCACGCGCTGCGGCCTCCGCAGCTCGGGCCAGGCGCTCCGCCGCGAGCGCCGCGGTGCCGGCAGAGGGGCGCGCAGTGCTACGCCGGAGCATGGTTGGCCTTCGCCGCTTGGAAGCTCCCCGCGAGCTGCGGGAGCTGCGCCAGGAACCCCTCCTCGTCGTCGAGACAGCGCAGGTCCAGGATGAGCGCACCGTCCTTGATGCGGCCGACCACCGGAATGGGCAAGCTGCGGAAGGCGGCGTTCAAGGCCTCGAGCCGGCGGCCCGCGCCCTTGCGCTCCACAGGTGCGATGGCAATGCCCGCACTCGGGAGGGTCTCGAGCGGCAGCGCGCCGGAGCCGATCTGGCTGGTGCAGTCGCAGACGGTTGCGGCGAACGCGCCGCCCGCCGCGGATGCGATCGGGTCGCGCAGCCGTGCGGCCGCCGCGGCAATCTCCTGCTTGGGCCGCGTGAAATAGCGGATCGTCGGCAGGGTCAGCGGCAGCCGCTCCGGATCGCGGTAGAGCTTGAGGACGGCCTCGAGCGCCGCGAGGCGGATCTTGTCGAGGCGCAGCGCGCGCTTCATGGGGTTCTTCGCCACCCTGGCAACGAGGTCCTTGCGCCCCGCTACGATGCCGGCCTGCGGGCCGCCCAGCAGCTTGTCGCCGGAGAAGGTGACGAGGTCGGCGCCGTCGGCCAGCGAGTCCCTGACCGTGGGCTCCGGCGGCAGGCCGAACCTGCCCATGTCGACTAGCGCGCCTGAGCCGAGGTCGTGCACGAAGGGCACGTTGCGGGCGCGCGCGAGCCTTGCCAGCTCCGGCGCCGGCACCGATTTGGTGAAGCCTTGGATCAGGTAGTTCGAGGTGTGCGCCTTGAGGATGAGGCCGGTGCCGTCGCCCACCGCCTGCTCGTAGTCCTTGAGATGGGTGCGGTTGGTGGTGCCGACCTCGACGAGGCGGGCGCCGGCCCGGGCCATGATGTCGGGCAGGCGGAAAGAGCCGCCGATCTCGATCAGCTCGCCGCGCGAGACGATGGCATCCTTGCCTGCGCCGAAGGTGTTGAGCACCAGCAGCACTGCGCCGGCGTTGTTGTTGACGACGGCAGCGTCCTCGGCGCCGGTCAGCTCGCGGATGAGACCGCGCACATGATCATCGCGCTCGCCGCGCTCGCCCTCGCCGACATCGAACTCCAGTGCCACGGCGGACCGCATCGCCACAACGGCGGCGGCAATCGCGCTCTCGGGCAGCACGGCGCGGCCGAGGTTGGTGTGCAGCACCGTGCCGGTGAGATTGAAGACGCGCCGCAGGCTCGGCGCATCCCCCCGCTCGAGCAGCTGCGTCGCCTCGGCGGCGATCGCGGCCGCTTCCGGGATGGGGCTGCCCTCACCGTGGGCCGACTCGCGCAGGGTCGCCAGTGTGCGTCGGATGGCGCCGACGGTGGCATCGTGCCCGAAGCGTGCGGACGCGGCGACGCCGACGGCGCTGCGCAGCACCTGATCCACCGAAGGGAGGCGGAGCCGGTTCATGGGGCGATGCTCGTTCATGGCGCGGCATGCATCGTCAGTAGCCGAGCAGGAACGGATTCTGGCCGCCCCGCCTCCAGCCGTCCTCGACCATGAGCATATCGAGTCCGAGCGTGGCGACATCGTCGGCGAGCGGATCGAGCGCCGGATCGTTGACCTGGTAGAGGATCTTCACGTAGGCGCGGCAGCTGTCGCAGGTCTCGGCCTTCACCGTCTCCGGCTTGCCGGCGATCGTGTGATAGCTGATGCCGCCCGTGGCGCTGCAGAGCACGCATTTGATCCGCACGACGTTCCACAGGGTTCCGCACAGGGAGCAGGCGCAGAAGCGCGTGTTGTGCGCCCCGGGCCAGCCGACGACGGAGCTCGTCATCGGCGCGCTGCCGCACGCCGGGCACGCGCCGTCCGCGACCGGTTTGAGGTCCTGCGCCGGCAACAGGGCGGCGAGCCGCGCGAAGTGGACCTGCAACGCGGCCAGCAGGAGCACCCGACGGGCCAGATCGTCCCCGGTGGCATCGTTCTCACCGAGCGCCGCCAGGACGAGCGCGCTCCGCGCATCAGGCGCTGTCGCTCGCAGTGTGCGCACGGCCTCGGCGGTCGCGGCCGGCATCGGCACCTCGGCCAGGCGGTCGAGCAATTGCGCGATGGTCTGCTGGAGCACCTCGTCGGGCTCGAGGAGCGCTCGCGAGATCGGCGGCATGCCGTGCTCCAGCGCGCGCTTGATCGTCTCCGGCGCCGGCGGCACGACGGGCGGCAATCCGGTCAGGATGTCATGCTGGGCACGCGTCAGCGCTGCCAGGAAACCCAGGTAGGGCTCGAGCTCGTGGCCGGGCGCCAGCGTCGACAATCGCTTGGAGCGGGTAAGAAACAAGGAAGACGGATCGGGCAGGACGGCGAAGGGTGGCTTCGCCTCCTCCCCGATGTTCATCAGGCCCCGCTGGGGAGCGCCGAGTTCCGACACGAGCACCTCGAACCGAGGATGACACTCTTGCGCGGGCCACGCCGTGAGCGGCTCAGGCGACCTTCTGGATGTGCCCTTTGCCCACTTCCTTGCGCAGCCACTTGCGATGATGCCGCCAGCCCCATCCGCCGCTGACGAAACCTCGCGTCATGGCCGGGATGGTGCCGCGCACCCAGATCGCAGCATAGACGTGAATGATCCAGATGGTAATAGCCAGCACGGCGGCGCCGGCGTGAATGAGGGCCGCCCAGCGCTTCTGCTCGATCGTGGCCTTGAAGCCCAGCAGGTTCTCGAAGTAACCGAGCCCCGACTCCCAGAGCCCGACGCCGGTGACGAACAGGACACCCACGAGAATGGCCTGGGCCCAGAACACGAACTTCTGGCCCGCATTGTACTTGCCGACCTCCGGCAGGTAGTCCTCGTCGTTGGCTCTCAGCACGTGGCGGATGCGGGCGAGCCACACGAAGTCGGTGAACTCGGGCAGGTTCTGCCAGAAGAAGCGCACAAACAGCCCGAGGAACGCGACGACCAGCACCATCCCGATCCAGGGATGGATCCAGCGGGCATTCTGCCCGCCGCCGAAGAGGTCGCTCAGCGGGTAGAGGCTCGGATGGAACAGCGACAGCCCGCTCAGCATCAGCGCCACGAAGCAGATCGCCACGATCCAGTGGTTGATGCGCGCGCTGCCCGAATAGCGGCGCACCCGGATATGCTCGGCATGCTCCTTAGCCACGTCCGCCCTCCGCGAGCTCGTCAGCCTTCTGCTCGTCCTCCTGGGAAACCCGGTTCGGTCCCTGCAGGATGTGGTGGATGACCCCCACCGCCGCGGTGAGGCCGATCACGGCCAGGCCCGCGTACTTGCTCACGCCCTTCCACAGCTCCACGATCGGGCTGATCCTGGGATTGTCGGGCAGGCCGGCGTAGAGGTGCGGCTGATCCGCGTGATGCAGCACGTACATGACGTGCGTGCCGCTGACGCCGGGCGGATTGTAAAGGCCCGCCTGGTCGAAGCCGCGCGATTTGAGGTCCTTGATCCGCTTTTCGGAGAGCGAGACCATCTCCTCCTTGGTGCCGAAGGTGATGCAGTGCGTCGGGCAGGCCTTGGCGCACGCGGGCTCCTGCCCGACGGCGACGCGATCCGAGCACAACGTGCATTTGTAGGCCTTGTGGTCCACCTGCGAGATGCGCGGAATATTGAAGGGGCAGCCCTTCACGCAGTAGCCGCAGCCGATGCAGTTCTCGTGGATGAAGTCCACGATGCCGTTGGCGTACTGCACGATGGCGCCCGGCGCCGGGCAGGCCTTGAGGCAGCCCGGGTCCTCGCAGTGCATGCAGCCGTCCTTGCGGATCAGCCACTCGAGGTTGCCGGTCTTCGGGTTGTCCCACTCGGTGAACCGCATGAGCGTGAACATGTTGGGGGTCAGGTCGTGCGGGTTCTCGTACACCCCGACGTTGACGCCCACCGTCTCGCGCATGTCGTTCCATTCCAGGCACGCCGACTGGCAGGCCTTGCAGCCGATGCATTTCGACGTGTCGATCAGCTTCACCACCTCGCCGCCGCGGTTGGCGGGCGGCGTGGCCGTCACCGAGGCCGAGCGGCGGATGACGTCAAAGGGCTGAAACGTTGCCATGGGTCCGCCCTCCTCCCTAAGCCACCGGTCCCGAGGCGATGGGCTCGATGTCCACCAGGAACGCCTTGTACTCCGGCGTCTCGATGTTGGCGTCGCCCACGTAAGGCGTCAGCGAGTTGGGGCCAAAGCCCTTGCGCGCCGCGCCCATGAAGCCCCAGTGCAGCGGGATGCCGACGATGTGCACGGTCTTGCCGTCGACGGTCAGCGGCTTGATGCGCTTGGTGACGACCGCCTTGGCCTTGACCGAGCCGCGCTTCGACCACACCCGCACCCAGCCCCCCTTCTGGATGCCCTTCTCCTTCGCCAGCTGCTCCGAGATTTCGATGAAGAACTCAGGCTGCAGCACGGCATTGACCCACACGTGCTTGGTCCAGAAGTGGAAGTGCTCGGTCAGGCGGTAGCTCGTCGCCGCATAGGGGAACTCCTTGGCGTCGCCGAACACCTCCATGTCGCCCTTGAACACGCGGGCCACCGGGTTGCCGCGGATCTTCGGCCACAGCACGTTGGCGACCGGGCTCTCGAAGGGCTCGTAGTGCACCGGGAACGGCCCGTCCTTCATCAGGCCGCGCACCCAGAGGCGTCCCGTGCCCTCCGTGTTCATGATGAAGGGCTGCACGACGTCCGGCTTGGCGGTCGGCGCAATGTCCGGCACGTCGTAGCCCGTCCACTTGGCGCCGTCCCACCAGAGCAGTTTCCGGCTCGGATCCCACGGCTTGCCCTCCATGTCCGCAGAGGCGCGGTTGTAGAGGATGCGGCGGTTGACGGGCCAGGAGAACGCCCACTTGAGGTAGGCGCCCGTGTTGTCCGGGTCCGTCGTATCGCGCCGGGCCATGTTGTTGCCCGCCTCGTTGAAGCAGCCGGAATAGATCCAGCAGCCGCACGCCGTCGACCCGTCGTCGCGCAGGACGGCAAAGCTCACGACCTGCTTGCCCTTCTGCAGCACCAGCTTGGTGGGATCTGCAGGATCGGGCACGTCGGCCACGACGTAGCCGTTCACCTCCTTGGCGATCTCGGCCGGCGTCGGCTCCTCCGGGTTCTGGTAGGGCCAATGCAGGTTGAGGATGGCGTCGGGGAACTTGCCGCCCTCCTTCTGGTAGAGCGCCTTCAGCCGCTTGTAGAGCTGGCTCATGATCCAGATGTCGGACTTGGCCTCACCGGGAGGCGTGCCGCCCGCCCAGTGCCATTGCAGCCAGCGCCCGGAGTTCGTGAGCGAGCCCTCGTCCTCCGCGAAGCAGGTGCTCGGCAGCTCGAAGACCGTGGTCTTGATGTCCTCGGGCTTGGCGACGTTGTACTCGCCGTGGTCCTCCCAGAAGCGCGCCGTCTCCGTCTGTAGCGGATCGATGCTGACCAGGAACTTGAGCTTCGACAGCGCCGCCTGCAGCTTGCCGCGATTGGGGGCCGAGAGCAGCGGATTGAAGCCCTGGCAGATGTAGCCATTCATCTTGCCCTGGTGCATCAGCTCGAAGGCACGCAGGATGTCGTAGGCGGGCACGTCGAGCTTGGGCAAGTAATTGTAGGCCCAGTCGTTCTCCGCCGTCGCCGCCGGTCCGTACATGGACTTGGCGAAGCTGACGAAGAACTTCTTGTAGTTCTGCCAATAGCTCATCTGGCCGGGGCGTTCCGGCTTGAACCCGCGCTTGCCGATGTAGGAGGCGAAGTCCGGCTCCTGGTCGGTCGGCAGCGTGAGGTAGCCCGGGATCAGGTTCGACATGAGCCCCAGGTCGGTCAGCCCCTGGATGTTGGAGTGGCCACGCAGCGCGTTCATGCCGCCGCCGCGGACACCGATGTTGCCCAGGACGAGCTGCAGCATCGCCATGCAGCGGATGTTCTGCGAGCCCTTGGAGTGCTGCGTCCAGCCCAGCGCGTACATCGACGTCATCGCCTTGTCGGGCGCCGACGTCTCGGCGATCATCTTCGCCACTGTGAGGAACTTGTCCTGTGGCGTGCCGCAGATGCGCGAGACCATCTCCGGCGTGTAGACCTTCACGTGCTCCTTGAGCAGGTTCCACACGCAGCGCGGGTCTTGCAGGGTGGGATCGGCCTTGACGAAGCCGTCCTCGCCCATCTCGTAGTTCCAGGTCGAGCGGTTGTAGTCGCGCTTGGCCTCGTCGTAGCCGGTGAAGAGACCGTCCGTGAAGCTATAGCCCTCCTTCACGATGTAGGGCGCATTGGTGAAGTTCTTCACATACTCCCACTGCACCTTGTCGTTCTGGATGCAGTAGTTGATCACGCCGAGCAGGAACGCGATGTCGCTGCCCTGCCGGATCGGGGCGTAGACGTCGGCAACCGATGCCGAGCGGGTGAAGCGCGGATCGACGACGACCAGCTTGGCACCGCGGTTGGCCTTCGCCTCGGTGACCCACTTGAAGCCGCATGGATGGGCTTCGGCGGCGTTGCCGCCCATGATGACGACGAGATCGGTATTCTTGATGTCGGTCCAGGAGTTCGTCATCGCACCACGGCCAAACGTCGGAGCCAGACTGGCTACCGTCGGGCCGTGTCAGACACGCGCTTGGTTGTCGAAGACCAGCATGCCGGCGCTTCTGACCACCTTGTAGGTCAGGAAGGCCGTCTCGTTGGTCGTTGCGGATGCCGCAAGAACGCCGGTGCTCGTCCAGCGGTTGACCGTGACGCCGTCGTTGTTGGTGGCGATGAAGTTGGCATCGCGGTCGTCCTTCATCAGGCGCGCGATGCGATCCAGCGCCTCGTCCCATGAGATGCGCTTCCACTCCCTGCTGCCGGGCTCGCGGACCTGGGGGTATTTGGTGCGCGTCTCCGACTTGACGAAGTCGAGCAGCGCAGCCCCCTTCGGGCAGAGCGTGCCGCGGTTGGTGGGGTGATCCGCATCGCCCTCGATGTGGTAGACCTCCGCCTTCTCGCCCTTCTTGAGATCGCCGCGGCTGTACATGATGATGCCGCACGCCACGGAGCAATAGGTGCAGGTGTTCCGGGTTTCGGTGGCTCTCGCGAGCTTGAATGGCCGGACGTGCGCGGCAACCATGGCCTCTGCGTCGCCGAAGCCGAGTGCTCCGATCGCCGACCCCGCCGCACCGGCCCCAGCCAGCTTCATGAAATGCCGGCGTGAGACTTCGATGTTCATGGGACAGGTTCCTCCCTTGGTGCGCACCTGGGAGAACGATAGCAATTCCATCCCCGGGCGCAGACGCTCACGCTAATACAACGGCAATGCGCGGTCAATTTTTGCGCTGCAAAATCCGGCAATCTTTCCAATAGCCGTTCTAATTCAAAGGACTCCGGAATTGCGTCCGGGCAGATGCGCGACCGACCGCATTCCGCCGGGCCACCGCCGCCGACCGGCCGCGGAGCGTCGGCGCTGATTGATTGACGCTTCGCCGCCGTTCCTGGTATCCGGTGTACCAGCGATGCGCGAACGTGCCGCTCCCGAGGCTCGGGGCTCAAGACAGACAACGCGACGTCGATCGGCAAGCCTGCTGGGGCCAGCCGTTCTTGCGCTGTTGGCACTGACGCCGTCGGCCTTTCCATCCGATCACGATGCAATCCCCGCCGAGCGGTCTTCGCCGGGCAATGCCGCGCGCCAACTGCTGCCGGCGCCCGATGCGCCGAGGCCCAGCTTCGCTCTCAGCGATCTCGAGGGTGCGCGGCAGGATCTGAAGACGTATGCCGGCCGCGTCGTGCTGGTCCATTTCTTCGCCACGTGGTGCGAGCCGTGCCGCGAGGAGCTCGCCACCCTCTCGCAGCTCGTCGATGGTGCGGCCGCCGGCCGATCCCTCGTCGTCCTCGCCGTCAACGTCGCGGAGGTGCCGGCACGCGTGCGCCGCTACCTCGACGCGGTGCCGGTCAAGCTCCCGGTCCTGCTCGATGCGGATCGGACTGTGACCAGGGCGTGGGGAGTCAGCATCCTGCCGACGACGTTCGTGCTGGATCGCGCCCTCGACGCCCGCCTCTACGTGGAGGGCGATCTCGACTGGTCACGAAGCGACATCCGCTCCGCGCTCGAGCGCGTGGGCGCCACCGAGCCCAAGTGAGGGAAGCGATCAACAGGGAGGATGCAGTGATGGGAGCAAGCATGAACAGACGCGAAGTCCTGAAATCCGGTGCGGCGGCTGCTGCGGCCGCGGCGTTGCCCGGCGCGGCATTCGCACAGGGCGCGTTCGCACCGAGGCCCGGCGCGTGGCGCACGTTCCAGACGGTGACGAGGCTCGAGATTGCCAAGCCCGAAGGGCAGATGCAGGCGTGGGTGCCGCTGCCGGCGCTGAGTGAGCCGGAATGGTTCCGTCCGGCCGGCAGCACCTGGACGTCCAACGCCAGGATCGCCGAGACCAAGCGGGATGCGAAATATGGCGCGGAGTTCCTCCACCTCGTGTGGGCCGACGACGAGAAGGCGCCGGTGGTGGAGGTGACGAGCAAGTTCGCGACGCGCGACCGCTTCGTCGATCTCTCCAAGCCGGGCAGTGCGCCTGCGCTCGGCGAGGACGAGCGCAGGCGCTACACCGCTCCCACCGACCTGATCCCGACCGACGGCATCGTCAAGCAGACGTCCGACAAGATCGTCGCGGGTGCGACGAGCGACGTGGACAAGGCGCGGCGCATCTACGAGTGGGTCGTCGAGAACACCTTCCGCGACCCGAAGACGCGGGGTTGCGGCGTCGGCGACATCGCCTCCATGCTGAAGAGCGGCAACCTCGGCGGCAAGTGTGCCGACCTCAATGCGCTCTTCGTCGGACTGGCGCGGGCCGCCGGTCTTCCGGCCCGCGACGTCTATGGGCTGCGCGTTGCCCCGTCCAAGTTCGGATACAAGAGCCTCGGCGCCGGTTCGGAGGTCGTGACGAAGGCCCAGCATTGTCGCGCCGAGGTCTACCTTGCCGGCTTCGGCTGGGTGCCGGTCGATCCGGCCGACGTGCGCAAGGTGGTGCTGGAGGAGTCGCCGGGCAACCTTCCGGTCGCCGACCCCAAAGTGGTCGATGCCCGCAAGACGCTGTTCGGCGCCTGGGAGACGAACTGGCTCGCCTACAACGTCGCCCATGATATCGCGCTGCCGGGCGCCAGGGGTCCCAAGGTCGCGTTCCTCATGTACCCCCAGGCCGAGACGGCTGCCGGCCGCCTCGACTGCCTCGATCCGGACACCTTCGCCTACAAGATCACGTCGAAGGAGCTCCTGTCGTAATCGTGGTGTGAGGGAGCCCGGTGACGGGGGCGATGGGCGCCGGACCGCGAGGTCCGGCGCCCGCAAGGTGTGGCTCGATGAGTGTCGTGACGCCGATTTACCTCGACTACAACGCGACGACGCCGGTTGCCCCGCAGGTGCTGGAGGCGATGCTGCCCTATCTGCGCGGGGAGTTCGGCAATCCGTCCTCGGCCTATGCGCTCGGGCATCGCGCGCACTCAGCCGTCGAGCAGGCGCGGGCGCAGGTCGCCGCCCTGATCGGCGCGGCACCGGAGGAGATCGTCTTCACCGGTGGTGCGACGGAGGCGAGCAATCTGGCGATCCGCGGCGCCGTGGCGGTGAACGGGGCACGCGACGTCGTCGTCACCACCAACATCGAGCATCCCGCCACGGAGGCCTGCTGCGATGTCCTGCGGCGCACGGGGCATGCGATCCGCCGTGTGCGGGCCGGCACCAGCGGCATCGTGGTCGCCGAGCATGCAGCGGAAGCGATCGACGAAGATACCGCGCTCGTCACCGTCATCCACGCGCAGAACGAGATCGGCACGGTGCAGCCCGTGCGCCAGATCGCCCGCGCCGCCAGGGCACGCGGTGCGCTGGTGCATGCGGACGCGGCACAATCCGTCGGCAAGATGGCCGTGGACGTGAACGAGCTGGGCGTCGATTTCCTGACCATCGCCGGCCACAAGCTCTATGCGCCCAAGGGTGTCGGCGCGCTCTACGTGCGCAACGGCATCACGCTGCCGCCGCTCGTCGTCGGCGCCGGGCAGGAGCACGGGTTGAGGCCGGGAACGGAGAACGTCGCCTTCATCGTCGGGCTGGGGGCAGCCTGCGCCCTGGCGGCCAGCGTGCTGGAGACCTCACGCAGGACGATGGCCGATCTGAGCGCGCAGTTCCTCGCTCGCCTCATGCGCGAGGTGCCGGGCCTCGTCCTGGTCGGCGATCCCGTCCGGCGTCTGCCGAACACGCTCAACGTGCTGTTTCCCGACGCTTCCGGCCGGCGCGTGCTGGAGGCCTGCCCGGAGGTGTGCGCGTCCACGGGGTCGGCCTGTCACGCCGATAGCGAGGAGCCTTCGTCCATTCTGACGGCGATCGGCGTTCCCCGCGAAGCGGCGCTCGGCGCGGTGCGCCTTTCGCTGGGGCGCGCGACCACGGGAGACGATATCGAGCTTGCCGCGGCTGCGCTCGCTGCCGCATGGCGCAGCGTGCGCACGGCGCCCGCAACTGCCCACTGACTCGCGAGGGAGACAGCCTATGAACGCTCCTCAGGTCCGCCTCACCAGTCTCGCGCACGGCGGCGGCTGCGGCTGCAAGCTCGCCCCGTCGGTGCTGCAGCAGCTCCTGGCCGATCAGCCGGCGGCTGCGCCGTTCAAGCAGCTGCTGGTCGGCACCGAGACGGCCGACGATGCCGCCGTCTGGCAGCTCGACGAGAGCACCTGCATCATCGCCACCACCGACTTCTTCATGCCGATGGTCGACGATCCCTGCGACTTCGGGCGCATCGCCGCCACCAACGCCATCTCCGACGTCTATGCCATGGGCGGCAAGCCGATTCTGGCACTGGCGATCCTCGGCATGCCCGTCGACAAGATCGCGACGGAGACGGTGCGCGAGATCCTCAAGGGCGGCGCGGCGGTCTGCGCCTCGGTCGGCATCCCCGTAGCCGGCGGGCATTCCATCGACTGTCCCGAGCCGGTGTACGGCCTTGCCGTGATCGGCACCTGCCGGCCCGAGCACGTGCGCCGCAACTCGGACGCCAAGGCCGGCGACGCATTGATCCTCACCAAGCCGATCGGCGTCGGTATCTATTCGGCCGCCATCAAGAAGGGCGCGCTGCCGCCCGCCGGCTACACCGAGATGATCGCCACCACGACGCAGCTCAACCGGATCGGTGCACAGCTGGCCCAGGACCCGGACGTGCACGCCATCACCGACGTCACCGGCTTCGGCCTGCTCGGCCACACGCTCGAGATGGCGCGCGGCTCCAGGCTCGCCGTCACGCTCAGCGCCGCCGCCGTGCCCCTGCTGACGCGGGCCGCGGCGCTGGCCCAGGAGGGCTTCGTCACGGGCGCCTCGCACCGCAACTGGTCGAGCTACGGCGCCGCCGTCCGGCTGCCGGAGGGCTTCCCCGACTGGCGTCGCCACCTGCTGACCGACCCGCAGACCTCCGGCGGCCTGCTGGTCGCGTGCGCCCCGGGGCGCGCGGACGCGATTGTGCAGTCGATCCGTGAGGCCGGCTACGCGGGTGCGCAAATCATCGGCCGCGCCGCCGCCGGCGATGCCGCCGTCCTCGTGCAGGTCTGACGCGAACCGCGCTTCAGAGGCGTGCCTTCGTGTCTCTCACCGCTTCGCATCCGCGCGCATGACCCCGGCCGCCTCGTCTTCGGTCAGTCTCGTCTGCAAGAGCTGATCGACGGACCAACCCTTCCTCTCGAGGAAGAACGTGACGAGCAGGCGGTAGCGCGGATAGCTGCCGAACGCCATCATCATCGGGATATCGACGGGTCGGTCGCCAAGTGCGTCCCGCAACTCTTCATATGAGTCTCGGTTCTCGATGCCGACGTAGTCGGCAAGGCCCTCCCAGACCCATTGGGGCACGCGATAGCGAGCCAGGCCAACGTGCTCCGAGGCAATGATATGGGTGAGCTCGTGCGCGCATAACCAGGCGAGCGTGCGCGGCGGCGTGCCGACATATCCCCAATGCACGACACGCCCGGTCTCGAAATTGGCGCCGCTCAGAAACGCGGTGCCTCCAAAGCCGTGATAGTACGCGACGCCCCAGGCCTTGGGGTGCGGAAGGAAGAACAAGCGCTGCCGCCAGTTCTCGTTGGCGACGTAGACCCGGTATTGGCGCGCTTTGGCTTTGAGCGGCGACCGCTCCAGCAGACGCTGGCAGTCACGCAGAAACCGTTCTCCGCCGGCGGAGGGGATCGGGCGGTCGGAGCTGACGATGATCTTCCCACTGCCGAGCGAAAACGCAAAGAGCGGATCTGGCCAGGCGATCAGGCCACCAAACAACAGCGCAAGCGCAGCCACGGTCCCGACCGCCCACCGCAGTGCTCGTCTGATCACCTTGGACATTATGGTCTCCTGCTGCGACCCCGCCATGCCCCGATGCACTTGTGTGTCAGCTGCCGCATACCCCGATCAAACGCATCAGACATCCGGACCCCGTCGCGCCGCGGTGAGCGCGCACGGCATCCTCGACCGAGCGATTCCTTGACCATCGGCGCGACGCCCGCGACAGCGATCTCCCCGCATTCGGGCCGGCGAGGCATGGCATGCCCGTCCTTGACATGGCGCAATGTCGCGCCGCCAGCATTGTGTCCCCGAATTGGCGGCTGTAACCAGTTCGCTGAGCCAGCGCGCGATGCTCGGACGGCCAAAACGCGCAACGCTCGCGCGGCCAAAGAGAGAACGAATGTGACGAACAGCACATGCCAGGGTTTACAATGTGCGATGTCTAGGAAGGCAAATCGCACGCACATCGCCCACTATGCTCCTGCCGACCCCGGGTCCGGCTGCCCGCGGCTCCGGTGACGCTTCGCTCCAATTCCCGCTCGCACCCTCATGAACGCACGCGAAGCACCCGATCTGATGACCGTGACGGAGGTGGCGGACTATCTGCGCGTGCGCGAGCGGACGGTGTACGAGCTTGTCCGCACGCAGCGCATTCCGAGCTGCAAGCTTTCCGGCAAGCTTCTGTTCCCGAAACGGCTGCTCGAGCTCTGGATCGCGCAATCGGCCGACTATCCGCAGGCCGCCACGCACCTGTCCGCGCCGCCCGCCGTCGTCGCCGGCAGCCATGATCCGCTGCTCGAGTGGAGCATCCGCGAGTCCAAGTGCGGGCTTGCCGTCCTCGTCGACGGCAGCATCCCGGGCCTGCACCGGCTGCTTGCGGGACAGGCGGCGGCGTGCGCCCTGCACCTCATCGATCCGGACACCGGGCAATACGACGCCAGCGCCGTGGCGAAGAGTCTCCCTGGCCTCGATTTCGTGGTGATCGAATGGGCGCGGCGCCGGCAGGGGCTGATCGTGGCACACGGAAATCCGGCACAGATCGGCTCCGTGGCCGATCTCGCCAGACCCGGGGTCCGCGTCGCGATGCGGCAGGAGGGCTCCGGCAGCGGCGTGCTGCTGGCGAAGCTCGCCGCGGACGCGGGTCTCAGGATCGAGGAGCTGACGAAAGCGGGCGCACCCGTCAGCAGCGAGACGGACATCGCCGTTGCGGTCCGGGAAGGCAAGGCCGATGCCGGCCTCGCGATCGAGGCCGTCGCGCGCGAGCAGGGGCTCGGCTTCGTGCCGCTGCTGTGGGAACGCTTCGACCTCGTAGTGCGCCGCGTGGAATACTTCGAGCCTCCCCTGCAGCGCCTCCTCGCTTTCGCCCGCTCGGAGGCATTCCGCGAGCGCGCCGCGTTCCTCGGCGGCTACGATGTCGAGAACACGGGCGCGGTGGTCTACAACGCCCGCCCTTGAACGACGGGGGCTAGGCGCGCATCAGCGTCAGCGCCGTCCAGCCGGCGCGCCGGTTTCGGGCGATCAGCCGAAAGCCCTTCGTACAGTAGCCGCCGAGAACCTCGCGGGCTTGCGCATCGAGCACGCCGGAGAGCACCACAACACCGCCGCGACGCAACGCGCAGCGAATCTCGGGTGCGAGCTTCAGGAGCGGCCCCGGCAGGATGTTGGCCAGCACGAGGTCGAAGGGGCGCCCAGCCCGTATCGCCGCGTGTCCGAGCCCGGACCCGTCCACGATGCGAACGCGGCGGCCGACCCGGTTGAGCCGGGCATTTCCCCGCGCGACGGCCGTGGCCAGCCGGTCGTTGTCCACGGCAAGGACGCGCGCCCGCGGCAGGACGCGTGCCGCGGCAATCGCGAGCACGCCCGTGCCGCAGCCCAGGTCGAGCACGCTGGTGAAGCGCCGGCGCAGCATCAGACGGCCGAGCGCCTCGAGGCAAAGCGCCGTCGACGCGTTGTGGCCGGTGCCGAACGCCTCGCCGGCCTCGATCTCGATCGCGGTCTGCCGCAATCCCGCGCGCTCGCGGTCGTGACTGCCGTGCACCAGGAACCGTCCCGCTGCAACGGGCGGCAGGGACGACTGCGACAGCGCCACCCAGTTCTGATCCGGCACCGCCTCTACGCACCACCGGCCGAGCCCGTTGAGGGCGCTGAGCGCCTCCGCTACCGCGTCGCGTGCCGGCTCCGTGCCGTAGTAGGCCTCGACCAGGAAGCCCGCCGGCGGATCCTCGAACAGCGTCACCGCCAGGGCCTGCGGAGCGGCGAGCTCGCCCAGGGCGTCGGCGGCAGACTGCGCTTCGGCGAGACCGGCGGCGGGAATACGCAACTTGAAGAGGGACATGGCGCACCTTGGAGCACGCCGCGCCATGACATGCAAACCCCCGACCGCCGGGCCGCGCTGCCGCGGCGGCAGCCGGCACGGGGATGAGGACGGGACAGGGGTTGGATCGCGTCGAGGCGCCTGCTAAAGCGTCTGCCCATGTGCGGACGCATCACCCAGAAGAGCAACCCGAAGGTCCTAGGCCTCAAGATCGCGACGCTGGTCGAGCCCCTCTACCAGACCGAGCCGATCCCGCCGCGCTACAACGGCGCTCCCGGTCAGCAGCATTGGGTCATCCGGCAGCACCCGCAGACCGGCGAGCGCCACCTCGATCGCCTGTGGTGGGGCCTCATCCCCCACTGGACCAAGGAGATCGCGCCCAAGCACAAGCCCATCAACGCGACCGCGGAGCGCGTGGCCTCTGCGCCGATGTTCCGCGCGGCCTACGCGAGACGGCGCTGCCTGGTGCCGGTCGACAACTTCTTCGAGTGGGCCAAGACCGGCGGCAAGGGACCCAAGCAGCCCTATGCGGTCGCCATGAAGACGGGGGAGCCGTTCGCGCTGGCAGGCATCTGGGAGAGCTGGCGGCATCCCGAGACGGACGACATCGTCCGCACCTTCTGCGTCATCACCACGGCCGCAAATGGGCTGATCGCCGGCATCCACGACCGCATGCCCGTCATCCTGGATCCGCAGAGCTACGACCGCTGGCTCTCTCCGATCGAGCCCGATCCGCGGGACCTGCTGGTGCCGTATCCCGACGCGCCCATCACGCTCTGGCCCATCTCGCTGCGCATCAACAGCTTCGCCAACGACGATGCTGCCCTTCTGGAGCGCATGGCGTAGGGGATGGCCAGGATGGCGTAGGCGCGTTGGTTCGGCCGATATCGCCCGTCCGCTTGCGGCGGATGGGGCGCAATCCGTGGAGGCAAGCCGTGACGAGCGCGACCCTGGAGACGACGTGCTGCATCGTCGGCGGCGGCCCGGCCGGGATGATGCTCGCATTTCTCCTGGCACGCGCCGGCGTGCGCGTGGTCGTGCTCGAGAAGCACAAGGACTTCCTGCGCGATTTCCGCGGCGACACGGTGCATCCCTCCACGCTCGAGCTGATGGTCGAGCTCGGCCTGATCGACGATTTTCTGAAGCTGCCGCACGAGAAGGTCGATCACCTCTCGGGCCAGATCGGGGATGCGCACGTCGCCATCGCCGACTTCTCCCACTTGCCGGTGCATTGCCGCTTCATTGCGCTCATGCCGCAGTGGGACTTTCTCAATTTCCTCGCGGAGCGCGGCAAGGGCTATCCAGGCTTCGACCTGCGCATGCAGGCGGAGGCGACCGATCTGATCGAGGAGGATGGGCGGATCGCCGGCGTGCGGGCGCGCACGCCTTCGGGCGTGCTCGAGATCCGCAGCGATCTCGTGGTTGGCTGCGACGGTCGCCACTCCACCGTGCGCGAGCGCGCCGGCCTCACGGTGGAGGACATCGGCGCGCCGATCGACGTTCTCTGGTTTCGCGTGTCGCGGCACGGGGGTGACACCACAGAGACGTTCGGGCACATCGAGGCCGGCGCCATGATGGTGATGCTCAATCGCGGCGACTACTGGCAGTGCGCTTACGTGATCCCCAAGGGCGGCATCGAGAAGGTGAGAGAGCAGGGCCTGCCCGCCTTCCGCGACAAGGTCGTGGCGATGTCGCCGTTCCTGCGCGACCGGATCGGCGAGATCGCGGGCTGGGACGACGTCAAGCTGCTGACCGTCGCGGTGGACCGGCTGCGGCAGTGGCACCGGCCCGGGCTCTTGTGCATCGGCGATGCCGCGCACGCCATGTCGCCGGTCGGCGGCGTCGGCATCAATCTCGCCATCCAGGACGCGGTCGCGGCGGCAAATGCGCTGGCGGCGCGGCTCGCCGCCGGTACGGTCAGTGCCGCTGATCTCGACGCGATCCAGCGGCGACGCTCGGTGCCGATGCGTGTGATCCAGTGGCTGCAGGTGCAGATCCAGAACAACGTCTTGAGCCGCGCGCTGGCCAGCACCGAGCGCCCGGGCGTGCCGTTCCCGGTCAAGCTCTTGCAGTGGTTCCCGGTGTTGCGGCGCCTCCCGGCGCGCCTGGTCGGCCTCGGCATCCGCCGCGAGCACATCCGCACGCCGGAAGCCGCGCCACCGGCCCTGGCAGGCTCGATCCGCCCCGAATAGCGGACCTTCCGATGCCTCGCGTTGAGCGGGGAAGAAGGGCCGGTTCGGAAATCCGGCGATCTTGGGATTTGAGGTTGTTCGTTGGCGTACGGCGACCGGTTGCCGAGCCGGATCGTTCCTGAGTTGGCAAACGCACAGGCCGATGCGGCGCGGTCATGACGTTCGCCATGAAATTCCAATTTGCGCTCCGCGCCGCTTTCAAGCAGGCTTTCGCCTCTGAGGAGCAGGCGATGAAACTTCAGCGACGCACCTTGCTGAGAGCCGTACCGACAAGCTTGGCGTGGGCAGCAACGCGGGCCCTCGCGGCGGCGCCGAATGCTGGAACAAGGTTCATCTTCCACGTCTCCACCGCCGCGGGCGGTTGGCTCGATTGGCTGAAAGATTGGCTCTACGCCCCCCTCACGGCTGAATTGGAAAAACGCGGCTTTTCGTCGATGCTCGTGCACAGCTCCGTGAGCGGCTCCGACACGCCCAATGAAGACCGCGCTGCAGCCGTCGTCAAAGCGCTGCGAAACGTCACGGACGACGTCGTGCTTGTCGGAATATCCAACGAAGGGAACTTTCTGCCGTTGGTCGCGGCGGCACGGCCCATCAGGCGGCTCGTCTATGTCAACGCGGTTATTCCGCGTCCCGGGATGGCGTTCATCGAGGTCTGCCAAACGGAGCAGGTCGTGGTGCCGGGCAGCTATCTCGACAAGCTCCTCAAGGCGTCCCAAGCCATCACGGATGATTTCCTGAGACTTGCCCACGATCCCAACGCGACCGAGGAGCAGCGCAAAGCCATGCAAGAACGCATCAACGCCTCGCGATCCGCTCATATCATGGTCGGCTTCTACGAAATCTGTCCGCTGAAAGCGCTGTCGAAGGTCGAGAGCGTATACGTTTCGGGCTCGGCTGACGACCAGATCCGACCGGAGTGGCAGCAGTCGACCGCGCGTCAGGTCCTGGGCGTCGAGCCGGTTGTCATTCCCGGCGCTGGCCATGGGAACATCTACAGAAAATACGCGGGCCCGCTGGCCGACGCTTGCGTCAATGGCCTGTGACGTTGCCGATCGATTATATCAATGCTCTGCGCGGCGCGCGCGTCGGACAACTCAACACGTTTCTTGCCTTTTCCGGCAATGTGCCACGAGTCCGCGTGCGGCAACCGCTCCCTCGGGCGGCAGAAGTCCCTCGCATTGCAGACTGAACCGCCGCAGCGCAGCGAACTGGCATTCCGGGCCAAATGCTGTCGTGCACGACGATTCATATTGTGCGCCGCACGAAGTGGCATCTGCCAATAAGGAGACATTCAGCATCGCGCAAATTAGTGCCGACAGTCGCGACACCGACCGTGTCCGCTCTCAGAGGCATCGCGTCTGCCCATCAGACGTCAATCTACTCCGAGTTTGCGATCGCGTCGTCCACGACGGCGCTACGGGGGCCGCTAATCAGCGCAGGTTCTATCGCTAGGTTTTGGGAAACAGACAAGCATGCGTTATCATCGAATCATTATCATCTTCCGAAGCCATTTGTTGGCGGCATCCACGTCGATAGATGTATGCCAATAAAGATAGGAATCCAACGCTGCGGCTATCTCAAGTCCATCGGCGGTTGGCGTCGATTGCAGGTCAATCCATTTCCTGAAAGGATATGGAAAATAGGCTGTCGGACGCACGATTGCGAACTGGTCAAGTCCCGCTGCGTTCATGGCTGCGCCATTCATAGCGCTGGCACCTATTGCGCGGCGGTTGGCTTGACCCCGGGCCGCGATCTTCCCGGCTACGGAAAGACGAGCGCGTCGCCCACCGACACGAGGCCGGGGCCTTGCACCTGCGTCCACATCCCGCCTTCGCCGCCGTGCGAACGGAGCAGGGCCTTGTAGATGTTCACGTCGCGGTCGAGCCCCGGCTGCGCTCTGTTGACCATGGTGCACCGGATGCAGCGTTTGCGAGGGACCAGTCGGGCCGAACCAATGTGGATGACCCGGTCGGCCCAATCGTCTTCGACCCATCCCTGCCCGCCATGGCGCACGAGGATGTTGGGTCGGAAGCGGCGCACCTCCCAGGCGCCCGCGGGATAGCCGGCCGCCGCGGCCGCGAGGGCAGCCGTTGACAGGAGCAGCACCGGAAATGCGTCGACGAAACGTCCGCGGGGCATCGTCCACTCGATGGCCCGGCTGGAGTCGTCGGTCGCGTCGGCGAAATACTCAGCGCGCGCCGGTTCGCGCTCGGCGGCCGGAACCAGTGCAACCGGCTTGCCGAGCCATACCGACAAGGCGCTGTCGATGGTCGGACCGAGGCCGGACAGTCCGGTGCCGTCCGGCAGCGTGATGACCGGGAGCCCGTCGGACCCGATGCGTGACGCGGCAAACAGGAGACGCGGCTCGCGCCTGGCTGTCAGGATACGGGAGTCGGCAAGGTCCTGGATGCCCCACATCCGGTCTCCCGCGACGCCGTCTGCGACCAGATCCAGCGATGCGAGCCTTTCGCCGAGCAGAGACTTAACCGGGTAGCGCCAGAGCTCGGCAACGCTGGGAACGTCGTGATCACTCATGTTGAGCCTCTGGGGCACGATCGTCCGATCTCGGCGAGCATAGGAATTCGTGGGGCCCTCGGCAAGGCTTGCGCCGATCGCCCTCGCCGCGCCGCTCAATGCCGGCGCCGCCTATCCCCAGACCTACAAATTACGCAAGCGCCAGTATGACCGCTGTGCGCGAGTCATGTAGCATCACCGGGCGCGGTTCTCACGCGTTTCAGTTCCGCTGGAGAAAAAGCATTAATCCGAGTCCGTATCGCTCATCTTTTCGCCACGGCACTCACGGAACCGTTGCGCGACGCCGGCAGCGCAAGGACAGCATAAACTCGCCAAGCCTCGACTAAGAAGCAGGCTTCTGCAAGGATTCGTCTGCTTATTGGGTGATTGCGGCTCTGGCTTATCTATCGCTGCATCAAGGGGAACAAGGCCGCGCGCATGGTGCTCTCTCCAAGGTTGTTGGTTTTTTTGTCGCGCCTGCTGCAAATGCTCAGGTCAGCAACGGGGTCATTAGCGGTAAGGCTCTGCGGGTGCACGACGCTTCCGTTCCATGCCCAACAGCGGACAGGAGCGAGCTTGGCCCCGTTGGCATGGGGCCCTGGGTCCCGGATATTCTGCTGTCGCAAAGTACCGGGAAGACAGGGCGGCGTGCGGGCCAACCTGCGCAGGATTGGCAGGGTGAAGCGCGGCGGCAGACGCGGTATCTTGAGCAGCGAAAAACACGTGGCGCCGCGTGCGGAGGGCTGTTCATGACCACTATCAACTACGAGGTCGAGTACAACAATCGCCGGCGCGTGCCGGATAACGGGGCGTACGCCGCGCGCTGGCAGGCGGCGTCGGCGGCCTATCGTCAGACGGCGCGGGCGGACCTCGACGTGGCGTACGGGCCCGGGGAGCGCCAACGCTACGATCTGTTCCCGGCGCCCGAACGGGGTGCGCCGCTCGTCGTCTACATCCACGGCGGCTACTGGCAGCGCGGCGACCGCAAGGACTACTCGTTCCTGGCGCAGGCGCTCAATGCGAGGGGGCTGGACGTTGCCCTGCCGTCCTACTCGCTGTGCCCGGCGGTGTCGCTGATGGACATCGTGGATGAGCTGCGCCTGTGCCTCGCCGCGCTGTGGAAGGCGACGGGCAAGCACCCTCTCGTCACCGGGCACTCGGCGGGGGGACACCTGACGGCGGCGATGGTGGCGACGGATTGGAGCAAGGTGGCGGGGGCCGCGCCGGACCTGGTGCGCGCCGGCGTGGCCATCAGCGGCGTGTTCGACCTGCCGCCGCTCGTCGGCACGTCCATCAACGACCTCGTAGGCCTCGATGTCGGCACGGCCCGTGCAGCAAGTCCCATGTTCTGGCCGGCGCCGCCGAAGGACCGCATCCTCGTGGCCGCCGTGGGCGGCGACGAGAGTGCCGAGTTCCTGCGCCAGGCGCGCGACATGGCGCAGGCCTGGACGCGCGCCGGCCTCGAGGCCGAGACCCTCGTGGTGCCGGGCACCAACCATTTCTCGGTCGTCGACGAGCTGGCCAAGCCGGGCAGCCCGCTCTCTGCGCGTGTGGCCGATCTGGCCCGGCGCATCAGCCGTTAAGCAAAGACCCCGCGGCTCATAGCCATGAGCCCAAGGCTGGGCCCGCCCTCCGGTGTGTCATGTAACACGCTCCGCCCGCGTCCTGAGCTTGTCGAAGGACGGACCGCGCATGCCAGCCGCGCTTCGACAGGCTCAGCACGGGGTTGGAGCGCGTGATATGACGCCCAGGGCTGGCCAAGTCCAATCTAACGCATGGCGGTATCAGTGCCTGCGTCGCGGCGGTGGCCGCGAGGCCAGGATCGATCGCGGGATCGGCAGGCGCTGGCGCTCGACGGCCGCAATCTCGCTGGCCGCGGCTGCCAGGAGCTCGCTTGCGCGCTCGAGGCCGGTCACGCGCTCGAGATCGCTGCGGATGAAGTCGAGCGTCTCGCGCAGCATGCCGAGATCGATCAGCGCGATGTTCCGTTTTGGATCAATGGGCTCCTGCACGCCAGCCTCCCTGGACCGTTTCGTTGCGACCGGCACTCGATTGGCAGTCCGCTCGCAATATTCGTGCAAGAGCCCTCGAGCCTGCAGGCGGCCTCACGCCGCCCGCACCATCCGGCTTTGCAGCTCCAACACGGCGATCATGAAGCCCACACGGTCCTCCGCGGCCTCGGCGAGGATCGAGAAGTAGTTGGGCGTGTCGGGCAGGATCTCGCCGATCACCTCGCCGTACTCGAAGCGAAGGTCGGCCTCGTGCTTGCGGGCGATGGCCTGCATCTTGGCGTTCTCCGCCAGGCAGCTCATGTAGAGCCGGCGGACGCCGCGGTTGCGTGCCGACCGCACGACCCGGCCCATCAGCTCGCTGCCGATGCCCTGGTCCTGATAGGCCTTCTCGACCGAGAAGGCTGCCTCGGCCTCCTCGCCCCAGGCGTCGCCCAGGCGGCGCAGCTCGGCCGCCGCCCGCACCTTCCCGTCCACCAGGTGGCCATAGACCACGCTGCCGAACTCGGCCATGCGGCTGGCATAGTCCTCGATGAAGGCATCGGACACGGAGTGAGCAAAGCGCAGGCGTCGGCTGTCCTTGTCGAGACGCAGCAGGTGGTCGCGGAACTTGTCTGTTTCCGTCGGCCAGAGCTTGCGGATCGTGCCCTGGGCGGTCTCCGGCGCGGCCCCCGGCCCCGCGGTCGCATTGATGGTTCCGTTGCTCATGGTCTTGCCCTCTTGTTCTTGTCGCTGTCCGCATCCGCGGCGTCCCCGCATGGACGCCGCCGACTCCCATGTAGGAGCCCCTTTCGCATCGCACAATTGGCGCTGATATTGGCCACAGTGTGAATGGCGAAAATCGCGACAGATCAATGAAATAATTGTGATGCTGCGTTGCCACATGCGGCGATGGGCCGCGCGCCGCTCAAGCCTCGGGCCGCCTGCCTTCTATGTGCGCAGTTTGGCTGGCGTGCGCGGCCCGTCCTTCGAACCTCGGGACAGCCCGAGCGCAGGCAGGCGCGTGACGAGGGCGGCGTGCGGGGCACGCCTGCCCGCGGGGTGGTGCTGCCAGCCCTGCGAAAGGTGCATGCGCAGGCGCGCCGCCTTGACCGGCGGTTGTCACCGCGCTAGCCGGAGCGGCGATGGCCCTCCTCGACATCTATCGCAAGCGCGTCGCCGATCGCGTGATCGAAGCGGACCCGGCGCAGGCCGAGGCCGCCGCCAATCTTGCCGCGTTGGCGCGGGCGCTCGGTGCGTGGCGTCCGCCCAGAGGCGGGCTCCTCGGCCGGCTTGGCCGCACGACCCCGGCGCCCAGAGGGCGCTATATTTTTGGCCCCGTCGGCCGCGGCAAGACTATGCTGATGGACCTCTTCTTCGAATCGGTCGGATTCCAGCCGAAGCGGCGCGTGCATTTCCACGAGTTCATGGCCGAGGTGCACGATCGCATCGGTGCGGCGCGCAAACAGGTGCCGGGCGATCCCATCCCCCGGGTCGCGCGGGCGCTGGCGGCCGAGGCCCGGCTCCTGTGCTTCGACGAGCTGCACGTCACCGACATCGCCGATGCCATGATTCTCGGCCGCCTGTTCCGGGGGCTGTTCGAATCCGAGACGGTGGTGGTGGCCACATCCAACGTCGCCCCGGAGGAGCTTTACAAGAATGGGCTCAACCGGGCGCTCTTCCTGCCCTTCATCGATCTCATCGCCCAGCACATGGAGATCGAGGAGCTGAAGGCGGCGAAGGACTTCCGCCTCGACAAGCTCGTGGGCAAGCCGCTCTATTTCACGCCGGCCGATGCCGCAGCGAACGTCGAGATGGACCGGTTGTGGGCGGAGCTGACCGGCAACCATCCGGGCGCGCCCGTCGATCTCGAGGTCAAGGGACGCAAGCTGCGCGTGCCCGCCGCATCCATGGGCGTGGCGCGATTCTCCTTCACCGAGCTGTGCACGCAGCCGCTGGGCGCCAACGACTTCCTCCACATCGCCCACGCCTTCCACACTGTGCTGATCGACGGTATCCCGGTGCTCGCCTCCGCCGGGCGCGACGTGACGCGGCGCTTCATCAACCTCATCGACACGCTCTACGACAACCGGGTGTGCCTGATCGTCTCGGCGGCCGCCGGGCCGACCGAGCTCTATCCGGGCGGCGACATGCAGTTCCTGTTCGAGCGCACGTCCTCGCGCCTGATCGAGATGCGGTCGGAGAGCTACCTCACCGGCCGCAGCGATCGGCTCGCCGTCGCCAACACGCCTGCATGAGCGCGCGCCGCGCTGCCTCATAATGCGGCAGGCGCAGCTTCGCGCCCCGTCATTCCCGTGAAGCGACAGCGGAAGCGGGAATCCAGCGGCGGGTGCAACGTGGAAGCTCGGGTTGGATTCCCGCTGTGGCGCTTCGCGCTCCGCGGGAATGTCGGCAGAGTCGCAGGGGCGGCTTCGCTTGAACGGTGCGTGGTTTCAGGCTAACCAACGAGCGCGGGCGCGGTCAGCCTCCGGCTCGCCACACTCTAGCCGCGGCTCGGTATCCAGGGAGCATCAATCATGGCGCGTACGAAGATCGCGCTGATCGGCGCTGGCATGATCGGCGGGACGCTTGCCCATCTCGTGGGCCTCAAGGAGCTCGGCGACGTCGTGCTCTTCGACATCGTGGAGGGTGTGCCGGGCGGCAAGGGCTTGGACATCTCGCAGTCGGGCGCCATCGAGGGCTTCGACGCGAGGTTCAAGCCGACCAATGCCTACGCCGACATCGAGGGCGCGGACGTGGTGATCATCACGGCCGGCGTGCCGCGGAAGCCGGGCATGAGCCGCGACGACCTGCTCGGCATCAACATCAAGGTGATGGACCAGGCCGGGGCCGGCATCAAGAAGTACGCGCCCAACGCCTTCGTCATCGTCATCACCAACCCGCTCGACGCCATGGTGTGGGCGCTGCAGAGGTCCTGCGGGCTCCCGAAGAACAAGGTCGTCGGCATGGCCGGCGTGCTCGATACCGGACGCTTCCGCAGCTTCCTGGCCGAGGAGATGAAGGTCTCCGTCGAGGATGTCACGGCCCTCGTGCTCGGCGGCCACGGCGACGACATGGTGCCGATCGCGCGCTACTCCACCGTCGCCGGCATTCCCCTGCCCGACCTCGTGAAGATGGGCTGGATCAGGCAGGACAGGCTCGATGCCATCATCGAGCGCACGCGCAAGGGCGGCGGCGAGATCGTCAACCTCCTGAAGACGGGCTCGGCCTTCTATGCTCCGGCCTCCTCCGCCATCCAGATGGCCGAGAGCTACATCAAGGACAAGCGCCGCGTGCTGCCGTGCGCCGCGTTCCTCAACGGCGAATACGGCGTCAAGGGCATGTACGTCGGCGTGCCGGTAGTGATCGGCGCCAACGGCATCGAGAGGATCGTCGAGATCGACCTCAATGCCGCCGAGCGGGCCATGTTCCAGAAATCGGTGGAGTCGGTGAAGGGTCTGATCGACGCCTGCACCAAGATCGCGCCGCATCTGGCGGGCTGAGGTAGGCTCCGATGCCCAAGAAAGCCATCACCACGCCGAAGGCCAAGGCCATCGGCCCCTATTCCGCGGCGGTCGAAAGCGGCGACCTCGTCTTCGTCTCCGGCCAGATCCCGCTCGATTCCTCCACCGGCAAGCTGGTCGCCGGCGACATCGCCGCGCAGACCCGCCAATCGCTCGAGAACCTGAAGACAATCCTCGGTGCCGCGGGCCTCACGTTCGCGGACGTCGTCAAGACCACCATCTTCCTCACCAGCATGGGCGACTTCGCCGCCGTCAACGAGGTCTACAAGACCTACGTCGCCGAGCCCTATCCCGCCCGCTCCACCATCGCCGTCGCGGCGCTGCCGATGGGGGCGAAGGTGGAGATCGAGATGACGGCCGTGCGGCCGATGGAAGAGAACCTCGAAGTCACCCGGATATCCTGATGAACGTCCACGAGTACCAGGCCAAGGAGCTGCTGCGGCAGTATGGCGTTCCATTGGCGCAAGGCGCACCCGCCTTCACTCCGGATGAGGCGGTTGCGGCCGCGCAGAAGCTGCCCGGACCCGTGTGGGTGGTGAAGGCGCAGATTCACGCCGGCGGACGCGGCAAGGGCAAGTTCAAGGAGGCCGATGCCGGCGACAAGGGCGGCGTACGCCTCGCCAAGTCGGTCGACGAGGTCAAGGCCAATGCCCAGCAGATGCTGGGCAAGACGCTGGTCACGGTGCAGACGGGACCAGCGGGCCGCGCCGTGAAGCGCCTCTTCGTCGAGGACGGCTGCGAGATCGCGCGCGAGCTCTATCTCTCGGCCCTGGTCGACCGGGCCACCTCGCGCATCTCCTTCATCGCCTCCACCGAAGGCGGCATGGACATCGAGAAGGTCGCGCACGACACGCCCGAGAAGATCGTCACGCTGTCGATCGACCCGGCGTCCGGCTATTCCGCCTTCCACGGGCGCAAGGTGGCGGCGGCGCTGAAGCTCACCGGCGACCAGATCGACCAGTGTGTGAAGCTGATCGGCCAGCTCTACGCCGCCTTCGTCGACAAGGACATGAGCCTGCTCGAGATCAACCCGCTGGTGGTGACGAAGGCCGGCAAGCTGCTGTGCCTCGATGCCAAGATCAACTTCGAGGACAACGCCCTCTTCCGCCACAAGGATGTGGCCGCGCTGCGCGACGTCGAGGAGGAGGACCCCGCCGAGGTCGAGGCCTCCAAGTACGACCTCAACTACGTGAAGCTCGACGGCCAGATCGGCTGCATGGTCAACGGCGCCGGCCTCGCCATGGCCACCATGGACATCATCAAGCTCTATGGCATGGAGCCCGCCAACTTCCTCGACGTCGGCGGCAGCGCCACCAAGGAGAAGGTGGCGGCGGCCTTCAAGATCATCCTCTCCGACGCCAGCGTGAAGGGCATCCTGGTCAACATCTTCGGCGGCATCATGCGTTGCGACATCATCGCCGAGGGCGTGGTGGCCGCCGCCAAGGAGATGGCCATCAAGGTGCCGCTGGTGGTGCGGCTGGAAGGCACCAACGTCGATCTGGGCAAGCAGATCCTGGCGCAGTCGGGGTTGAAGATCGTGCCGGCGGACAACCTCGCCGACGCCGCCAAGAAGATCACCGACGAGGTGAAGAAGGCGGGTTGAGCACGTCATTGTGACCCTCGGGGGCCTTGTCGCCTGGGTCTTCCCGGCCAGGGATACGCTCCGACACCGCACTATCCTTGACCGTTTACACAGCTACACATAAACTGTGTAAATGCGAAACATTACTCTCAGTGTCGACGACGAGGTTCTGCGGGACGCGCGCAAGTACGCGGCCGAGCGCGAGACGACGGTCAATGCGCTCGTGCGGGACTACCTCTCCCGGCTCGTGGCGCAAGAGCGCGACGCCGCGAAGGCGTGCGAGGAATTGGCGCGGCTGAGCGACGAGTCGGAGGCGCGCTTGGGTCCAGATTGGAAGTGGAGTCGCGAGGACACCTATGACCGTCCCGTACTTCCTGGACACGAACATATTGCTCTACGCGGCCGCAGGGCGAGGGACGGCCGAAGCAAAAAGAAAGCGGGCGCGTGACCTGATCGTCGGTGCAAGGTTCGGCATCTCCGTCCAGGTCATGCAGGAGTTCTACCATAACGTCACGCGGAAGATTGCCCGGCCGCTGTCGCCTGCTCGCGCCTTGGCGTGGATCGAACGACTGGAGAAGCTTCCACTCGTGGAGACCGACCGGTCCCTTGTGAGGGCGGGCATCGTCGTTTCCGAGCGCTATCGGATAACCTACTGGGACGGGGCGATGCTCGCTGCGGCAGAGCGATTGGGCGCTCCGCTCATGTACACAGAGGACCTGAACCACGGGCAATACTACGGGTCCGTTCGCGTCATAAACCCCTTCGTACCCGCCCCCGCGTCTTGAGGTCGTGGTGCACCGCACTTGATCCTGCAGGAAATCTGCCGCAAAAGCTCAAACGAGAGTTCACAGGGGCGCGTCCATGGCCATCCTCGTCGACAAATCCACCAAGGTCATCTGCCAGGGCATCACCGGCAGCCAGGGCACCTTCCACACGCAGCAGGCGCTGGCCTACGGCACGCAGATCGTGGGCGGGGTGACGCCGGGCAAGGGCGGAACGAGCCATCCCGATCCCAAGCTCGCGAGCGTGCCGATCTTCAACACCGTGATGGAGGCCAAGCAGAAGACGGGCGCCACTGCCACCTCCATCTACGTGCCGCCGCGCTTCGCCGCCGACGCGATCCTGGAGGCCATCGACTCCGAGATCCCGCTCATTGTCTGCATCACGGAAGGCATTCCCGTGCTCGACATGGTCAAAGTGAAGCGGGCGCTCGACGGCTCCAAGTCGCGCCTCATCGGGCCGAACTGCCCGGGTGTGCTCACACCAAATGCCTGCAAGATCGGCATCATGCCGGGCAACATCTTCAAGGCCGGCAAGGTCGGCATCGTCTCGCGCTCGGGCACCCTCACCTACGAGGCCGTCAAGCAGACGACGGACGCCGGCCTCGGACAGTCTACGGCGGTCGGCATCGGCGGCGATCCCGTCAAGGGCACCGAGTTCATCGACATGCTGGAGATGTTCCTCGCCGACCCCGCCACCAACTCCATCATCATGATCGGCGAGATCGGCGGCGCGGCCGAGGAGGACGCCGCCGACTTCATCAAGTCCGAGGCCAAGAAGGGCCGCAGGAAGCCGATGGCCGGCTTCATCGCCGGCATGACCGCGCCGCCCGGCCGCCGCATGGGGCACGCAGGGGCGATCATCTCCGGCGGCAAGGGCAAGGCCGAGGACAAGGTGGAGGCCATGAAGTCGGCCGGCATCGCCGTGGCCGACAGCCCGGCGTCGCTCGGCACCACGCTGGCCAAGGCGCTGAACGGCGGCGGCAAGGGCTGGTTCTCGCGGTAGGGTGCAATAGGCGCCAGCCGTATGGCACCGAAAGCCGACTCCGCGAAACGGCGCAATACGGCTTCGCCTGTTGCGCCCTACCGAAGCGCAATGAATCCGCCCAGATCCGGACTACGGTGTCGATTGGCGATCTTGCGATGAGTGCCACACGTCGATGACGACAAGCACGTCGGCGGTGAACCTGTACCAGATGACGAGCCGGGTGCGCGGGATGTGCGTCTCCCACAGGTCGCGCTCTGCGATGTAGGCTCCGGTCCTCGGATAAACCGCAAGGAAGTTTGTCAGAAATATGCGGACGCGCGTGCGCAACGCTCGTGCTGCGCGGATCGCGCCCTCCTCAATCAAATAGTCGATCTGCTTGTCGAAGTTGATGCGTGCACGAGCCGCGAAGACAACTTTCATGTCTCGGCGGCTGCCAAGCGCTTGTCGATCTCCGCGAACACTTCGTCGGCGTCCACTACCCTGCCGGCCTCATAGTCTGCGATGCCCTGTTCGATCGAAGCCTTGTGTTCAGCGGGCAAGCTCGCATAGACCGAAGGTCTGGTCATGGCTACCGACAATTCGACAAGCACATTGATCTGCGCGTCGGAGAGCCTCTCGGCCGTGGATGTCAGGCGTGCGATCTTGTCGGCGCGTGTCATAGATCAACCCTACCACCCGGCGCAGCCCCGTGCACTATCGTCAAATATCCGTCCTCCCGCCGAGCACTTCCGATGGACACCGTGGATATGGGCACTCGCTCCACGCTGTTCGCCCAATCGGTAATCCTGCGGTAATGGTCCGGTAATGAATCCGCCCCGATCCCGACACACCTGTGATGTCGGCTCCCGGGAGCACGGGCTGCAGCAGGCGGAGGTTGCCCCCATGAAGATGCTTCCCGCAGTGGCGATGCTGGCGTTGGCGGCCGGCCTGGCGGGGCCAGCGACGGCACAAATGCCTTCTCCCTTCGGCGGCCCGCAGATTCCGGAGCCCGGCAAGCTCGCCAAGTGCACCAAGGACTACGTCAAGTCCGTGGAGCAGCAGATCGCCGTCATGGAGAAGCTGCGCACCTCGGGGCCGGAGCTCGTCGGCCAGGTCTGCACGCTCATCGAGGCCGGCAGCGCCATCGTCGGCGGCGAGCTGCCCGACTCCACGCGCCAGCAGCTCAAGGGCCTGCTCGGCTTCGACGTCGACCTGCGCTTCATCAAGACGCAGTGTCGGGTGAGCCAGGGCAATCTCGACCGCGAGGTCATGACCCACATCGGCTTCCTCAAGTCCGAGCTTGTCCGCTGCACCGACACGATCTGATCCGGCGCGCGCACTGGCGCCGATGAGGCACGGCGCCATCTGCCTCGACCACGCAGCGCTTCGGGCCTAATCTCAGTCGGCAAGACCCGAGGTTGTGCCGATCCGCGGGAGCGTCCATGTCGAAGCGCATAACGGCGGCTGTTCTCGCGTTTGCTCTCGTGGTGGGGCTCGCCGCACTCGTACCGCCGGTTCGCGCCGACGAGGGCCAAGTGGACCTGCTGCTCGTCCTGGCGGCCGATGTCTCGCGCAGCGTCGACGAGAAGAAGTTCAAGCTCCAGCGCGACGGCTATGCAGCGGCGATCGTCGACCCGCGTGTCGTAAGGGCCATGACGGGCGGCCCCGCCGGCCGCATTGCGCTCTGCTTCATCGAGTGGGCGTCCGACGGGGAGCAAGTGGTCGTCATCGACTGGGCGCTGATTGCCGGCGAGGCCGAGGCACGGTCGGTCTCCGACCGCATCCGCGAGGCGCCCAGGGCCTTCATAGGCCGCACCTCCATCAGCGCGGCCATCGACTTCTCCATGGCGGCCCTGGCGCGCAGCCCGTTCGAGAGTGCCCGCCGGGTCATCGACGTGTCCGGCGACGGCACCAACAACAGCGGCCGGCCGGTGACGGCGGCGCGCGATGCTGCCGTCGCGCAAGGCGTGACCATCAACGGCCTCGTCATCCTGAGCGAGGTGCCGCTGCCCACCAACCCCATGCATACCCATCCCCCCGGCGGCCTCACGGCCTACTACGAGAACAACGTGATCGGGGGGCCCGGCGCCTTCGTGGTCGAGGCCGAGAGCTTCCAATCGTTCGGCCAGCTGCTCATCTCCAAGCTGATCAAGGAGATCGCAGAGGCCCCAACCGGCCGGCGCGGGTAAGGTTGCGCTGACCGCTCCTGCCGGGCGCGGGCGGCATCGGGGATGACAGGCGGGCGGCGCGCAACTAAATAGAAGCCAGTCAAATCGGTTTGCGACCAGCCCGGCTCTCCATGTCCGCCGTCGTCGAAATTGCTGCCCCCGACCAGGGCGTTGGCGCGAAGCCTTCGCTCGCCGGACTGGGCCGTGAAGGGCTGGCGGCGGCGCTGGCGGGAATCGGCGTGCCGCAGAGCCAGCTCAGGATGCGCGTCGGCCAGCTTTGGAGCTGGATCTATGTGCGCGGCGCCACCTCGTTCGAGGACATGTCGGACGTCTCCAAGGACCTGCGCACGCGCCTCTCCCTCGCGTTCTCGCTGGCAAGGCCCAGCATCGTGACGGAGCAGGTATCGGTCGACGGCACGCGCAAGTGGCTGCTCAGACTGGAGAAGCGCGGGCACGAGGCGCGGCCGCCCGAGATCGAGACCGTCTACATCCCCGAGGCAGATCGCGGCACGCTGTGCATCTCGAGCCAGATCGGGTGCACGCTCACCTGCTCGTTCTGCCATACCGGCACGCAGAGGCTGGTGCGCAACCTGGAGGCGGCCGAGATCGTGGGCCAGATCCTTCTGGCGCGCGATCGCATCGGCGATTGGCCGGGCGCAGCCGCGCCGGCAGATGGCGGCCTAGTGCCGTCATGCGGGACGCATGCCTCCGGCATGACAGAGCGGAAGATCACCAACGTCGTGCTCATGGGCATGGGCGAGCCGCTCTACAACTTCGACAACGTCAAGGCGGCAATGGCGATTGCGTCCGATGGCGACGGCCTCGCCATATCCAGGCGCCGCATCACCCTGTCGACCAGCGGCGTCGTCCCGGAGATCCCGCGCTGGGGCGAGGAGGCGGGCACCATGCTCGCCATCTCGCTGCACGCCACGCGCGACGAGCTGCGCGACAAGCTGGTGCCGATCAACCGCAAGTATCCGATCGCCGAGCTGATGGCGGCCTGCCGCGCCTATCCCGGGCTCTCCAACGCGCGGCGCATCACCTTCGAGTACGTGATGCTCAAGGATGTGAACGACAGCCTGGCGGAGGCGCGCGCGCTCGTGCGGCTGCTGGCCGGCATCCCGGCCAAGATCAACCTGATCCCGTTCAATCCCTGGCCGGGCACGGCGCACGAATGCTCCGACTGGGAGCAGATCGAGCGCTTCGCCGAGGTCGTCAACCGCGCGGGCTATGCGAGCCCGGTGCGCACCCCGCGCGGGCGCGACATCATGGCGGCCTGCGGCCAGCTCAGATCGGAGAGCCAGAAGCTCAGCGCACGCGAGCGCCGCGCCGAGGGCGTCGTGGAGGGGGCGGCATGATCAGGGCCATCGGACGCATCATTCTCCTTCCCTTCGCCTTCCTGCTGGCGGCCGCGGCGACGCTCTACGTGGTGATCTCGCTCGGCCAGGAGCGCGTCGTGCAGGCGCTGAGCGCACGCGGCACGGACGAGCTGCCGGTCGGCGCGATGATGGATCTGGTGGGGCTGGCGCTCAGGTTCGCCTCGGTCCACACGCTCGTGCCCGCCCTGCTGGTCGTGATCGTGGGCGAGGTGGCCCGCATCCGCAACTCGCTCTACTACATCATCGGCGGCGGCCTGGCGCTGGCCGTCGTTCCCCTGCTGACGCGCATGGCCCAGCCTCTGACCGTGCTCGAGGTCTCGCCCGGCGTGTGGCAGGTGCTGGCCGTGGCGGGGTTTACCGGCGGCTTCGTCTACTGGCTGATCGCCGGGCGCAACGCCTGAGCCGCATCGAAAAAGGCGATTGAGGGTGGGCGATCGGGGCCTGTAGACTGGGGCCCAGGTCGAGAAGCCCTTGGGGGCCACCATGATCGGACGCGTGCTTCGGGTGATTGCCGGCTTCATCGTTGCCTGCCTGGCGGCGGGACTCACGATGGTGCTCTTCGTCTATACGCCGCTCGAGGTGGCGACCGACGCAGAGGCCGACCGCATCGCGCAGATGGCGCTCCTAGCCCTGGCGGCCGCCACGCACAGCGCCGTATTTGCGGCGCCCTTTGTGTTCATCGGGGCCACTTACGGCGAGTGGCACAGGATCGGCGGCTGGCTCTACTACGCCCTTCTGGCCATTGCCATTGCGGCCGTTGGCTTCTTCGTCCAGTCCTGGGCCGAGACCGGCAGCGAGGGCTCCATCCTCAACAGCTACGCGGTCGCCGCATTCATCGCGGCGGGGGTCGTGGCCGGGACCGTCTACTGGCTGGTGGCGGGGCGCTTCGCGGCGCCCGGCGGCGGAGGGCCCGCCTCGGAGGCGAGGGCCGCCCCGCACGCCGATCCGGCGGACGCAACCTCCGCGCGGGCGGCGGGCTGAGCAGGCCGGCGCGTGCTGCTTTAAGCATTTTTTGCAGAGCACGCGTTTCTTGTTGCAATGCGAAAATCGGCGTATCCTGGCAACTCTGCGGGATGGCCGGGCAGGCACCCGGCCTCGGATGCAGGAGAGCGCCCCATGCTCGACTACAAGACGCAATCCCAGTTCGTCGATGCCACCGCTTCCGTGATGCGGTGGTACGTCACCGCTGCAATCAGCACATCCGCGGCATCGGCTTGGCGTGGCCTGTCGCTGTGGTCGGAGCTGATGGACGCCACCCGCGCACTCGGCGCGGCCGGCACAGGCCCGGCACCTTCCTCGGCCGCTCGCGACCAGGTTGCGCAAAGCGAGCTGGCCGTGTGGCCGTGGCTGCCGGCCAAGATCGCGAGCACCAGCCCGCTGTCGCGCACCTGGTGGCTGGGCCCCAGGCTGACGTGGTGGGCGCCGCTCGGAGGCTGGGCAGCCTTCGGCTGCTCCAAGGACCCGGCAGCGGCGCGGGCCCCCGGGGCGCGGTCCAATGGCGTGGTGCAGCGAGCCGCCCCCGACTCCGGCGTCGCGAGCTACAGATCCTCGAGTGGGCACGCGGTGGCGCAGGTCATCATGGGCGCGCCCCCCGCGAAGCGGACGAATGGCCGCGCCTCGCCCGCAAGCTCGTCCTGATCGCGCCGCGCGCTGAGGGGCAACGGTTCAGAGCAGCTTGGCGCCGAAGTTGCGCGCCGGATCCATGTCGGCGGTGAGGCGCTGCAGCGGCGCCGCTGCAGCTCCACCCGATCGTGGGAGCCATGCGCCGGAGCCCGGCTTGGCGTTGAGCTTGCCCTCCTCGACGATGACCTCCCCGCGGCGCATCACGGTGACGGGCCAGCCGGTGACGGTGCGTCCCGCATAGGGCGTATAGCGCGCCAAGTCGTGCATGAGACTGTCGGTGAACGTTACCTGGCGCTTCGGGTCCCAGATGGCCAGGTCGGCATCGGCGCCGATGGCGATCGAGCCCTTGCGCGGGTGGAGGTTGTAGATCTTGGCCGGCGCCGTGGCCGTCACCTCGACGAACTTCTGCAGGCCGAGCCGCCCCTTCGAGACCATGGCATCGAACAGCACGGGCAGGCGCGCCTCGATGCCCGGCAGTCCGTTGGCGATCTGCTTGAAGGTCGGGTTGGGGCCCGCCCTCAGCTTGCCCGTGGCGTCGAACGCATAGGGTGCGTGATCCGAGGAGACCACCTGCAGATCGCCTAGCGCCAGGCCCTGCCAGATCGCCTCCTGATCGGCCTCCGTGCGCGGGGGCGGCGAGCACATCCATTTGGCGCCCTCCACGCCGGGCTTGTCGAGGTCCTTGCCGGTCATGAACAGATATTGCGGGCAGGTCTCCGCGAACACCTTGAGGCCACGGCCGCGCGCCTGCCGGATCACCGCGACGCCCTCGGCGGTCGAGACGTGGAAGATCATGATCGGCTGGTCGATGAGCTCGGCAAAGGTGATCAGCCGGTTGAAGGCCTCGGCCTCGCAGCCGCGCGGATGGCTGATGGTGTGATACTTGGGCGCCGTGTAGCCCTTCTCGACGAGGCGCTTGCCCATCCACGAGACCATGCCGTGGTTCTCGGCGTGCACGCACACTAGCGCCTTGGACTGACGCGCGGCCAAGAGGATGTCGAGCAGCTTCTCGTCGCCCACGTTGAGCAGGTCGTAGGTCATGAAGACCTTGAGGGTGGAATGGCCCTGCGCCACCAGCGCCGGAACGTGCTCCTTGAGCGTCACTTCGGTGGGGTCGGCGATGATCAGGTGGAAGGTGTAGTCGATCACCGCGCCCTTCTTGGCGAGCGCCATGTAGTCGCCGAGCGCAGTCATGAGGTTCGCGCCGCGGTGCTGGGCGGCGAAGCAGACGGCCGTGGTGGTGCCGCCGAACGCGGCCGACACCGTGGCGCTCTCGAACGTATCCGCGTTGACGATCCCCGCGGCCGACAGCTGCTCGATATGGGCGTGGGCGTCGATGCCGCCCGGCAGCACCAGCCGGCCCTTGGCATCGATCTCGCTCGCTCCGGCGGGAAGGCCCCGGCCGATGGCGGTGATGATGCCGTCCTTGATGCCGACGTCGGCGTCGAAGTCGTCGACGGCCGTGGCGACCCGGCCCGACCGGATCACGCAATCGAATTGGGCTTGCGGCATCTGACATGCTCCCTTGCTGGCCTCGCGGGCAATCCCACTGGACGATGGGCTGCGCCGGCCCCAAGAATGGCGGCAAATCGAGGAGGATGCCAGCATGGCCTCGCGCCGCCGACGTCGCATTCTGGTGGTCAACCCCAACTCCAACGAGACGGTGACCAAGGGGCTCGCCGACGCGCTGGCGCCGATCGTCTTCGCCGACGGGCCCGAGATCGAATGTCGCACCCTGGCGGAGGGCCCCTACGGCATCGAGACGCAGGAGCACGTCGAGAGCGTCACCCTGCCGCTCAGGCGCCTGGTGGCGGGGAGCAACGGGGTCGATGCCTTCGTCATCGCCTGCTACTCCGACCCCGGCCTGCACGTGTGCCGGGAGGCCGCGGCGGTGCCCGTGTTCGGCATCAACGAGGCGGGCGTGCTGACGGCCCTGGCGCGGGCCGAGAGGTTCGGCGTCATCGCCATCGGCCAGCGCTCGATCCGCCGCCACGTGCGCTACGTGCGCCAGATGGGGCTGATGGACCGCTTCGCCGGCGAGCGGCCGCTCAATATGAGCGTGGCCGAGACCGCCTCCGGCGACAGGACGCTCGACCGCATGATCGAGGTCGGCAGGGAGCTGCGCGACCGCGACGGCGCCGACGTCATCGTCATGGGCTGTGCCGGCATGGCCCGGCACCGCAAGCCGCTCGAGGAGGCACTCGGCGTGCCGGTGATCGATCCGACGCAGGCGGCCGTCGCCATGGCCGTCGGCGCCGTTCAGTTCGCGTGACTGGGCCCTCGACTCGAATATGGAACGCGCGCCGACGGCTAACAGCCCGGTGCAGCCTGCTGGCTTTCAGTAGCAGGCATATGGAGCCCTGGGATTCTTGAAGCCGCAGTCGCCGTTGACGTCACAACGGAGTTTATCTCTTTGACAGGCCTCACAGCCATCGCTGCAGAATTTGACTTGAGGCACAGCGATTACCTTTCCAGGATTGTTGGGCCGTACCGTTGCTTTGCAATTCGCCAAAGTTGTCTTGCGGGCGTTATCCTCTCCATTCTGGGTAGACTCGCGAGCACTGAGACACCAGCGCCTGTGGTCTTCCCTGTTCGTCGACCAACGGCCGCCAAAGGCCTGGCCGCCGCAGCCGCGGGCAAACAGTTCATGAGCGGACGCGACGGCGCCGTCGGCGTAAATTGCACACCGCGCGCAGCGTGTGAGGATTTTGTCGCGCGCGTTGGTCTCGGCCGACAGGCGGCTACTCTTGGTTATCGCTGTCCGGCACCAATCGTAGTGTCCTTGGAAATTCGCCGACCATCGCCCCGCAGGCGCATTGTTTTCCTGGCATTGAAGGCTTTGAAGTCTGCTGTTGGCTTCTACGGCGTGCTTCGCATAGTCGTTGCACGTTGCATGATCGCGCGTACAAGCGCTGATCAACTTGTCGCGCTCGACGTTTTCGGAATCGAGTGTCGAGTTCCGGACCGTAAGGCACCAATTGAAGTGATCATTGAAGACGACCGACCAGCGGCCGGAACTGGGTCCGACAGGGCACTTAACTCCGGGCGCCTGCCGAGCAACATCAACCGCGTGCTGGGCATATCCCTTGCACGTGTTCGCGTCTGCGGCTTGAACGGCCGGAATGGTTCCAACGGTCGCGAGAATCCCTGCACCCCAAAGAGCCATGCCGTTTCTAATGGACGTGGCAATCGCGTATCGAACGCGCATAATATTGCTCCTGACAAATCGTTTGGTATGTTGAAAATGGAAGATTCAGTGCAACAAGCTTCATCCAAGAAATACGCGTGAACGGCGCGCCAGTCAAGTTGTGGCTGAGGAACGCGCACGGCTCCGGACACTCAGCATGGCGATGCCGATCTAGCGCTGATTCACAGAGACGGGCTCTCGGCCCGAGCTACGCAAATCGGCGTCAGCCCGAGAGATACTCGGCAGCTGCCAGTGCGTGCGTGCGGACGATGTGCAGGTATTCGTCGATGGCGACGGCTTCGTCCGGCTTGGCCATGCCGGTGGGCGAGCAGCCGTAGACGTAGCCCGGCACGCCGCGGTGGCGCCAATGCTTCATGTCGGTGGCGCCGAGGCTGACGCTCGGCACCGGCTCGGGCCAGCCGAGGCCCTTCACCGTGGCCCTGAGGATCTTGACCATCCGATGCTCTGGATCGCACGCGCTGGGCTCGGCCGAGTGCGTCCACACCGGTTTCAGCGCGACCTCGGGGTAGCGGGCGAGGATGGCCTCGATCTCGCGCATCAGCGCCTCATGCGTCGCGCAGACCGGCAGGCGGATGTCGACCTCCAGCCGGCAGTGACCCGGCAGCATGTTGATCTTGATGCCGCCCTCAATCACGCCGACGGAGACGGTGAAGCGGTTGAGGATGCCGCCGGCCCCGCGACCCAGGGCCGTCTCAATCGCGGGCAGCGAGGCCGCAATCGCGCGCTTGATGTCCTCGGGCTGCTCGACGGGGAGTTCCTCGAGCCGGTAGAGGTCCTGGATCAGGTCGCTGGCGATCTTGATGGCGTTCTTGGAGATGTGCGTGTAGGCGCCATGCGCGCCGGGTGTCTCGATCTCGAAGACGAGGCGCAGCGTGCCTTTCTCCCCGAAGCGGACCATGGCCGGCGTCGACGGCTCGCCGTTCAGAACGCAATCGCCGCGGAACTCCTCCGGGAACGTGTCGATCAGCCATTTGGCGCCCCAGGTGCCGCCGGTCTCCTCGTCGGACACGCAGGTCAGCGTCAGGCGTCCCTTGAGCCGGTCGCGCAGGCGGTGGAGGTAGATGAAGGTCCACACCGACGCGGCCGTGCCGCACTTCATGTCCACCACGCCGCGGCCGTGCACCTTGCCGTCCTCGATGGCGCCGCTCCACGGGTCGCGCGACCAGGTCTCCGCCGGCCCCGCGGGGAACACGTCGATATGGCCGTTGAGCACGAGGTGCGGGCCGGGACCGGCGCCGCCGAACGTTCCCACGACGTTGGGCCATTCCGGCTTCGCCGTCCGGTATTCCACTGGTACGCCGTGCGCCTGCAGTTGGCGGTGAAGGAAGGCCGCCGCCTCGCGCGTGTCGCCCGGCGGGTTGGGGCTCGGCACGCGCACGAAGTCGGAAAGGAAGCGAACGAGCTTCTCACGATCCTCGTCGATCCAGGCGAGGATCGTCTCGCGCACGGCCGTCATCATTGCTCCTCGTGGTCTTGCATTCTGACTGAGCGCCGCTTGCGGTCTCAGGCCTTGCCGCCGCGCACGGTGGCGGCGAAGTAGTCCATGGCGGCGCGAACGCCGTCGGGCTTGTGCGGGACGGCGGCGAGCCCGAGCCCCATCTCCACGCCGGCGAGCGTGGCGATCATGGTGAGGTCGTTGGTGTCGCCCAGATGGCCGATGCGGAAGACCTTGCCGGCGATCTTGCTCAAGCCGGTGCCCAGCGACACGTCGAAGTGCTCCAGCGCCGTCTTGCGGAAGGCATCGGCGTTGTGCCCGGCCGGCATCAGGATGGCGGTGAGCGAGGAGGAGTAGTACCTGGGGTCCTTGCACCAGATCTCCAGCCCCCAGGCCTTCACCGCGCGCCGCACGCCCTCGGCGTGCCGGTCATGGCGGGCAAATACGTGGCCGAGGCCCTCCTCGTGCAGCATGTCGATGGCCTCGGCCAGGCCGTAGAGCAGGTTGGTGGCCGGCGTGTAGGGGAAGAAGCCGTCCCTGTTGGCCGGCAGCATCTCCTCCCAGGAGAAGTAGGATTTCGGCAGCTTCGCGCTCTTGGCCGCGGCCAGCGCCTTGTCGCTCACGGCATTGAAGCCGAGGCCCGGCGGCAGCATCAGCCCCTTCTGCGAGCCGCCCACGGTGACGTCGACCCCCCACTCCTCGTGCCGGTAGTCGATGGAGGCGAGCGAGGAGATGGTGTCGACCATCAGGAGCGCGGGATGCTTCGCCGCATCGATGGCGCGCCGCACCTCGTCGATACGCGAGGTGGCCCCCGTCGAGGTCTCGTTGTGCACGACGCACACGGCCTTGATCGAGTGTCCCTTGTCCTCCCTGAGCCGCGCCTCGATGGCGGCAGCATCCGCGCCGCTGCGCCAGTCGGAGGGGATGAACTCCGGCTGCAGGCCGAGCTTCAGGGCCATGTTGCGCCAGAGCGTGGCGAAGTGGCCCGTCTCGTACATGAGCACCTTGTCGCCGGGGGAGAGCGTGTTGAGGAGCGCGGCCTCCCACGCGCCGGTGCCGGAGGAGGGGTAGATGAACACCGAGCCAGTGGTCTTGAAGATGGTCTTGATGCCGGCCAGCACCTTCAAGCCCAGCGCCTTGAACTCGGGCCCGCGGTGGTCGATCACCGGCATGTCCATGGCCCGCAGGATCCGGTCCGGCACCGGCGTGGGGCCCGGGATCTGCAGGAAATGACGGCCGGCGCGGCGGGGGGCGTTGGACATGGGGGGCTCTCTCGTGGGGGCGCACTGGCGATAGGGTAGTGCGCCGCGCTGTGGAACGGAAGATCGGGACAAAGCGGCCCGGGAGATCGCCGCAATACGGCTGTCGCCTATTGCGCCCTACGGTCGGGATGACGCAAGTAGGTTCCCACGATGGCTGAAACCAAATCAGATCCCACCTCACATAGCCTCGCAGAGCGGCTGCGCCGCCAGCTGCAGGGCGAGGTGCTGTTCGACCGCTTCTCGCGCGGGCGCTATGCCACGGACGCCTCGCACTACCAGATCGAGCCCGTGGGCGTGGTGGTCCCGCGCACCGACGACGACGTGCGCGCCGCCCTGGCGATCGCGCGCGAGGAAGGTGTGCCCGTTCTGCCGCGCGGCGGCGGCACTTCGCAGTCGGGACAGACCGTGGGCCGGGCGCTCGTCATCGATTTCAGCAAGCACCTGAAGCGGCTCATCGAGGTCAACGAGATCAACGGCACCTGCGTGGTCGAGCCCGGCATCGTGCTCGACGATCTCAACCGCCAGCTGCGGCTGTCGGGCCTGTGGTTCCCGGTCGACGTATCCACCGCGAGCCGCGCCACGATCGGCGGCATGGCCGGCAACAACTCCTGCGGCACGCGCTCGATCCGCTACGGCATCATGCGCGACAACGTGCTGGCGATCGACGCGCTGCTGGCCGACGGCAGCGAGGCTCGGTTTGCGGAGGTCACGCACAACCTTCCGCCACCGTCCCCTCCCCCCTCGTGGAGCGGTTCCCCTCCCCCTGGTGGGGAGGGGATAGGGGTGGGGGGAAGCTCTGCGGCAAATGTTCTGCAATCCCCCCTTCCCCATCCCTCCCCCACCAGGGGGGAGGGAGAGGTCACCCTATTCCGCGACATGCTGGCGCTCGGGCGCCGGGAGGCCGAGCATATCGCGCACGCGTTCCCCGAGGTGTCGCGCCGCGTCGGCGGCTATCTCATCGATGCCCTGCTGCCGGGCGGCAGGCCGGTCAACCTTGCCACGCTGCTGTGCGGGTCGGAGGGCACGCTGGCGCTGTCGCGGCGCCTCGAGCTCAAGCTCTCGCCGGTGCCGCGCAACAAGGCCCTCGGCATCTGCCACTTCGCCACTTTCCGCAAGGCCATGGAGGCGGCCCAGCACATCGTCAAGCTGGGGCCGGTGGCCGTCGAGGTGGTCGATCGCACGCTGATCGAGCTCGCCCGCGACATCGCCATGTTCCGCCCCGTGATGGAGAGCTACGTGCGCGGGGAGCCCGATGCGCTGCTGCTCGTGGAGTTCGCCGAGGACGATCAGCCCGAGAACCTGCGCCGTCTCGATCGGCTCGATCAGCTGATGGGCGACCTCGGCCATCCCAGGAGCGTGGTCAAGGTGACGGATGCGGCCGGGCAGCGGGCGGTGTGGGAGGTGCGCGCCTCGGGCCTCAACATCATGATGTCGATGAAGAGCGAGGGCAAGCCCGTGTCCTTCATCGAGGACTGCGCGGTGCCGCTGGAGCATCTTGCCGACTATACCGAGCGCCTCACCGCCGTGTTCGCCAGGCACGGCACCAGGGGCACCTGGTACGCGCACGCCTCCGTGGGCTGCCTGCACGTGCGGCCCGTCCTCAACCTGAAGCTCGAGAAGGATGCTAGGACCATGCGCGCCATCGCCGAGGAGGCGTTCGCGCTGGTCAAGGCCTACAAGGGCTCGCACTCCGGCGAGCACGGCGACGGCCTGGTGCGCTCCGAGTTCCACACTCTGATGTACGGCCCCAAGACCGTGCGCCTGTTCGAGGAGGTCAAGGATCGCTTCGATCCCCATGGGACTCTGAACCCCGGCAAGATCGTGCGCCCCTCGCGCATGGACGACCGCACGCTCTTCCGCTTCAAGCCCGACTACCGGGTCCCCGAGATGGCCATGGCGCTCGACTGGTCGGCCTATCCCGGCCGCGGCGGCGGGTTCCAGGGCGCGGTGGAGATGTGCAACAACAACGGCGAGTGCCGCAAGCTTGCCGGCGGGGTGATGTGTCCCTCCTTCCGCATCACCGGCAACGAGGCCGACGTCACGCGCGGCCGCGCCAACGCGCTGCGCCTCGCCATCTCGGGCCAGCTCGGGCCCGATGCGTTCGCCTCCGACGAGATGCTGGAGACTCTGAAGCTGTGCGTCTCGTGCAAGGGCTGCCGGCGCGAGTGCCCCACTGGCGTCGACATGGCGAAGATGAAGATCGAGGTGCTGGCGGCCGCCAACAGGCGTCGCGGCCTGTCGCTGCACGACCGGCTCGTGGCCTACTTGCCGCGCTATGCGCCCTATGCGGCGCGCCTCGCACCGCTCATGAACCTGCGCAACCAGGTCCCGGGCCTTGCGACGCTGGCCGAGCGCCTCACGGGGTTCTCCGCGCGTCGCGCGCTGCCGCGATGGCGGTGGGACCTTTTTCGGTTTGTCGGGCTTCCCCCCACCCCTAGCCCCTCTCCGCAAGGGGGAGGGGAATCGCTACGTGGAGAAGTGGGGGCATCACCACAAGCGGGCGCGGATTCCCTCCCCCCTCGTGGGGGAGGGTTAGGGAGGGGGGGAACCACGACGCCACTCTTGGGCGAGGTTGCGCTGTTTGCGGATACGTTCAACACCTACTTCGAGCCCGAGAATCTGCACGAGACGATCGACGTCCTGACGCACCTCGGCTACCGGGTGACGCCGTTGGCTGCCGCAGGCGAGCGGCGGCCGCTGTGCTGCGGACGCACGTTCCTGGCGGCCGGACTGGTCGAGGAGGCCCGCGCGGAGGCGCGCCGGGTGCTTGCCGTCGCCGCGCCGCTGATCGCCCGCGGGATACCGGTCGTCGGGCTGGAGCCCTCCTGCGTGCTGACGCTGCGCGACGAGTTCCTGTCCATGCTGCCGGGCTCCGATACGCAGCAGCTTTCCCGCCAGGCTTTTCTCTTGGAGGAGTTCCTCGCGCACGAGGCAGCCGCCGGGCGGATCAGCAGGCCGATCGGGCGCGGCGCCGGCAAAGTGCTGCTGCACGGGCATTGCCACCAGAAGGCATTCGGCGCCATGGGCTCCCTCACCCAGACGCTGGCTCTGGTGGAGGGTATCGAGGTGGAGACGGTCGAGTCGAGCTGCTGCGGCATGGCGGGCGCCTTCGGCTATGGTGCGGACACCCATGCCGCCTCGCTGGCGATGGGAGAATTGTCTCTGCTGCCGGCCGTGCGGCGCGCGACGCCCGAGACCGCCGTGGCCGCCGACGGCTTCTCCTGCCGCCACCAGATCCGCGACGGCACCGGCCGCGAGGCCCGGCACGTGGTGCGCCTCTTGCACCAGGCGATCATGACCCGAGGCGGCAGCGACCCCACCATACGCTCGCTCTGAGCTTGCCTGCCCTCGGGCTTGTCCCGACGGTCGAAGGACGGGCCACGTGGGCCAACCGTGCTTGGACGGGCCCAGCACGGGGTTGAGCGGGGCGCCGGGACGGCGATGCAGCCTCCTAACCAATCCGCCGATTGAGACCAATGTCGGCCTTCCGGATGATGGACGGCCGGCTGCCGTGGCGGTAGGGTCGCCCGCCGCCGAGCAAGCCGGAACGATGGGTGCCCGTGTCGAACGGCATCGGTGAGGGTTCGCCGTGAGGGGGAGTGATGACTGAAGCGCGGCCGGATCGCGGCCAGAGCAGCTCACCGATCAAGTCGCCGCTGGAGTTCGCGGGCGGCCTTTTTCTCGTCGGCATCGCCGTCGTCGGCTACGCGGGCGCCTTCACGCTGCCGTTCGGCCAGCTCTCCGGTATCGGGTCCGGCCTGCTGCCCAAGGTCGTTGCGCTGCTGGTCGCCGCGTTCGGTGTCGTGCTGGTGCTGCAGAGCCTGGTGTGGGCGGGGCAGGGCCTCGAGCGCTGGGCCGTGCGCGGTCCCGTCATGGTGCTCGTCTCCGTCCTCGTCTTCGCCTTTGCGATCCGGTCGCTGGGGCTGGTGGTGGCCGGCCCGCTCTGCTTCCTGGTGGCAGCGATGGCCGACCGCGACACGCGCCCCGTGGAGGCGATCGTCTCCGCGATCGTGGCGACGCTGGCCTGCGGCTTCCTGTTCAAGGACCTGCTCAACCTGCCGATCCCGTTCGATCCCGTGGGTGTCCTAGGCCCCCTGCACGGCCCCTATGAGGGACTGAAGACGGCCGTCAAGAGCCTCGCGCTCGGCCACTAGCACCAGCAAGATACCGAGGCTCGCCGCTCCATGGTCGATCTCTTCAACAACCTGGCGCTGGGGATGGCCGTTGCCCTGTCGCTCAAGAACCTCTTCCTGTGCTTTCTCGGCTGCCTCATCGGCACCCTGATCGGCGTGCTGCCGGGGGTCGGCCCGATCGCCACCATCACCATGCTGCTGCCCATCACCTTCGGCATCGATCCGGTGGGCGCGCTGATCATGCTGGCCGGCATCTACTACGGCGCGCAGTACGGCGGCTCGACCACGGCCATCCTCGTCAACATCCCCGGCGAGGCGACGTCGGTCGTCACCACGCTCGACGGCCACCAGATGGCCAAGCAGGGCCGCGCCGGCGTGGCGCTCGGCATCGCTGCCATCGGCTCGTTCATTGCGGGGTGCGTCTCGACGCTGGTCATTGCCGCGCTCGCCGCCCCGCTCACGCGCATGGCGCTGCTGTTCGGCCCGGCCGATTACTTCGCGCTCATGGTGCTGGGGCTGATGTTCGCCGTGGTGCTGGCGCGGGGCTCGGTGCTGAAGGCGATTGCGGTGATCCTGGTCGGCATCCTGCTCTCCACGGTCGGCACAGATCTCGAGAGCGGGGAGGAGCGCCTGACCTTCGGCTGGAGCGAGATCGCCGACGGCATCGACGTGGCCGTCATCGCCATGGGCATGTTCGGCTTTGCCGAGATCATGCGCAACCTCGAGACCACGCAGGCCCGCGATGTCGTCCACGCGGCGATCGGCAATCTCCTGCCCAACCGCAAGGACTTCGGCCAGTCGTTCTGGCCGATCACCAGGGGCACGTTTCTCGGCGGGCTGCTCGGTCTGCTCCCCGGTAACGGCGCGGTGCTCGGGCCGTTCGCCTCCTATACGCTCGAGAAGAAGCTGGCCGACGATCCCTCGCGCTTCGGCCGCGGCGCCATCGAAGGGGTCGCGGGGCCGGAGTCCGCCAACAACGCCGGCGCGCAGACCGCTTTCATTCCGCTGCTCACGCTTGGCATCCCGCCCAACGCGGTGATGGCCCTGATGGTGGGCGCGATGACCATCCACGGCATCATCCCGGGCCCGCAGATCATGACCAAGCAGCCCAACCTGTTCTGGGGCATGATCGCGTCGATGTGGATCGGCAACCTGATGCTCCTCGTCATCAACCTGCCGCTGATCGGGCTGTGGGTGCGCTTCCTCAAGGTCCCGTATCGGCTGATGTTCCCGTCCATCGTGGTGCTGTGCTGCATCGGCATCTACTCGGTCAACAACTCGCCGTTCGACGTGGTCATGACGGCGGGCTTCGGCCTCTTCGGCTACGCGCTCGTCAAATTCGGCTTCGAGCCCGCGCCGCTGCTGCTGGGCTTCGTGCTGGGCAGGCTCATGGAGGAGAAGCTCCGCCAGGCGCTGGTGATCTCGCGCGGCAGCTTCCTGACCTTCGTCGACCGCCCGCTCAGCGCCGGCCTGCTCGCCGTCTCCCTGGTGCTGGTGGTGATCGCCGTGCTGCCCTCGATCCGCAAGGGCCGCGACGAGGTGTTCGTCGGCGGCGACTGACGGCCTGGCGGGCGCCAATCCCCCATTTTTCGGCGCGGCGGAATAGCGCGGCCCGAAAGAACGTCCCAAGACGAGCGGTATGCGACGAGAACCCCCCGGGCGAAAGCCCCCAGGGCCATTTTCTTGGCCCCGGCCGTCGTGGTATACCAGACAAATTGAAACGCCGAGGAAGCATTCAAGGAGGAGGAAACGATGACTGAGAACACCACACCCGTTTCGCGCCGCAGATTCCTGAAGACCGGCGCTGCGGTCGCCGCGGGCGCGAGCGTGGTAGCGCCGAACGTGGTCAAGGCGCAGGGCGCGATCAACATGCGCTTTCAGAGCACCTGGCCCTCGAAGGACATCTTCCACGAGTACGCGCTCGACTTCGCCAAGAAGGTCAACGACATGACCGGCGGCGACCTGAAGATCGAGGTGCTGCCCGCCGGCGCCGTGGTCCCGGCCTTCGGCCTGCTCGACGCCGTGTCCAAGGGCGTGCTCGACGGTGGCCACGGCGTCCTCGTCTATCACTACGGCAAGAACACCGCGCTTGCCCTGTGGGGCTCGGGCCCGGGCTTCGGCATGGATGCCAACATGCTGCTCGCCTGGCACAAGTACGGCGGTGGCAAGGCGCTCCTGGAGAAGATCTTCGCCGGCATCGGCGCCGACGTCGTCTCGTTCCCGTATGCACCGATGCCGACCCAGCCGCTCGGCTGGTTCAAGAAGCCGATGCAGTCGGTCGACGACTTCAAGGGTTTGAAGTACCGCACCGTCGGCATCTCGATCGACATGTTCACGGCCATGGGCGCCGCGGTGAACGCGCTGCCCGGCGGTGAGATCGTGGCGGCGATGGACCGCGGCCTGCTCGACGCGGCCGAGTTCAACAACGCCTCCTCCGACCGCGCGCTCGGCTTTGCCGACGTGTCCAAGATCTGCATGCTGCAGAGCTACCACCAGAACGCCGAGCAGCTCGAGATCTCGTTCAACAAGACCAAGTTCAAAGCCCTGCCGGCGAAGATGCAGGCGATCATCGAGAACGCCGTGGAAGCGGCCTCGCAGGACATGCAGTGGAAGGCGATCGACCGTAACTCGCAGGACTACATTACCCTGCAGACGCAGGACAAGGTCCGCTTCTTCAAGACGCCGGATGCGATCCTCAAGAAGCAGCTCGAGATCTACGACGACATCGTCAAGAAATACCAGGGCACGAACCCGATGTTCAAAGAGATCATCACCTCGCAGATCGAGTTCGCCAAACGGGCGACGCGCTGGGAGCAGGATTACGTCGTCGCCCGCAAAATGGCGTTCGACCACTACTTCGGGCCGGGCGGGAAACTGCCGATCTGAGGGGACGCTGAACTGGCAAAGCACCATTCCGGCCGCACACGGAATGGTGCTTTGTTCTTGCCGATCATCATCTGCACCGAGCAGGAGACTATGAAAGTCCAAGGCGTTCTGCACGCTATCGACGGCATCAGCACGTGGGTCGGAAAGGCCGCCGCCTGGCTGATCATGATCCTGATGACGGTCGTCTGCGTCGAAGTCTTCAAGCGCTACATCATGAACGCGCCGACGGCCTGGATCTTCGATCTCGACAACATGCTCTACGGCAGCCTGTTCATGCTGTGCGGCGCCTACACGCTGGCTCAGAACGCGCACGTGCGGGGCGACTTCCTCTACAGCTCGATGCGGCCGCGCACCCAGGCGGCGCTCGATCTGGCGCTCTACTTGCTGTTCTTCATTCCGGGCATCGCCGCCCTGATCTTTGCCGGCTACTTCTACGCCGCGGATTCGTGGCGCATCGCCGAGCATTCGAACGTCACGGCGAACGGCCCGCCCGTCTATCACTTCAAGTCGATCATCCCGATCGCGGGCGGCCTCGTGATGCTCCAGGGCTTTGCCGAGATCGTGCGCGCGGTGATCTGCCTCAAGACCGGCGAGTGGCCGAGCCGCCTGCACGACGTTGCCGAGATCGACGTCATCGAGGAGCAGCTCGCGCACAGCGAGTACGTCGACGAGGAATCGCGCAAGATCGCGATCGAGCGGGCCAAGGAGATCGACGAGGTCGCGCGCCAGCGCGGCATGGGCGGAGACCTCAACACATGAGCGATCCCGCACTCGGCCTGCTGATGCTCGGCCTCATCGTGATCGTGATCATGATGGGGTTCCCGACGGCCTTCACGCTGATGGGCCTCGGCATGTTCTTCGGCTTCATCGCCTTCTACGACCCGACCCAGGTTTTCACCGACAACAAGGTCTTCGAGCTGATGGTCCAGCGCACCTACGGCGCGATGACCAACGACGTGCTCATCTCCATCCCCCTGTTCGTGCTGATGGGGTACGTGATGGAGCGCGGCGCGCTCGTCGACAAGATGTTCTACTCCATCCAGCTTGCGTTCCGGCGCGTTCCGGCATCGCTGGCGGTCGCCACCCTTATCGTCTGCACCTTCTGGGGGATCGCGTCGGGGCTCGTCGGCGCGGTCGTCGTGTTGATGGGCGTGATCGCCTTCAATCCGATGCTGCGCGCCGGCTACGACGTGAAGCTCGCCTCCGGCGTCATCACCGCCGGCGGCACGCTCGGCATCCTCATCCCGCCGTCGGTGATGATCATCGTCTACGCCGCCGTCGCCGGGCAGTCGGTGGTGAAGCTCTATGCGGCGGCGATGTTTCCGGGCTTCTTCCTGTCGTTCCTCTACCTCATCTATATCGTCGGCTGGGCGATGATCAATCCGAAGATCGCCCCGCCGCTGCCCGAGGAGCAGACGCGTGTTCCCGTGCCGGACTGGATGCGGCAGTTCCAGGCGGTCTACTCGAAGAACGTCTTCGTCGGACTTCTGAAGGCCGTGGCGTCGCCCGGCCGGGCGCTGGCGATGGAGACGGGAAAGGGGCGCGTCACCTACGGCACGCTCCTCGTCAACTTCGTGGCTTCGCTCGTCCCCTTCATGCTCGTCGCCGGAACGCTTGGCCTGGTGTGGTGGTACGTCGTGATTCACCAGCAGGCCGGGCCGGAGCAGGTCTTCTCGGGCGTCCAGCAGCTCGGCACACCGGGGCTCGGCAGCGGACCGGCGACGCCGGCGGAGCAGGGGCCGCCCGAGGGTTTCTACATGTGGTTCGGCATCATCGCGGGGCTGTGTGCGCTCCTGCAGATCCGCTACTACGCCCGGCTCGACGCCGACCGACTGGAGGTGATCAAGCTGCTGTCGTCCTCGATCATGCCGCTCGGCATTCTCACCGTCGTCGTGCTGGCCGTGATCCTGTTCGGCATCACGACGGCGACGGAGTCGGCCGGCGTCGGCGCGGCCGGCGCGTTCCTGCTCGCCATCCAGGCGCGCACGCTCGACTGGAAGCGCACCAAGGAGGCCGTGTTCCTGACGGCGAAGACCACGGCCATGGTGTGCTGGCTGTTCGTCGGCTCGGCGCTGTTCTCGGGCGTGTTCGCCATCCTCGGCGGGCAGGCGCTCGTCGAGCAGTGGGTGCTGTCGCTGAACATGACACCCATCCAGTTCATGATCCTGAGTCAGGCGATCATCTTCATCCTGGGCTGGCCGCTGGAGTGGACGGAGATCATCGTCATCTTCGTGCCGATCTTTCTGCCGCTGCTGAAGCACTTCAACATCGACCCGATCCTGTGGGGCACCCTCGTGTTCGTGAACCTGCAGGCGGCCTTCCTGTCGCCGCCGGTGGCGATGTCGGCGTTCTATCTCAAGGGCGTCGCCCCGAAGCACGTCACGCTCAACCAGATCTTCAACGGCATGATGCCCTACATGATCATCGTGATCGTCTGCATGATCATCATGTACCTGTGGCCGGGCATGACGCTCTGGCTGCCGGGCTACCTCTATGGCGGAGGCTGAGGCGCCGGGCCTGCAGCACTGATCGTCGGCGTCTGCTATGCTGGCCCGCCGATGGGCGCCTGAAACCAATCCGTGACTGTGAGCGAACCGAATGAGTGACAGCGATCTGCTCGCGCTGAGCGCGACCGAGGCCGCGGCGAGGATCGCGCGGGGCGAGACGACGAGCGAGGCGCTGGTGCGGGCCTGCCTCGACCGCATCGCCGAAGCCGAGCCCGGTGTGCAGGCCTGGGCCTTCCTCGACCGTGAGCGCGCCCTCGAGCAGGCGAGAGGGGCGGACGAGCAGCGCCGCGAGGGGAAGGGCGTGGGCCCGCTGCACGGCGTTCCCATCGGCATCAAGGACATCATCGATACGGCCGACATGCCGACGGAGAACGGCTGCAAGCTGCACAGGGGCCGGCAACCCGCCGCCGATGCCACCTGCGTGACGGCATTGCGCCGCGCCGGCGCCGTCATCATGGGCAAGACCGTGACGACGGAGCTCGCCGCCTTCAGCCCGGGCAAGACGCACAACCCGCGCAATCTCGAGCACACGCCCGGCGGCTCCTCCTCGGGCTCGGCCGCTGCGGTGGCCGCCGGCATGGTGCCCGCGGCGCTCGGCACGCAGACGGTAGGCTCCGTCATCCGTCCGTCGGCCTTCTGCGGCGTCTACGGCTTCAAGCCGACCTTCGGTCTCATCCCTCGTCCCGGCGTGCTCACACAAGCGCACTCGCTCGACACCGTCGGCATCATGGGGCGCTGCGTGGAGGATCTGGCACTCGTCGCCGACGTTCTGCAGGGCCACGACGAGCGCGATCGGGCGAGCCTCGTTTCCAGTCGGCCGCAGCTGTTCGCGACGGCCACCGAGGATTGGCCGCTCGCGCCGATCTTCACGTTCGTCAAGTCCCACGCCTGGAAGGATGCCGATCCGGCGACGCACGAGGCCTTCGGCGAGCTCGTCGAGCATCTGGGCGACCGGGTGGAGGAGATTTCGTTCGACAGCTCGACCGAGCGCGGCTACGCGGCGAACCGCCTCGTGCAGAAGGTCGAGATGGCCGTGCACTTCGCGCCGCTGCTGGCGCAGGCGCCGGAGCTGCTGAGCGACAGCTTGAAGCAGCAGATGGAGGAGGGGCGGCGCACGGCCGGCGTCGACTACATCGCCGCCCTGCAGGCCCGGGAGGAGCTTTACGCCAACGTCGAGAACGTCCTGCGCGCCCACGGCACGATCATCACCCCCGCTGCCCTGGGGCCGGCGCCCAAAGGGCTGGCCTCCACCGGCAATCCGGTGTTCTGCGGCTTCTGGACCTTCCTCGGCGTGCCGGCGGTGACGCTGCCGCTGCTCGAGGTCGACGGCCTGCCCATGGGCGTCCAGCTCATCGGCGCGCGGCGCGACGATGGGCGCCTGCTGCGCACGGCGCGGTGGCTGGCGAAGAACCTTGAAGCTGCCGCCGCTCAATAGCAGATAGTATCTCAGCGCTTCGCCTCGGCGTGCGCACTCGCGTCGGGGTGCGCGTGCTGCCGAGGCAATTCGAGTCAAGGAGGATGATGGCGTGTCCGCGCAAAGCCCGGTTCCACACAAGCGTGTAACGGCTCCCGAGATCGCCGCCCGCAAGGGCGGGGAGCCCATCGTCGCGCTGACCTCCTATCACGCGCATACGGCGGCCATCGCCGACCCCTTCGTCGACCTGCTGCTGGTGGGCGACAGCCTCGGCATGGTGATGCACGGCTACGAGAGCACGGTGCCTGTGCCGCTCGAGCTGATGATCATGCACGGGCGCGCCGTCGTCCGCGGCGCCCGGCGGGCCCTCGTCGTCGTCGACATGCCGTTCGGCTCCTACGAGGAGAGCCCCGCGGTCGCCTTCCGCAATGCCGCCCGCATCATGAAGGAGACCGGCTGCAGCGTCGTGAAGCTGGAAGGCGGCAAGCGCATGGCCGAGACCATCCGCTTCCTGGTCGAGCGCGGCGTACCGGTCATGGCGCACATCGGGTTGACGCCGCAGGCCATCAACGTGCTCGGCGGCTTCAAGGCCCAGGGGCGCGTGCGCGAGCAGTGGGCGGCGCTGGAGGCCGATGCGGCCGCCGTCGCCGAGGCCGGTGCCTTCTCGGTGGTGCTGGAGGCCATGGCCGAGGAGCTGGCGCGCAAGATCACGGCGGCCATCCCGATCCCGACCATCGGCATCGGCGCGTCGGCCGGCTGCGACGGGCAAATCCTCGTCATGGAGGACATGCTGGGCCTCTCTCCGCGCGTGCCCAAGTTCGTGAAGGAGTTCGGGCGCGTCGGCGAGGCCATCCGGGAGGCGATCTCGGCCTATGCCGTGGAGGTTCGCAACCGCGCGTTCCCGGCGCCCGAGCACACCTACGGCATGCGGGAGCCCGCACCGGCGGCGAAAGCCGTGGGCAGGGCCAAGCCCAAGACCACGGCGTAGCCGGGCCTCCGGCAGCCGCGCTTGACCGTCAGCGCAGCCGCGACCTGCCACGGCCGAACCCGCTCAAGAGTTTTCTTCGCCGATGGTGTGTCGGTACCGGGGCGTCTGGTTCGTCCTCGGGCAACACCGCTCGGCATTCCACCACGGACCTTCCACGTGTGGAGCGAGGCGTTCGGCCAGGAAGATGCTGGGCGGAGGACATGGCAAGGGAGCACACGACATGATCACGATTACAGCTTTTGCCTCGGTTCCTCCGTTCGCACGGGGCCAGGTGCGCGACCTGCGCGTGCGATGGGCGCTCGAAGAGGCGGGCCTCCCCTACCGGACGCGCCTGCTCGAACACGGCGAGGGGGACACGCCGGAGTATCGCGCGCTGCAACCCTTCGGGCAGGTGCCGGTCTTCATGGAGGACGGCTTCGTCCTGTTCGAAACCGGCGCCATCGTGCTCCACATCGGCGCCCGCAGCGAAGTCCTGCTGCCGAAGGATACCGAGGCGCGGGCCCGCGCGACCCAGTGGTTGATCGCCGCCCTCAACTCCATCGAGCCGTTCGTGATGAACGTCGCGCTGATCGACCTGTTCTACGGCGATCAGGAATGGGCGAAGCTGCGCCGCCCCGGTGCGGTAGCGTTCCTGCGCCGCCGCCTCGGATCGTTGTCCACGGCGCTCGGCGACAAGCCCTATCTCGATGGGAACCGCTTCACCGCGGGCGATCTCGTGATGTCGACGGTGCTGCGCATCCTGCGTTACACGGATATCGTGACGAGCGACCCGCGCCTCGCGGCGTACCTCGAGCGCTGCACCGCCCGTCCGGCATTCCAGCGCGCGCTCGACGCGCAACTCGGGGATTTCCGGCAAGCAGCATGAGCTATAGGGAGGTCGGCCGCCGGCATCTGATACCCATGGGCGTAAGGTTCCGCCCGCAGCCCGCTGTGCATGTCGCAGGCCGCACGCTCCAACCCCGTGCTGAGCCTGTCGAAGCACGCTTGGCATGCATGGTCCGTCCTTCGACAAGGACGCGGGCGGAGCGTGTGGCATGGCGCCGGGGGCTGGGCGAGCCCAACCGAACGCGCGGCGGCCTTAGAACGGTTGGTGCGGCGGCGACCTCCCACGTCCAGTTCCGACCCCCAAGAATACGTCAGTGATCGGCCTAGTACCGAGAGTTTGCGCCACGACGGCCGCTCACCCTCGCGGGCGAGTATCCATGACGCCACCTCCCAGCGTTCTGCCCGAAGAGAGCTTGGCTCTAACCAATTCATCAATAAACCTGCTAGTTGACAGAAAGGCTTCGGGCGCCCCTCCGACTTCGCCCGTTTTTGTTTTCCCGAGTCTCTCTAGCAAATAGGCAAATAGAAAAAAGTCACTGAACAGGGTGGCTCTGCTGCTAAAAAAACGAAGAGCAAATACTAAACACATGCCGAAAATTGCTCCTAGATTAAGCAAAACGACCGATTCATCCCGGCTAAATGGCTCCCCCACACGAATGCGTGCGTATGTTGCTAATGCTGACAGCATGGTAGCCAGTGCTAAAGTTATAACTCCGATCATCGTAATCATATCAAATCTGCGCCTAAACTCGTTTCGCGCGGTCTCGACCGAAGCTACTTCTATATTCTCTATACTTTGATCCCGACGCGCTGGCTCGCGAGCCAACCTTAAAGCCGCCCCGATTATCTTCTCGATTCCAGATAATGCAATTTCAGCTCCACGAAATGTCCTTGAAATCATAGGCGCAGCTAATCCGACGGCCACGGAAGCCATATACCAGACCTTCGCTGCCGATTGCATAGATCGCGGATAAAAATATGAAAATACGGTCGGTCCGTCTGGAAGGCCTTCTGCATTCACCCCGGCCGCAAATTCTGCCGAAAACCGAAACACAACGTCCTGTAGTACCAATTCCCTGCGCACTGGGATCGCGAACCGCCAAAACGGCGTTGACTCATGGTCGCGAACGCCCTTAGTTAATACTTCGGCTGCTAGGACTTCGGCAAAGCTCTTATGCGAAAACCTGTATTGACCAATCTTTGACGGGTCATGCTCTATCACACCGTGTGTGCGCACAGCTTGCACGCACGCTTCAACCGGATCGTGCTTATCGCGGAGCCGCTCGGCCAACGTCAGCGTCAATGCCCCAGTTTCAGAAGGCATCCTTTGCATCGCCCCTTGCGGAAATCGATCAAGAAGAATCGTAATTGTTTGCCGCAGTGTTTGGTCTGTTAGAGTGTTACTCCTTCCGCTAGTGAGAGCATCGACTGCGCTGGCTGACGTGAAATAATCCAATTCCGCTCGTCTTAGCGGAATGAAATATTTGTCCCCAATTGTCGACACATCCGTACGTTGTTTATCAACTTGCCTTTCCAGGCTATAGGTGATGAACGAGCGAATTACACTCGCTGAGTTTAGGTGTTTGGCGTCTAACCCGATTCGATTTGTGTCCCATAGCTGGGCGATCTGAAATAGCAGGCTGGGGCGACTGGCTAATTCAGTTAGTTGTTCAGACCGTTCCGTGGCCGCCATGAAGGCATCGATCTTGTGTTGAGGCAACCAACGTAGTGCGCCTCGCATCTGATCCTTACAGAAGGTAGCCACTCGCACCGCGGAGCAATATGGCCCGCTTGTCACGCCCTCCGCAATGCCAAGCGCTGTTTGTATTTCCAGGTCGTCCAAGAAGAAGTTCGGCCGTCCTGTGAATAGGATCTTTGCATGTGGGCAGGCCAAGCGCCACATTGAGCCAAAATGGTCGATACGGTCAGCGCGGTCCGCAACGCCCGACATTTCATCAAAGGCGTCCAGGATCATCAACGTGCGCCCAGCTCTATGGAGCGCTAGAAGGGCCCGCCCGTTCATTCCGTAGCGCGCACCCCATGCACCCAATAACTCCTCCGGAGTGGCGTTCTTCGGGCTCAGCCCAGTGAGTCGAATGAGGAGTGGCAGGCGGTAGGATCTGGTTTGAAAAATCTGGTTATCTTCAAGGAGTCTGTTAGTGAGAGCAAGGGCCTCGCTGCTCTTTCCTTGGCCATAATCCCCTAACAATGCCAAGTGTCGCCCGGAGGTCTCGGCGAGCCAGTCGTCTACGTATTGATCGAAGGGGATCGCGCTTTTTTCGCGCACGAGTCGACCCGACTGTGGCAGAAGTCGGTGGACTCTTGTGGGCACGTACGTTTGGGAGAGCGAGAGAAGGGAGTTAGCAATGTTGCGTTCCGCATATTCCCTAGCAATCTCCCGTGCGTACCGGCGTACTGGAAGCGCGCTGATGACAAACTCTTCGAAAGTGTGGACGGTTATGTCGGCAGCGAGGTCCGAAAGCTGTTCTTCGAGCAGTGTTGCCCCATGGATGTCTTCTAGAACGATTATGATACGCGGGGTCTTCTTATTGAACTGCGCCTGTCGACGCAATCTATCGGGCTTTATGCAACCTGCGTCTATATCAGTCACCAGGAGAACTGTTCGATTGAGCGCCGTATCAGTGCCTTGCCAACAGCTCGCTTCCGAAATCCAAGCATCCTCAGGTATGATGAATTCGGCCCATTTTGCGATGGCAAGTTCTCTCACCTGTTCGTGAGTGGGCAGAGAAGTTATGGGTGGCGGTAGGGGTGCTGGCTCGCGCTCCTTGGTTTCGAGGTGATGTCCAATTGCTGGTTGCCGAAGGAGTATGCGCGCAGTCTCTTTCAGGCCATCCACAACGAGGTATGTGGGGGTAAATTGCCCTTTCTTACCGGCGCCGTGGAGTGAAATCAGACCATTCCAATGACGTGCCCAGCGACTTATGAAGTAGAGGTACGTACTTATTCCAAGCCAAATCAAAATCTTGTCAGATGTCTGCAAGTCAATGGATTTCATACCAATGTTTTCTAAGAGATAGTTCAGCAGAGAAGAATTAGCGGTTAGAGTGACGGCTGTAACGACTAGACTGGTACAGGCCCACAAGGCAACGAAATTGAACCGCTTTTCGGTATAAGTTGACTGTTTGATACGTACCCAAATGGCGTACAATAGAAGTAAGATAAGCAGACTGGCAGCGACGAGAGCGAGGAGAATTGAGATGAATTTACCAACGTGGAATTCCATTGAGTAACACCCTGGAACGCAATGCACGCGACCTTGGACGGTCGAGCTACATAGACTAGGGGGTTTCTGGGAGGGTAGTCAACTGCGTGTCGGGTGGGACGGCGGTCTCCGGTAACTGGCTTGCAACGTGCAGGGGGATGACCGCTTTGGGTCGGATTCGGCAAGGCGCGTCAGCCGAGCAGGATTTTTGCGCCGTGGCGCCGGCAACGCACGAGGCGCCCGGCGTCGTCGGTCTGTGCATGAGCATCAGACCGCGTGAGGCCGTACTCGATTGCCAGGATGCAGCGTTGGTGAACGTCGCCCTGGGCGCGGCGCTGCATCAAAGGTACCTTTGCAGGAAGGGCAACGCCTGATCGACGCAGGCGCGTCCTTCGGGGATGGTCTCGGCGGCGCGGTTGAACTCGAGCAGTCCGACATCTCCCAGCCTCGGCACCAGCATGACGTGCGGCGGCTCGCCGGCCAGGCGCGCACGCGTGATCTGGTCTTGCATGACATTGATCGAGTTCATGAGCACTTCGAAGTAGCCCGGCTTGCTTGGCGCCGACGACAAGAGCTTGGGGACGATCGCGGACGCCTGCTCCCTGAACGCGGCCGGGACCTGCTTGAGCAGGCGTTTCACGAATTCGGGCGATGCGTCCGTGGCCCGCTCGTTGCGACCCAGTCCACGGCGCCCCAGCAGATCGCCGTTGAGGTTGACGGCGATCACGATGTCGGCGCCGAGCGCGCGACAGACGGACACGGGCACAGGATTGACCAGACCCCCATCGACGAGCCAGCGCTCACCATGCCGGGTCGGGCTGAAGATGCCGGGGAGGGAGATCGAGGCGCGGACGGCCTCCTCGATCTGCCCTTCCCGCAGCCAGATCTCGCGCCCGGTGGCGAGATCGGTCGCAACCGCCGCAAACGGCTTGGCGTAGCTCGGAATCGGCGCCGAGATTTCCAGTTTGCGCAGGAGAGCGACGATCTCCTGGCCGCTGATGAGCCCTCCGCCCGACAGCCGCACATCCAGCAGGCCGGCGATTTGCCGCCAGGTCAGGGCCTGCGCAAAGTCCTTCAGCCGCGGCAGCTGGTTGGCCACGTAGGCAGCGCCGACGAGGGCTCCGATCGAACAGCCGCAGACGATGTCGGGCTCGATGCCGGCCTCGAGCAGGCCCTCGATGACGCCGATGTGCGACCAGCCTCGGGCCGAGCCGCTGCCGAGCGCAAGACCGATGCGGGGGCCAGCCATTGTGAACTGCTCCTCGGCGCCGGCGTGGGCTGCGGCCGGCCCGCGCTAGCCCGGAGGCCGGTCGCTGAAGAGGAAGCCGCCCTTGGCCTTGGAGTCCTTGGGGCTCTCCATGATCTGCACCATCACGGCCTCCGGCTTGACCTTGAAGTTGCGCACCACGGCGTCCGTGATGTCCTTCACCAGGGCCCGCTTCTGGTCGATGGTGCGCCCTTCGACGGCATAGACGTAGACTTCCGGCATGGTCGTCACTCCTCACCTGGCGTTGCGGCGCGATTATACCCGCCGCCCGTTGGGTTGGCTCGCCCATCGCTCGGCGTCATGTCACGCGCTCCAACCCCGTGCTGACACACTCCAACCCCGTGCTGAGCCTGTCGAAGCACGGCTGGCGTATGTGGCCCGTCCTTCGACGAGCTCAGGACGGGGGCGGGCCTGTGAGACGCGGGCGGAGCGTGTGGCATGACACACCGGGCGGCGGTTCTTTGCCGCTGCTGCGTGGGTGGGCTGCCCTTGCGGCCTCGCGCGGATCGGCTATGTGTGAGGCTCGACAAGGCCGTATATGAACCGCCGTGCCGAGCTGATCGGCCTGCGGGATGCAGGGGGAGAGACGCCATGTTGAAGCTCGTGCCGAACCTGCAGCGCCTCGGGACGGAGACCGCTTTCGAGGTGCTGGCCCGGGCCGCGGAGCTGGAGCGCCAGGGCAAGTCGATCATCAACCTCGGCATCGGCCAGCCCGACTTCAAGACGCCCAAGCATATCGTCGAGGCGGCGATCAAGGCGCTGCGCGACGGCCATCACGGCTATACGCCGGCCCAGGGCATCCTCCCTTTGCGCGAGGCGGTGGCCAGGGACCTGGAGCGCCGGCACGGCGTGCAGATCGATCCCGACACCATCGTCATCATGCCGGGCGGCAAGCCCACCATGTTCTTCTCGATCCTGATGTTCGGCCAGCCCGGCGCCGAGATCATGTATCCGGACCCCGGCTTTCCCATCTACCGCTCGATGATCCAGTACACGGGCGCTAGCCCCGTGCCGATCGCGCTGCGCGAGGAGAACGAGTTCGCCTTCTCCGCCGACGAGGTGCTTTCCCAGATCACGCCCAAGACCAGCCTGATCATCCTCAACAGCCCCAACAACCCGTGCGGCGGTGCCGTCCCCGCCGATGAGGTGAGGCGCCTCGTCGCCGGCCTCGAGCGCCACCCCGATGTCGCCGTGCTGTCGGACGAGATCTACAGCCAGATGCTCTACGGCGGGCGCAAGCACGAGAGCTTCCTGCGCTACCCCGAGATCCGCGACCGGCTCATCGTTCTCGACGGCTGGTCCAAGACCTACGCCATGACGGGCTGGCGACTCGGCTTCTCGGTGTGGCCGAAGGCGCTGGTGGAGCCCGTGGTGCGGCTTGCGGTCAACTGCCACTCCTGCGTCAACGCGCCGACGCAGTATGCCGGCATCGCCGCGCTCGAAGGCCCCCAGGACGAGGTGCGCCGCATGGTGGCGGCGTTCGACGAGCGTCGCCGCGTGATCGTGCCTCTCCTCAATCAGCTGCCGGGCTTCCGCTGCGTCGATCCCGGCGGAGCCTTCTATGTGTTCCCCAACATCACGGGCACGGGGCTCGACGCGCGCACGCTGCAGAACAGGATGCTGGAGAGCGCCGGCGTCGCGACCGTGGCCGGCACGAGCTTCGGCATTCATGGCGAGGGCTACATCCGCTTCTCCTACGCCAACTCGGTGGAGAACATCCGCGAGGCGATCAAGCGCGTGGCCGCGCTTCTCAGGGATTGAGCGGTGCCGGGCTGCCGCCGCCACATGCTCCGCGGCGACTGCTGACACATGCGGCCTCACCCCCGGGGCGCACGTGGCGGGAAGGTCACACCTGCAGGCCGTGCCGGGGCGCAAACGCCTCCCCGATCTTGATGGAATCTCGACCGCTATTTCGGACTCACCGTTGTCATCCCGGGCTTCATGCCCGGGATCCATCTCTCGGCTTGTCTCCGGCGCTTGCTGATGGCTGGATCCCGGCGACAAGCGCCGGGATGACAGATTGCGCTTGGAGGGAGCGGTTCCGCCTAAGTCGGAGAGACTCCAGTGCCGCCATGATCGGGCTCGCGGCAATCCGCGTACCACGCTAAGCTCGGGCGACGCCTCGACGGATCACAGCCTGGAAGGTTTGGGCGCCGTGCAACCGAAGCCAGAGGACTATGCCTGGGACCTCGACGAAGCGCTGGCCTCGGTGGTCGGCATAAAGTCGCTCGTGCCCAGCGACGCGTTCACGGCTGAGACGCTCGGCACCGAGCGCGCCGGAAACGGGGTGCTCATCCGCGGTGATGGCCTGGTCGTCACCATCGGCTATCTCATCACCGAGGCGGAGACGGTCTGGATCACGCTCGCCGGCGGGCGTTCGGTCCCGGGACACGTGCTGGGATACGACCAGGAGACGGGCTTCGGTCTCGTCCAGGCACTCGCCCGCCTCGACCTGCCGGCGCTGACGATCGGCAGCTCGGCCGATACGGAGGTCGGGGCCGACGTCGTGGTGGGCGGTGCCGGCGGCCGTCAGCGCTCGATCGCCGCACGCGTCATCTCCAAGCAGGAGTTTGCGGGCTACTGGGAGTACGTGCTGGACGAGGCGATCTTCACGGCCCCCGCCCACCCCAACTGGGGCGGCACGGCCGTGATCGGGCCCGACGGCGATCTCGTCGGCATCGGCTCGCTGCAGATCCAGCAGACCGCGGCGCCGCAGCGCCGCGCGGAGGACGTCAACATGGTCGTGCCCATCGACCTCCTCAAGCCGATCCTCAACGACCTTCTCACCATCGGCCGCAGCAGCAAGCCGCCGCGCCCGTGGCTCGGCGTCTACGCCACCGAGGTCGGCAACAACGTGGCCATCCTCGGCCTTGCCAGTCGCGGGCCTGCCGAGCAGGCCGACCTGCGGCCCGGCGATGTCGTGCTGGCCGTGGCCGGTAACCCGGTCGGCAATCTGGCTGGGCTCTTCCGCCGCGTCTGGGCACTGGGGCAAGCTGGGGTGCACGTGCCGCTGCTGATCAATCGCGAGGGCAAAACCTTCGAGGTACACGTGCGCTCGGGCGACCGGCGGCGGTTCCTCAAGGGGCCCGTGCTGCACTGAGTCCCGGGTCAGGGGCGCGCGCACCGGATGGCGATTGCCGGCCCGAACTGCAAGAAGCATCCGGCCGATGACGTGGTTGCGCAACCACGAGCGGCCCTAGCGGCTGTCGCACCCGCATTGTTGAGATAGGCTTCCGCGCAAGACGGAGGTTCGGAGCCTTGGAGGAAGACGCTCACCTGGAGCCGGCGGTACCCCGACCGCGCCTGTTTGCGGGCGCCGAGCAGCCGGCGCGACTGAGCCTCGAGATCGACGCCATCGAGCACGAGGCGCGGCGCGTGCCGGTTGCCTCGCAAGACGTCCTGCAGCTGCCTTTCTGTGCGCTCACGCGAATCGCGCGCGCGGACGGGGAGCATCTGCCCAAGGTGCTCGTCGTGGCTCCGCTCTCCGGCCACTTCCCCATCCTGCTGCGCGACCTCGTCATCGGCCTGCTGCCCACCTTCCAGGTCTTCGTCACGGACTGGGTCAACGCTCGCCACGTCGCGCCGGCGCATGGATCCTTCGATCTCGACAGGAACATCTCCTTTGTCATCGACATGATGGAGGCGCTGGGGGAGGGGCTCAGCGTCATCGCGCTCTGCCAGGGCGCCGTTCCGGCCCTCGTCGCGACGGCGCACCTGTCGCAGCACCCCCCGGGCTCTGCCCCGCGCGCGCTGGTGCTGGTGGCCGCCCCGGTCGACCCCACGGCGAACCTGACGCGCGTGGCCCGCCTGATCCGGGCGCGCTCGCTGTCCTGGTACGAGCGCAACGTCATTACGCAAGTGCCGGCCCCCTATCGCGGCAGCGGCCGGCTGGTGTATCCGGCGAGCGTCCAGCTTCTCGGTCTGCAAGCCTACTTGACCCGGCACGTGTGCCAGGGCGGGGAGCTGCTCGGCAAGATGCTGCGGGACGACGGCTGTGATCCCGCGCGCTTCCCGTTCCTCGACCTCTACTCGGCGCTGATGGACCTACCCGCCGAAGTCTTCCTCGACATCGTCCGGCACATCTACCAGGAGCGCTCGATCTGGGCCGGCTCGCTCGCGGCCCGAGGCCAGTCGGTGGACTTTGCGGCGATCCGGCGCACGGCTCTCATGACGGTGGAGGGCGAGTACGACGACGTCGCGGCGCCGGGGCAGACGGCGCGGGCGCACGACCTGTGCTCATCTCTCTCCCCGGATATGCGACGCCGGCTGGTCGTGGAGCAGTGCGGGCACTTCTCCCTGTTCCACGGCGCAACCTGGCGCACGCGCGTCAAGCCGGAGGTGTGCGCCTTCATGCAGGCGTTCAGTGCCGCAAGCTGAGCCTTGTCATGCCGGCCGAGGGCGAAGCCCGAGAGCCGGTACCCAGCGCCACGAGCCCGACATCGCCCTGAGCCTGTCGAAGGGCGGCAGGCAGCGCCGGTGGCCTCGTGGTTCGACAAGCTCACCACGAGAGGGATGGTCCGGCCTGGATCCCGGACGTTCGCTGACGCGAATTCCGGGATGACGACCCTCGCCTGGGCGGGCCTCAGTGCGACAGCACCGCCAGTAGCAGGAGCGCCACGATGTTGGTGATCTTGATCATCGGGTTGACGGCGGGGCCGGCGGTGTCCTTGTAGGGATCGCCGACGGTGTCGCCGGTCACGGCCGCCTTGTGCGCATCCGAGCCCTTGCCGCCGAAATGGCCGTCCTCGATGTACTTCTTGGCGTTGTCCCAGGCACCGCCGCCAGCCGTCATGGAGATGGCGACGAACAGGCCCGTGACGATCACGCCGAGCAGCATCGCGCCCAGCGCGGCGAACGCATTGCCCGTGCCACCGATCCAGCGGATCACGTAGAACACCACGATGGGCGACAGCACCGGCAGCAGCGAGGGGACGATCATCTCCTTGATGGCCGCCCGCGTCAGCATGTCGACGGCACGCGCGTAGTCGGGCTTGTCCTTGCCCTGCATGATGCCGGGCTTCTCCTTGAACTGCCGGCGCACCTCCTCGACGATCGAGCTCGCCGCGCGGCCGACCGCCGTCATGGTGATGCCGCCGAACAGGTAGGGGAGCAGGCCGCCGATGAAGAGGCCGACCACCACGTAGGGGTTGCTCAGCGAGAACAGGTTGTCGACGTTGAGACCGAAGAAGATCGACCCCTGCTTTGCCTGGCTGATGAAGAACTTCAGGTCCTCGTTGTAGGCGGCGAACAGCACCAGCGCGCCGAGGCCGGCCGAGCCGATGGCGTAGCCCTTGGTGACGGCCTTGGTGGTGTTGCCCACGGCGTCCAGCGCATCCGTGGTCTTGCGGATCTCCTTGGGCAGGCCCGACATCTCGGCGATGCCGCCGGCGTTGTCGGTGACCGGGCCGAAGGCGTCGAGCGCCACGACGACGCCCGCGAGCGACAGCATGGCGGTGACGGCGATGGCGATGCCGAAGAGGCCCGCCATGTTGTAGGAGACGATGATGCCGGCGACGATGATCAGCGCCGGCAGGGCGGTGGCCTCGAGCGATACCGCCAGGCCCTGGATCACGTTGGTGCCATGGCCGGTCTTGGACGCCTCGGCAATGGAGCGGACGGGCCGGTAGTTGGTGCCCGTGTAGTACTCGGTCACGACGATGATGAGCGCCGTGACCACGAGGCCGACGATGCCGCACCAGTAGAGGTCGAGACCGGTGAAGCTCACGTTGCGGGCGGAGAACACCGTGTCCATGCCGAGCAGGCGGCTCGTCACCGGCCACAGCGCGATGATCGACAGGATGCCGGTGGCGATGAAGCCCTTGTAGAGGGCGCCCATGATGGACTGGTTGGCCCCGAGGCGGACGAAGAAGGTGCCGATGATCGAGGCGACGACGCCCACCGCGCACACCGCGAGCGGATAGAGCATCAGGTTGGTGACGACCGGCTGGCCCGTGAAATAGATGGCGGCCAGCACCATGGTGGCGACCACGGTCACCGCATAGGTCTCGAACAGGTCGGCGGCCATGCCGGCGCAGTCGCCGACGTTGTCGCCGACGTTGTCGGCGATGGTGGCGGGGTTGCGGGGATCGTCCTCGGGGATGCCGGCCTCCACCTTGCCGACGAGGTCGCCGCCTACGTCAGCGCCCTTGGTGAAGATGCCGCCGCCGAGACGGGCGAAGATGGAGATGAGGGAGGCGCCGAAGCCGAGCGCCACGAGAGAGTCGACGACCGTGCGGCTGGTCGTCGCCAGGCCCATGCCGGCCGTCAGGATGGAGTAGTAGACGGAGACGCCCAGCAGCGCGAGGCCGGCCACGAGCAGCCCGGTCACCGCGCCGGCGCGGAAGGCCATGGACAGTCCGTCCGCGAGCGAGCTGGTGGAGGCCTGTGCCGTGCGCACGTTGGCGCGCACCGATACGAGCATGCCGATGAAGCCGGCTGTGCCCGACAGCACCGCGCCGATCAGGAAGCCCAGGGCCACGAGCCAGCCGAGCAGCGAGCCCACGATCAGGAAGATGACCACGCCGGCAATGGCGATGGTGGTGTACTGGCGCGTCAGATAGGCCTGCGCGCCCTCCTGGATGGCGGCGGCGATCTCCTGCATGCGCGGCGTGCCGGCGTCGGAGGCCATCACCGCCCGCACCGTGTAGGCGCCGTAGACGAGCGACAGGAGCCCGCAGCCGATGATTGCCCACATGACCAGACCCATTGCTTGATTCCCCCTGAAGAGAGCGCACGTCGGCGACGCAAAGCCGCGGGTCCGTTCGGACGCGCAGGCACGGCCCCGGCGCTCGATGCCCCGAGTCAGAAGCGCGCGGACCATGCCAAATGTGCGGCCCGCTTGCAACATGGGCACTTCGTCACAACGCAATCTTTTCGCTTGTCTCCGCAGAATTTCGGCTAGAAGGCAGCCCGCCTCGTTCTTCCCCCTCCTCAGGATCGTGCGATGCCGGACCTTCTGACCTTCGCCGTCGCGGCGCTCGGCGTCTGGCTGATCGCCTTCATGCGCGGCGCGTTCGGCGGAGGCTTTGCCATCATCGGCATCCCGCTCCTGTCGCTGGTCCTCGATCCCCTCGCGGCGGGAGCGGTGCTGTCTCCGCTGTTCATCGCCATGGACCTTGTTGCACTGCGGTATTGGCGTCCGAGCACGTGGTCGAGACCGGACGCCACGCTCCTGGTGCCGACCGTCGTCGTGGGCATTGGCGCCGGCTTCCTGGTGATGCGGGCGATCGACGGGCGGCTGGCGGCGATCGTCATCGCGCTCACGACCCTCCTCTTCGCCGGACACTGGTTTGCCGGGGGCGGGTGGCCGCAGTCGCAGCCGCGCTCGATCGTCAAGGGCCTGTTCTGCGGCACCGGCTGCGGCCTGACCAGCATGATCGCCCACTCGGGCGGACCGCCGCTGGCCATGTACCTCCTGCCGCTGGGACTGGCGAAAACCGTCTACGCCGGCACCACCAGCCTCGTCTTCACGGCCGCCAACCTGGCGAAAGTCGGACCGTGGCTGCTGCTTGGCCGGCCAGGCCCGGCGCTGTGGACGCTGATGGCGCTCTGCCTGCCTTGCGTGCCGCTCGGCATCCACATCGGCTGGCGGCTGCATGAGCGGCTGAGCCACCAGGGTCTCTACCGAGCCTGCTACGGGCTGCTGGTCGTGACGGGTCTGAAGCTCCTTTGGGACGGCGTGAGCGGTTACCTCTGAGGTAAGTGACGGCCGGCGCGGCGCTATTGCATCAATTGGCGCGACAGGCGCCCCGCGAGATGATAGGGCTCCGGCTTTTCGCAGTCAGATCAGATAGCTCAAGTAGCCGATACCAAGCATGCGCCTCCCATTCTTTTACGGCTGGGTGATCGTTGCCATCGTGTTCGTCACCATGGGCATCGGCGTCAACGCGCGCACGGCCTTCTCGCTGCTGTTCCCGCCGATCCTCGACGAGTTCCACTGGGACAGGGGCGTCACGGCCGGCGCCTTCTCGTTCGGCTTCGTCGTGTCGGCCATTCTGAGCCCGACGCTGGGACGCCTGATGGACCGTGCCGGCCCGGTCATCGTGAATGAGCTCGGCGTCGCGCTCATGGCGGCGGGGCTCCTGCTGGCGCCGCTGACGAGCGAGCCGTGGCACCTTTATCTGACGCTCGGCGTCCTGGTCGGCGGCGGCAGCGTCTGCCTCGGCTACTCGGGCCAATCGCTGTTCCTGCCCCACTGGTTCGTGCGCCGGCGAGGGCTGGCCGTGGGCCTGGCGTTTGCCGGCGTCGGCGTCGGCTCGATTGTGCTGCTGCCGTGGGTGCAGGCGGTTATCGAGCACGTCGGCTGGCGAGCGGCTTGCACGGCAATGGGTGTGCTGCTTCTGGTCGTGCTGGCACCGATCAACCTGCTCGTGCGCAAGCGGCCCGAGGACATGGGGCTGCAGCCCGACGGCGATGCCGCGCCCGACGGCCGCACACCCGCCCAGGCAACCAATGTCGTGAATGCCGAGTGGGCTGCAGTGGACTGGACGCTGGCGCGCGCCGTGCGCACGGCGCCCTTCTGGTGGATCGCGCTCGCTTATGTCTCGGCTCTCTACGTGTGGTACGCCGTGCAGGTGCATCAGACCAAGTACCTGGTCGAGATCGGCTTCAGTCCGGCGACCGCGGCCTGGGCCCTGGGGCTCGTCAGCCTCATCGGCATTCCCGGCCAGGTCGTGCTCGGCCACATCTCCGACCGCGTCGGCCGCGAGTGGATCTGGACCGCCAGCAGCCTCGGCTTCATCATCTGCTTTGCGGCGCTGATCCTGCTCCAGCACTACCCGACATCGCTGCTCCTCTACGTGATGGTGGCAGCGCAGGGTGGGCTCGGCTATGGCCTCACCTCCATCTTCGGCGCGATGGTGGCCGAGATCTTCCAGGGCAAGCACTACGGCGTCATCTTCGGCACGCTCATGCTCGCGGCCATCATCGGCGGTGCCCTCGGGCCGTGGGCCACCGGCGTGCTCTATGATGCCAATGGCACCTACGCACCGGCATTCTGGATCTGCATCGGCCTGAGCGTCGTGTCGGTGGCGGCAATCTGGCAGGCGGCGCCGCGCAAGGTGCGCGCCGTCGCCGGGCGCGCGCACCAGCTGCAGCAAGCGCAACTGCGCTCCCGCCCCCAGGAATGACCCGGCCCTCGCGTCCGGCGCGGCCTTACGCGACGTTGGTGTGCTCGTACTTCTTCAGCAGCCGCTTGGGCTTCTTGAGTGCATCGCGGCGGAAGGGATCGCCCAGCTCCTTGGTCACGAGCATCTCGAGGATCGTGGTCTTGCCCTTCTTCTGCGCGTCGACCGCCTTCTCGAGCGCTTCGCCCACCTCGCCGGCGTTCTTCACCACGACGCCTTCCGCGCCCATCGTGCGCGCCACCTCGGCCCAGCTCGGGTTCTTCAGGTTCACGCCCTCGAAGCGGTTGGCGTAGAAGTCGACCTGGTTCTTCTTCTCGGCGCCCCACTGCTCGTTGTTGAAGACCACGGCCGTGACCGGGATGTTCTCGCGCACGCACGTCAGGATCTCGCCGAAGCTCATGCCCCAGGCGCCGTCGCCGACATAGGCGACCGCCGGCCGGCTCGGCGCCGCCACCTTGGCGCCGATGATGGTCGGGAAGGCGTAGCCGCAGTTGCCGAAGCTCATGGCCGCGAACATCGAGTTGGGCTGGCGGAAGCGCAGGTAGCTGTTCGACACCGAGCAGATGTTGCCGATGTCGGTGGAGACCATGGCATCCTTGGGCATGGCCTTCTCCAGCTCGCGCAGCATCTGGCGCGGATGCATGCGGTCGACGCCCTTGGCGACCTCGAGGGACCATTCGTCCTTCTCATGCGTCCAGGCGCTAAGCTCCTTCTCCCAGGCGTCCTTCTCGGCCTTCAGGGTCTTCATGCGCTCGGGCGCGCTCTTGCGTGCGGCCACGTCGCGGTTGGCCAGGCGGTGATTGAGCGCGCGCGCTGCCGCCTTGGCGTCGCCGCTGATGCCGACCGAGATCTGCTTGACGAGGCCCAGCATGCGATGGTCGCTGTCGACCTGGATGATCTTGGCGTTCTTCGGCCAGTAGTCGAGCCCGTGCTGCGGCAGCGTGCCGAAGGGGCCGAGCCGGGTGCCCAGCGCCAGCACCACGTCGGCCTGGGCGATGATCTTCATGGCCGCCTTGGAGCCCTGGTATCCGAGCGGCCCGCACCAGAGCGGATGATCGGCGGGGAAGCTGTCGTTGTGCAGGTAGCTGTTGACCACGGGCGCCTGCAGGTACTCGGCGAGCTCCTTGGCCTCCTCCAGCCCGCCCGAGATGATCACGCCGCCGCCGGCGACAATCACGGGAAACTTGGCCTGGGCGAGCAGATCGGCCGCCGCGTCGAGGCTTTCCTCGGCGCCCGGGCCGCGGGCCAGCTTCTGCGGACGCGGGATCTCGCAGTTGACCTCGCCGTAGAAATAGTCGCGCGGGATGTTGAGCTGCGTGGGCCCTCGCTCGGCGAGCGCCATGTCGAAGCAGCGCCCCGTGATCTCGGCCATGCGCCCCGGGTTGTTCACGTGGCCCTGGAACTTGGTGATCTTGGAGAAGATCGGCAGCTGGTCCGTCTCCTGGAAGCCGCCGAGCCCCATCGTTCCCGAGCCGGTCTCCGGCGTGATCGCCACCACCGGCGAGTGCGCCCAATAGGCGGCGGCGACGGCAGTCACGAAGTTGGTGACGCCCGGGCCGTTCTGGGCGATGCAGACGCCGTGGCGCCCCGACACGCGGCTGTAGCCGTCGGCCATGTGCGCAGCACCTTGCTCGTGCACCGTCGGAATGAAGCGGATGCCGGCCGTCGGAAAGAGGTCGAGGGCATCCATGTAGGCGGAGCCGACGATGCCGAACACGTCCTTGACGCCGTGCGCCACCAGCGTTTCGACGAAAGCCTCGCTGGGCGTCATCTTGGGCATGCTACGCTCCCGAACGTGATTGCTTGTGGAATTGGGTGATCGATGCGGCCGGCGTGCGTGCGAGAGCAGGCCGGCCCCCCGCGGGTTTCCCATATGCGCCCGCCGGGAGTCAATGCGGGGGGTCCGCTCAGCGGACGCTTCTGCAAGCCGGGCACTTCATGGGTGGCGAGCCGGCCGGGGTCAATTGGACCAGACGCGGGCGATCCGGTCGGCTGCCTGCCGCAGGCGCGGCACCTGGCGCTCGCAGGCCTTGATGGAGAGGCGGGGCACCGGACCGTGCATGGCGACCGCTGCCAGAACCCCCTTGCCGTCGGGGTCGAATATCGGCACGGCCACGCCCACGATCCCGTCGAGCCGCTCCTGATTGTTGAGAGCAAAGCCGGCGCTGCGCACCTTCGCCAGCTCGCCCTCGAGATCGCCAACGCGCGTGATCGTGCGCGGGGTGCTGGCCCTCAGCTTCCGGCTTCTGAGCAGGCTCTTGAGCAGCGCGGGCTCCAGGTAGGCGAGCATCACCTTGCCGCCGGAGACGGTGTAGGCCGGCGCCCGCGAGCCGGGCTCCTGGTGCAGGCGCAGCGGCCACTGGCATTCGATGCGCTGCAGGAAGACGTATTCGAGATCCTGCAGCACCCCGATGCTGCAGGTCTCGCCGATGTCGTCGACAAGCTCCTGCAGGACCAGCCTGACCGGTGCCGCCTGGTTGAGCGATCGCAGCGTCCCGAACGCGAGGCGCGACAGGTGCGGACCCACGTAGTAGCGCTCACGCGAGGGATCGCGGACCACGAGCCCGAGCCTCTCGAGCTGGGTGAGCACACGATGCACGGTCTGCCGGGGCAGGCCCAGGCGCGCGGCCAGGTCCGGCAGCCCGACGGGCTGCGGCTGATCGCTGATGGCATCCAATATTGCCAGCGCTTTCTCGAGGGCGGACGACCGCTGCTGGGTTGGCATCCCTATCGGAGATCTCTTGTTGTTGATTTTTCGGGGGTTGGGCCCTTCGCCACCGCGCAAAGCACCCATTTTGCCAGCATGCGGTTCCCGGACGCGCCGATGACGCGATTCTATCGAGCGCTCCTACCGCCCGCCCCTCGAAACACGCAGGGATTGGGTTGACAAGCCCGACTCTGGACGGACTATGCAGGGGGAGAACCCGATTTCGTAACGCTCCGAGGGGAATATCGGTCGCATGCAAAACACCCAGACGGTTGCGCGCAAGGACGGCGCCGGAAAGCCAGTGGTCGACGATTCCGCACACGACCATATCGCCGGGATGGTCGTCAAGGCGCGCGCAGCCATGGCTCGATATGGCGCCGAGATCGCGGCGCGGGGCCAGGAGCGCATCGACGAGGCCGTCACCGCGCTGGCCTGGTCCATCTACAAACCGCAGAACGCACGCAGGCTGGCCGAGGTGGCCGTGGCCGTGACGGGCCTGGGCGAGGTGGAGAGCAAGGTCGTCAAGAACCAGCGCAAGACCTTCGGCACCCTGCGCGACCTCCTGCGGGTGAGGACGACGGGCGTCATCGAGGAGATCCCGGAGAAGGGCATCGTCAAGTATGCCAAGCCCGTCGGCGTGGTGGGAGCCGTCACACCCTCCACCAACCCGTCGGCGACCCCCGTCAACAAGGCGATGATGGCGCTGAAGGGCGGCAATGCCATCATCATCGCCCCGCCGCCGACGGCCTGGGCGGCGACGCTGCCGGCGGTGGAGGGCATGCGGGCAGAGCTCGAGAGGATCGGCCTTCCTGCCGACCTCGTGCAGCTCCTGCCGAACCCGGTGACGCGCGAGGCGACCACCCGGCTGATGCAGCTCGCCGATCTCGTCGTCGTCACCGGCAGCCAGGTCAACGTCCGCGGCGCCTACACGTCGGGCAAGCCGGCGATCGGCGTCGGGCTCGGGAACGCCCCGGTGATCATCGATGCCTCGGCCGATCTCGCCGACGCAGCGCACAAGATCATGCTGTCGAAGACCTTCGACCACGCCACGTCGTGCTCCTCCGAGAACGCGCTGGTGATCCTCGAGGAGGTCTACGAGCAGGCCATGGCAGCGCTCGCGCGCGAGGGCGGCTACCTCGCCACGGCCGGCGAGAGGGCGCGCATCGTCGAGCGGCTGTGGGAGGATGGCAAGCTCAACCGTGCCGTGATCGCGCAGGGGCCGCAGGCACTGATCGACGTGTTCGAGCTTGGACCCAAGGCCGCCGGCTGCAAATTCGTGATGGCGGAGGAGACCGGCATCGGCAAGGACCACCCGCTGTCCGGAGAGAAGCTGTCGCTGGTGCTCGCTGTCTACCGCGCCAAGGATTTCACGGAAGCGAAGCGCATCGTGCGCGATATCCTGGCGTATCAGGGCAGGGGCCACTCCTGCGGCATCCACACCAAGAACCTGGAGCATGCGCGCGCGCTGGCCGAGGACATCGACGTCGTGCGCGTCCTCGTCAACCAAGCCCACACCTTCGGCAACGGCGGCGGATTCGACAACGGCCTGCCGTTCACGCTGTCCATGGGTTGCGGCACCTGGCAGGGCAACTCCATCTCGGACAACCTCAACTGGCGCTGCTTCGTCAACATCACGCACCTCGTCACCACCATCCCCGAGGACAAGCCGAGCGAGGAGGCCCTGTTCGGCGCCTATTGGGCCAAGTATGGGAAGTGAGGCGTCCGGGGTGAGCGGGGGCGCTGCAGCCGCCCGCCCGCGCCATGGTGCTCGGAAAGTGCAATGGCCGTCATCGAGGCGACGCGCGAGGCGATCGAAGCCGCGGGCAGGGCTTTGCGGGAGGGTGCGCTCGTCGCCTTTCCCACGGAGACCGTGTACGGCCTGGGCGCCGACGCCACCAATGGCCGCGCGGTGGCGGGCATCTTCGCGGCCAAGGGGCGGCCGCGCTTCAATCCGTTGATCGTCCATGTTCCCGATACGGAGTCGGCCGCGCGGCTCGGCCGATTGACCGCGGCCGGCCGGCGCCTCGCCGCTGCCTTCTGGCCGGGCCCCCTGACCCTCGTGCTCGCCAAGCAACCTGACTGTCCGGTAGCGGACCTTGCGACTGCCGGGCTCGACACCGTCGCCGTGCGGGTGCCTGCGCACCCGGTGGCCCAGGCGCTGCTCAGCGCTGCCGAGCGGCCGATCGTGGCCCCCAGCGCCAACCGCTCTGGTCACGTGAGCCCGACGACGGCGGCGCACGTGGAGGCGGATCTCGGCGCGAGCGTGGCGATCATTCTCGACGGAGGGCCGGCGCCGATCGGCATAGAGTCCACGGTCGTGGACGCGACGGGAGAAGCGCCGGTGATGCTGCGGTCGGGCGGGGTTCCGCGCGAGGATATCGCGCGCGTCCTCGGGCAGCGGGTCGGCGTGTCGGAGGGCGAGCCGGGCAAGCCGGCATCGCCCGGCATGCTGGCGCGGCACTACGCGCCCGCTGCCAGGCTGCGGCTCGACGCGCGCGACGTGCGTCCCGGCGAGACGCTCCTGGCCTTCGGCTCCCGCGTTCCGGAGCATTCCGGTCCCATGCTCAACCTCAGCCCCTCCGGCGATCTCGTCGAAGCGGCCGCCAATCTGTTTGCGGCCCTGCGCGCGCTCGACCAATCGGGCGCCACGGCCGTCGCGGTCATGCCGATCCCGCGGGAAGGCCTCGGCGAGGCCATCAACGACCGGCTGCGGCGGGCCGCCAAACCGGCCTGAGCCACGACGAAAACCATGCCCACCCATCTCACCGCCGACATCATTGCGCGCCTGCGGGACATCGTCGGGCCGCAGTATGCGCTCACCGATCCCGACCTGCAGCTGCCCTACCTGCGCGAATGGCGCGACAAGTACGAGGGCCGCGCGTCGATCGTGCTGCGGCCGGGCAGCAGCGGCGAGGTATCGCAAATCCTGGCGCTGGCGCACGCCCATGGCGTCCCGGTGGTGCCGCAGGGAGGCAATACGGGCCTCGTCGGCGGGCAGGTGCCGATGCAGGGCGAGATCCTGCTCTCGCTCGGGCGCCTGAAGCGCGTGCGCGCCGTCGATCCCGAAGGCTACACCATGACGGTGGAGGCGGGGCTCACGCTCGCCGAAGCGCAGGGCGTCGCCGATCAGGCGCACCGGCTGTTTCCGCTCAGCCTGCCCTCGGAGGGCAGCTGCCAGATCGGCGGCAACATCGCCATCAATGCCGGCGGGGTGAGCGTGCTGGCCTACGGCAACGCGCGCCAGCTGGTGCTGGGCCTCGAGGTGGTGCTGGCGGACGGCCGTGTCTGGAACGGGCTCAAGGGCCTGAAGAAGGACAATACGGGCTACGACCTGAAGGACCTGTTCATCGGCTCGGAAGGCACGCTCGGCGTCATCACGGCCGCCGTGCTCAAGCTGTTCCCCAAGCCCGCGGAGAAGGCGACCGCCTTCGTCGCTCTGCCCAACGTCGCGTCGGCCCTGCCCCTCTTCAGTCTGGCGCAGGAGACCGCGGGCCAGGGCCTCACCGCCTACGAGGTGATGGCCGGGATCGTGCTCGACCTCGTCCTGAAGCACACGCGGGGCACCCGTGATCCTTTCGCCACCAGGCACCCCTGGTACGTGCTGATGGAGACGTCGGGCCTCAAGGCCGATGGGGCCGCCGAGCGCGTTCTGACCGAGGTGCTCGCGACCGCAAGCGAGGGCGGGCTCATCCTCGATGCGGCCGTCGCCGGGTCGCTCGCCCAGGCGCGCGATTTCTGGCGCCTGCGCGAATCCTATTCGCCGGCGCAGAAGCCGGAAGGCGGCAACATCAAGAACGACGTCTCGGTGCCGGTGGCCCGTATCCCCGAGCTGATCGCGCGCGCGGACGCCGCGGTCGAGCGCCTGTGTCCCGGTGCCCGGCCGGTGCCGCTCGCGCATTTCGGCGACGGCAGCGTGCACTACAACATCGCCCAGCCGCCGGCCGTGGCGAAAGAGACCTTCCTTGCGCACTGGGATGCCGTCACCCGGGCGGTTCAGGAGATCGTCCTCGATCTCGGCGGCTCGATCTCGGCCGAGCACGGCATCGGCCAGATGAAGCGCGCCGACCTCGCGCGCACCAAGAGCGATGTCGACATGGACCTGATGCGCCGCATCAAGGCGGCGCTCGATCCCAAGGGCATCCTGAACCCGGGCAAGGTTCTGTGATCGGACGGACCGTGGATGCGTCGCAGGCGATGCCGGCTAGGCGGCATCCGCGGCAGCGTCGCCCTTGCGTTCGCCCCCGTCGCCGGCGTTCTCCTTGCGCCGGCTCAGCAGGAACGGCTCTATCTCCTCCACCGGGAGCGGCTTGCTGAACAGGAAGCCCTGCATCTCCGTGCAGCCCTCGGCCCTGACGGTCTCCATCTGCTCCACCGTCTCCACGCCTTCCGCGGTGGTGGTCATGCCCAGACCGTTGG